>Ga0209370_1002248_pt1 | contig 14309 bp, 11 predicted proteins | sample AgamicAtPrz_FD_187164 | JGI IMG/M metagenome (GOLD analysis project Ga0209370, IMG submission 187164) | Agave microbial communities from Guanajuato, Mexico - At.P.rz (SPAdes) (version 2) | ecosystem: Host-associated > Plants > Phyllosphere > Phylloplane/Leaf | place: Guanajuato, Mexico... | reverse complement strand
TATCGAGAGGGAGCAGAGCCAGAAGCGTTCCGGTACCAGTACGACGGTTAGCCACAATTTCGAGCGCACCAAAGATGCGGTAAGTGGTGCAGGAAAAGGCGAGAACACGGTTAGTCAGGCTTCAAGCATTCTCAAGGCTGTGGACGGTGTTAGCCAGTTCCTCTCCGGCCCGACGTTTGACGGGCATTTCGGCAGCAGCAGCCAGAGCCAACGTGCCAGCCAAACGCACGTCAGTAACCGTGGATCTAATCTGTTAGCCGGCAATGACATCAACCTCGAAGCCGGCGACGACATTTCTAGCGATGGCAGCCGTCTAGAAACGGGTCGTGATATCAAAATCAACGCGACCAATGTTTCGCTGGGCGTTGCACGAGGCGAGTACGCTGTCGATAGCGAACAAAACGTCGGCAAAGGCGGCATCAAGGGGGGGACCTCAGGCGGCATCAAACTCGGTATCGGCGCCAGCACCGGTACCGCCACCCAAGAGGGGCTGCAGACTATATCCAGCCCGAGCGAGCTGATTGCGGGTCGAGATATCAGCCTCGATGCGAGTGAAGATCTCTCCTTGATTGGTACGCGTGCGCAATCGGGTCGAGATATCACGATGAAAGCAGGCAACGACCTGCTCATTGGCGCAGCGCAGAACCAGAGTACAACCGACAATGATCGCCGCAATGCTGGCGGTGAGTTTGGTCTCACTATGGGGAGCGAGGGTTTTGGTTTTTATGTAAGCGCCAGCCTGGGTAAGGGCAGGCTGGATCGCGAAGGCGAACAGATGCAGAACGCCTTTTTGTACGCGGGGCGTGACCTGACCTTCACCAGTGGCCGAGACACCAGCATTACGGGTGCTCATGTCGAAGGGGAAAACGTAACCGGCGAAGTTGGGCGTAATCTTACCGTCTCTTCCATTCCGGATACCGGCAAGGCGTCGGGTAAGGAATATGACGTCAGCGCTACGGTCACCGTAGGTTATGGCGTCAGCGTCAGCGGCTCTGTCGGTTTTGGTGAAACCAGCGGCAAGACCGACTGGGTTAATGATCAGACGCGGGTGGTGGCACGCGACAAGCTGGACATTCGTACCGAGCAGCACACTCAGCTCGATGGCGCGTTGATCGCGTCGAAGACCGATAACCTCAAACTGGACACGGACACTCTGGGCTTCCGCGATATCCAAGGCGAGGATCGTGAGCGCAGCTACTACCTCAATGTCGGTGGTAGCTACGGCCAAGGCCAACAGGACAAAAGCCAGGTTGGCAAGGGTGAGGAAGGCCAGGTTGGCTGGAGCGTGGATGGCTATGAGTACGAACGGGAACGCGAGCAGACCGTACGCGCCACTATCGGCGAAGGCGAGATCGTCGTACGCAGCGATGCATACACCGGTCAGGACTCCACGGCAGGGCTGAATCGCAATGCCAGCAAGGCCTATGAGATTACCAAGGATGACGAGGCGCGCACTGATCTATACGTGACCAAGAGTTCGATAGAAGCAGTGGCCGCGCCGTTAAAGACGCTCGAACAATGGAAAAAATCATTATCTGAAACTGTCTCGAAAGAAGGACTCAAGAAGGATCTATATAAGGCAGAAGCCTTTATCAATAAAACGGTGGAGGTCGCGGGGCAAATAGGCGCATCTATTCGCGCGCAGCAAGTTGGGATGGACGCTGTGCCATCAGCGCTGACTACGCATCTTGACGATGAAAAAGCGCTGTTAATTACCAAGAATTTCGTACGTCGAGGGCTTGATCCAAAACTGCTGGAAAAACTCGGCGAGGACGAATTGCAAGTTCTCAATGCAATGGCAGGCCATTTCGAAACGTACGGAGAAAAGGCTGCAGCTTGCGAGAATTTGGGGGGCTGCACGTCCACAGTGAGTGGAAACAGTAAAAGCACGTTAACTTACACTTATGTGAAAGATGGGCAAGTGGTGTCTGAGAGTCTCGGCGCCGCAAATATATCCTCTCCAGGGAAGGTTTTATTATTCAGGGTCGCGGCGTTCTACGATTATATTGAGTTGCTACCTCTAGAAGAGGCCGCTCTTATGAGAGTTGCTGCGCAAGCCATAATGGCGCCAGTGAAGAGTGGCGTTGGTATTGCGGGCAATATGATTGCCACGACGCTCTGGGGAGAGCAGATAGCCGCAGCGAAACAAGACATTTCCTTAAGCGTTGCCGGGACTCTTACCAATCAAGAGAAGGAGAGACTAAAAGCCTCTGACGAATACCTTCAGCAGCTACATGCCAACGGGGCGGTTGATCGGGAGGGAAAGCTGATTAATGAGCGTAATGTTTATGTTCAAGGTGCCGAGGGGCTGGTCGATCTGGCATTGGATGGTGTAGGTTCGGCCTTAGGAAGAGCGGTAAGTGGTATCTGGTCGAGCGCGGACAGAATCAATGCCAACTCAGGGCGGCCGAAGAGCAATCCGGAAACCATTGATCCCGGCCGAACACCGGATCATAGCTGGGGGCAGCCAAGTGCTACCTCAGGTTCAAAAGGAACTGGGCAGGCTCTAGAAACCACCAAGCCCGTGACCATCAGCGGCGGTCGAGCCATCGACAAGGCACAGAGCTATGAAAGTGGTGTGCGAGATATATATGGAAGTGTTCCATATGCTGAACGTCAGTACACGACAGTCATAAACGGAAAGCGAGTAAATGGTGTCGCTGATAACGTAACGATTATTGATGGAAAGCGAACTGCTGTTGAAGCTAAGTTTGTAGAGGATTGGGGGAGTTCCATTCGGAACCCAACTAGCTCCTCAGGTTCGGAACCTTGGTCGGTTGCAGAGCAAACCAAGATGGTGGAACAGGCAAAGAAATACTCGTCAGGTTTTGAAGGTGGCGTTATTTATCATACGAATAGCCCAGAGCTAGCTAGTCAGTATTCGAAGGTGTTTACAGAGGCGGGTGTTACAAACTTTAAGTTTGTGATTACTCCAGTGAAGAATTGAGGTTGTGTCATGGGTGATCAACTTGAAGGGTTAGAGCGGATACTTGGTGGAAAGCTGGAGAGAGCAGATGCCAGGGTTGTTCCAGGAACTGATGGTGCATCTACTCGAGAGGCTATTTATTTTTCCGATGACGGAAAGAACAAGTTCAGAAAGCAATTTAAGAACATAACCTGCTTTACTGAACCACCTAATGCAACTTGGGGCGGCATCAATGAGGCTGGGTGCGATATTACACCTCCAGGTGGCCCGCTTTTTCATGCTGCCATATATCACGGCGATCTTGCTGGCTGGCGAAAGGACATGGAAGAGGGGGGCAAGGGGCTTAGTTTACTCCTTGCTCGAATAGAGGAGGATCAGTTTGTTATTTCCGACGGTCGCTCATTTCCGCTCTCAGAGTGCAAGATAGAATTCACCTGAATAGAAATAGCCCCGGCACTGCCGGGCCTATTTGTTTCACTCTGCGGTAATCACCAACCAACCCCGCATCACCCGGATGCATATTCATTCGTGGATCTCGACCCCGGCCCGTTGCAGCCAGTAGCCGCGTAGCTTGATGCCGTGACCTATCAGATAGGTTCTGATCGTCCGGTAAGAGAAACTTTGTCAATTCTCCGGGTGGGATATGAGTGCAGATGATGAAATTTATCAAGGTATTGGCAAGGTTTTAGCTGCTACCTCTCCTGCTGATGCCGAAGTGGTACTGGTAGAGGCCGAACTCTCTTCAGAGGGGGATCACTGCAAGCTTTTTCTTGATTATATTGACCCCTCTGGGGCTAAACAGAGGTTTTTGCCAAGCAGCGCCAAGGTAGATGGTGACTTGTTGGACCTTTTGTTCGGCTTAGAAGTTTTTTGAATTAAATGGGCTCTATATCGGAGGCAAACCATGGAAAGTTTGAGGAAAAGGGGACACCCATTAGCCGGCCCTGCGTCAAGACTCAAAGCCACCCGCTCTGCTTTTTAAGAGCAGAGTTTTCCAGCGCCGAACCTGATGGGTTGATCCGGTCGAGTCCGTTTCCTCGTTCTTGGCTGCGACCGAGTCGCGCCAGTCACCCATATGGATCAAGCGGCAGCTAACGCTCAGCGCCGCCCTGGCGGGAAGCCCGCCCCAGAGAAACGTTGGTGCCGCCAATGTGTCCAAACCGTTTCACAGAACTATGGCTCGTATAAAAACTACACGTCCAGTCTCTTCTGGCTCACGTGGCAGGCGACTCGGGTACAACACACTCAGGCGGTGGCAGCAGGCCTCCACTCAGACTCGCTGGTTCTCATCCAGTCCCCTTTGCGGCTGACCTGCTACCACCTTCACTCGCCTCAGGCGAAACAGCGGTTCACATCAAATGGCTGTTTCTCCTTGAGCATGTAATAGCTCGCCCGGGCCAGCTTGTGAGCCAATGCCTTGGTGGTTACCACATTGTTCGTTTTTGCTTTCTTTTTGTCGAAGAAGCGTTTGGCTTCTTCATTGAAGCGTCGCGCAAAGTTAGCCGCTTCGACAAAGGCCCAGACCAGGTAAGCATCGCCGTTCTTCGTGTTGCCTTCACCCTTTTTCTTGCCATTTGAATAATGGGCGCTATTCACGCAGCGCGCATATGAGGCGAACTTGCCGACATCGGCAAAGCGCTCGATGGTTCCCGTTTCCAGCATGATCACGGTCGCCAGAACCTCACCAACGCCCGGCATTGACTTCAGCAAAGCGTACTCTGGGCGCAGGCGCACACCGCCTAACAGACGCTGTTCCAAGCAATCAATTTGAATGTTGAGTGTTTCAATCACGGCCACATTGGCGCTGATCGCCAGAGCCACATCATCGGGCAGGCCAAGGTTATCTATTGTGGTGCTCGACAGGCGCTTGACGGCAGCGCTGCTGAGCCGGCTACCCTGCTGACGCGCCATGATGTTTTCCACTGCCAGCACATGTTGAGTCCGGCTACGCACCAGTTGAATGCGTTTACGTGCCAGATCCCGCAGTGCACGCTCTTGCGGCGGATGCACGTAACCCGTAGGTAAAATCCCAAGCCTCAACAGATGTGCGAGAAAGGCCGCATCACCCTGATCATCGGAGTGCTTCAAACCGTCATAGCGTTTCATCGCTACAGTATTGGCCAGCTTTACGTCGAAACCGGCATCCTTCAGCCCATCGACCAGCCAATACCAGTTGTAGGTGGACTCGACCACCACGCCCTCCAGCTCGGTACGATGAGGCTCGAGCAGCAGGACGATTTTTGCCAGATCGTTAGGGCAGCGCCGACTAAGCAGAATCCGGTCCGCTTCGTCGGTGATCACCACAACGCTATTGTTCGAGTGCAGGTCTATGCCACAGAATTTCATCACGGCCTCCTCACAGCAAAAGACAATGTTCGCACTTTGAATTTTGCGCCTACTCGGGAGTGAGGAGGCCGGCTAGATGATTCTCAGATTTATTTTTGGCGCATGGCAATTGCTGAATAAATAAATCTGCCCCCTTTTTGCTGATCCTGCGTCAGCACGACCGGACTCATTGGTGATTGACTACTCAATTGATGGAGAGAAAATGCGTAAGTCGTTCAGGAATGAGGCAGGGCAATGAGTCTTGAGCAACAGGTAGAGGTTTTAAATGCACTCGCGCAGATCATGCATGACTCTGCATGTGGGCAGTATGAAGAGATGCGCTGTGAATTTGAGTATGAACTTTACGATGATGGATGGTCTGTAGGTTCTAAGTATTCGTTCGTTCGAGACGGTTTATCTGTAAGCGAGTTCTTAGATGATCCTGAAGATAGAGCCTCCGGTTTAGTACATGAGTTGCACGAGTTGATGAAATTACACACGGGTGGTGATTGGAAAAAATTTGTGCTCTCTATTGAGCCTGACGGTAAAGCGAGCACTAAATTCACTTACTAAGTTGGTGCAAAAGCGACAAGCGAAGCTGCCACTCACGTCCCCGGCCGAGTACAGTCTCGCAATAATAGGGGGCAGACCCTAGATCTGCCCCCTTTTCTCGTCATAAATGCCTGTCCTCACTTCACCGAAAACTTGAACACCGTGTTCTGCGTATAGGTCTGCCCGGGATCAATCCGTGTAGACGCGAACTTCGGCTGGTTCGGTGCGTCCGGGAAGTGCTGGGTTTCCAGGGTGAAGGCGCCCCAGTGGGCGTACGTCTTGCCGGCTTTGCCTTTTACCGAGCCGTCCAGGAAGTTGCTGGTATAGAACTGCACGCCCGGCTCGGTGGTGTAGAGCTGCAGGAGGCGGCCGGAGGCGGGGTCGTGGACTTCGGCGGCGAGTTGCTTGATGTCGCCTTTGGTATCCAGCGCCCAGTTGAAGTCGAAGCCGCCCTGTTTGGCCTCGGCGAACTTGAGCTGCTCGTGGTCATCCTTGATGTGCTGGCCGATGGGCGTCGGTTTGCTGAAGTCCATCGGCGTGCCTTTGACCGGAGCCAGTTCGCCAGTGGGGATCAGCGTCTTGTTGACCGGCGTGTAGTGGCTGGCGTGCAGGGTGGCGACCTGCTTGAGAATATCGCCGTTGCCGGCACCGGCGAGGTTGAAGTAGCTGTGGTTGGTGAGGTTGACCACGGTGGGCTTGTCGGTGGTGGCCTTGTAGTCGATGTGCAGTTCGTTGTTATCGGTGAGGCGGTAGGTGACTTCGGTTTTCAGATTGCCGGGAAAGCCCATCTCGCCGTCCCTGGACAGGTAGGTGAGGGTCACGCCGACCGAATCCTTGTCCTTCACCGGCTTGGCTTCCCAGACCTTCTTGTCAAAGCCCTCGGCGCCGCCGTGCAGGGCGTTCGGCCCGTCGTTGAGCGGTACCTGAAAGCGCTTGCCATCGAGCTCGAAGGCGCCGCCGGCCAGGCGATTGCCGAAGCGGCCGATGGTGGCGCCGAAGAATGCAGTACCGCCTTCGTAGCCCTGCACGTCATCGAAACCCAGCACCACGTCTTCTACCTTGCCGTTCTTGTCCGGCACTGCCAGGGCCTGCAGCACGCCGCCGTAAGTGATGATGGTGGCCTGCATGCCATGGCTGTTGCGCAACTGGTACTGCTCGACGGGCGTGCCGTCGCGGGTTTTGCCGAATGGCTTGTGTTCACTGGTCAACCCTGCCGCGTTGGCGCCTGTGGCAATCGCCAGAGAAAGAGCCAGGCCGGATAGCAGGTGGTGAGGGTGGGTCATGGTCGAACTTCCTTTTATTGTTGTGGGAGTCGTTCTAACAAGCGGCGGATTAAGGCAGCGCCAGGCCGGAATAATCTTGATACGAAAAACAGGTTAGCTGTTATCTGACAACCGGCTAGTCCATTCGTCTCGGTGGCTGGATCAGTTAGATGGCTGATCGCGAACTAACCCGCCGAGCTCGCCACTAAGGGGATTCATGTCAGGCGCCAAAACCGGCATTGCAAGAGACAGGGAGAAGGCTGAGCCATGAACGACGACACGCCCTTTGAAGCCGGGCCGCGGACGGTGTTGATCCAGTTGCAGGCAGAGGATCTGGCGTTTGCCCAGCACCTGCATTTGCGGCAGTACATGCAAAGCCGCGTTGGCCTGATCCGGCTGGTGGTGCTTTGCGTGGTGGCGACGGCGGGCTTCGCCGGCTTGTTGCGGTTGGGTGGCGATGAGGCGCTGATGCCGGTGCTGGTTTTTGCCCTGTGTTCGCCGTTTGCGGTGCTGGGCTTTCCCTTTCTTGTCACCCGGGTGCTGGGTGGATTCACGGCGCGGCGGACCTTCAGGCAGCACAAGACCCTGCAAAAACCTGCCACGCTGACATGGAGCGAGCAGGGCGTGGTGATGCAGAGCGAATACGGCGATGCCCGTGTGCCCTGGGCGGACTTTCGCAAGGCGCGCGAGGATCAGCGGATGATTCTACTCTACGAGTCCGACCGCCTGTATCGGCTGATCCCCAAGCGCTGCCTGTCGGCCGCGCAGCTGGCGGACATTCAGTCCTGCCTGGTGGCCGTGCCGCCGGGCTGACGCTGCGCCTGCCACTGGCGGATCGCCTCCAGCACCTGATCCTGATAGCCACGCAACTTGCGCGGCTTGTAGGGCGAGTTGCTGATTGCCAGGATCGGCGCGCTGTAGTGGATGGCTTCGGCCAGGCGATTCAGATAGGCGTGGCCGCCGTCTCGATACTCGGCCAGCTCCTCGTCGTTCAGGCGGATCAGTACGCTGCAGCTGACGGCACCGTTGTGGCACTCCACGTCGATCAGCAAGCCGCTTTCGTCTTCAAGCAGGAGCCAGACGTGGGGTTGGTGGTCGATGACTTTCATGGCCCGTCAGCCCTTGCCGATCGTCTGTTGGGAAAACAGCGTGCGGATCGCCTCGCGGTATTCGCGGCTGCCGGTGCGCATGCTGTTGTTGTGGTTGCCGCCGTCGATCAGCAGCAGGCGTTTGGGCTGGTTGGCGGCCTGGTAGAGGCTTTCGCTGAAGCGCGCAGGCACGTAGCGGTCGCCGGTGCCGTGGGCGATCAGCACCGGCACCTTGATGTCGCCGATCTTGCTCAGGGAATCGAATTTCTGCGACAGCAGCCAGCGCACCGGCAGCGAGGTGTACTCGGCGGCCACGGCGGTGGCGGCATCGGCCAGATTGGTGAAGGTCGACTCGATGATCAGCCCGGCCAGCGGCGGCGTATGGCGATCACGGCCCAGGGAGTCGGCGAGGTTGACCGCTACCGCGCCGCCAAGGGAATGCCCGTAGATAAAGCGTTTGCTCGGGTCGGGCTGCAGCTCGGTCAGGCGTTGCCAGGCGATTTCGGCGTCTTCATAGAGGGTGCGCTCGGAGGGCAGGTCGCCGCGGCTCTCGCCGAAGCCGCGGTAGTCGATGGCCAGCACCGCGAAGCCCATGGCATGCAGTTGCTCGATGCGAAACAACTGGCCGGTGAGGTTCCAGCGCGAGCCGTGCAGGTACAACAGGGTCGGCGCGTTCGCCTTGCGGGCCGGCCACCACCAGGCGTGGATGCTCTGACTGTCGCCGAACTCCGGCACGCTGAGGGTCATGTCTTTCACGCCGGCGGGCAGGCCGTGGAACCAGCTGGCGGTGCCCGGCTCGATGCGAAACACCAGCTCGCGTTCCTTTTGCTCGAGCTTGGCGCAGCCGACCGGCAGGCCAACGGCCAGCAGCGCCAGCAAGCCGATACTCAGCCAGCGGCGGCGCAGGGTGTGGATAAGTGAAGTGGCCATGGCTCTCCGCAGGCGTTGCAATGGTGGCGTGCTGCGCTTCGCTCATGGGCGGCGCAGGGGCGAGATAAGTGACAGGCGAATAGACCGAAACGCCACGGCTGCGTTCGTCTGCATCGGTGCTTTCGGGTATCGAGTTGTAACCGCCGCATGCTGGCGCTTTCAAGCCTGCGCTATGCTGCGCCGCTGAATTTTTGCGGACATTGCCATGTCGTCCACTCCTGCCGATTTGCGCCGCCCGGCCGGCGCCACCCTGGTGCTGCTGGCCTCGCTGTATTGCGCTCAGGGTTTGCCGTCCGGGCTGATCGCCCATGCGTTGCCGGTGCTGCTGCGCCAGCACGGCGTGGACTTGGCGGTGATCGGCCTGCTCAAGCTGCTGGCGCTACCCTGGCTGCTCAAGGTGCTGTGGGCGCCGTGGGTGGATCGCCTGTCGTCGCGGCGCCTAGGCCACCATCGCGGCTGGATTCTGCCGCTGCAGGGCGCGGTGGTGGCGATCCTGCTGATCCTGGCGCTGCTCTCACCGGACTCGCTGTTCGGCGCTTACCTGCCGCTGCTGCTTGGCCTGCTGGTGCTGGTCAACCTGGCAGCGGCGACTCAAGACATCACCACCGACGGCCTGACCGTACGTCTGTTGCCCGAGCGCTGGCGCGGCCTGGGCAACAGCCTGCAGGTCGGCGGTTACAAGGTGGGGATGATCGTCAGTGGCAGCGGCCTGCTCTTGGTGATCGACCGGGTGGGCTGGAACCTGTCGCTGCTGGCGCTGACCCTGCTGGTGGCCCTGATGCTGCTGCCGGTATGGCGCTTTGCCGAAACGCAGCAATTGCCGCCAGCCAGCGCGCCGGTCGAGCCAATGGGCGTCGGCCTGCTGTGGCGGCATTACCGCGGCCTGCTGGCGCTGCCGGGCATGGGATTCTGGCTGGCGGTGGTGCTGACCTTCAAGCTGGGCGATGCCCTGGGTTCGCCGATGATCAAGCCGATGCTGGTGGATCAGGGCTGGAGCAATGCCGAGCTGGGACAACTGACGTTGATCAGCAGCCTGGTCGGCATCGGCGGCGCGCTGTTGGGCGGCCTTTTGTATGCGCGCCTTGGCGTACTGCGTGCGCTGTTGATCTTCGGCACCTTGCAGGCGCTGAGCCTCGCCGCGCTGGCGCTGCTGGTCAGTCGTGGCGGCGATACGGTTCTTGTCTACGCGCTGACCCTGAGCGAGCAGGCCGCTGACGGCTTATCCACAGTCGCGCTGTTCGCCGCGATGATGCGCCAGTGTCGCCCGGGCCACGAAGGGGCGGACTTTACCCTGCAGGCTTCGACGCAGATTCTGCTTGGCGGCTTTGTCGGCGCGGCCAGCGGTGTACTGGCCAAGGCGCTGGGCTATGGCGGGTTGTTCGTCTGTGCCGGGGCACTCGGGCTGGCGGCATTGCTGCTGGTGGCGCGCTACTTTCGTCGACACGGGTGGCGGTAGCCTGCGGATCGCTCGTGACCCGGGACTATCGCGATTCCTGGGTATCGCTGCGCTCAACGCCAGGTTACGGCTCAGTCCTCGAACAGCACCGGGCAGGTGGCGCCTTCGAGTTTCTGGATTTCCTCGATCACGTGGGGGCGGGCGTGGCGCAGCACCAGCTGGCGGTTCTGCGCCATCAGGCGGCGCGCTTCCAGGTGGAGCATCTCCACGCCGGCGTAATCGATGAAGTTGATGTGCCGGGCATCGACCACCACCCGCTCGCCGTGGCTGAGCTGCAGAATCTGCTGCACGTAATGGCAGGCGCCAAAGAAGATCGAGCCCTCCAGGCGCAGCAGTTCGTCATCGCCGTCGCGGGTGTACTTGAAGCGCGGCTGCGAGGTGCGCTTGAGGTAGAAGAACAGCGAGGCCAGCACGCCGGCGTAGATCGCCGTTTGCAGCTCCAGCACCAGGGTGGCGAGCAGGGTCAGCAGCATCACCACGAACTCGGCGCGGCTGACCCGCAACAACGCGCGCACGCCCTCGATATCCACCAACCCCCAGCAGATCAGCAGGATTGCCGCGCCCATGCTGGGCAGGGCGATATGGGCGATCAGCGGCGCGCAGAACAGCGCGAAGGCGGCCACCAACAGCGCCGAGAACACCCCGGCCATCGGTGACGTGGCGCCGCTCTGCAGGTTCAGCGCCGAGCGGGTGAAGGAGCCGGCCGACAGCGAACCGGCGAACCACGGGCCGATCATGTTGGACAGGCCCTGGGCGCGCACTTCCTGGTTGGCGTCCAGCAGCTGCTGGGATTTCGCCGCCAGCGAGCGGGCGATGGACAGGCTTGTGACCAGCCCGAGCATGCCGCAGGCGATGGCGGCGGGCAGCAGCCCGAGCAGGCTGTTGACCTCGAAGTGCAGCAGGGTGAACGGCGGCAGTGAGCCCTCGAACGCATCGACCAGGCGGATGCCGGCAAAGAAGCCGGGCAGGGCGGCGACCAGCAGGCTGCCGGCGACCACGCCGATCAACAGTGCCGGCAGGCGCGGCCACAGGCGCCGACAGAGCAGGCTGACCGCCAGGGTGAAGGCGGCGACCAGCATGGCGTGCCAGTCGGCCTGGCCCAGATGCTGGCCGAGGTCGAGCAGGGTCGCCACGGCGGTGCGCTGGCTGTCCAGCTCCAGGCCCAGCAGGTTGGGTAGCTGACCAAGAGCGATCACCAGCGCCGCGCCCAGGGTGAAGCCGAGGATCACCGAGGGCGAGACGAAGTTGACCAGATTGCCGAAGCGCAGCAGCCCAAGCAGCCACTGGAATAACCCGGCGAGGAAGGTCAGCACCAGCACCAGCGCGACGAATTCGTCGCTGCCTGGCCGGGCCATGGGGCTGACGCTGGTGAACAGCACGATGGAAATCGCTGCCGTTGGCCCGCCGATCAGGTGCCACGACGAACCCCACAGGCAGGCGATGATCACCGGCACGATGGCCGCATACAGCCCGTACTCGGCTGGCAGGCCAGCGATCAGCGCGTAGGCGATCGATTGCGGCAAGGCGAGGATGGCGCCGCTCAGCCCAACCAGCAGATCCGTGCCCAGCGTGCGCCGGGTGACGGTCGGCCACCAGAGCAGGAAGGGGAACAGGCTGTAACGGCTGGGTAGACGCATGCGGTTTTTCGTTAAGTGGGTCGGTTGGTGGGCAGGGTAGCAGAGGTGTTGGTCGTCACGTCTGCGGCTTGAGAAAGTCAGGAACGGGCAGTCGCATAACTTGTGGCAGGGGCCGGGCGGCGATCCGCTTTAGCCGCGAGCTCTTTACCCCAGGCAGGCACAATCGCGGCTAAAGCCGCTCCCACGAGATCGCGATCAGCACCTACGCGGCCGGCGTCCACCGCTCTGCAATCGCAACGGTGGATGAAAAAAGCGCCATGCACCCTACGGGGCTCCCGCGAGGATTCGTAGGATGGGTGAAACCCATCAATGGCCGATGGTTTTCACCCATCCTACAAACTGATCCATTGTGGGAGCGGGCGGGGACGCCCAGTCCATGCCCGCGAAAAATCACGGGAATGGCCCGTTCCCACGGGATAAGGAAAAGGCCGCTATCGCCTTCTAACACACCCTATAGCTTGGCCTTCACCGCGACCAGCGCGTCGCCGCCTTCACGGGTGGTGACGCCCTTGAGCCAGCTGTCGATCACCTCCGGGTTGGCCTTGAGCCAGTCCTTCACGGCCTGATCGTTGCTGGCCTGCTTGCTCAGCACCTGGTCCATGATGGCGTTCTCCATGTCCTGGGTGAACTTGAGGTTGCTCAGCAGTTTGCCGACGTTCGGGCACTGCGCCGCGTAGCCCTTGCGGGCCAGGGTGTTGACGCTGCCGCTGTCGCCAAAGTACTTCTCGCCGCCCTTGAGGTACTTCATGCCGTACTGCACGTTCATCGGGTGCGGCGTCCAGCCGAGGAACACCACGAACTCGTCGCGCTTCACCGCGCGGCCGACCTGCACCAGCATGGCCTGCTCGCTGGATTCGACTAGCTTCCAGTCCTTCAGTCCGAACTCGTTGGCGGCGATGATTTCCTTGATCGACTCGTTGGCCGGTGCGCCGGAGGCGATGCCGTAGATCTTGTGGCCGAACTTGTCGGCGTATTTGTTCAGGTCGGCGAAGGTTTTCACACCGGCGTCGTAGGCGTAGGTCGGTACAGCCAGGGTGTACTCGGTGCCGCTGAGGTTTTCGGTGACCTTATCCACAGTGCCGCTGGCGACGAATTTGTCGTAGTTGGCCTGTTGCGCCGGCATCCAGTTGCCGAGGAACACGTCGACCTGACCTTTCTGCAGGCCGGCGAAGATGATCGGCACGCCCAGGGTCTGGGTTTTCACGTTGTAGCCCAGGCCATCGAGCACCAGGCTGGCGATGCCGTTGGTCACGGCGATATCGCTCCAGCCGGGATCGCCGAGCGTCACCGTGGCGCAGCTGGCATCTTCGGCGTGGGCCTGGCTGGCCAGGGTGGCGGCCAGGAGCAGGCTGCCCGCGACGGCTTTCTTGAGTGTCTTCATGCCTTATTTCCTTATGTTGGTTTTCTGTTGGGCAGGCTATGCGACGCAAGTGAGCGCACCGGGTTCCCGCTTTCTGGCCCCCGGCGTGCGACGTCACGGTTGGGGAAAGCGGGCACGGCGCTCCAGGTCGTCGAGGTCGATGTGGTTGCGCATGTATTGTTCGCTGGCATCGACCAGTGGCTGGTGATCCCAGCTCTTCAGCTTGCCCTTGGTCAGCGCCTCGGCGACCAGGCGACGCCGGCGCTGGCTGGCCAGGGTGGCGCCGTGGATGGCGGCCATGTCCCAGCGGCTGCGCGCCTCGGCGAGGAACGCCTCGAGCTGCTCGCGATGGTCCGGCGAAGCGGCGAGGTTTTCACGCTCTTGCGGATCGTTCGCCACGTTGAACAGCAGTAGTGGGTCTTCCTCGCTGTAGATGAATTTCCACTCGCCGCGGCGAATCATCATCAGCGGGCTGGTGGTGCCTTCGGCCATGTATTCGCCGAGTACTTCATCGTGGCCGCCATTGCCCTGCAGGTGCGGCAGCAGCGAGCGGCCGTCGAGCGCCAGGCCCGGCTCGACCTGGCCGCCGGCCAGCTCCACCAGCGTCGGCAGCAGGTCGACGGTGGACACCGACTGGGCGACCCGGTGCGCGGCGAAACGCGCTGGCGCATGCACCAGCAGCGGCACGCGGGCGGCCATCTCGAACCAGTGCATCTTGTACCAGAGGCCGCGCTCGCCAAGCATGTCGCCGTGGTCGCCGGAGAACACGATGA
>Ga0209370_1002244_pt1 | contig 14329 bp, 15 predicted proteins | sample AgamicAtPrz_FD_187164 | JGI IMG/M metagenome (GOLD analysis project Ga0209370, IMG submission 187164) | Agave microbial communities from Guanajuato, Mexico - At.P.rz (SPAdes) (version 2) | ecosystem: Host-associated > Plants > Phyllosphere > Phylloplane/Leaf | place: Guanajuato, Mexico... | reverse complement strand
TGATGCTTTCAAAAAGCGGAGAATCCCTCGGTTTGTTAAAAGATGTATATTTTCAGGAGGAATTGGGCACAATCATAGGGTACGAAATCACGGATGGCTTCTTTTCGGATCTTACGGAAGGCAAACAAGTCATTCAATCCGGGAAGCCCTTAGCAATCGGAAAGGATGCCATTATCGTAGATGTAAATAATACGTGAGGTGTCTTTTCATGTTAAAGTGTCCCAATTGTCAAAGTAAGGATATCGGTAAGATTGGTATTAACCAATATTATTGTTGGAATTGCTTTATTGAACTTTCAGTAAACAAAGGCCTAATCAATACCCATCAAGTCGAAGAAGACGGGTCACTTAGTTCCTTGGACGATTTGTTTGAAGAAGAAGAGCGTCGTTACACCCTTTAAGAGAGAAAAGCGGAAACGCTGAGCTAGATCGTTATCAAAGTGACAGAAACTTATTAACGTCTATTAAAGAGGTGAAACGTATGAATAAAATGATGACGACGATGATTGCGTTTGGTGCGGGAATGGCGGCCTATAATGTTGCCCAAAGAAATAATATGATGTCAGCCCGCAATATGAAAAGAATGACAAAGAAAGTGAAACGAGCGATGTTTTAGAACGAATCCCCCTCAAACCAGAGGGGGATTTTTATATGCATATTTCACCCACGTGTCTCTAACACTAACCTGAAGGGGGCTCGGAATGTGGAAATTCGAATGAAGTGGTATTACCGCATCGGTTTTTTACTCCTTTTATTAATTGCCATTTATGTTTTTCTAAAAATTCGCTTTGTTTGGATGCCGATTTTAAAAGTCGCTGCCATTATTATTCTTCCGTTTGCAATTGGAGGATTTATCACCTATTTGCTCCATCCAATTGTAGAGAAACTACATCAAAAGGGCCTTCACCGAGGACTTGCTATTTTTCTTATCTATATTCTATTTTTTGGTGGACTCGGCATTTGTGTTTATAAAGGAGTTCCCGCGATCATCGACCAAATAAAAGATCTCTCTGAAAGTGCACCAGTATTGGCAGAGCAATATAGAGAATGGATTACTATGCTTCAATCCCACACACGAGAATGGCCAGATGGTCTACAGACTAGGATGGATGAAGGAATTGATGCGTTAGAAAAAAAATTGGATTCCTTATTAACGGTTATCGTCAATATATTAATTAATTTTCTTAATTCGGCATTAATTATGATGATCATTCCATTTATTGCCTTTTATATGTTGAAGGATTTTCCTTTGATAAAACGGGCATTTTGGTATATAACACCTAAACAATGGCGGAGAAAAGGAACTCAATTTCTTAAAGATGTCGATGAATCCCTTGGCAGCTATATTAGGGGACAACTCTTGGTATGTATCATTATAGGCAGTGTCTCTGCCCTATTGTTTTGGATGTTCCATTTAAATTACCCATTGATATTAGGATTAATAGTTGGGATTACAAATGTCATTCCCTATTTTGGACCCATCATCGGGGCAGTCCCTGCCGTCATTATCGCGGCCACATCATCCGTAAAATTGGTATTGATTACATTAGTCATTGTGTTTGGTCTTCAATTTCTAGAAGGAAACATCCTATCCCCTCTGATTGTCGGGAAAAGTCTTCATATGCACCCCTTAATTATTATGGGTGCATTAACAGCTGGAGGAGAAATTGGTGGGATTCTGGGACTAATCTTGGCCGTTCCGGCCCTTGTTGTGATCAAAGTAGCTATTATTCACGCCAAAAATCATTTTATCCGCCGGAATACAAAAGAACCTTCCACTTAAGCGGAAAGATTGATTTGACAAACTTTTTTCGGGTGTCTATAATTCGTGATATAGAAACATTGTATGAAAATGTTGAAGGATAAAGTATGTTGTAGACCATCTGTATCGCATTTGCGAAGAAGAGAGGAGCTTCCCTAGCTGAAAGAAGCTCTAGATGAAGGACGACAGAAAGCTAATCTGGAGTGCAGCTAATCACTGCCGTATGCCTGCGTTAAGGGATTTTTGAGAGATGGATACGTTTTATTGTATCCATAATCAGGGTGGTACCGCGAGATAAGCTCTCGTCCCTGTTTTTTGGGGATGAGGGCTTTTTTGTATGCTTATTTATAAAAAGGAGGACTACATATGAAGAATTTAACAGGTTCACAAATTCGTTCCATGTTTTTAGAGTTTTTTAGTAAAGAAAAAGGTCACACCATCGAACCAAGTGCATCACTAGTGCCTCATGATGATCCATCACTTTTATGGATTAACAGTGGTGTCGCAACCCTAAAGAAATATTTTGATGGACGAGTTGTTCCTGAAAATCCAAGAATTACAAATGCACAGAAATCAATCAGAACCAATGACATCGAGAATGTTGGGAAAACGGCTCGACACCATACATTCTTTGAGATGCTTGGTAACTTTTCCATTGGTGAATACTTTAAGGTGGAAGCAATTGAATGGGCATGGGAATTCTTAACATCTGAAAAATGGATTGGCTGGGATCCAGAACTTCTATCAGTTACGATCCATCCTGAGGATAACGAGGCATATGACATTTGGCGGAACACCATTGGTTTGCCAGAAGAGCGTATTATTCGTTTGGAAGGGAATTTCTGGGATATTGGAGAAGGTCCAAGTGGCCCGAATACTGAAATTTTTTATGACCGCGGTCCAGAGTATGGAAATGATCCATCAGACCCCGAGCTTTATCCGGGCGGTGAAAATGACCGATATCTTGAAGTCTGGAACCTTGTATTTTCTCAATTCAATCATAATCCTGATGGCACGTATACACCGCTGCCAAAGAAAAATATTGATACGGGGATGGGATTAGAACGTATGGCTTCTGTTGTACAAAACGTCCCTACCAATTTTGATACAGATTTATTTATCCCAATTATTCGTGCAACAGAAGAGATTTCTGGTGAAAAGTACGGTCAAAACAAAGAAATCGATGTTGCTTTCAAAGTAATTGCTGACCATATTCGGACGGTTGCTTTTGCTGTTGGAGATGGAGCATTGCCATCCAATGAAGGACGTGGCTATGTGCTCCGCCGCCTGCTGCGCAGAGCTGTTCGGTATGCAAAACAAATTAATATTAATCGCCCATTCATGTATGAACTTGTGCCGGTCGTGGGTGAGATTATGGATGATTTCTATCCAGAAGTGAAGGATAAAACAGATTTCATTCAAAAGGTAATCAAAAGTGAAGAAGAACGCTTCCATGAGACCCTTCATGAAGGCTTAGCGATTCTTGCTACTGTCATTAAGAAGGAAAAAGAAAAAGGCAGTGATACCATCACAGGTGCTGATATTTTCCGACTTTACGATACCTATGGATTCCCTGTTGAATTAACAGAGGAATATGCAGAAGAAGAGGGTATGAAGGTAGACCATGCCGGCTTCGAGGTCGAAATGGAGCAGCAGCGTGAACGTGCACGGGCAGCAAGACAAGATGTTGATTCGATGCAGGTACAAGGTGGAGTCCTTCGTGATGTAAAGGTCGAGAGTAAATTTGTTGGCTACGATGAACTCAAAACAAATTCCACTGTGGCGGCGATTATTAAAAATGGTGAGCTTGTTGACAGTGCTGCAAGTGGTGAGGAAGTACAATTAATTCTTGATGTGACACCATTCTATGCCGAGAGCGGTGGGCAAATTGCGGACCGTGGAGTGATCGTAGGCGAAGGTAGCAGCGTTGCTGTTAAGGATGTACACAAAGCACCTAATGGTCAAAACCTTCATCAAGTCATGGTTACAGCTGGAATTTTAAGAACGAATGACAAGGTGAAAGCTGAAGTGGATGCCGAAAATCGTGTCAAGATTATTAAAAACCATACAGCGACACATTTGTTACACCAAGCCTTAAAAGACGTTCTTGGCGAGCATGTTAATCAAGCTGGTTCCCTTGTAGAACCAGATCGTCTCCGCTTTGATTTTTCGCATTTCGGTCAAATTAAGCCAGAAGAACTTGAACAGGTTGAACAAATCGTCAATGAAAAAATCTGGAGAAATATCGAACTGGACATCAGTTTAAAACCGATTGCTGAAGCAAAAGCAATGGGAGCGATGGCTCTTTTTGGCGAAAAATATGGTGATATTGTCCGTGTAGTAAGGGTGGGCGATTACAGCCTTGAGCTTTGCGGCGGATGCCACGTGCCGAATACATCTGTGATTGGATTATTTAAGATTGTTTCCGAAGGTGGAATTGGTGCTGGAACCAGAAGGATTGAAGCAGTAACCGGCGAATCTGCATACAAGTCACTAAATGAACAGGTTGGTTTGTTAAAGGATGCAGCTGAGAAACTTAAAACCAATCCAAAGGATATCGTTAACCGAATTGATAGTTTGATGCTTGAAATCAAACAACTTCATAGAGAAAACGAATCTCTTGCATCCAAGCTTGGAAATATTGAAGCTGGAAACCTCGTATCAAAAGCAAAAGAAATTGATGGGGTAACCGTATTAACGGCAAATGTTCAAGGTGCAGATATGAACAACCTCAGAAATATGGCGGATGATTTAAAGCAAAAGCTGGGCTCTGTTGTGATTGTTTTGGGTAGTGCTCAGGAAGGAAAGGTGAACTTAATTGCAGCGGTAACGAAGGATCTTATTGAAAAAGGTTACCATGCAGGTAAGTTAATCAAAGAAGTTGCTTCCCGCTGCGGCGGTGGCGGCGGTGGTCGTCCTGACATGGCTCAAGCTGGTGGTAAAGACCCAGAAAAGCTTGATGCAGCGCTTCAATTTGTAGAGGAATGGGTAAAATCCATTTGATATTAAAATAAAGTAGTGTAAAATAAAAATTACTAGAATAATTTTCCTCAAATAAAAAGCGAGGTGCATGCAATGAGCTCATTTGACAAAACGATGCGATTCAATTTTCCTGAAGAACCATTTGAACATGATATTAATGATGTTCTTAATCAAGTGTATGAAGCTTTGCAGGAAAAAGGCTATAACCCGATCAACCAAATTGTTGGTTATCTATTATCAGGAGATCCTGCCTATATTCCACGTCATCGTGATGCCCGCAATATAATTCGCAAGCTTGAACGTGATGAAATTATTGAGGAATTAGTAAAATCCTATCTTAAACAGCAGCGAGAGGGTTAATAATGCGCGTATTGGGTTTAGATGTAGGCACGAAGACAGTCGGTGTTGCTTTAAGCGATGAATTTGGCTGGACTGCCCAGGGCCTCACCACTCTCAAAATAAATGAAGAAAGAAATGAGTTTGGTTTTGAGGAAATTGGTCAATTAATAAAAGAGTATCAAGTAGAGAAGGTTGTCATCGGTTTGCCTAAAAATATGAACGGGACCATCGGACCGCGTGCAGAAGCGAGTATGCAATATGCCACTGAAATTGAAAAGCAATATGCAGTTCAAACAATTCTTTGGGACGAGCGTCTTACAACAATGGCAGCGGAGCGCGTGTTACTTGAAGCCGACGTAAGTCGAAAAAAACGGAAAAAAGTTATCGATAAGATGGCAGCGGTAATGATCCTGCAAGGCTATCTAGATAGTAAAAATTAATGAGGTGAAGAAATGGTAAACGAACACGATCACGAACATGAAGAAGAACAATATATTACCTTAGTAGACGAAAATGGTAATGAACAATTACATGAGGTGCTTTTTACTTTTGATTCTGATGAATTCGAAAAATCCTATGTATTCTTTTATCCAGTAGGATCTTTTGATGATGATGAAGAGGATGTCGACATTCATGTTTATGCCTACATTCCAACAGAAGACGGCGGATATGGTCCGTTAATGCAAATTGAAACGGATGAAGAATGGGACATGGTTGAAGAAGTTTTCAATACCTTCAACGAAGACCAAGAAGACGAAGAATAGAAAAGAGAAAAACCGGCCATTTCCATGGCCGGTTTTTTTGTGGAATCTGTTATAAAATCTGACAAATTTATTGTTAAATTGACATTTTTCTTACTATATGCTGAAATAATTAAGATGGTCTATTTTTTAGTGCGCCGTTCTATGAGTCAAAGGAAAGGGGAGTCAAATGACAACAGACAAGACAGATACAAAGAAAGAAGTTATTCGTAAAAAAATGTTAGAACATCAAAAAGAAGCAAAAGTTGTCAGAAAGATAGTTTTAATTATTTCCATTTTATTGCTATTATTTATACTCTTAATTAGTGGTGGAGGATATTTGTACATAGAATCAGCACTTAAACCTATTGACGCAGGTAGTAAAAAGTTTAAACAGGTTGATATTCCGTTGGGTTCCTCAGTAACTGGTATTGCTGAAACGTTAGAATCAAATGGCATTATAAAGAGTGCTAAAGTATTCAAATATTATGTGAAGTTAAAAAATGAAGGTGGGTTTATGGCTGGCGAATATCAACTAAGTCCATCTATGGATGTCCCTGAAATCGTCAACCGCCTCAAGACAGGAAAAGTACTAGCACAAGCCAGCTTCAAAATTACGATACCTGAAGGAAAACAACTAAAAGAAATTGCTGCTATAATGGCGAAAGCTACTAAACAGAAGGAAAATGATGTTTTTAATAAATTGAACGATCAGGAATTTATTAAAACATTGATGGCAAAATATCCTGATATCTTAACAGAAGAAATCTTAAATTCTTCCGTGAAATATCCTCTTGAGGGGTATTTATACCCTGCAACCTATCCTTTTTACAAAAATAATCCGTCAGTAGAGGAAATGGTTGCTGCCATGCTTACGAAAACGCGGACCGTATTATCAGATTATGCAGAACAAAGTGAGAAGAAAAAGCTTTCGGTTCATCAACTTTTGACAATGGCCTCCTTAGTCGAAGAGGAAGCAACCGAAAAGGCGGACCGTAAAACGATTGCAAGTGTTTTTTATAATCGCATTAAAAAGGGAATGATGCTCCAAACGGATCCAACCGTTCTCTATGCACAAGGGAAACACAAGGCAAGGGTATTATATAAGGATCTAGAAGTGGATTCTCCCTATAACACCTATCAGAATACTGGTTTACCTCCTGGTCCAATTGCAAATGCCGGAAAGTCATCGATTGAAGCATCACTTGATCCTGCTGAAACAGATTATTATTACTTCATAGCAACAGCAGATGGAGATGTTATTTTTACAAAAACACTAGAAGAACATAATAAAGAAAAAGCAAAACATATTACTAGTAAAAAATAATGATTCAACGAGGGAAACATTCGCTTTCCCTCGTTTTTGTATTGAAATTTATGATTGGTTTATGATAAAATAGTTCAAGTGTTTTAAATAAAGGATCCATAGCGTAACTCACAGTAAAGGTATCCTAAGCAGCAATTGCTTGGACGCATGATGGCGGATTTTAACCGTTAAATGCTTAAGATTACTGTGAACGCTATTTTTTCATGTCTAAAGAGTATTATGGATAGAGATAATAAAAGTATTTTACTTAGAGAATTGCTACCCATTGTGCAATTCTTATTTAAGGATAGAGGTGAGGGCAGCTTGTTAAATGAAAAGCTGCATTCTTATATAGATGGTCTTATTTCAGAACGAAATCCGTTATTAACCGAAATGGAAAACTATGCAAGTGTTCATAATGTTCCTATTATGGAACTCTCGGGTATAGAAACCATGCTTCAATTATTACGAATTCACCGTACGGAAAGAATTCTTGAGGTAGGCACAGCAATCGGTTATTCTGCTTTACGAATGGCTGATGCGCTGCCAAAAGCCCATATAGTAACAATCGAGCGTGATGTGGAACGGCTCCAATTGGCAGAAGAATTTATACAACGTTCGGAACATCGTAATCAAATTACTTTGATCCAAGGTGATGCACTAGAGGTTGAGGATGCTGTGAAAGAACATGCATCATTTGACGCCATTTTTATTGATGCAGCGAAAGGTCAATATAAAAAGTTCTTCGAGATATATTCTAAATATTTAAGTGATGATGGAATGATCATTACTGACAATGTTTTATTTAAAGGACTGGTCGCTGAACCAGAAATTGAAACAAAAAGAATCCGTAATCTTGTCAAAAAAATTGATGAATTTAACCACTGGTTAATGAGCCATCCTGGTTATCATTCTGTCATTCTACCCGTAGGAGATGGGGTTGCGATAAGTAAAAGAAGAGGTGAGAGTATATGAAAAAACCGGAATTACTTGTAACTCCGTTAACAGTTGATGATATCTTGCCATTAATTGAAGCCGGTGCGGATGCGTTTGTGATTGGTGAACAACGATATGGGCTGCGGCTGGCTGGTGAATTTACCCGTGAAGATGTAAAAAAAACAATTGAATTAGCACATTCAAAAGGTAAAAAAGTCTATGTGGCCATGAATGCGATTTTTCATAATGAAAAGATTGATGAACTAGATGATTATATTAAATTTGTGTCAGATGCGAAGGCTGATGCGATTATTTTCGGTGATCCGGCCGTTTTAATGACCGTCAGAGAGGTTGCTCCTGACATGAAACTCCATTGGAGTACGGAAACCACTGGAACAAACTGGTTTACTTGCAACTATTGGGGAAGAAAAGGCGCGAAAAGAGCTGTTCTTGCAAGAGAAATAAATATGGACGCCATTGTGGAAACAAAAGAAAATGCGGAAGTGGAAATCGAAGTCCAAGTTCATGGGATGAGTTGCATGTTCCAATCGAAACGTTCCTTGCTGGGGAATTATTATGAGTACCAAGGGAAGGTATTGGAAGTCGAAAACCGCAAAATGGAAAAGAATATGTTTCTTCATGATAAAGAGCGTGAAAATAAATATCCCATTTTTGAAGACGAAAATGGAACACATATTATGAGTCCAAATGATATTTGTATCATTGATGAACTGCAAGAGATGTTGGAAGCGGGTGTAGACTCGTTTAAAATAGATGGAATCTTAAAAAGCGCTGAATATATTCTTGCAGTAACAAAGGCTTACCGTGAAGCAATCGATGTGTTTAGTGAAGATCCAGACGCATATGAAGATAAAAAGGACGAGCTATTAGCTGCAATTGAAGAAATTCAGCCAGAAAATCGTTCATTAGATACAGGATTCTTTTTCAAAGAGACAGTTTATTAAGGAGGGGTTCAACTATGAATACAGTTAAAGATAAGATTTCTGAAATTATCGATGGAAAACGTGTCATTGTTAAGAAGCCGGAACTCCTTGCTCCAGCTGGAAATCTTGAAAAATTAAAAATTGCTGTCCATTATGGTGCTGATGCCGTGTTTATCGGCGGTCAAGAGTATGGACTTCGTTCAAATGCAGACAACTTTACCTTTGAAGAAATGAAAGAGGGTGTAGAGTTTGCTAAGAACTACGGTGCAAAGATCTATGTAACCACTAACATTTTTGCTCATAATGAAAATTTGGATGGATTAGAAGAATATATCTTAGGCTTGAAGGAAACAGGAATTGCGGGAATTATTGTCGCAGACCCGTTAATTATTGAAACTTGCCGTCGTCTTGCGCCGGAAATTGAAATCCATATTAGTACACAACAATCACTTTCTAACTGGAAGGCAGCCCAGTTTTGGAAAGAGGCCGGGGCTGAGCGAGTCGTTTTAGCACGTGAGGTAAGTGCTGACGAAATTAAAGAAATGAAAGAAAAGGTCGACGTTGAGATTGAAACCTTTATTCATGGTGCAATGTGTATCGCTTATTCTGGCCGTTGTACATTGAGCAACCATATGACTGCAAGAGATTCGAATCGTGGTGGCTGCTGTCAATCCTGCCGATGGGATTATGATCTTTACCAACTGGAAGGAAGTAATACAGAAGTGGCTCTCTATGAAGAGGGGGACGCTCCGTTTGCAATGAGCCCGAAAGATCTTAACTTAATTCAAGCAATCCCGCAAATGATTGAACTTGGAATCGATAGTTTAAAAATTGAAGGCCGAATGAAATCTATTCACTATATTGCAACAGTCGTAAGTGTATATCGTAAAGTAATCGATGCCTATTGCGCCGATCCTGAGAATTTTGTCATACAGAAAGAATGGTTAACAGAGCTCGACAAGTGCGCTAATCGGGAAACAGCACCAGCATTTTTTGAAGGTGTTCCTGGGTATAAAGAGCAAATGTTTGGTAATCATAGCAAGAAGACAAATTTTGACTTTGTAGGTCTGGTTTTGGACTATAATCCAGAAACACAAATCGTTACGCTTCAGCAGCGCAACCATTTTAAACCAGGTGAAGAAGTGGAATTTTTTGGACCTGAAATTCAAAACTTTACACATGTAATTGATAAAATATGGGATGAAAAAGGTAATGAATTGGATGCGGCAAGACATCCGCTTCAAATTGTACAATTTAAATTGAACAAACCGGTCTACCCTAACAACATGATGCGAAAGGAGAACTAGCATGATGCGAAAACCGGTTGTTATTGGTGTAACCGGCGGCTCCGGCTCCGGAAAAACCAGTGTAACAAAATCCATTTATGAAACATTGAAAGCTCATTCCATTTTAGTATTAGAACAGGATTATTATTATAAGGACCAAAGTGATCTACCATTTGAAGAACGTTTGAAAACAAACTATGATCACCCGCTTGCCTTTGATAATGACTTACTTATTGAACATATTGAAAAACTGTTAAGATATGAAGTCATCCAAAAACCTGTTTATGACTATTCAATCCATACACGTTCAGACAGGGTTATCCCTGTAGAACCAAAAGATGTTATCATTTTAGAGGGAATCTTAGTACTTGAAGATGAACGCCTTCGAAATTTAATGGACATAAAATTGTACGTAGATACGGATGCGGATTTACGAATTATCCGCCGTTTGACTCGTGATATCAGTGAGCGGGGCAGGACCTTTGATTCCGTTATTGATCAATATTTAAATGTTGTTCGCCCAATGCATAATCAATTTATTGAACCTACCAAGCGATATGCAGATATCATTATCCCTGAAGGCGGCCATAACCATGTGGCGATTGATTTAATGGTCACAAAAATTCAAACAATTCTTGAACAAAAGTCATTTTTATGAAACAATAGCAAGGAATAGTCTAAATATAAAATTTCAGACTGGAAAAATATTTTCTGTCGCGCGCCCTTTTAAAAAAGGACGCGCTACTATCTATTATGCTGATTGGCATAGAATTACATAAAGTACATACACAATTAAGGACTAGAAGGAGTGAGGGTTTTGGCTACAGAGAAAGTATTTCCAATGACACAAGCAGGTAAAGAAAAACTAATCCAAGAACTTGAATATTTAAAAGCTGTAAAACGTAAAGAAGTGGTGGAGAGAATTAAAATCGCGAGAAGTTTTGGTGATTTATCTGAAAACTCTGAGTACGATTCAGCGAAAGAGGAACAAGCATTTGTTGAAGGCCGAATTACCACTTTAGAAAATATGATCCGTAATGCCAAGATCATTGCAGAGGCTGCTATGGCAAGTGACTCTGTAACATTAGGTAGTTCTGTTACGTTTGTTGAGCTTCCAGATGGTGATGAAGAAACGTATTCGATTGTTGGCAGCGCTGAAGCTGATCCATTTGAAGGGAAAATCTCAAATGATTCCCCAATCGCCAAAAGCCTATTAGGTAAAAAAGTTGGCGATCAAGTATCGGTTCAGACTCCTGGCGGAGAAATGAGCGTCCGTATCGTAAGTATCAAATAATCGTAATTATAATTATTTTTGGTCTTCCATTTGAATAATTGATTGAAATAAGAAAACCTCGTCAAAACTTTTGACGAGGTGTTTTTTTATGTGGCGAAAACGAGCGATTGGATGGCTAATTATTTCTATAATCGGTTTGCTATTACTTCTAGTACGTTTAATGCAAATACAGTTAATTGAGACGGAGACTTTTTCGAAACATAATGTAAATTTACTAGAAGAAAGTGTAAAACAGCGAACACAGGAACTAGTTATTGATAATGGCAGAGGGAATTTTCTTGACAGAAATGGTACCATGCTCACGCATAAAAAAGTGTCCGTTCTAGTCCTTTTTCCATTTTTAAAAAAAATGGATTGGGATGCTGACAGGGTATCAGACATCTCTGGTATACCTGTGGAGGTTCTTAAAATGGCTGTAGAAGGTGCGAAAAAGCCATTTGCCTATGGCGACCCTGAACCAGTAGAACTTACGACTTCACAAAGGGATAGAATCAATTCTTTGAAAATCCCAGGAGTATTTGCGATAGAAAAAAAGTTTGAGCGATCAGAAGTACCGGCAGAACAATTGATTGGGCTTACAGGAGAAAATGCAGCCGAATTACAAAAGCGGTACCCTGATAAAGAACTAGCGGAGAAAACATTGATCGGTGTATCGGGGCTGGAAGAGAGCTTTGATGAATTCCTCCTTCCGGAAGGAAAGTCTAAGCTGGTTTATCATGTCGATGGAGGAGGGGCCCCCTTGTTCGGAATTAATGTGAAATATGTGGATCCGGCCAATCCGTTTTATCCTGTTAATGTTCGGACAACCCTGGATAAGGATCTGCAGCAAAAAGCGGAGGATTTAGTGGACCAATATCAAATAAAAAAAGGAGGACTGGTTCTCCTTAATATTGAGGATAATAGCATTCTTTCCCTTGTATCGCGGCCAACCATCAATAAGAATGACCCCTACAATGGTACAGGAATGACAAATATGATGCTAAAACAACAGATCATGGGCTCAGTATTCAAAACGGTTGTTGCAGCTGCGGCAATTGATCATAATCTTGATAATGCGCAGCGACTGTTTGATTGTAGTAAAAAAATAAATGGTAAACCAGAGCTAAGATATAATTACGGAATGTTGGATTTTACCACTAGCTTTGCGAGAAGCTGTAATCGGACGTTCGGGGAATTAGCAAAGGAATTGCAAAATATTAATCCACATCTTTTAGAAGATTATGCAGAAAAACTGTCACTTACAGGTTCTGTTGGCTGGCATGGTGATATATTTCATACAAATGATTTTAAGCAAATGGCTGATGAAGACAAAGGAAGAGTGTTTCTATCGGATGATGCAAGAAAGGATGCAAATATCGCTGCCATGTCTGGCATCGGACAGCATGAGGTACGGGCAACTCCTTTAGCTGTCGCTAATATGATGGCAACAATCGCAAGAGGTGGAGAAAAGGAGATGGTAAGAGCCGTCTCAAAAATTGAGTATAAGAACGGAACAACAATGGCTGATTTCCCAAAGCAAAACCTAAATGGTGATAAGATCTCGCCATATACCGCAATGAAACTTCAGAGATTACTGCGGGAGGTTGTAGTAAACCCAAACGGAACGGGAAGATGGTTCAAGGACTTACCTTACGAAGTCGCAGGGAAATCAGGGACGGCAGAGACTGGAAAATATCAAGCTGGAATGCAGCTGCATAATAAATGGTTCGCAGGTTATTTCCCTTACGAACATCCAAAATATGTCCTTGTTGCCGTTAATTTAGATGTGCTTGATTCGGAGGGCGGCGTAAATTTGTTATTTGCTGAGATGGTAAAAATGCTGTATCAAAAAGATCATGGAATGCAATAGGAAATGGTTTTTCCTTCAAGTTCTCTTAAAATCATGTTAGAATATTGAGAGTCTATAAATGTCTGGCTCCAATTTGAAAGGGAGCTTCTGTATTTTTATTTAGGAGGGAATAATATTGACTAATGACATTAATTCTAAATCACGTTCAGGTTATCGTGCAAAAAGAAAAAAGACAAATATCGTCTTAAATAGTTTAATCGTCGTTGTGCTTTTACTCATAATTTTTGTCGCATACAATATTTTTGCAACAGGTAATGATAATGCTTCACCAAAAAAGGAAACGACTAAAACAGAACAAAAAGAAACGGTACAAAAGGGTACGGAGCAAACAAAGGCGGAAGATGCTACCTCAACTGAGGACGACAATGTTACTGATCCTGCGGCTAATGAAGACGAACTAAGTGAAGAGACTTCAACAACGGATGAATCTGCTGCTACAGAAGATGCGTCAGCTTCAGAGGAAGCAGATGAATCACAGGAAGTGGTAACAGAGGGTGATGAGAATGGGAATGGAGTAAGAGAGACTGAAGATTCATCATGGCAGCCTGTTGGTACAACTCAAACAGGCGAACATACCGCTAATTATGATAGTTCTTCCGCTGACTGGCAAGAAATGTTGAATGCCATTTCCTATGCCACTGGCTTAGATAAAGCAAACATGACAGTATATTGGCTTGGAAGAGATAAATCTACCAAAAATGGTTCGTTTAGCACAGTCGCTTCAAAAGATAATAAGCAGAAGTACAATGTCTACCTTCAGTGGGTGGATGGCCAAGGTTGGAAACCTACCAAAGTAGAAGATCTATCTGGGAATGGCCAGTAAAAATAGATAGTAAAAAACCTCTCAAATCCGAGAGGTTTTTTTATTTCTTTTTAAAATGGACAACGGCAG
>Ga0209370_1002243_pt1 | contig 14348 bp, 11 predicted proteins | sample AgamicAtPrz_FD_187164 | JGI IMG/M metagenome (GOLD analysis project Ga0209370, IMG submission 187164) | Agave microbial communities from Guanajuato, Mexico - At.P.rz (SPAdes) (version 2) | ecosystem: Host-associated > Plants > Phyllosphere > Phylloplane/Leaf | place: Guanajuato, Mexico... | reverse complement strand
CAATACTCCAGTACCCGACCGGGAACTGCAAAAGGAGAAGGTCATGCTCGAGCTCGCCAAGGAGCAGATAGCCATGGGCCAGAAGGCCGCCGACAAGGCCGAGGCATTGCGCCTGCTGGCCGACCGGCTGGTCGCTGACGGCCTGGTCGCCGAGGGGTACCTGCAAGGGCTGCAGGCCCGAGAGGCACAAGGCTCCACCTTCCTTGGGCAGGGCATCGCCATCCCCCATGGCACGCCGCAGACCCGCGACCTGGTGTACGCGACCGGCGTACGCCTGTTGCAGTTTCCCGAGGGTGTGGACTGGGGCGATGGTCAGATGGTCTACCTTGCCATCGGCATCGCCGCCCGTTCCGATGAGCACCTGCGCCTGCTGCAGCTGCTGACCCGCGCCCTGGGCGAGACCGACCTGGCGGAGGCATTGCGCCGTGCCGGTTCCGCCGAGGCGTTGCTGAAACTGTTGCAGGGCGCGCCGCAGGAACTGGCGCTGGATGCACAGCTGGTCGGCCTGAACCTGGCGGCCGAAGACTTTGACGAACTGGCCTGGCGCGGCGCCCGCCTGTTGCAGCGCGCCGACTGCGTCGACAGCGGTTTTGCCGCTGTGCTGCAGCAGGCCGAGCCGCTGCCGCTGGGCGAGGGCCTGTGGTGGCTGCACAGCGAGCGCCAGGTGCGCCAGCCGGGCCTGGCCTTCATCACCCCGCAGCAGCCGCTGCGTTACCGCGACCAGCCGCTCAACGGCCTGTTCTGCCTGGCCAGCCTCGGTGCTGCCCACCAGGCCTTGCTCGAGCGCCTGTGCGAAGTGCTGATCGAAGGCCGCGGGCAGATGCTCTACCAGGCCACCAGCAGCCGCGCGGTACTGGAAGTGCTCGGCGGTGAAGCGCCGGCGGACTGGCCCAGTGCGCGCGTGGTGCTGGCCAACCCGCACGGTTTGCATGCCCGCCCGGCAAAGGTATTGGCGCAACTGGCCAAAGGTTTCGAGGGGGAAATCCGTGTACGCCTGGTCGACAGCGCGCAGCCGGCGGTGTCGGCAAAGAGCCTGAGCAAGCTGCTCAGTCTCGGCGCACGGCGTGGCCAGGCGCTGGAACTGGTGGCTGAGCCAGGCATTGCCGCCGATGCCTTGCCGGTGCTGCTGACCGCCATCGAGGAAGGCTTGGGCGAAGAGGTGGAGCCACTGCCGCAGACCGCGGCCGTAGCCGACGAAGTGGCCGAGGTGCTGCAAGCGCCCGGAGCCGGTAGCCGCATCCAGGGCGTGGGTGCTGCGCCGGGTATCGCCAGTGGCCCGGCGCATGTGTGTGTCGAGCGTGAGTTCGACTACCCCCTGCGCGGCGAGTCCTGCGCCCAGGAGCGGCAGAAGCTGCGTGAAGCCGTGGCGACCGTGAATGGCGAGCTGCAGGCCTTGATCCAGCGTAGCGACAAGGCCATTGGCGAAATTTTCATCACCCATCAGGAAATGCTCGCCGACCCGGCCCTGACCGACGATGTCGAGCAGCGCCTGGGCCAGGGCGAAAGCGCCGCGGCAGCGTGGATGGCAGTGGTCGAGGCGGCGGCGCGCCAGCAGGAGGCGTTGCACGATGCCTTGCTCGCCGAACGTGCTGCCGACCTGCGGGACATCGGCCGCCGCGTGCTGGCGCAGTTGTGTGGTGTGCCGGCCCAGGCTGAACCCGAGCAACCCTACGTGCTGGTGATGACCGAAGTCGGCCCGTCCGATGTCGCCCGGCTGGACCCTGGCCGCGTCGCCGGTATCGTCACCGCCCAGGGTGGCGCCACCGCCCACAGTGCCATCGTTGCCCGAGCCCTGGGCATCCCGGCGGTAGTGGGCGCGGGCGCGTCGATACTGCTGTTGGACAACGGCACGCCGTTGCTGCTCGATGGCCAGCGTGGCGTGGTCAGCGTGGCGCCGCCGGCGGATGAACTGCAACGGGCCCTGGCCGAGCGCGACCTGCGCGAGCAACGCTTGCAGGCTGCCTGGGCCAACCGCTTCGAGCCGGCGGTTACCCGCGATGGTCATGCTGTCGAGGTGTTCGCCAATATCGGCGAGAGCAACGGCATTGCCAAGGTAGTGGAGCAGGGCGCCGAAGGCGTGGGCCTGCTGCGCACCGAGCTGATTTTCATGGCCCACACCCAGGCCCCGGATGTGGCGACCCAGGAAGCCGAGTATCGCCGCGTGCTCGATGGCCTCGACGGGCGCCCGCTGGTGGTGCGCACCCTTGATGTCGGCGGTGACAAACCGCTGCCGTACTGGCCGATCGCTGCCGAAGAAAACCCGTTCCTCGGCGTGCGCGGCGTACGCCTGACCCTGCAGCGCCCGCAGCTTATGGAAGACCAGCTGCGCGCCTTGCTGCGCGCTGCCGACCAGCGCCCGCTGCGGATCATGTTCCCGATGGTCGGGCAGGTGCATGAATGGCGCGAGGCGCGCGCCATGGTCGAGCGCCTGCGCGCGGAGATCCCGGTAGCCGACCTGCAGCTGGGTATCATGGTCGAAGTGCCTTCGGCAGCGCTGCTGGCACCGCAACTGGCGCGCGAAGTGGACTTCTTCAGCATCGGCACCAATGACCTTACCCAGTACACCCTGGCCATCGACCGTGGCCACCCCAGCCTCTCGACCCAGGCCGACGGCCTGCACCCGGCGGTGCTCAGCCTGATCGACATGACCGTGCGCGCCGCCCATGCCCATGGCAAGTGGGTGGGCGTGTGCGGCGAGCTGGCGGCCGACCCGCAGGCAGTGGCCGTGCTACTGGGCCTGGACGTGGACGAACTCAGCGTCGCCGCGCGCAGCATTGCCGAAGTCAAGGCCCTGGTTCGCCAGGCCGATTACCAGACGGCCCGCGCCCTGGCGCACGAGGCCCTGCAACAGGACAGCGCCGCAGCGGTTCGCGCGCTGGTGGAGCGTTACTGAATGGCCAAGATCCTCACCCTCACCCTGAACCCGGCGCTGGATATCACCATCGGCCTGGATACCCTGCGCCCCGGGCAGGTCAACCGCAGCCAGGAACAGCACAGCCACGCCGCGGGCAAAGGGTTGAACGTTGCCCAGGTACTTGCCGACCTGGGGCACAGCGTCACTGTTGGCGGCTTTCTCGGGCATGACAACCTGCAGCCCTTCGAGGCGCTGATCGGCTGGCGTGGTTTCGTCGACTGCTTTGTTCGCGTGCCGGGCGAAACCCGCAGCAACATCAAGCTGGTCGAGGCCGATGGCCGTGTCACCGACATCAACGGCCAAGGCCCGGAAGTTGACGAAGCGGCGCGCAGTGAATTGCTGCGCCGCCTGGCACAGATTGCCCCGGGCCATGATGCGGTGGTGGTGGCTGGTAGCTTGCCGCGCGGGATCAGTGCCGACTGGTTCCGCCAGTTGCTCGAACAGCTCAAGGCGCAAGGCCTCAAGGTGGCCCTGGACAGCAGCGGCGAAGCCCTGCGTGTCGGCCTGCAGAGCTCGCCCTGGTTGGTCAAGCCCAATACCGAAGAGCTGGGCGAGGTGCTCGGCCTGGCTGTGGATAACCCGGCGCAGCAGCGCGCAGCTGCCGAGCGCCTGCTGGCCAGTGGCGTAGAACACGTGGTGGTGTCGGCGGGCGAACAGGGCGTGAGCTGGTTTACCCATGACCATGCCGTACATGCTTGCCCACCCAAGGTGCAGGTTGCCAGCACGGTGGGCGCAGGTGATTCGCTGGTGGCGGGCATGGTCCACGGCCTGCTGTTGGGTGAAGCCCCGGCGCAGACCTTGACCCGGGCCACCGCGATCGCTGCACAGGCTGTTACCCAGGTTGGTTTCGGCATCCGCGACCGCGAACAACTGGCGCGTCTGGAAGCCGCCGTGCAACTGACAGAACAACAAGAGGGTTGCCGATGAACATTGCCATTGTCACTGCCTGCCCCAACGGCCAGGTGTCGAGTGTGCTGAGCGCGCGTTTGCTGTCTGCCGCTGCCCAGCGACGGGGCTGGAGTACCAGCGTCGAAGTGCAGGATGCCGGCCACCCCGAGCGGCAAATGAGCGCCGCGCAGATCGCCGAAGCCGACTGGGTGCTGGTGGTCAGCACCGGCCCGGTGGACCTGGCTCGTTTCGTCGGCAAGCGCGTGTACCAGAGCACGCCGTCCCAGGCTTTGGCCGACCGCGAAGGTTTCCTCGATGAAGCGGCTTCCAACGCCCGGCTGCTGGCCACGGTGCCAGGCCTTCCGGCCGAAGCTGGCAGCGCTGGCGCACGCATCGTCGCCGTCACGGCTTGCCCGACTGGCGTCGCGCATACATTCATGGCTGCGGAAGCTTTACAGCAGGCCGCGCAGCAACTGGGCTACCAGCTTACCGTCGAAACCCAGGGCTCGGTCGGTGCGCGCAACCCTTTGTCTGCCGAAGCCATCGCCGCAGCCGATGTAGTGCTGCTGGCTGCCGACATCGAAGTGCCCACCGCGCGGTTCGCCGGCAAGCGCATCTACCGTTGTGGCACCGGTATCGCCCTCAAGCAGGCCCGTGCCACCCTCGACAAGGCCCTGGCTGAGGCCAAGGTGGAAAACAGCGGCGATGCCGCAGCGGCGAGCACGCCAGCGAAGGGCGAGAAGACCGGGGTGTACAAGCACCTGCTCACCGGTGTGTCGTTCATGCTGCCGATGGTGGTGGCTGGCGGCCTGCTGATTGCCCTGTCGTTCGTGTTCGGTATCGAGGCTTATAAAGAACCGGGCACCTTGCCGGCCGCATTGATGCAGATCGGCGGCGAGGCTGCGTTCAAGCTGATGGTGCCACTGCTGGCGGGCTATATTGCCTGGTCCATCGCCGACCGCCCGGGGCTGGCGCCCGGCATGATCGGCGGTCTGCTGGCCAGCACCCTGGGCGCCGGTTTCATCGGCGGTATCGTCGCTGGCTTCCTCGCCGGCTACAGCGCCAAGGCCATTGCCCACTGGGCGCGCCTGCCCAGCAGCCTTGAGGCACTCAAGCCGATCCTGATCATTCCGCTGCTGGCCAGCCTGTTCACCGGCCTGGTGATGATCTACGTGGTCGGCCAGCCGGTGGCGGCAATGCTGGAAGGCCTCACGCAGTTTCTCGACAGCATGGGCACCACCAATGCAATCCTGCTGGGCCTGTTGCTGGGCGGCATGATGTGCGTCGACCTGGGCGGGCCCATCAACAAGGCTGCCTATGCCTTCTCGGTGGGGCTGTTGGCCTCGTCGAGCTATGCGCCGATGGCGGCGACCATGGCAGCCGGCATGGTGCCGCCGATTGGCCTGGGTATTGCCAGCTTCCTGGCCCGGCGCAAGTTCGCCCAGAGCGAGCGTGAAGCGGGCAAGGCGGCCCTGGCGCTGGGCTTGTGCTTCATTTCCGAAGGGGCAATCCCGTTTGCTGCCAAGGACCCGCTGCGAGTAATCCCGGCTAGCGTGGCCGGCGGGGCATTGACCGGGGCATTGTCGATGTACTTCGGTTGCAAGCTGATGGCGCCGCATGGCGGCCTGTTCGTGCTGCTGATCCCCAATGCGATCAACCATGCGCTGCTGTACCTGTTGGCGATCGTGGCGGGCAGCTTGGTGACGGCGGTGGTGTATGCGGTGATCAAGAAGAGCGAGGGGGGGGAGTTGGCGGTGGCGCCGGTGAAGGGTTAGAGATTTCAGCTGGCTTTACTGGCCTCTTCGCGGGTGAACCCGCTCCCACAGGTACTGCACAGGCATCAGGTCCGGCGCGGTCTCTGTGGGAGCGGGTTCACCCGCGAAGAGGCCAGTACAGGTCACCGCCCGTGCTTCTACCACAGGTATTGCACAGGCCTCAGGTCCGGCGCGGTCTCTGTGGGAGCGGGTTCACCCGCGAAGAGGCCAGTACAGGTCACCGCCCGTGCTTCTACCACAGGTATTGCACAGGCATCAGGTCAGGCGCGGTCTCTGTGGGAGCGGGCGTGCCCGCGAAGAGGCCGGAACAGGTCACCGCCGATGCTTCTGCCGCAACGGCACCAGTAGATCGCCCAGCCCGTTGTGATCGACCTCATGCATCAGCGCCAGCAACCCACCCAATTCCCCGGCCGGGAAACCCTTCCGCGCAAACCAGGCCAGGTAATCCCCCGGCAGGTCGGCAATGATTCGTCCCTGGTACTTGCCAAACGGCATGGTTCGGGTCACCAGCAGTTCGAGGGTTTCCGGTTTCATCATCGGCGCACCTGGCTGTTGAAAAGCGCCGACCATACTGCAATCTGCACGAAGGCCCAAGCGGCAATCATGCAGAACGCCGTGTTCCAGCTACAGTCCTGTATTTATATCTAGTTGATTTAAAAGGATTTTGTTGATGGTCCTTACTTGGCATGAACGCTGCTCTCCTACAGATGACTATCACCTGCCAAGGAGTTTGTGCCATGAGCAATCCCAACAAAGACGTGATCGACGTGCTCAACGACCTGATCGAGTACAGCAAGGATGGCGAGAAAGGCTTCAAGGCCTCGGCCGATGATGTGAAAAATCCCGAACTGAAAGCGTTCTTCGTTCAACGTGCCGGTGAGTGTGCCAATGCGGCCGGCGAACTGCAGAGCGAGGTGCGTCGCCTGGGTGGTGACCCGGAAACCTCCACCAGCATCAGCGGTGACCTGCATCGGGGTTGGGTCAACCTCAAGGCGATGGTCACCGGCAAGGATGAGGAAGCGGTGCTGAACGAAGTGGAGCGGGGCGAGGACCACGCCCTCAAGGCGTACAAGGAAGCCCGCGAGAAACTGGTGAAGCTGGGCCGCACCGCCAGCGACCAGACCTACACCTTGGTGGAAAAACAGCTGCAAGGTGTGCAGCGCAACCATGACCAGGTCAGGGCCTTGCGCAACGCCGCGCGCGCCCGCAGCTAGTCGGCAGGCCCCTCTACCCGGTTACGGCCCTTGGCCTTGGCCCGGTAGAGCGCTTCATCCGCAGCACCCAGCACTTTCGCCAGATCGTGCTGGGTGCCTGACAGGCCGATGCCGATGCTGACCGTGACCGAGTGGGCATCATCGGCGAACGGTGCCAGCGCTTCGACACTGGCGCGGATGCGCTCGGCAAGCAGTTGCGCACCGGTCAAGTCGGTTTCCGGCAGCACTACCTGAAATTCCTCACCACCATACCGCGCAGCCAGATCGGCGGGGCGGCGGATGCATGCCTCGATGGTCTTGGCCACTTCGCGCAGGGCATGGTCGCCACCGGCATGGCCATGGCGCTGGTTGAACGCCCTGAAATGGTCCACGTCCACCATCAGCACTGCCAACGGCTTGCAATTGCGCTGGGCGCGAGCCCACTCCTGTCGTAGTACCTGGTCCAGGCGTCGGCGGTTGGCCAGCCCGGTCAGGCTGTCGGTGGCGGCCAGGGTCGCCAGGCCCTGTTCGGCCTCCTGGCGGCGACGCAATTCGCGGCCCAGCAGCAGGGTCAGCCAGAGGATCCCCACACATAATCCCCCGGTGGCGACGCTGACCAGGATCGCAGTGCGCCGCCAGGATTCGAACACATCTTCGGCCGAATGCACGACCAGTACGATCAGTGGCAACTGCGCGACCCGGGCGAAGGTGTACATGCGCGGTTTGCCGTTGCTGCTGGAGCGGGCGGTAAAGCTGCCGCTCTGCTCGCTGAGAATACGTTTGAAATTGGGCCGCTCGGCATAGTTGCTGCCGATTTGCGAGTCTTGCGTACGGCTGGGCTGGCGAGCCAGCAGTTGGCCGTCGGTGTTGAGCAGGTTGATGCTGCTGTCTTCGCCGATGTCCAGGCGCTGGAACAGTTCACTGAAGTACGAGAGGCGCAGCGCGCCCGCTGCCAGGCCGGCGAACTCGCCTTTGGCGTCGGAGATACGCCGGCTGAAACTGATACACCAGTCCAGGTCGCCGAGCCTGGCCTTGAACGGCGGGCCCACCAGCAGGCCGAGGTTGGCGTTGTGCAGGTGCGCCTGGAAAACCCCGGTGTCGGCGAAGTTGGCCTTGCGCGGCACGCTGCTGGTGGAATCGCCCACCACGTTGCCTTGCTTGTCCAGCCATAGCACGTCACCGCGCTTGCGGTCGACGAAGGCTTCATTGAATAGCAGGCGTTGGCGCACCGGGCCGGGGATTTCCGGCAGCTCCTTGCGCCCGACCGCCCAGATCAGGCCCTGCAGCGACTGGTCGTAGAGTTCGACGTTGCGCAGGATGTCGCTTTCGATCAGCTGGACGATATTGTTGGACGAGCGGATCGCCGACACCTCGACATTGTCGCGCTCGCGCGCCAGCAGGTAGCTGACGATGGCCACGATGGCGAGCACGGCAAGGCAACTGCCCAGGTTGAGGATCAGCTCGGGGTGCGACCTGTAGAGTGCGAAACGCGGAGATCGGGGGGTCATGCTCGCTACTGCGTGGGCAGGGCCATTCGCGGCGGCGACATTCTAGGGAAGCGGGGATTGTCGAACAAGATTTGTCCGACGGAATCGCGGTAGACCTTATTCTGGACTAACCACAAGGCCCTGTGGGAGCGGGCATGCCCGCGAAGCAAGCGCCGCGGTGCATGGCACCGGCTTCGCCGGTGTTCGCGGGCACGCCCGCTCCCACAGGTTGGATGTCCAGCTTGCGATCCAGGATCAGAACACGTTCAACGGGTAATCCACGATCACCCGCAGTTCATCGTTGTCGCTGTTGCTGTCGATCGACGCATAACCCTGGCTGCCACGGTGGGTGGCATAGCGCACCAGCACCGACAGGTCCTTCAGGTCGCCCTCCTGGAACACGTACTTCACATCCAGGTCGCGTTCCCAGTGCATGGCGTTCTTGCCATCAGCGCGGTAGTAATCGTAGTGGGTGGTGTCCTGGACGGCCTTGGTCAGGTCCGCCTCACCCCGCGAGTACGACAGCACCGTGCTCAGGCCAGGGATGCCCATACCGGCGAAGTCATAGCCGTACTGCAGCTTCCACGAACGCTCGTTCGGTGCGTTGAAGTCCGAGTACATGCGCGAGTTGTCCAGGTAGATGCTGTCGCCCAGGTTGATGTAGTCGAACGGCGTGTTGCCGTTTACCCGTTGGTAGGCGGCGGTGACGCTGTGGAACCCGGCATTGACGGTGAAATGCACGCTGTAGGTGTTGTTGTCGATCTTGCCCAGCAAGGCCTGGCCGGTGTCCTGGGTGTGATAGAAGTGCACGCCCGGGTTCAGGCTGACCAGGTCGTTGACCACGTAGGTGTAGTCGAAATCGGCGTAGTACTGGTTCCAGATGTCCTTCAGCTCGGCCGCATACAGGTTGGCGGTGATGTTCGGGGTACCGCTCCACGACGCGCCGGCCCAGTTCAGGTGCTTGCTCTTGTCATGCTCGCCCAGCGAACCGTAGTAGGTGTCGATGCGGCGGTGGCCGCTCTGGTTGTACGGCTTGGTGAAGCTGACCTGGCCGCCTTCGAGCAGCAGGCCGTCGATGCTGGTGTTGGTCAGGCTCACACCACGGAAGGTCTGCGGCAGCATGCGGGTTTCGCCGCCGGCGATCACCGGGTTGGTGAGGAACAGGTCACCGGCTTTCAGCTCGGTGTCGAACGCCTTGAGCTTGACTGCGGCACCGGCGGTGGAGAACGAGTGCGGGGCAGCACCCAGTTCGTCTTCGTTCTTTTGGTGGGTTGGCAGAATGCTGGTGCCAGCATGGCCGCCGCCACCGTCGAGTTTCAGGCCCAGCATGGCGTGGGCATCCAGGCCAAAGCCGACCACGCCCGGGGTGTAGCCCGATTCGAAGCGTGCAACCGCGCCCTGGCCCCACTCGCGGGTGTCGCGCACGCCGGCGTTGTGGTTGTCGCGGTTGAAGTAGGCATTACGCAAATGCAGGTTGAAGGACGAGCCTTCGATGAAGCCATCAGCCTTGTCTTCATCTGCCTGGGCGGCGAAAGGGATCGTTGCAGTCAACGCAATGAACAGCGGGGTAAAACGAAACGCGGAAGGCACCGGTACTAGCTCCTTGGGTCTGGCGGTGGGGCAGTTTTTATTTTCGAATGTGCGTCTTTCTTATACGTGAACGTTACAGCCTGGCTGATAGTTGAAGCACATAAAAAAAGCCGCTGATCGGCAGCGGCTTTAAAAGGCTAACATATCGGCACCGGTGGTGCCCATGGTGTAGCCAAGGGAAAACGGGAGCAGCGACAGCGCTTGATCAGCTGTCGGCGTTAGCATCGACAGAAACCTTGGAAGCGGTCTGGTTTGCGTCTTTTGCGGCGTCGGCCTGCTGTGCGGCTACGGCTTCGCGGGCCTCTTGGTGGACCGCGGCGAACTCGGCATTACGGGTGACGAAAGCCTTGGATTCTTCGGCCATGGCCAGGGGCGACAACAACAGGGAAGACAGGACGAAGACGCTGGCAATACCCATACTGTTGGACATTTGAAACTACCTTCTTGCGGTGCAAGTGCTAATGAGGACAGGGGTAAAGTTAGTCCTTTCAATGCACTTGAAACAGAGCGAAGTGCGATAAGCACTGTTGCGCAAAAGGTAATTATCACTGGGAAAGCAATTGGACTTTCGCCGCAAACCTGCATGCTAGAGGGTCTACGCGGTCTTTACGTTGTGGGAGCGGCCTTGTGTCGCGAAAGGGCTGCGCAGCAGCCCCCGACAGATGCTGCCATGGCACAGAACCTGGGGCCGCTTCGCGCCCCTTTCGCGACACAAGGCCGCTCCCACATGGGCCGCGACTTCCTGTCAGGCATGGGCGGGCAGCCTGATACCAAAAGTGTTGGCCCCAGAGGCACTACGCACAAACACCTCCCCACCATGCATCAGCGCAATCGCCTTGACGATCGCCAACCCCAGCCCATGGTTACCGCCACCACTGTTGCTACGTGCCGCATCCACCCGGTAGAAGCGTTCGAACAGCAATGGCAGGTGCTCATCGTCGATCGCCGGCCCCGGGTTGCTCACGGCGATGCTGACCTGCTCCGGCCCGGCCGCGATCTGCACCTCGATCACCTGGTGCGGTGCGGTGTGCTGCACGGCGTTGTTCAGTAGGTTGATCAGCGCCCGGCGCAGCTGGGCCTTTTCGATGGGCGCTTGGGCATCGCCGCTCACGCTCACGCTGACCTGCGCGTCTTCGAGAATGTAGTCCAGGTAGTCGAGGGTGGTCGCCACTTCCTCGGCCAGCGAGGCCTGGGTCAGGGCAGTGGCCTTGCTGCCCTGGTCGGCACTGGCCAGGAACAGCATGTCGTTGATGATGCTGCGCAGGCGCTCCAGTTCCTCAAGGTTCGATTGCAGCACTTCGAAGTAGTGCTCGGCGCTGCGCCCGCGGGTCAGCGCCACCTGGGTCTGGCCGATCAGGTTGGTCAGTGGTGAGCGCAATTCGTGGGCAACGTCGGCGTTGAAGGCTTCGAGCCGTGTATAAGCCTGGCTGACCCGGTCCAGTGCGGCATTGAAGGCGCCGGCGAACTGGGCCAGCTCCGGTGCCAGGTTCTCAGTCTGCAGTCGCCCGTCCAGACGCGGTGGGGCCAGCGCCTGGGCCTCAACGGACAACGCCAGCAGCGGGCGCAGGCCGATGCGCGCCACCCAGTAGCCCAGCAGCGAGGCCAGCAGCACGCCGAGCACCGCCAGCCCGACAATCGCCACCAGCAGGCTGTGCTGGGCCTGCCAGAAGGTTTCGGTGTCGATGCCGATCAGAAAGCGCAACGGCGGGCGCTCGCCCAAGGCCGGCAGTTCGCTGACCAGCACCTTGTAAGGGTAGGGCCGGTCGGGCAGGCGCAGGTCGCGCATGCCCTGCGCACCTTCGGCGAAGGCGCGGACCAGCTCGCTGGGGTGGCCGTATTCGTAGGCCGGGTTGCTGCTGACCACCCAGAAGCGAATGCGCTTGTCCTCCTCACTGAGCAGGTTGAGCTTGTTGTTGATCTTGACCCAGTGCTCCGGTGTACCGAAGCGGTTGAGGGTGGATTCGAGCACGCTGAAACGGGCATCCAGCTCGGCTTGCGGCAGCAGGTCGAGGCTGCGGTCTACCTGGCGGTACAGCGCCGAACCGATCAGCAGGAACACGCCCAGCGCCACCAGGATGAACAGCGCCGACAGGCGCAGCGCGATGGAATTACCCCGCACGGTTTTCCAGGACATAGCCCATGCCTCGGATGGTGTGCAGCAACTTGTTGTCGAAAGGCCCATCGAGCTTGGCGCGCAGGCGCTTGATCGCCACTTCGACGACGTTGGCATCACTGTCGAAATTGATGTCCCAGACCAGCTCGGCAATCGCCGTCTTCGACAGGATTTCACCTTGCCGGCGGGCCAGCACGCTGAGCAGCGAGAACTCCTTGGCCGTCAGCTCCAGGCGCTGGCCAGCGCGTGTGGCCTTGCGCGCCATCAGATCGATCCACAGGTCACCCACCTGCACCTGCAACGGTTCGTGGTTGCTGCTACGCCGGGTCAGGGCTTGCAGGCGGGCAACCAGTTCGAGGAAGGAAAACGGCTTGCCCAGATAGTCGTCGGCACCCTCGCGCAGGCCATGGATACGGTCTTCGACCCGTTCACGGGCGGTCAGCATGATTACCGGCGTCTGCTTGCGCGCGCGCAGGGCGCGCAGCACGCCATAACCGTCCAGGCCCGGCAGCATCACGTCCAGCACGATCACTGCGTAGTCACCTTCCAGGGCCAGGTGCAGGCCATCGATGCCGTCCCGCGCCAGGTCGACGGTAAACCCTTGCTCGCTGAGGCCGCGATGCAGGTAGTCGGCGGTTTTTTCTTCGTCTTCGATGATCAGCACACGCATGGTCTAGTCCTGGTTGGCACTGGGCGCCGCCGCACGGGCGGCCTGGCGGCGGTGGAACAGGCGCTCCAGGGCCAAGTATATGACCGGGGTGGTGAACAGCGTCAGCGCCTGGCTCACCAGCAGGCCGCCAACCACGGCGATGCCCAGTGGCTGGCGCAGTTCGGAACCGGTGCCGAAGCCGAACATCAGCGGCACCGCGCCGAGCAAGGCGGCCAGGGTGGTCATGATGATCGGCCGGAAGCGCGTCAGGCAGGCCTGGTGGATCGCCTGCTCCGGGGTCAGGCCCTGGCGGCGTTGGGCTTCGAGGGCGAAGTCGATCAGCAGGATGCCGTTTTTCTTGACGATACCGATCAGCAGCACCACGCCGATCAGCCCCATGATGCTGAAGTCCTGGCCCATGGCCCACAGCAGGATCAGTGCGCCGAGGCCGGCCGAGGGCAGGGTGGAGATGATCGTCAGCGGGTGGACGAAGCTTTCGTACAGCACGCCGAGGATGATGTACACCGCCACCAGCGCAGCCAGGATCAGCCACGGCTGGCTCGACAGCGAACTCTGGAAGGCCTGGGCCGCGCCCTGGAAGTTGCCGCTGATGGAGTCGGGCATGCCCAGCTCGCGCTGGGTACGCTCGAGGATGGTCACCGCATCGCCCAGGGCCACGCCCGGGGCCAGGTTGAACGACAGGTTGGCCGCCGGGAACAGGCCATCGTGGCTGATCGACAGCGGCCCGGTGCTGGGCGGGGCCACATGGGCCACTGCCGACAGCGGCACCATCTCGTTGGTCAGCGGCGAGCGCAGGTAGAAGTAGTTGAGGCTTTCGGCCTTGCCGCGCTGGCGGGCATCCAGTTCGAGGATCACCTTGTACTGGTTGGTCTCGGTCTGGAATTCGCTGATCTGCCGCTGGCCGAAGGCGTCGTACAACGCCTGGTCGACGTCGGTGGTGGTCAGGCCGAAACGTGCCGCGGCCTGGCGGTCGATATCGATGCGGGTGACGCTGGCACCCAGTTGCAAGTCGTTGGACAGGTCGCGGAACGCAGGGTTTTCCCGCAGGCGCTCGGTCAGGCGCTGGGTCCACAGGTTCAGCGCCATGCCGTCGTTGCTCTTGAGCACGTACTGGTACTGGGTGCGCGACGGGCCGGAGCTGAGGTTGATGTCCTGGCCGGCACGCATGTACAGGACGATGCCCGGCACCTGGGCCAGCTTGGGCCGCAGCCGGTCGATCAGTTCGCTGGCCGACACATCGCGTTCGCCTCGCGGCTTGAGGGCGATCCAGAAGCGGCCGTTGGCGATGGTCTGGTTGCTGCCGGTGACGCCCACCGAGTGGGAGAACGCGCGCACCGCCGGGTCGGCCTCGATAATTTTTGCCAGCGCTTGGTGCTTCTCGATCATCGACGGGTACGACACATCCGCCGCCGCCTCGCTAGTGCCGAGGATGAAGCCGGTGTCCTGCAGCGGGAAGAATCCCTTTGGTATACCCACGTACCCGGCCACCGCCAGGGCCAGGGTCAGGCCGAACATGCCGAGGGTCAGGCGCTGGTGGGCGAGGGCGCGGTCCAGGCCCTTTTCGTACCACCTGACCAGCCGCTCGCCGAAGCCGCCCTTGTGCTCTCCGGGCGGGCGGCGCATGAACAGTGCGCACAGGGTTGGCGCCAGGGTCAGCGAAACCACCACCGAAATCAGGATGGTGGCGGTGGCGGTAAGGGCGAACTCCTTGAACAGCC
>Ga0209370_1002242_pt1 | contig 14354 bp, 15 predicted proteins | sample AgamicAtPrz_FD_187164 | JGI IMG/M metagenome (GOLD analysis project Ga0209370, IMG submission 187164) | Agave microbial communities from Guanajuato, Mexico - At.P.rz (SPAdes) (version 2) | ecosystem: Host-associated > Plants > Phyllosphere > Phylloplane/Leaf | place: Guanajuato, Mexico... | reverse complement strand
ACCCAGCGCGAGGTAACGCGTTGCGGGGTGTTACAAGTCGGCGCGGGTGTGCGCCTCATGATCTGCTTAGCGGGTCTGCTTCTGGCAGTCCCTCTACAGCGGAATCTGGATTCTTGTGATTCGGCGCTCACAAGTCAAGAGAAATTATTGCCAATTTTTCATCAAGATGAATTCTCACCACCACTAATGGCGCGAGCAGCAGCAGGAAAAATAAGATTTCCATAAAAAAGGGCCACAATCTGCGGCCCTTGAAGGAAAAACGGTAGAAATCAGGCGGAAGGCGCAATCAATTGGTCGAAAGTTGCGAGCAGACGCCGTAGCTCGCGGCTTTGTTCCGGGCGGTCGACGAACACCGTCTCGGCCATCACCAGGATGCCCGAAGCGTTGGGCAACGGGTGCCCATGCTCGAGGATCAGCTTCATGCGCGGCAGGAAGATCCACTGCAGCCACTGCTCGAAGCTCATGCGGTCCACCGCGAACGGCTCCACGCTGGCCAGCGCCTCGGCACTGGGGGTGGCGTCGCTCCACCAACCCTGGACCTTGAGCTCCTGCTCGATCAGCAGCAGTTGGTCGGCGATATCGAGAATGCGCTGTTCCATCACAGGTTGACCCGCGCCTTCTGCCGCGCCAGCGCGGCACCGGCGCTGTCACCCTGCTTTTCACGGGCCTGGGCGATGGTGTTCCACAGCTGGGCCTGCAGGTCTGGGCGACCGTTGGCGTAGGTCAGGGCACGGCGTGCCAGTTGCTCGGACTGCGCGGCATCGCCCTGGGACAGGCGTACCTGGGCCAGACGGAACAGCACCTGCGGCTCACGCGGGGCGATGCGCTGGGCACGCTCCAGGCTCGACGCGGCGCCGTTGAAGTCGCCGCTGCCCTGCTGCTGCTGGGCAGTGGTGAGCAAGGCCAGCACCGGGCCATCGAGCTGCTCGTCGGCCGACAGGCCGCCACTGGAGGCGTTGCCGCGGGGTATACCGGTCGGGGCACTGGTGACCGGCGCCGGGTTGCTCATCGAGGCGATGTCGAACGGTTCGTCGGCGATCGGGTTGGGGTTGGTCGTGATCGGCCCGCTGCTGACCGGGCCGGGGGTGATCGGGCCGGTGCTGATCGGCGCAGGCCCGGTGCCTGCCGGGAACGACTGGATCGGCGCGCCGCCTGTCCCCTGCGGGATCATCACGGTGACGCCGGAGTCCTCCGGCAATGACTGGGCCTGGCTGCTGCCGCCGCTGGTCGGATAGGCCGACGCGCGGTTGGCCGAGACGCGCTCGCTGTTGGAGACCCGGGTGCTCGAATCGACCACCGGAATGTTGCCACGCGGGACGCTGGCACAGCCGTGCAGAACGGTCACTGCCGCCACGGCAGGAATCCACCACTTGTTCACTTCACACCCTCTTCAGAAGCTCGCGCTCAATTCATCCAGCCCTTGACCCAGTCCATCACCTGTTCGGCCGGGTTCTGCTCGCCGCCACAGGCGGCGCCTGCGGGCGGTTCACTGCCACGAATATACGGCATCTGCACCGCTCCCGGACAGCTGCCGTCGGAACCCTGGCCGCTGTAAGGGTCGATCCAGGCCTGCACCACGTTGTCCGGCTGCGGCATGTCCAGCGGCAGCGGATCGGCCTTCTTCATGAAGCTGGTCCACACCTGCAGCGCGCCGGTGGCACCGGTGAACGGCGTCTTGCCGTTGTCGTCGCGGCCCAGCCAGACCACCGCCAGCAGGTCCTGGCTGAAACCGGAGAACCAGCTGTCGCGTGAGTCGTTGCTGGTGCCGGTCTTGCCGGCCAGGGTCAGCGAACTCGGCAGCGTGCTGTACACCGAGCGCCCGGTACCTTCGCGCATCACCCGCTGCATGGCGTTCTGCACCAGGAAGATGGAGCCCGGGTCGAAGGTCTGCTGGATCTGGAACGGGTAGCGCTTGAGCGGTTCGCCTTCGGCGGTGAGCACGCTGCGGATACCGCGCATCGGCGTGTTGAAGCCGCCGTTGGCGAGGGTCTGGTACATGGTCGCCACCTGCATCGGCGACATGCCGCCGGCGCCCAGCAGCATCGACGGGAACGCCGGCCAGTCGACCTGCACACCGAGCCGACCGATGGTCTTGATCACGTTGGGCACGCCCACTTCAAGGCCCAGCTTGGCGGTGGACAGGTTGTAGGAATTGGCCAGGCCCTGGTACAGGTAGATGGTGCCATGGGGGCGACGATCATAGTTCTGCGGACGCCAAACCTGGCCGTCGGCGCCCTTGACCGAGAACGGCTCGTCCTGCACCCAGCTGGTCAGGGTGAATTTGCTCGGTTGCTCCAGCGCGGTCAGGTAGACCGCCGGCTTGACCAGCGAACCGATCGGCCGCACGGCATCGATGGCGCGGTTGAAACCGGCGAAGCCCGACTGGCGGCTGCCGATCAGCGCCTGCACTTCACCGGTTTCCGGGTTGGTGACGACCATCGCCGACTCCACTTCTTCGGCGCCCTTGCGCCCGGCCAGGCGTTTGAAGGTCTCGCTCATGGCGGTTTCGGCCTTCATCTGCAGGATCGGGTCGAAACTGGTGAAGATGCGCAGGCCTTCTTCGGTAAGGTCTTCGTCGCGGTAGTCCTGGCGCAGCTGACGCTTGACCAGGTCGAGGAAGGCCGGGAACGAGCTGTCGGCCAGGCTGCCGCGCTTGGTCACGCCCAGAGGCATCTTCTTCGCCGCGTCGACCACGTCCTGCGTGGCCACGCCTTGCTCGGCGAGCAGGTCGAGCACCAGGTTGCGCCGTTGCAGGGCGCGCTCGGGGTGGCGGCGTGGGTTGTAGTAGGACGGACCCTTGACCATGCCCACCAGCAGGGCGATCTGGTGCAGCTTGAGCTCCTGCAGCGGCTGGCTGAAGAAGAACTGGCTGGCCAGACCGAAGCCGTGCACGGCACGCTGGCCGTCCTGTCCGACGAACACTTCGTTCAGGTAGGCCTCGAGGATCTCGCGCTTGTCATAATGCACCTCCAGCAGCACCGACATCATCGCTTCGGTCAGCTTGCGGCTGAGGCTGCGCTCGTTGGTGAGGAAGAAGTTCTTCACCAGCTGCTGGGTCAGGGTACTGCCGCCCTGGCGCATGGCCCCCGAAGAGGTGTTCACCCACACCGCCCGGGCGATGGACTTGGGCGACACGCCAAAGTGGCTGTAGAAGTCGCGGTCTTCGGTGGCGATCAGGGTTTCCACCAGATACGGCGGCACCTGGTCGATCTTGATCAGGATGCGGTCTTCGAGATTCTTGGGGTAGATGCCGCCGATCATCAGCGGCTCCAGGCGCACCACATCGAGCTTGCCGCCATTGGCGCCGCTGAGGCCCGCGACATAATCGCCGGAAAAGCGCACGCGCACGAACTGCGCCGGCTCCATGCCCTCGTAGAACTGGAAGCCGCGGGTATTGAGGTCGACGGTATTGCCGTTGACCGACGCCGCGCCCGGGCCGTTGGCCGCGCTTTCCCGACGGTAGCCGAGGGCATCGAGCTCGGTGAGGAAGTCGTTGCGGCTCAGTTTCTGGCCGACGAACAGCTCCAGCGGCCGGGCATACACCTTGGCCGGGATGGTCCAGCGCTTGCCGGAGAACTTCTCCTGGACAGTGGCGTCGAGGTAGACCGCGAAGCCGGCGATCAGTACCAGGCCGACCAGACTGAGCTTGAGCGCCCAGCCCAGCCAGCCACGGGCGCGGCCGGTCGGGCGTTTTTTAGGAGTGCGGGAATTTCGGGTACGAGTCATGGCGGCGGATTATACGCACTTTGGAAAAGGGAGGCAGACGCCCCTTGGCGGTTTGCAGGGACGGCACCATTGACCATAATGTTTGATTCGAATTCCCTGACCCCTTAAAGGATGATCCGTGAGCCAAGCCCTGATCAGCGCGTTGCAGAACCCCGCCCTCTATCCGCACCCTGTCGCGGGCTTCGAGCTCATCGAGACGCACATCTCCTGGGTTTTGCTCACTGGCGAGTACGCCTACAAGATCAAGAAGCCGATGAACTTCGGCTTCCTCGACTTCACCGGCCTCGACCAGCGCGGGCATTTTTGTAACGAAGAGCTGCGCCTGAACCAGCGCCTGACCGAAGGCCTGTACCTGGAAGTGCTGCCGATTACCGGCAGCGCCGAGGCGCCGGTGCTGGGCGGCGAGGGTGCGCCAATCGAGTACGCCCTGAAGATGCGCCAGTTCCCCCAGGGCCAGATGCTCAGCACCTTGCAGGCCAACGGCGAGCTGAATGCCGGCCATATCGACCAGATGGCCCGGCAGATCGCCGAGTTCCACCTGCAGGCGCCCAAGGTGCCAGTCGAGCACCCACTTGGCACTCCGGACGCAGTGATGGCACCGGTGGAGCAGAACTTCGAACAGATTCGTCCGTTCCTCAGCGACAAGGCCGACCTGCAGCAGCTCGATGCACTGCAAGCCTGGGCCCAGGACAGCTTCAAGCGCCTGCACGGCCTGCTCGAGGCGCGCAAGGCCGACGGTTTCATTCGCGAGTGCCACGGTGACATCCACCTGGGCAACGCCACCCTGATCGACGGCAAGGTGGTGATCTTCGACTGCATCGAGTTCAACGAGCCCTTCCGCCTGACCGACGTCTACGCCGACGTCGGCTTCCTGGCCATGGACCTCGAGGACCGCGGCCTGAAGTGCCTGTCGCGGCGTTTCGTCAGCCAGTACCTGGAGCTGACCGGCGACTACCAGGGCCTGGAACTGCTGAACTTCTACAAGGCCTACCGCGCCCTGGTGCGGGCCAAGGTCGCGCTGTTCAGCATGCCGGCCGAAGCCGACGGCGTGCAGCGCGCCACCACCCTGCGCACCTACCGCAACTATGCCAACCTGGCAGAGAGCTACAGCGCCATCCCTTCGCGCCTGCTGGCCATCACCCAGGGCGTCTCGGCAGTGGGCAAGAGCCACGTGGCAATGCGCCTGGTCGAGGCTTTGGGCGCGGTGCGTGTGCGCTCGGACGTGGAGCGCAAGCGCCTGTTCGGCAAGCAATCGGCGACCGATGCCGGTCACCTGGAGGCCGGCATCTACGACAGGCAGGCCAGCGTTGCCACCTACCAGCGCCTGCACGAACTTGCAGAGATCATCCTCCACGCCGGGTTCCCGGTGGTCCTCGACGCCACCTACCTCAAGCATGAGCAGCGCAAGGCCGCGGCCGAGGTCGCCAGCGAGACCGGCGTGCCGTTCCTGATCCTCGACTGCCAGGCCCCGGACGCGGTGATCGCCAGTTGGCTGGCGCAACGCCAGGCCGAGGCCATCGACCCTTCGGACGCCACGCTGGAGGTGGTCAAGGCGCAACAGGCGACGCGCGATCCGCTCGATGCCGAGGAGCAAAAGCACAGCAAGCGGGTGAACACCCAGGAAAGCGCCAGCATGGACCAGTTGATCGAACAGATCCGCCAGCATTTTCCCGGCTTTTGAGCCATCAGGCGTGAAGCAGTCGACAGTTCACGCTTGAAGTCCGGCGCCCCTCCAGTGATGTCATTACAATATCATCACACCCCACGGAGGAGGCGCCGCCATGAATCAACCCCGTCAGCTGGACAACGTGCTTTTCACCCTGGTCCGCGACGAGAAGATCGCCGAGTTCAACCGGGTCAAGGCCGCGCACCCTTCCATTGATTTTCGCGGTGGCGATTTCCGTGGCCTGGACCTGCGCGACCTGGATGTGCGTGGCATCGACTTCACCGATGCCTACTTCCGCGCCGCCGACCTGCGTGGGCTGGACCTGCGGGAAAATGGCCTGGAGGGGGCGAGCCTGGCCCATGCACAAATTTCCGGGACGTATTTCCCGGCCGAGCTGAGCGCCGACGAGATCCTGATGTCGGTGAAGTTCGGGACGCGGATGCGTTATCGCAGCCCACGCCAAGGGTAAGCGTCTGGCCTGCACAAGGCGGTGGCCAGGTAACTTGTGGGAACATAAATATGTGGGAGCGGGGCCCAGAGGGTCCCATCCCGCCGCCGTATTGCATCCCGTCGGCGCCGATGGCAAAAGGCCGCGTAATCCACAACCCCCGCTACACTCCTCATTGACCTGCTCGCGATTTATCCCCACGACCCGTTCAGCCATCGCAAGGAGGCTCGATGAACGATGAATTGCAGCATCTGAAAAACCTTGGCAAGACCTCCGCGCAATGGCTGCATGCTGTCGGCATCCACAGTGCATCGGACCTGCGCCGGCTTGGCGCGGTGGGTGCCTATCAGGCCGTGAGAACGCGAGGATTCCGGGCTTCGAAGGTGTTGTTGTACGCCATCGAGGGCGCCCTGCTGGACATGCACTGGAATGACCTGCCGGTCGAACGCAAGCAGGCGTTGAACCAGCAGCTCGACGCCAAGTGCCCACCGCAATCACAGAAACCGAAAAATAAGCCTGCGAAGGCATTGACTACGAAATGAGAATCGTTATGATTATCACAACTGGTCGCGAGACCGGTTGGGTAACCTGAATGCTCCCTGGTTCGGACGCTCAGATTATCTCCTCATCAGGCTAATCACGGTTATTGACCCGGCACTTTGCCGGGTCTTTTTTTGCCCGCGATTCAGGGCGCCTTGCGCAGTTGGGCGCAGTAGTCCTGCTCCGGCGTCGCCGGGGTGTACCAGACGAAGTCGGCCATGCCCGGCTCGACCGCCTCTCCCACTTCCGCCAGCAACAGCACCTTGCCCTCGGCCTTGGCGTCGAGGTCGGCCAGATGCAGGGGCACGCCCAGGTCCTTGCGCGCATGGTAGCTGCCGGTAAGCAGCAGTGCCGGTTGCGGCGCGGCCAGCAGCCGCTCGGCGATGCGTCGGTCGCGCTGCTGCTGCACCGCCAACATGGCCGGCAGCTGGCTTTCCGGCAGCAGGTTGCAGTGGCCAGCGCGCACCTGGGCCAGCAGCGCCTGCACCACGGCCGGCGCATTGGAGCGCTCGCCCGGCGGTGTCACTGGCTGGCGATAGGCCTGGCGGACCTCCTCCGGTGACAGGTTCGCGGCCAGCAGCGGGTAGGGTTGGCCCAGGGCCTCGCGGACGATCGGCCCGTACAGCGCCCAGTCCCAGCCGGGTTGCCAGTCGAGGGCCTTGGGCAGGTCGGCTGCCGGCGACGCCTTGCCCTTCTGCGCATCGACCAGGGCCTGCTGCCGCGGCTCGAGCATTTCCAGCAGCAGGCTGCCCTGCGGCCGGCGGCTCTCCAGGGCGCGCAGCAACCAGAGCTGCAGGCGATGGTGGTCAGGGTTGTCGTGCTTTTCACCCACCAGCACCCGTGGCGCATCGGCCAGGCGCTGGACCAACTGCCCAGGGCGCAAGGCCTGGCCGCTGGACAATTCGATGATCCGCCCCAACTGGGCGTTGTCGCGGCCCTCGGTACCCTGCCAGGCCGGCACGGGTGGCAGGCTCGCCTGGCAACCGCCCAGCGCCAGCACCAGGCAGATGGACAGGCCGGACAGCAGGGGATGGCGCATGGCGAAAGCCTCTTAGCGAGTGATGATCAGCGGATGGCCGCGCTCCGGGTGCGGCTGGACCAGGACATCGATGCCGAACACTGCCCGCAGCGCCGCCGGCGTCAGCACCTGTTGCGGGGTGTCCAGGGCATGGCAGCGGCCCTGCTCCAGCAGCAGGATATGGTCACAGTAGCGCGCCGCCAGGTTCAGGTCATGCAGGATCACCAGCACCGCCGCGCCGCGGTCGGCGAAGCTGCGCACAGCTTGCAGCGTGGTGTGCTGGTGCAGCGGGTCGAGCGCGGAGGTGGGCTCGTCGAGCAGCAGCGTGGTACCCGGCTCGCCAGGCCACAGCTGGGCCAACACCCGCGCCAGGTGCACGCGCTGGCGCTCACCGCCGGACAGCGCCAGGTAGCTGCGCTCGACCAGGTGCCCCGCATCCGCCGCCGCCAGCGCCGCCTCGACGATCTCCCGGTCACGCTGGCGGCCGCTGGCATGGGGCAGTCGACCTAAGCCGACCACCTCCTCGACACTGAACGCAAAGCCCAGGCTGGACACCTGCGGCAACACCGCCAGGCGCCGTGCCCGTTCATGGCCCGACCAGCCCTCCAGACCGCGACCATCGAGGCGGAGCTGCCCGGCGCTGGGCGCCAGTTCGCCACACAGGGCACCGAGCAGGCTGCTCTTGCCGGCGCCGTTAGGTCCGAGCACGCCGAGGACCTGCCCGGGCCGCAGCGTCAGGTTGATGTCGTGCAGCACCAGGCTGCCACCGCGCTTGAGAGAGAGCCCTTCGACGTCGAGCATCAGTTGCGCACCTTCACCAGCAGGAACAGGAAGAATGGCGCCCCGATGAACGCGGTGACGATGCCGATCGGCAATTCCGCCGGGGCCAGGGCCAGGCGCGCGATCAGGTCGGCGAACAGCAGCAGGGTACCGCCCGCCAGCAGCGACGCCGGCAGCAGCACCCGGTGATCCGGCCCTGCCACCAACCGCACCAGGTGCGGCACCACCAAGCCAATGAAGCCGATCAGGCCGGCGGCGGCAACCGCCGCCCCCACGCCCAGCGCCGTGCAGAACACCAGTTCGCGCTTGAGCCCCTCGACCTCGATGCCCAGGTGACGGGCTTCCGACTCGCCCAGCAGCAACGCGTTGAGCGCCTGTGCCCGACGCGGCAGCCACAGGGCCACGGCCGCCGCCACCAGCAGCAAGGGCCAGAGCCGCTCGTAGCTGGCACCGTTGAGGCTGCCCAGGTTCCAGAACGTCAGGGTGCGCAGGGTGGCGTCGTCGGCCAGGTAGGTGAACAGGCCCACCGCCGAGCCGCCCAGCGCGGTCATGGCGATACCGGCCAGGAGCATGGTGGCCACGTTGGTCTGGCCGTCACGCCGCCCCAGGCGGTAGACCATCGCCGTCACGCCCAGGCCACCGACGAAGGCGCAGAGCGACAGCAGGTAAGGCGCGAACCAGTCGGGAATACCCCCCAGCCAACTACCGCCGACGATCGCCACCGCCGCGCCCAGGGCGGCGCCGCTGGCGACGCCGACCAGCCCCGGGTCGGCCAGCGGATTGCGAAACAGCCCCTGCATCGCCACGCCGGACAACGCCAGCACGGCACCGACCGCCAGCCCCAGCAGGGTGCGCGGCAGGCGGATCTGGCCGAGGATCATCTCGGCCTGCTCCAGGCCCTCGCCGGAGACCGGCAAGCCGACCAGACGTAGGCCGGCGCGCAAGGTGTCGAACAACGGCAGGCTGACCGGGCCCAGCGCCAGCGACAGCCAGACCGCGAGCAGGCACAGCAGCGCCAGGGTAATGAACAACGTACGTGGTCGAACCCGCTGCCTCATGGGATGAAGCTGGCCTTGGCGGCGGGATAGAAGCTGGCGGCCAGTTCATGCAGGGTGGCGGGCAGGCGCGGGCCCAGGCCGCCGACCAGCAGCGTCGGGTCGAGCGATAGCAGGCGCTTGTCGCGCACCGCGCGCGAAGTCGCCAGGGCCGGGTTTTCCTTGATCAGTGCCTGCAGGGCCTGCTCGCCGCTGAGGGCCCGGTCGGAGAACACCACCACGTCCGGATTCAGCGCGGCGAGGGCCTCCACCGAGAAGTTCTTGTAGCCCTGGTGATCGGCGAGGTTACGGCCTCCTGCCTGGCGCAGCACCCAGTCCCCGGCAGTACCCTGCCCTGCGATCATCGGCTTGGCGCCAGCATGACCGACCAGCAGCAGGACACCGGGCGCCTTGTGCCCGGCCTGGGCCTGCTCGACCTGCTTGTGCAGCGCCTCCAGTTGCCGGCGATAGTCCGCCGCCAGCGCCTCGGCCTTCTGCTCGTCACCGAGCAACGCCCCCAGGTGCTTGAGGTTCTCGTCCACCGCGCCGACCTCGGCCTTGCTGGAGAACAGCTCGACCCGCACCCCGGCCTTGCGGATCTGCGCCAGCACTGGCGGCGGCCCCATCTCCTCGGTGCCCACCAGCACGTCGGGGCGCAGGCTGAGGATGCCCTCGGCCGACAACTGGCGCTGGTAGCCGATGCTGGGCAGCGCCTTGAGCGACTCGGGGTGCTGGCTGGTGGTGTCGACACCGACCAGCCGCTGCTCGCCGCCCAGGGCGCTGATCCACTCGCTCAGGGCGCCACCGGCGCTGACCCAGCGCTGCGACAGCTCGGCGGCCATGGTTTGGGCGGACAGGGCAAGACCGGCGCACAGGGCAATCAAGGCAGCGGGACGGCGCATCATCGGATTCCTTTGCAGAGGGCGGGCAGCACACCTTGTGGCGGGCGGCACAAGTGCGCACCATAGACAGCCTGGCGCGGCGAATGCGGGCAATTTGATAATTATTCGCATTGAAGCGTCAAGCCATCCCTTTGTCACACGGCTTAACCGGAAACTCCGCTGCGATGCACTTTCTCTGCGCCTCCAACGACCTCGCCGAGGGCCACAGCCGCGCCTTCAGCGTAGCCGGCATAGCGCTGTTCGGCGTGCGCCGCCAGGGCACGGTCCACCTCTACCGCAACCGCTGCCCGCACCGGGGCATCCCGCTGAACTGGGGGGCGGATAGCTTTCTAGATGACAGCGCGAGCTTGATCCAGTGCGCCCATCACGGGGCCCAGTTCCTGATGGAAAGCGGCGAGTGCATCACTGGCCCCTGCGCGGGCGAATGGCTGGAGGCCCTGGTCTGCCGGGAAGACAGCCAGGGCATCTGGCTTACGGATTGAGCAAAACCGGCAGCGGCCGGTCGATGACCAGTTGCCGGGCATCCAGGCGGGTACCGTAGGCCAGCACTTCGACCCCCTGAGCCACCGCCGCCCGCAGTGCCTCGGCGTAGGCGGCATCGATTTCCTCGGCTGGCCGCACGGCTTCGATACCCGTGAGGTTCACGCAATACAGTTGCACCGCACGAATGCCCTGACGTGCCAGGGCGGCCAGCTCGCGCAGGTGCTTGGCGCCACGCTGGGTGACGGCGTCGGGAAATGCCGCCACGGGGGTTTCAGGGTAACCGAGGGTCACGCTCTTGACCTCGACGTAGGCCTTGTCGCCATTGGCGAACTCCAGATAGAAGTCGATACGGCTACGTTCCTCGCCATACGCCACTTCACGCCTGAGCGTGGTGAATCCGGCCAGCTCGCTGATCACCCCGGCCCGCAGCGCTTCCTCCACCACCGCATTGGCGCGCCCGGTGTTGACGCAGGCCAGCCGCCCCTGGGGCGTTTCGCTGATCTCCCAGGTGCCGGGCAGCTTGCGCTTGGGGTCGTTGGAGCGGCTGAACCACACCTGCCCGCCCTCGCGCATGCAATTGAGCATGGAGCCGGTGTTGGGGCAGTGAATGGTCAGTTGCTCGCCAGTCGCCAGTTCGATGTCGGCCAGGAAGCGTTTATAGCGGCGCAGCAGGCGCGCCTGTTCCAGTTGCGGAAACAGCATCCGTCAACCCTGCCAGCTTTTCAGGCCACGGGCGATGCGCTGCACCGCCTCCTCCAGGCGCAACAGGTTCTGGGTGTAGGCAAAACGCACATGGTGGCCGGCCTGGTGCCGGCCGAAGTCCAGCCCCGGGGTAAAGGCCAGATGCTCGGTTTCGAGGAAGTGCCGACAGAACGCGAAGGCATCGCCGCCGAACGCGCTGATATCGGCATACAGATAGAAGGCGCCTTGCGGTTCGACGGCGATGCCGAAGCCCAACTCACGCAATGCCGGCAACAGGTAGTCGCGGCGACGGGCGAACTCGGCGCGGCGCTCCTCGAGGATGGCCAGGGTCTGCGGCTCGAAGCAGGCCAGCGCGGCATGCTGGGCCATGCTCGGGGCGCTGATGTAGAGGTTCTGCGCCAGCTTTTCCAGGTCGCCTACCGCCGACGGCGGGGCCACCAGCCAGCCCAGGCGCCAGCCGGTCATGCCGAAATATTTGGAAAAACTGTTCAGGACGAAGGCCTCGTCGTCGACTTCCAGCACGCTCGGCGCATCCATGCCGTAGGTGAGGCCGTGGTAGATCTCGTCCACCACCAGATGCCCGTGGCGCTCGCGGGTGGCCCTGGAAAGGCTGGCCAGCTCGTCGCGGTCGAGCACCGTGCCGGTCGGGTTGGCCGGCGAGGCCACCAGGGCGCCGACAGTGTCCTTGTCCCAATGGCGCTCGACCAGATCGGCGGTCAGCTGGTAATTGACGTCCGGGCCCACCGGCACCAGCTGCGCGCCACCTTCGACCAGGCGCAGGAAGTGGCGGTTGCACGGGTAGCCCGGGTCGGCCAACAGCCAGTGCTTGCCCGGATCGACCAGCAAGCTGCTGGCCAACAGCAGCGCGCCGGAACCGCCCGGGGTGATGAGCACGCGCTCCGGGTCGAGGTCCACACCGTAGCGCTGGCCATAGAACCCGGCGATTGCCTCACGCAGTTGCGGCAGCCCGCGGGCTGCGGTGTAACGGGTGTGACCATCGGCCAATGCCCGCTGGCCCGCGGCGACGATCGGCGCGGCGGTGGTGAAGTCCGGCTCGCCGATCTCCAGGTGGATCACGTCGTGGCCCGCAGCCTGCAGCTCGTTGGCACGGGCCAGCAGGGCCATCACGTGGAAGGGTTCGATGGCGCGACTGCGCGCACTGTGTGGCTGAGCCATGGGCCTTCTCTCAATTGGGTCTAAACTGGTGATTCTACCTGTGCACCGCAGCGAACGTGCCGCCCGCCCTGCTGTCAATAGCAGGCATAGGGCGGGGTAGCGCACCCCGGATCTATCTGGTAAGTTCGGCGGCTCGCAGTCGCAGGGCCGGCGGGTGCCGGCGATGGAAGCAAGCCTGCGCATTGGATCAGATGAGTGAGAGGCGGTCTATTCATGTCCACCGTAGAAAAGCAAAAAATCAGTCAGTCCATGTACGGTGTAGAGCCCTATAAAGAAACCAAGGGCGAGGAGTACATGGGGGAGCCCATGCGCAAGCACTTCACCAAGCTTCTGGGAGCATGGAAGCTTGAGTTGATGACGAGCGTGGACCAGACCGTGACGCACATGAAGGACGAGGCAGCCAACTTCCCAGACCCGGCTGACCGTGCCAGCCAGGAAGAAGAGTTCGCCCTGGAACTGCGCAACCGTGATCGTGAGCGCAAGCTGATCAAGAAGATCGACAAGACCCTGCAGAAGATTCAGGACGAAGAGTACGGCTGGTGCGACTCCTGTGGCATCGAGATCGGCTTGCGCCGCCTCGAAGCCCGCCCCACCGCCGACCTGTGCTTCGACTGCAAGGAAATTGCCGAGAAGAAGGAAAAGACTGTCGGTAAAGGCTGATCCAGAACCTCGCAGACGGGGCGTACTGGTTGTGGAAGCGGGCTTGCCCGCTCCTGCAATCGGTACGCCCCGTCTTCATTTATATAGCTGTGCAAACCATGAACGACTCCCGCTACATCGGCCGCTTTGCCCCCACCCCCAGCGGTTTCCTGCATTTTGGCTCGCTGGTGGCCGCCCTCGCCTCCTGGCTCGACGCCCGCGCGGTCGATGGCCGCTGGTTGCTGCGCATGGAAGACACCGATCCGCCCCGGGAAATGCCGGGGGCACGCGATGCGATCCTGCAGACCCTGGAGCGCTACGGCCTGGAGTGGGACGGCGAAGTGGTGTTCCAGAGCCAGCGTCACGAAGCCTACGCCGCTGTCGTCGACCGCTTGTTCAGCATGGGCCTGGCCTATGCCTGCACCTGCTCGCGCAAGCAACTGGAGGGGTACGCCGGTATCTACCCAGGCTTTTGCCGTAACGCCGGGCATCCCCGCCAAGACGCGGCCATTCGCCTGCGCGTGCCGGAACTGCTCTACCGCTTCACGGATCGCGTCCAGGGTACGTTCGAACAGCACCTGGGGCGCGAGGTGGGCGATTTCGTCATCCAGCGCCGCGACGGGCTTTATGCCTACCAGTTGGCAGTGGTGCTGGACGATGCCTGGCAGGGTGTCACCGACATCGTGCGCGGCGCCGACCTGCTGGACAACACGCCCCGTCAGCTGTACCTGCAGGAGTTGCTGGGCTTCTCGCAGCCGCGTTACCTGCACATTCCATTGATCGTGCAGCCCGACGGGCACAAGCTGGGCAAGTCGTATCGCTCGCCGCCGCTGGCGGCGGACCAGGCCACGCCCTTGCTGTTGCGAGCGTTGCGGGCATTGGGGCAGCAGACCGACCCGGCACTGGCGGACGCCAGCCCGGCCGAGGTGCTGGCGGTGGCGCGCCAGCAGTGGCGGCCGCAGCACATTGCGCGGCAGATGACGGTGCCCGAGGCTGAATTGCGCTGAGGTGGGCACGGCCCTGCGACAGGCCATAACCAGCGAAAGCAGGCTCAAAAGCCCAGCAAATTCAAACCCTTGGCTAACAGCACCGATTCCCGCTAGCATCGCCCCAGCCATTTGCGCCAATAATAAGTCCAAACCGCAGCGCCCAACCCTTCGAGGCCAGCATGTACATCTATCGTTTGGTCCTGCTTCTGGTGGTGGGGATCTACCTGTTCTCCCCCGCCATCATGGACTGG
>Ga0209370_1002240_pt1 | contig 14368 bp, 14 predicted proteins | sample AgamicAtPrz_FD_187164 | JGI IMG/M metagenome (GOLD analysis project Ga0209370, IMG submission 187164) | Agave microbial communities from Guanajuato, Mexico - At.P.rz (SPAdes) (version 2) | ecosystem: Host-associated > Plants > Phyllosphere > Phylloplane/Leaf | place: Guanajuato, Mexico... | reverse complement strand
GAATTTCTATCGACTAGCGGAGATAGATTTACATTTTTTTTCTTAAATTTCAGTTTAAACGAGAATTTTCATGAAACTGGCGTTGTTTGATTTAGACCATACCTTGTTAAATACCGATTCAGACCATTCTTGGGGTGAATTTTTAGTCAATGAAGGTTTGGTTGATCCGGTTCATCATCGTCAGATGAATGATAAATTTTATGAAGATTACAAAGCAGGGCAACTTGACCCATATGCTTATAATGAATTCGTTTTCGGCTTTTTAACCCAGCATGACAATAACTACTTAACTGAGCTCCACCAATTGTTCATGCAGAAAGTGATTCGTCCGCAAATGCGCCCAAAAGGTTTTGATGCAATCAAAAAACATCAAGATTTAGGCCATACCATTGTAGGGATTACGGCAACAAGTGATTTTATTACTGCGCCAATTTTCCGTGAATTTGGTATTACTGAAATTTTAGCGACCAATGCTGAAGTTGCTGAGGGGAAATATACGGGTAAAGTTGCTGGTTTAGCGTGTTATCAAAAAGGCAAGCTTGCACGTCTAGATGCATGGTTGGAAGGTCGTAGCGTGTCTGAGTCTTGGGCTTATTCCGATTCAATTAATGACCGTTTTTTACTTGAATATGCAACGCATGCAATTGCAGTAAATCCTGATGATCGCCTTGAAAAACTGGCTCAAGAAAATAAATGGGAAATTCAGGACTGGTCAATTTAATTGACTACTCCTGCATCATTTTAATCAGTTCCTGCATGGCTCTAGATTGAGTACGTGCAGGATGCCACACCATGCCTAATTGACGATTCATCTCAACATTTAAATCAAGCTGCTGCATATCTTGATTCAGCAAAGTTTTTGGTAAAACTGACCAACCTAAACCAATCGACACCAACATGCGAATAGACTCAAGAGGGTTATTGCTCATGGTGATTTTTGGTTTGAGCCCTTGTTTTTCAAACTCAGCTAAAGTGATTTGAGCAGTGTAAGTTTGTGCAGCTGGTAATAAGCTTGGATATTCAATTAAATCTTGTAAGGTGAGATTCTTTTTTTGAGCCAGTGGATGAAATGGAGCGGCAACAAAGACTAAAGGATCATTCCAGATCGTAATGTAGTTAAGACGCTCATCACCTGAAGGTGGAAGGGTTAAAAATGCCAGCTCTAAATCACCAGCCAATACTTGTTCATGCGCTTGCTCTGAATCAACAAAATGCACATCTAAGGTGACTTGAGGAAATTGCTGAACAAAGTGTTTAAGTGGTGCAGGTAAGTGATGCAAACCAATATGATGACTCGTACCGACTTTTAAGCGGCCTTGCACCTGCGTTTGTTCATGGCTAAGCGTATGGTGAATATCACCCAGCTCATTGAGCCAGTTTTTAACTTTAGGTAATAATGAATGTGCAGCGTGGGTTGCTTGAACACCTCGGCCTGCAGACTCAAAGAGTTTTACGCCAAAATATTCTTCTAAGCTATGAATCCGTTTGGTAACAGCAGGTTGAGTAATAAATAACTGATCTGCTGCCACAGAGATAGACCCTGTTTCCATAACTTTTACAAAAGCTTCAAAGGCTGCAAGATTCATAATACAACTCAACTTGGAATAGAAAAATCGAGAGGCTAAAGTTGCCAAGCCAAAATCGTATCATGCTTGCAGCGAATCGAGTGAGAAAGTTGTGAATTACCGCACTAATCTTAGTCTAAGCTGCTGTTTCTTTTTCGGCTAAGGCTGATACGCGGCGATCTTTAGCTGCCCATACTTTTTCATGGAAGAAAAAGGCAAAAGCTTGTACGGTTGGTTCAAGCATACTTAATGTTAAAGCCATCCAGATATTACCTGTTACAAAGTATGCGACTAGCATCGCTACACTAATATGCATAATGTAATAACTTAAGGTTTTCTTTAAGGTACGTTGATTATTTATAACGAATTTTTGAATATTAGCCATGATCATTCTCTTTAGCCACTTTAGATATTTTTAGTATAGAGAGTAGAGTATAAGATTAAAAATTGATTATGCAAATGATAATCATTAACAAAAACGATTTATTAAATATGATGTATCTCAAAAGGATGATGATTAATTCCAAAAAGTTTTCTAATTTATAAAAATGATAAATTAGATTTATGTGAAACTCTGGCTATAATCGAAGAAAGATTAGAATTACCCAGTCCAATGGAGCAAGACGACATGGCAGGCAAAACTTTATATGACAAATTGTGGGATGACCACGTTGTTTCACAGCGTGATGATGGCTCATGTTTACTTTATATTGACCGTCATTTATTGCATGAAGTGACTAGTCCACAAGCATTTGAAGGTTTGCAACTTGCGGGTCGTCAACCATGGCGTTTAAGTGCAAACGTTGCGACACCTGACCACAACGTTCCAACATCTAAAAAAGAACGTGACCAAGGTATCGCCGGTATTGAAGATGATACATCCCGTATTCAAGTTCAAACCTTAGATGACAACTGTAAAGCTTTCAATATCGTTGAATTTAGCATCAATGATATTCGTCAAGGTATTGTGCATGTGGTTGGACCCGAACAGGGCTTAACCTTGCCGGGCATGACAGTTGTATGTGGTGATTCACATACAGCAACTCACGGTGCTTTCGGTTGCTTGGCGCATGGTATTGGAACATCTGAAGTTGAACATGTGTTAGCAACACAATGTTTGATCCAGAAAAAATCTAAAAATATGTTAGTGCGTGTAGATGGCGTATTAGGCAAAGGTGTAACACCAAAAGATGTGGTGTTAGCAATCATTGCTAAAATTGGTACTGCTGGTGGTACAGGCTATGCAATAGAGTTCGGTGGTCAAGTGTTCCGTGATATGTCGATTGAAGGACGTATGACGGTATGTAACATGGCAATTGAAGCCGGTGCCCGTGTTGGTATGGTTGCAGTCGATGATAAAACTATTGAATATGTGAAAGGCCGTAGCTACGCACCAAAAGGCGAGCAATGGGAACAAGCCGTTGCTTACTGGAACACATTGCATTCAGATGACGATGCTGTGTTCGATGCTGTAGTTGAGTTAAATGGCGCGGAAATCGAACCACAAGTATCTTGGGGAACTTCACCTGAGATGGTTATTCCGGTCACTGAAGCTGTACCAACTTTAGAACAAGCGAAAGATGATGTTCAGCGTAATGACTGGACACGTGCTTATCAATATATGGGTTTAAATGCAGGACAGGCATTAGGTGATATTCAACTTGATCGTGTCTTTATCGGTTCTTGTACCAACTCTCGTATTGAAGATATCCGTGCTGCAGCTGAGGTAGTTAAGGGCCGTAAGGTAGCTTCTACCATTAAGCAAGCTATGATTGTTCCGGGGTCTGGTTTAGTTAAACAACAGGCAGAAAAAGAAGGCTTAGATAAAATCTTCTTGGAAGCTGGCTTTGAATGGCGTGAACCAGGTTGTTCAATGTGTTTAGCAATGAATGCGGATAAGTTACAACCGGGCGAACACTGTGCATCGACCTCTAATCGTAACTTTGAAGGCCGTCAAGGCAATGGCGGTCGCACTCACTTAGTGAGCCCGGCAATGGCGGCAGCTGCTGCAATCGCTGGTCACTTTGTTGATGTTCGTTCATTTTAATTCGGTCTGGAGCAAACCATGAAAGCTTATACAGTTGAACAAGGTATCGTTGCACCATTAGATCGTGCCAATGTCGATACAGATTTAATTATTCCAAAACAGTTTTTAAAGTCGATTAAACGTACTGGGTTTGGCGACAACTTATTTGACGAGCTTCGTTATTTAGACGAAGGTTATCCGGGACAAGACAATTCAATACGTCCAAAAAATCCGGATTTCGTTTTAAATCAGCCTCGCTATCAAGGCGCAACCGTTTTAATTGCTCGTACTAACTTTGGTTGTGGTTCAAGCCGTGAGCATGCGCCTTGGGCATTAAATGAATATGGTTTCCGTACTGTTATTGCGCCAAGCTTTGCTGATATTTTCTTTAATAACTGTTTCAAAAATGGCATGTTACCTGTCATTTTGTCAGAAGAAATTGTTGATCAGTTATTTAAAGAATGCGCTGCCAATGATGGATATCAATTAACAATTGATTTAGCAGCTCAAGAAGTACGTACGCCAACAGGTGAAGCTTTTAAATTTGAAGTTGATCCATTTCGTAAGCATTGCTTGTTAAATGGTTTGGATGATATTGGTTTAACTCTTCAAAATGCGGACGCAATTCGCGCGTATGAAGAAAAAACTAAACAAGTTCGCCCTTGGGTATTCCAAGAGTTAAATTAACCTTTTGGTACATTTTAAACATAGCCATGGCGTAGCGTTCAAACTCTTGCTAACATGCTAAAGCATAAAAACACCTTAGAATTATGCACTAGATGAGGATTGGGCTTGAACAATGAAGAGGAACGTTACTCATAGCTTTTTGTTGAGCCTGTGCGCAATAACACTCAGTGCTTGTCAAAGCACTTACAATGTAGTGGATACTGTCCGTATTAAGCAGGCTGAACAAGAAAATTTGGGGCAGAATGCAGCAATATATTGTTCGGGCGCGAAGAGTTGTGAATTTGAACGACTAAATGATATTACTGTAGTAGATGCGCAAACACGAAGAATTAGTAATCAGGCAATTCATCAAGGAATTGTGAGATTACAAGGTTCAGTGCTTAGCGAGACTAACAGCTTATATTTATCTGTGCCTGCTAAACAATATGAAGTGGTGATCCGTTTCTATCCGATCTCTCCTGATCGGGCTGAAACAATTCATGTTATTCACCAATTTAATGCCAACCATCGCTATACATTTAAAATGTACCGAGACAAAACTAACCGTTCGGGTAGTTTGCTGAATGTTTCTGTACCAGATCCATTATGTGTTGACTTAGAGCAGGATGGGCGTGTAATTCGCCGTTTTTGTCGACCATTTGATGTTACAACAGGACTAGGTGAATTCCTCGAACAGAAAAAACTAACACCACGGTAGTTGTAACGCTGCTTGTCTTTGGAAAATGGAAAAAAGTTCATGTCTAAACAGATTTTAATTTTAGCTGGTGATGGTATTGGTCCTGAAATTGTTGGGGCGGCAGAAAAAGTATTAAATACAGTAAATGAAAAATTTAATTTATCGTTAATTTGGGAACATGGCCTACTAGGCGGCGCGGCAATTGATGCGCATGGCGAACCGTATCCAGCTGTAACGAGTGAACAGGCAAAAAAAGCAGATGCAATTTTATTAGGTGCGGTAGGCGGACCAAAATGGGATGCGATTGAGCGCTCTATTCGTCCTGAGCGTGGTCTTTTAAAAATTCGTAGTGAACTTAACTTGTTTGCTAACTTGCGCCCAGCGATTTTATATCCGCAATTAGCAGATGCTTCTAGCCTAAAGCCTGAAATTGTTGCGGGCTTGGATATTTTAATTGTTCGTGAATTGACTGGCGGGATCTATTTCGGTCAGCCACGTGGTATTCGTGAACTCGAAAACGGTGAGAAACAAGGCTATAACACTGACGTTTATTCTGAAAGTGAAATTAAACGCATTGCAAAAGTGGCTTTTGAACTTGCAGGATTACGTGGTGGTAAGGTTTGTTCGGTAGATAAAGCCAACGTTTTAGAAGTAACTGAGCTTTGGAAGCAAACAGTTACTGACTTACAGCAAGCGAATTATTCAAACATTCAGCTTTCACACATGTATGTTGATAATGCTGCAATGCAACTTGTGCGTGCGCCTAAACAGTTTGACGTAATCGTAACGGGTAACTTATTTGGCGATATCTTATCTGATGAAGCTGCAATGCTTACAGGTTCAATCGGTATGTTGCCATCTGCATCATTAGATGAAAATGGCAAAGGTATGTATGAGCCTTGCCATGGTTCTGCACCTGATATCGCGGGTCAGAATGTGGCGAACCCATTGGCAACAATTCTTTCAGTTGCAATGATGCTTCGCTATACATTCCGTGAAGAAGCTGCTGCAAAAGCAATTGAAGATGCAGTAGGTCAAGTACTTGATCAAGGCTTACGTACAGCGGATATTATGTCTGAAGGCATGACAAAAGTTGGTACAGCTGAGATGGGTGAGGCAGTTGTCGCTGCTCTTGCTTAAAAGCTTCTTATAAAAAACGCAGCTCAACGCTGCGTTTTTTTTGCCTATGTTTTAGCAGGCTTTACCTTCATATTGAATAGACTCAGCAATATCATTCTTAAGCTGAAAAATAACTTTGCAGTTGAAATTCAAATCATAAGAATTGCCGCTCAAATTGCCTGATTGTATGGGAACAGAACCGCCTCTCATATCGACATTACTCACCATCGGGATTGGGATGCTTAACGGACGTAAAATCGTATAGATGAGCTGGTTGGATGTTTTTTGTGGAGTACTAGCGACTTGAAAACCAAGACTGCGTAAATTGATATCTTGTTGAATGCTAGCTGATGATTTACCTAGAAAGCCCTTTAAATATTCCTGTAAATCTACAGATTGGTGTAGGTGGCTAGCACAACCATTAAGATAAATCATTATGAAAGAGAATAGGCCAATTTGGCATCGGGTATATATGTTCATTTTTCTCACTATGTAAAATTATATTTATTATTAAAGAACAATAGGTTGTATTTACAAGCTTGTAAAGTAAAAAAGGAGGATTATGATAAATGGAAGGTAAATTTGTCTTTCGATTTATCATTACATTCATACCACTTTAAAAATAATTTCATAGAAAACTTAAGGAAGAAAAGGATGAGAAAAATAGTTTTTGCTTTTTTATGCAGCTTTGGAATAACTTCGGTCTATGCAGATAATTGTGATAGTGCCCGCAATACTTACGATGATATCTACTGTACAAATAAAATTTATGCGAGCGCTGATGCAGATCTGAATAAGAATTATCAAGCTCTACGAGTAAAGTTAAACACCGCGCAGAAAAATATTCTTAAGAAGTCTCAACTTGCATGGATACGTCAACGTGATGCCGAGTGTACAGATTCAAATAGGAATAGCGTAGACGTGCAATGTCGTTTACAGACAACGCAGGAAAGAAACCATTGGCTGCAAGAAAGATTGCGTGAATGCCAAACGGTAGGATGTAAAACCAGTCGCTTAAATGAATAAATGACGCAATAAAAAAGCCACATCATAAAGTGGCTTTTTTGCATTCACTAATTAGCGAGCACGGTACGTAATACGACCTTTAGTTAAGTCATATGGAGTCATTTCGACTTTTACACTGTCGCCAGTAAGAATACGAATATAGTGTTTACGCATTTTACCAGAAATGTGTGCAATAACTTCGTGACCGTTTTCAAGACGTACACGGAACATCGTATTAGGAAGCGTTTCGGTGACAACGCCTTCGAACTCAATGAGTTCCTCTTTATTGGCCATAGCCTACCTGATGATCAAATTGGAAAGGCGCAAATTATAGTCAATTTTTTTAAAAAAAACAAGATAGACACACTTCTGCTAAAGCATCTGGTTAAACTATGACTAATCAAAAAAGATGTAATTTTTTTCACAAAAGCTGAGTAATTCTGTTGTCAGTTTGGTCAATCAACGCTAATCTAAAATCATAGTTATTAGGGACTGTTAATTGCATAAAGGTCAACAGCCCTAAATATCAATGAAGTATCTACATGGAAGGGCACTGCGTGGGTCAGCTAACAGATGCATCAGTTGTATTACGCTTTGGTTATCAAGCGATTCGTCGTGCGGGATTGCCAACAGAAGAAATATTAACCAAAGCGGGAGTTGCTTTAAATCAGGTCGATACCAATGCACGTACACCGTTAAGTGCACAGTACGCCTTTTGGACTGCCGCTCAGGAAGTCAGTAAAGATCCAGACATCGGTCTGCATTTAGGTGAGCATTTGCCTTTGTATCGAGGGCAGGTGATCGAACATCTATTTATTAGTAGTGAAACCTTTGGTGAGGGCTTAAAACGAGCTTTAGCTTATCAACGTCTCATTAGTGATGCATTTGATGCAAAACTAGTGGTTGAAGAAGGACGTTGTTATTTAACCAATGGCGAACAGATTGGCGCTGACAATCTAGTCAACCGTCATTTTTCCGAATGTGCAATTTCAGGCATACTTAGATTTTTTAAATTCATTACCGAAGGGCAATTTCATCCTATCTTCATCGATTTTAATTTTAGTGAAGGTGCTTCTGAGGATGAATATTTCCGTGTATTCGGCTGCCCAGTTAGCTTGGGTCAGAAAGAGACACGTTTATATTTTGACCCTGCTATTTTAGATTTCCAGCTTTGGCAAGCAGAGCCTGAATTATTGCAATTGCATGAGCAGCTCGCAATTGAAAAATTGCAGGAACTGGCCCGTTATGATTTGGTGGGTGAAGTTCGCCGTGCAATTGGTTCAACACTAGAAAGCGGAGAAACTACGTTGGAAACGGTGGCTGCTCAGTTGAATATTACTCCGCGTCGTTTACGTACTCAGCTCAGTGAGGCGAATACCAGTTTTCAACAAATACTTTCTGACTATCGTTGCCGTTTGGCTAAAAAGCTTTTGGCAAATACCAATGAGAGTGTTGAGCGTATTGTGTATTTAACAGGTTTCTCTGAACCAAGTACGTTCTATCGTGCTTTTAAGCGTTGGACGAATGAGACACCGGTTGAGTACCGTAAGCGTAAACAGCATCGCTAGATTAAGTATAGGTTGAATTGGCTAAGCTTACTCAGGTAGGTTTAGCCAATGTGGTCCAAGTGGTGGCTGCGGTAAATCAAACTGCTCAGGATAATTACACTGAATAAAATAAAGGCCATCGGGTGGGGCAGTTACACCAGCTGCTTTACGATCCTGTGCCGCAAACATCGCATCGATATGATCAATTTCATACATACCTTGACCAATTTCGAGTAAGCAACCGACAATATTGCGTACCATGTGATGTAAAAAACCATCTGCTTGAATATCTAGAACCAAATAGCGTCCATGTTCAAATAAACGGCAATGCGTTACATGTCGCACAGGCTGATTGGACTGACATGCTGCTGCGCGAAAGGTTTCAAAGTTATGCGTTCCTTCAAACTTACTGGCAGCTTCAATCATTTTTTTCACATCTAGCTTTTGGTAAATGTGAGTAACTTGTTTGTATAATAGTGCTGGGCGATGGGGCGTGTTATAGATGATATAGCGGTAACGTCGTGCAGTCGCTTTAAAACGCGCATGAAAACTTTCATCCATCAGTTTAATCCACTGAATGGAAATATCTTTAGGCAGTTGGCTGTTTGCCCCTCTTAACCATCCTGTTTCTGGACGAATAGCGTTCGTATCAAAGTGTGCCACCATATTTGTTGCATGTACTCCAGCGTCAGTACGACCCGCGCCGTGAAGTGCGATAGGCTCATCTGCAATTTTGCTAAGTACACGCTCAATCGTTTCCTGAACGCTGGCAACGCCTGGCTGTTGTGTTTGCCAACCTCGGTATTGAACTCCGCTAAATTCAATACCGACCGCATAACGTTGCATGGCTTTACCTCTGTTTAATGCAAATTTTCGTTCCAATGGCTTAGCCATTGTTCTGGAGTTGGGTATTTTAAATAGATTTGAAGTGCTTTTGCATAGAGATCTGCATGACTATTAGCATCACTAATGACAATTTTTGCAGTTTTCGCCCATGCACTAATTGCATAACGTTGATCAATACCACCAAAAGTCACTTGTGTTGCCAAAATTGCAACACAACCATGAGCATACAGTTCATCTAATGTTGCGAGTAATTCTTGGTTTACCGCAATATTACCCGTACCAAAACCTTGTAACACTAAAAAGTGCGGAGGGGCTGGAAGTAAGTGACGTAATTGCTGAACTAAGTGCTCTGTTGCAATCGGTTGCATCATCCAGTTTAAAATCTGAAATGAAGCTGCTCGTTCAATTTGTGTGTCTTGTACGATCAATTCATTTCGCTGAGGCGTAAACTCAACTTCACTACTTAAACCTGAAAAAGCATCGAGTTCAGTCGTATGCGTTTTTAATGCAGTTTGTGCGTGGAATACTTGATGGTGGAATGCGAGATAAGCACCCACAGGTAGAGAAATCACTTGTTCTAATGCAAGGTATAAGTTCTCAATTGCATCAGTAAATTCACGAGTATTGTCACCTTGAATATTAAGTAACGGGTATTGGCTACCAGTAATTACAATATGACAGCTTTGGCCTAAAAAGCGGGCTAGGGTTGCAGCCGCATAACTGAGCGTGTCTGTACCATGAATAACAACGAAATGTTGATAACCTTCAAGTTGTAGTTGTTGTATGCGTTGAATTAGACGTAACCAATCAGGTGCTGTACATGCACTGCTATCAACAATATTGGGCGCAGCGAAGCAGTCAACTGTTAAGTTTGGGGGAATCACTTTTTCAAGTTGAGGTAGGAATTGGTCATAAGGCATAGGAGCTAAAGGTTCACCAATGCAACCAAAAGTACCACCCATATAAAATAAGGCTATTTTTTTCATATTTTTGCAGGCATAAAAAAGCAGTCATCTCTGACTGCTTATGGTAAATCGAACAGTTCTAAGAAGCTATGCGATTAAGTAGGTTTTTCGCGCGTTGTTGTTGTTCTGTGTTGAATTTTTGCTCATTACTTGCCAATAACGCTTGAGCTGCCGGATAAGCACCTAACTTGATGTATTGCTCTGCAAGTTTTAGATCAAGTTCATTTTCATCTAACTGTTTTAATTCTGGAAAAGCTTCTAAAAGAGGGTCTTGAGTTTGAGCTGGAGTAGTCTCTTCACCTACTAAATTTATATGATTTTGAGTGTCAATCTCTGATGTTGTGACTAAGGTAGGTTCATCTAAAGAAAACTCAAGAGGTGCTATTGAAATTGGTTCTAATGGAGCTTGTTCTACCAATTTAAGCTCATCTAACGATGAGGTCTGCTCATGAGTTTTTAGCTCCGAATTTGCAGGATTTAATTCAAGATTAAAATCCAAAACATTCGTATTGTTCTCTTGGTCTGCTGGTATTTCTACTACTTGAGCTTTTTCCTCAGGTTCATGCAGTGGTGCTAAATCAAAAGAAAAATCTAAGTCAGCCAAATCATTTGTTTGTTGAGATGACGGTAACTCCGATTCTTGCGTCGGTTGGCTGCCACTTTCTGTAGTCGTGGCTTGTTCGAATGAAAAGTTAAACTCTAAAGGTTCAACTTCAACAGCAGGTTCTTGCTTTACAGGGGTATAGTCTTGTTGCAAGTCATCAAAAGAAGCCTCAGAAGAACTTGCTGTTAACTGGTCAAACTGAGCTGTTGTGTCAGCTTTATTTTTTGGCTCTTGGTATATTTGAGCTTGAGGAAAATCGATGGCATCAGGTTGTCTTGATGATTCATATTCTTTTTGTCTAGCTTCTGCTTGAATGGCTATTTCATTGAGTGACAAACTGCGAATATGGCCAATCAGTTGAGTTATTGCAAACTCATCTTTTTGTGCAATATGAATCTCTAGTAGCAATAAATAAAGTTCATGTTGTGTATTATCTTTTTTGAGCGCCTGATTGACTTGAGCTTCAGCGGCTGAGAATTGTCTTTCTTGAATAAGTAGCTGAATTTTTTGACGTACAGCATCCGGAACAGGGCTACTTTGTGGAGTAGAGGGAATGGGGTCTTCAACCACATTGACTTTACTTTTTTCACGCGAGTTTTTACTTGTTTTAGAGTTCGCTTTTTTATTGGTTTTTCTACTTACCGTTTTAGGGGAGTTAGCCTCTTGCTTCTGGCTATTTTCGCGTTTTTTTAAAATGACAGCGACCACGAGCAATATGATGAACGGAATCACATATAACATTACTTTCCCCTTAAAAAATAAATATTTGCAATATAAAGCGAGCTAACTCTAATTTTAACTTAATGTTTTTGCTTATGAGTCTGTTGCTGTGCTTGTAACTGCTGTTGTAACTCTGCCAAACGTGCATTCAAAAGTTGAATACGTTGGTCTTTTAAACGTAAAGTTTGATTTAGTTTGGTTACATTCCTTTGTAATGTAACGGTTTTTTCTCGTGTTGTCATAACTTTTACTGCTAACTCAGTATTGTTTTGACCTTGTTGTGTGCTCTTCTTAGCAGTTCCATGTGTAGAATTTTGGCTGTTTTCAGCCACAATACTCATTTCAGCTTGCTGTAAACGGTATTTTGCCTTGCCAGAAGTTGATTTTGCAGTAGGTGCTATGTCTGTTTTTGGCTTGTTTTGCTGAGGTTTATGAGCAGGTGAGTGGGCTAGATTAAGCGCAATTCCTTGACGTAAACGATTTACATCGCCCTGAATAAAAGCATGTCTGTTTTGAGCTTGAATATCATGCATGACTTTCGCAACAGGTTGTTTGGTTTTTGCTGCGATACGATTAGCAATGCTCCATAAAGACTCGTTGCGCTGTACTACATATTTACCTGATGTTGCTGGGCCTTTATAGGGACTTAGGGTTTGTTTCTTGGCAGGGTTTTGGTTGAGCGTCTTTTGAGGCGTAGATTTCTTTTTCGCTGTTAGTTTGTTGACTGGAGTTTTTGCTGAGTTATTTGCAACTGTTTTGGCGGTGGTTGGTTTAACTGGACTTTCTGATGCTACCTGATCAGAAGTAGTATTTGCTGTAACTTGTTGAGCAACCTGACTAGAAGAGCTTTCGCTGGATGTATTGGATGAGTTGGTGTTTATAGGGGGAGCAGTTCCAGAGCTAATGTTAAGGCTATGTTCACCATTCGAATCAGTTGTCGCTGGAGCCGAAGTTGTTGATGCATAACGGGTACTTTCTGGCAGATTTAGAGCAATATCTTTTTCATTGACAATAAACTGAGGTGATAAAGTACTTTCGTTATTTTCATTCTTCTTTATAGAAGAAGGTTTAATTACGGTTTTGATATGCTGTAAACGGGTGGCAGAACCTTCACTAATTTTTACTACAATATTCAGTTCAGGATCAATCACAGGGCGAGATGAGGTAATCACAATAACCCCTGAGCCTTGGCCATTTTGGCGTGTATAAAAATTAAGATTTCCGGGCGGCTGATGAGTCACCCCTAACGCGCTTAAATCTTCAGGAGTTGCCAAACTAACTTGTAATGTAGCGTTGGGATCAGCTTGTTGGAAATTCATTTCGGCATATAACAAATCGCCAGGTGCAGACTGAATTTGTATAGGGTCTAATGTAATCGCATAAATAGAAGGCGAAGACATAATGGTGAAAATGGCAATTTTTAATTTGTTATAAACAGTCATCTCAATCCATGACCTAATAAGTCGTAAAGTCGTTCAAAATTATACAATAATGAAATGTAAATAAATTGTAAAATTTTCACAAACCAGTTACGAAAAAGCCGATCTAATGTGATCGGCTTTTTATTTTGACTGAATAATTCAAATCAAATTATGAGTTTTTGTATTCAACTAAAATGCGTAACATACGACGTAAAGGCTCAGCAGCACCCCAGAGTAACTGGTCACCCACTGTAAATGCACCTAGATATTCTTTACCCATGTTGAGTTTACGTAGACGACCTACAGGCACAGTTAAAGTACCAGTTACCGCAACAGGTGTAAGGTCAGTCATAGACGCTTCACGAGTGTTTGGTACAACTTTCGCCCATTGGTTTGAAGTACGAATCATGTCTTCAATTTCATCAAGCGGTACATCTTTTTTCAACTTGATTGTAAGTGCTTGAGAGTGACAACGCATTGCACCAATACGAACACAGTGTCCGTCAATAGGAACAATTTGTGAGTTACCCAAGATCTTGTTGGTTTCAACTTGACCTTTCCACTCTTCTTTTGATTGACCGTTTTCAAGTTGCTTATCAATGTAAGGAATCAATGAACCCGCTAATGGCACACCAAAGTTAGCAGATGGAAAACCTTCACCACGTTGTAACTCAGCAACTTGACGATCAATATCCAAAATTGCAGATTTAGGATCATCTAACAATGTTTTGGTATTGTTATATAAGTAGCCCATACCAGTAATTAGCTCACGCATGTTTTGTGCGCCAGCACCTGATGCTGCTTGATAAGTCATAGCAGTCATCCACTCCACCAAATTATTTTGGAAAAGTGAACCTACACCCATCAACATAAGCGATACTGTACAGTTACCACCTACGAAAGTTTTGGTGCCGTTAACCAAGCCGTCTTTAATCACGTTAAGGTTTACTGGGTCAAGAACGATGATTGCATCATCTGACATACGTAAAGTAGAGGCTGCATCAATCCAGTAGCCATCCCAACCAGTTGCTTTTAACTGTGGGAAAACTTCAGACGTATAATCACCACCTTGACAGGTAATAATGACATCCATTTGCTTCAGACTATTAATGTCTGTAGCTTCCATAAGTGCTGGGGCAGTCTTACCACCAAATGAAGGAGCTTCACCACCTGCATTACTGGTAGAG
>Ga0209370_1002239_pt1 | contig 14370 bp, 12 predicted proteins | sample AgamicAtPrz_FD_187164 | JGI IMG/M metagenome (GOLD analysis project Ga0209370, IMG submission 187164) | Agave microbial communities from Guanajuato, Mexico - At.P.rz (SPAdes) (version 2) | ecosystem: Host-associated > Plants > Phyllosphere > Phylloplane/Leaf | place: Guanajuato, Mexico... | reverse complement strand
GCTGAACCGCCCTGCAACCCAAGGGCGCTGCACGCCATTAGTCGCGATTGTGGACCACTCGGTCAACCGAGCCGCCAGGCTGCCAGGCCCAGGCACAGCCAGCCGGCGAGGAAGCACAGGCCACCAATCGGAGTGATGATGCCGAGCTTGCCCAGGCCGCTGAGGGTCAGCAGGTACAGGCTACCGGAGAACAGCACTATCCCCACGGCAAACAGGCCGCCAGCCCAGCCGACCAGGCGCCCTGGCAGGTGCACCGAGAGCACGGCGACAGCGAAGATCGCCAGGGCATGCACCAACTGGTAGGTCACACCAGTCTGAAAGATCGCCAGATAGTCGGCCGTCAGCCGGCTTTTCAGGCCATGGGCAGCGAAAGCGCCCAGAGCGACACCGGTGAAGCCGAAAAAGGCGGCAAGCATCAGGAAGCTGCGAAGCATGGGACGACTCCTTGGATCGGGTCTGTATAATGGCCCCTTCCACCCGTACGGCCAAGCCATCGTCATGCTGCCAACCCTTCTCCGCCGCCTCTCCCGCGCCCTGCTCTGGTTCGCTGCCGGCAGCATCGTGCTGGTGCTGGTGTTCCGCTGGGTGCCACCACCCGGTACGGCGCTGATGGTCGAGCGCAAGGTGCAGTCCTGGGTGAATGGCGAGCCGATCGACCTGCAGCGCGACTGGGAGCCGTGGGAGAACATCTCCGACGACCTCAAGGTCGCGGTCATTGCTGGCGAGGACCAGAAGTTCGCCAACCACTGGGGCTTCGACATCCCGGCTATCCAGGCGGCGCTGGCCTACAACGAGCGCGGCGGCAGCATTCGCGGTGCCAGCACCCTGACCCAGCAGGTGGCCAAGAACCTGTTCCTGTGGTCCGGGCGCAGCTGGTTCCGCAAAGGGCTGGAGGCCTGGTTCACCGCGTTGATCGAGCTGTTCTGGTCGAAAGAGCGGATTCTCGAGGTCTACCTGAACAGTGCCGAATGGGGCAAAGGTGTGTTTGGCGCCCAGGCGGCAGCGCGCTACCACTTTGGCATCGATGCGAGCAGGCTTAGCCGCCAGCAGGCGGCGCAGCTGGCGGCGGTGCTGCCGAGCCCGATCAAGTGGAGCGCCAGCCGGCCGAGCGCCTATGTGGCCAGCCGGGCCGGCTGGATTCGCCGGCAGATGAGCCAGCTGGGTGGGCCCAGCTACCTGATGCAGCTCGACACTTCGCGCAAACTTTGAGCCTTTGGGGGCTGCTGCGCAGCCCATCGCGACACAAGGCCGCTCCTACAGGGGATCGCAGTCTCTTGTAGGAGCGGCCTTGTGTCGCGAAAGGGCCGCAAAGCGGCCCCAAAATCTCCCGGCCAATAAAAAAGCCGCTCACCCTATGCGGGCCAGCGGCTTTTCCTTGCAGCCAGGGCTCGATCAGGCCGCGATCAGCGCCTTGACCTTGTTCATCGCATTCTTCTCCAGCTGGCGAATCCGCTCAGCCGAAACGCTGTACTTGTCCGCCAGCTCATGCAACGTGGCCTTCTCTTCCGCCAACCAGCGCTGGTAGAGAATGTCACGGCTACGCTCGTCCAGCCCTTGCAGTGCTTCGTGCAGGTTGCTGGTGGAGTTGTCGCTCCAGTCGGCATCCTCCAGCTGCACTGCCGGGTCGTAACGGTGGTCTTCCAGGTAATGCGCAGGCGACTGGAAGGCACTGTCGTCGTCAGCTTCCGCTGCCGGGTCGAAGGCCATGTCCTGGCCGCTGAGGCGGCTTTCCATCTCGCGCACTTCACGCGGCTCCACGCCCAGGCTTTCCGCCACGCGGTGCACTTCGTCGTTGTTCAGCCAGGCCAGACGCTTCTTCTGGCTGCGCAGGTTGAAGAACAGCTTGCGCTGGGCCTTGGTGGTGGCCACCTTGACGATGCGCCAGTTGCGCAGGATGAACTCGTGGATCTCTGCCTTGATCCAGTGCACGGCGAACGAAACCAGGCGCACGCCCATTTCCGGGTTGAAGCGCTTGACGGCTTTCATCAACCCGACGTTGCCTTCCTGGATCAGGTCGGCCTGGGCCAGCCCGTAGCCGGCATAGCTACGGGCGATATGTACGACGAAACGCAGGTGGGCCATCACCATTTGACGAGCGGCCTCGACATCCTGCTCATAATAGAGACGCTCGCCCAGATCACGCTCCTGCTCGACAGTCAGCAGCGGGATGCTGTTGACCGTGTGCACGTAGGCTTCCAGGTTTGCACCGGGTACCAGGGCATAGGCAGGTTGCAACGATGTGGTCATTCAAGAACCTCCGACTTACAGAACTCACGCCTTGTGGGCGCTGCCAACATTGACCTGGAACGACGGTACAAGTTCCATAGTGAAGAATTTGTCAATGCTGGCACGTAAAAACTATCGCGGTGCCAGCTCGTTCAGGTGGCGGGCCACTGCGATCCATGCACCGATATACCCCAACAGCACCGCTCCGATCAAGAGCGACAGACCATCGGACGCCGGCACCCCGCCCAGGGCGAAGTCGCTGCCGTACAGCCCGGAAAGCCCTACCACCGCCTCGTTCAGCCAGTTCAGGCCAAACGCCAGGATGCCCCATGCGATCACCCCTGCACCCAGGCCATACAGCGCGCCCATGTACAGGAAAGGCCGGCGTACGTAGGCATCCGTGCCACCGACCAGCTTGATCACTTCGATCTCGGTACGGCGGTTTTCAATGTGTAGACGAATTGTGTTACCGATTACTAACAGCAGGGCGGAAATCAGCATCACGGCCAGGCCGAAGACAAACCGGTCACCCAGCTTGAGGATGGCCGCCAGGCGCTCGACCCAAACCAGGTCGAGTTGCGCCACTTCCACCCGCGGCAGCTCCGACAGGCGCTGGCGCAGGGCCTCCAAGGCCGGCTTGTCGACTTCGGTAGGGGTCACCACCACCACGCCAGGCAGCGGGTTGTCAGGCAGCTCACGCAGGGCTTCGCCCAGGCCGGACTGTTGCTGGAACTCCTCCAGCGCCTGCTCGCGGCTGACATACTGCGCGTCGGCCACGCCAGGCATGCCCTTGATCTCGTCGCGTAGCGCCTCGCCTTCGCGGCTGCCTGCATCGAGCTTGAGGTACAGCGAAATCTGCGCGGCGCGCTGCCACGAGCCGCCAAGCTTCTCGACGTTCTTCAGCAGCAGCGACAGGCCCATGGGCATGCTCAGCGCCACCGCCATCACCAGGCAGGTGAAGAAGCTGCCGATCGGCTGCTTGCCCAGCCGGCGCAGGCTGTCGGCCATGCTGGCACGGTGGCTTTCCAGCCAGGCATGCAGCAGCGTGCGGAAATCCGGGCCGTCATCGTCGTCGTGCTTTTTCTTCGCCGGTTGCGGGTCGGCCGGTTTCGGCGCAACCCGTTCGGAAACCTTCGGCGTACGTGTAGTGCTCATTGCCCGGCCTCCCCATCGCCGATCAAGCGGCCGCGCTGCAAGGTCAGCATGCGGTGGCGCATGCGCGCAATCAGTGCCAGGTCGTGGCTGGCGATCAATACCGTGGTACCCAGGCGGTTGATGTCCTCGAACACCCCCATGATCTCCGCGGCCAGGCGCGGGTCGAGGTTACCGGTGGGTTCGTCGGCCAGCAGCAGGGCTGGCTGGTGAACGATGGCGCGGGCGATGCCCACCCGTTGCTGCTGCCCGGTGGACAGGTCGGCCGGGAACAACTCGCCCTTGTCGGCCAGCGACACTCGCTCCAGCGCCGAGTCCACGCGCTTGGCGACCTCGGCCTTGGACAGGCCGAGAATCTGCAGCGGCAAGGCGATGTTGTTGAACACCGTGCGGTCGAACAACAGCTGGTGGTTCTGGAACACCACGCCGATCTGCCGGCGCAGGAACGGGATCTGCGAATTGCTGATCTGGCCCAGGTCCTGCCCGGCCAGCATCAGCTTGCCGCTGGTCGGGCGCTCCATGGCCAGCAGCAGGCGCAGCAAGGTGCTCTTGCCCGCGCCCGAGTGGCCGGTGACGAACAGGAATTCGCCCCGGCGCGCCCGGAAACTCAGCTCATGCAAACCCACATGACCATTGGGATAGCGCTTGGCAACCTGTTCGAATCGGATCATGTTCAGTCTCGCTCGGCGAACAGAGCCTTGACGAACGGCTCGGCTTCGAAGGTACGCAGGTCGTCGATGCCTTCACCGACACCGATGAAGCGGATCGGCAGCTTGAACTGCTTGGCCAGGGCGAAGATCACCCCGCCCTTGGCAGTGCCGTCCAGCTTGGTCAGGGCCAGGCCGGTCAGCTCGACGCTCTGGTTGAAGTACTTGGCCTGGCTGATGGCGTTCTGGCCGGTGCCCGCATCGAGTACCAGCAGCACCTCGTGCGGCGCCTCGGCGTCGAGCTTGCCGATAACCCGGCGGACCTTCTTCAGCTCTTCCATCAGGTTGTCTTTGGTGTGCAGGCGGCCAGCGGTGTCGGCGATCAGCACGTCGACGCCACGGGCCTTGGCGGCCTGTACGGCATCGAAGATCACCGAAGCGGAGTCGGCGCCAGTGTGCTGGGCGATCACCGGGATCTGGTTACGCTCGCCCCACACCTGAAGCTGCTCGACCGCAGCGGCACGGAAGGTGTCGCCAGCAGCCAGCATCACTTTCTTGCCTTCGAGCTGCAGCTTCTTGGCCAGTTTGCCGATGGTGGTGGTCTTGCCGGCGCCGTTCACACCGACCACCAGGATCACATAGGGCTTGTTCTGCGCCTGCACCACCAGCGGCTGCTCGACCGGGCGCAGCAGCGCAGCCAGTTCTTCCTGCAGCGACTTGTACAGGGCATCGGCGTCGGCCAGCTGCTTGCGGGCAACCTTCTGGGTCAGGTTCTGGACGATGGTGGAAGTGGCTTCCACGCCAACGTCGGCGGTCAGCAGTCGGGTTTCGATTTCGTCGAGCAGGTCGTCATCGATGACTTTCTTGCCCAGGAACAGGCTGGCCATGCCCTCGCCGATGCTGGCGCTGGTCTTCGACAGGCCCTGCTTGAGGCGGGCAAAGAAGCCGGGCTTGGCCTGCTCGGCCTGCGCGGCGACCGGGGCTGCAGCCACAGGGGCAGCAAGCTCTGGTGCAGGGCGCTCCGGGATGGCGGGCGGCGCTTTCGGCGCCAGATCCGGCACCAGGGCCACAGGCTCTTCAGCAACCGGCAGCACCAGGTTGCTGACCGGCGCGACCGGCTCGACGACCGGGGCCGCCTCGACAGGGGCTGGCTCGACCGGGGCCGCCTGCAAGGGCATGGACGCGACCGGCTGCGGTGCAGGTGCCACCAGCGGCTGGGACGCGACCGGCTCGGGTTCAGGGGCCTGCAACGGTTGGGAAGCAACCGGTTCGGGGACAGGGGCCTCGACCACCGGGGATTGGACGGGTGCGGCGACCTGCTGCGGTTCTGTCAGCTGTGGGGCCGCAGGGGCCTGAACGGGTTCAGGGGCCTGTGGCACTTCGGCGGTAGCCCCCTCGACCGGAGCGGCTGCTGGCTGCTCGACGGCTGGGGGTTCATTCGCGGGCACGCCCGCTTCCACAGGTTGCTGCGGTTTCTTGCGAAACCAGCTGAACAGGCCTTTCTTCTCACCAGCCTCGGCCGGCGCTTTTTTGTCGTCGTTGGAACCAAACATGGAAGACGGCTATCTCAGGGTAGCGATGGGCCAGCTATGGCGCATCGGGAATTCTCTCTACGCAGAACAGACTATCTTGAAGCCGGCTGGTTCATGCGCAACGTTTTGTCTTAGTGTCCTGCAGGCCAGAACGGCGACAGGCATGGTCGCCAGGCAACCGGATCAGTATCCTAGCACCTCCTGGCCCGCCGACGCTAAACCAGCGGGCCGCCGAACAGGTTAAACACCGTATGAATGCTCTAGCCCGCCGCGCCGCTGGCCTGTTGCTCGGCACGCTCTGCCTGCCGCTCGCGGCTTTCGCCGCCGATGTGCAACCCACCCACGAATTCATCCTCGACAACGGTCTGAAAGTGGTCGTGCGCGAGGACCATCGCGCCCCGGTAGTGGTCTCGCAGATCTGGTACAAGGTTGGCTCCAGCTACGAAACCCCGGGCCAGACCGGCCTGTCCCACGCGCTGGAACACATGATGTTCAAGGGCAGCGCCAAGGTCGGCCCCGGCGAGGCCTCGCGCATCCTGCGTGACATCGGCGCCGAAGAAAACGCCTTCACCAGCGACGACTACACCGCCTATTACCAGGTGCTGGCCCGCGACCGCCTGCCGGTTGCCCTGGAGCTGGAGGCCGACCGCCTGGCCAGCCTGCGCCTGCCCGCCGACGAGTTCAGCCGCGAAATCGAGGTGATCAAGGAAGAACGCCGCCTGCGCACCGACGACCAGCCCAACGCCAAGGCATTCGAGCTGTTCCGCGCCATGGCCTACCCGGCCAGCGGCTACCACACCCCGACCATCGGCTGGATGGCCGACCTGGAGCGCATGAAGGTCGAGGAACTGCGCCACTGGTACGAATCCTGGTATGCCCCCAACAATGCCACCCTGGTGGTGGTCGGCGATGTAACCGCCGATGAGGTCAAGGGCCTGGCGCAGAAGTACTTCGGCAGCATCCCCAAGCGTGCCGTGCCGCCGGCCAAGTTGCCGCTCGAACTGGCCGAACCAGGCCAGCGCCAGCTGACCCTGCACGTGCGCACCCAGTTACCGAGCCTGATCTACGGTTTCAACGTACCTGGCCTGTCCACCGCCAAGGACCCGCGTACGGTGCATGCCCTGCGCCTGATCTCGGCGCTGCTCGACGGCGGCTACAGCGCCCGCATGCCGGCACGCCTGGAACGTGGCCAGGAGCTGGTGGCCGGTGCTTCTTCCAGCTACAACGCCTTCACCCGCGGCGACAGCCTGTTCCTGATCTCGGCCACGCCGAACGTGCAGAAGCAGAAAACCCTCGCCGATGTCGAGAAAGGCGTCTGGCAGCTGCTGGATGAGCTCAAGACCACCCCACCCAGCGCCGAAGAGCTGGAGCGCGTACGCGCCCAGGTCATTGCCGGCCTGGTCTACGACCGCGACTCCATCAGCAGCCAGGCCACTACCATCGGCCAGCTGGAAACCGTCGGCCTGTCCTGGAAACTGATCGACAGCGAGCTGGACGAGCTCAAGCGCGTGACCCCGCAGGACATCCAGAACGCCGCGCGCACCTACTTCACCCGCGAACGCCTGAGCGTTGCCCATGTATTGCCCGAGGAGTCCGCTCATGAGTGATCGCCGCGCACCACGCCCAACCCTGCTGGCCACGGGCATCCGCGCCCTGGCGCTGGCGGCGGTGCTGGCCGCCCCGGCCATGGCCGACAACGCCGCCAAGGCCGACAGCAACGCGGCACGCCCGGCCAACACCTTGCAGTCGCTGGCCGAGCTGGATGGCAAGGCGCCCAGCCGGCGCCAGTTGAACATCCAGCACTGGAACACCGCCGAAGGTGCCCGGGTACTGTTCGTCGAGGCTCGCGAACTGCCGATGTTCGACCTGCGCATCACCTTCGCCGCCGGCAGCAGCCAGGATGGCGGAACGCCAGGCCTGGCTGCCCTGACCAACGCCATGCTCAACGAAGGCGTGGCCGGCAAGGACGTGACTGCCATCGCCGAAGGCTTCGAGGGCCTGGGCGCCGACTTTGGCAACGGCTCCTACCGCGATATGGCCGTGGCCTCGCTGCGCAGCCTCAGCGCCAAGGACAAGCGCGAACCGGCGCTCAAGCTGTTCGCCGAGGTGGCTGGCAAGCCGACCTTCCCCGAAGACGCCCTCAAGCGCATCAAGAACCAGATGCTGGCCGGCTTCGAGTATGAAAAGCAGAACCCCGGCAAGGTCGCTGGCAAGGCCCTGTTCGCCAAGCTCTACGGCGACCACCCCTACGCCCACCCGAGCGACGGCACCGCCGAAAGCATCAGTGGCATCACCCTGGCACAGCTGCGCGCCTTCCACGCCAAGGCCTACACCGGCGGCAACGCAGTCATCGCCCTGGTCGGCGACCTCAGCCGCGCCGAGGCCGAAGCCATCGCCGCCCAGGTATCAGCTGGCCTGCCCAAGGGCCCCGCGCTGGCCGCACCGGCCCAACCCGGCGAAGCCAAGGCAGGCCTGACCCACATCGACTTCCCGTCCAAGCAGACCCACCTGATGCTGGCCGAACTCGGCATCGACCGCCAGGACCCGGACTGGCCGGCCCTGTCACTGGGCAACCAGATCCTCGGCGGCGGTGCGTTCGGCACCCGGCTGATGAGCGAGGTGCGTGAAAAGCGCGGCCTGACCTACGGCGTGTACTCGGTGTTCAGCCCGATGCAGGTGCGCGGGCCGTTCATGATCAACCTGCAGACCCGTGCCGAACTCAGCGAGGGCACGCTCAAGCTGGTGCAGGATATTCTCGCCGACTACCTCAAGGCCGGCCCCACCCAGCAGGAGCTGGACGATGCCAAGCGCGAACTGGCCGGCAGCTTCCCGCTGTCCAATGCCAGCAACGCCAGCATCGTCGGCCAACTGGGTGCCATTGGCTTCTACAACCTGCCGCTGACCTGGCTGGAGGACTTCATGCAGCAGTCCCAGGCCCTCACCGTCGAGCAGGTAAGAACGGCCATGAACAAACACCTGTCAGCCGATAAACTGGTGATCGTCACCGCTGGCCCGAAAGTGCCGCAAAAACCGCTGCCAGCACCCACTGACAAGCCCTCCGAGCAGCCGCTCGGGGTACCGGAGCACTAATGCCAAGATCCACCCCTCCCGCCCGCCCGCAACCGGGCCAAAGCAAGGGCCAGGGCCACCTGCGCATCATCGCCGGCGAATGGCGCAGCCGCCGTCTGGCGGTGCCGGAAGGCGAAGGCCTGCGGCCAACGCCCGACCGCGTGCGCGAAACCCTGTTCAACTGGCTGGCGCCCTATATCGAGGGTGCCCGCGTGCTGGACGCCTTCACCGGCAGCGGCGCCCTGGTGCTCGAAGCCCTGTCCCGCGGGGCCGAGGACGCCGTCGCGCTGGACAGCAACCCGGCGGCCATCGCCAACCTGAAGAACAACCTCGAGATCCTGCGCTGCCCGCGCGGGCAAATCTTGCAAACCGACGCCCTGCGCTATCTGCAAGGCCCGGCCAAGCAGCAGTTCGACGTGGTGTTCCTCGACCCGCCGTTCCACCAGGACCTGCTGGCCGACACCTGCAACCTGCTGGAACAGAACCAGTGGCTGCGCGAGCAAGCGTGGGTCTACACAGAAAGCGAGGCTGCCCCGTCGACCTTGCAGTTGCCGGGCAACTGGCGCCTGCACCGCGAGAAAAAGACCGGCCAGGTACATTACGCGCTCTGGCAGCGGGGCTAATTATTTAAAGCAGGTGCAGCACCCTTGTCGCTGAAGCTGTTCGGGTTCACATCAACCAGAGCACTTCAGCGATGACCTCACCACCTACTTCGCCACCCGACCTGGGCCAGGTCTCTGCAGGGCTTGCCGCCTTGTCCTGCACCACTACCTCGCCATTGCAGCACTTCACGCTGGAAAACGGCCTGTCCGTTTACTTGCGAGAAAATCACAAGACATCTCTGGCCGCAGTCCAACTCTGGTACCACATAGGCTCAAGCCATGAGCCTGCCGGCCACACGAACCTGTCTCACGTACTGGAGCACCTGATTTTCGCAGGCAGCAGCAAACTGCCCGCCGGCCAATACAGCCGGGTGATCGCACGCATAGGGGGCAATGCCAATGCCTCCACCCACCTGGACGCCACCTCCTATGAAATCTCGCTACCGGCCAGCCGCCTGCCCATAGCGTTGGAAATCATGGCCGATGCCATGAGCACCGCAACCTTCGGCCAAGCGGAGATGGAAAGGGAGATAAAGGCGGTGGAGGACGAGCGCCGGCTCAAGCTGGACGTCCAGCCCGACCAACAGGCATACGATCAGCATAACGCTCTGGCACATGGCGCCAGCCCCTATGCAGGCCCGAGCTTCGGTTATCCGGCAGACCTGGACAGCATCGACCTGGCGGCGCTGCGAACCTGGTACAGGTCCTGGTATCAGCCCAACAACGCAACGCTTGTGGTAGTCGGCAGCGTTGACCTGCCAACGCTCCGGCAGCATGTGGAGCGTTACTTCGCAGGCGTGCCGAAAGCGCCTGTCGCCGACCGGCCTGTTCCACGCCATGACGCTCAACTGCAGGCCCGCAGCCACACCGTAAGCCTGCCAGGGTTACGCGAGGGGCTGTTCATGTCATTCAACGTTCCAGGCCGAGCAACAGCCCCCGACGCCGGGACATCGCTTGCCCTGACCCTGCTTTGCGACTTGCTTGGCGCAGGTTTTAGCTCCCGGCTGTACAGCGACCTGGTACGGGACAGGCGCCTGCTTACAGGTGTGCGAGTGTCCTACGAGCCCTTGGTGCGTGGCGACACGCTGTTGACGATTTCAGCCTACGTGAACACCACCCACGCCACACCGGAAGACGCCGCCCAAGCCGTTTACGAGCATGTGCAGGCGCTGCGCAGCGGTGCCTTGCCGGAAGAAGAGCTGCAGCGCGCCAAGTTGCGCATGCTCGCCCGACGGCTATTCGACCTCGACGCGCTCACCGCCCAGGCAGACGAGCTGGGCGCCGCTGCCGCCGCCGGTTTGCCAGCCTCAGTGATTGACGAGGACTGCCCTCTCATCCGGGACCTCGACAGCGCGACAGTGCAACAGGTGGCGGTTGCCTATCTGGGGCGCGAACGGCTGACCACAACCTACCTTCGGCCAGGAGTGCCAGCATGAGCCCAGACAACTTGACGACCACCCGACCAACGCTGTGCGACGGCCCAACTACCGACACCGCCTTGGAAGCCATGGCCAACCTGGAATCGGCCAAGGAAATCGAGCTTGGCCAGGTACCGCCCCTGCAAGCCGCCGCCAAATGTTGGCAAACCGCCGGCGGCGCAAAGGTCAGCTTCATCGCAGACCATGACCGCCCGATGTTCGACCTGGCCTTGCGCTTTCGAGCCGGCAACGTGCTTGACGGTGCCAACCCAGGCCTGGCTGCAGTTACCCTGTACAGCCTCGACCAAGGGACCGGGGAGCTCGATGCAGCACAGTTTGCCGAGCAGCTGGCCGGGTACGGGGCCATCCTCGGCAGAAGGATCACCGATGACAGTGCGGTCATCACACTCCGCTGCCTGAGCTTGCCCGCGCTACGCGCCAGCGTGATGCAACTGTTCACCCAGATGCTGGCATATCCTGCTTTCAGGGAGCCTGACGTGGCGAAAATCCGGGAGCGGCTGGCTTTCAACCGGGTCCGACAGGCCAGCCACCCACTGGTACGGCTTACCAACACCACGATGGCTCATGTTTTCCGTGATCATCCGTACGCTGCCAGCGCCACCACGACGGCCAGTGGCACCGTCAATGTCGAGCAGATCAGGGACTTCCACCAGAAGGCTTACTCGGCGAACAATCTGGATATTGGCCTGGTGGGGGACCTGAGCCGCGAAGACGCGGAGCAACTGATCGACGAACTCACCCGTGCCCTGCCGCAGGAGTGGGCCGCCGCCGCCCCGCCGCCACTCCCCGAACACCTGCCACTCGTGCAGCACCTGACCGCCGCCGGCAGCGCCACCCGGGCACTGTTGACGTTGTCCTCGAAAGCTTCGCCAAGCAGCCCGCTATTTCCGGCCTTGACGCTGCTCAACGTGATACTTGGCACCAGCTATGAATCACGCCTGACGCAAGAGTTGCGAACCCTGCGCAGCCTGACCTACGCCATCTACTCCGACCTCAACCCGCTGGATGCGGCATGCCTGCTGCAAATTCACTGGGACATCGCCCCGCAGTACCGGGATGCGGCAGCGGCCCTGGTGTCGGGGATTGTCGCGTGCCTGCGCGAACGAGGCCCAAGCCAGGCAGAATGCGACATCGCTGTGAACGAAATTGCGGCCAAGCTGCATCACGACCTTGCAGACAGCGCCAAACTGGCCAGAGCACTTGCGACTTACAGCCACCAAGGGCTGCCAGGCGATCACCTTGCCACTTTTCTTGACAGGCTACAGTCGCTCACGCCTGCGAACCTGCGTGAAGCCGGGCAGGTGTGGTTGGGCAACGCGACGCAAGTGCTGGTGACCGTAGGCCCCGAGTCAGTGCAGCTGCCACTGCCGGAAACAATGAAGGACGACCAATAGCGCAGGTACATCGGGGTTTTTCCATGGCATTCTAGGCACGCACAACATGAGTCGCCCACATGCCCAGCCCCAGCGCAACGTTCCGTCCAGCCCTCGGCCTTGCCAACCCCCACTTGCAAACCTTGTGGGGGCCATTGTGGCGAAAACTGCCAGAGCTGCAGCGCAACCGCGAGCGGCTATGGCTGGCCGATGGCGACTTCATCGACCTGGACTGGCACGGCCCGCACCAGCCCCAAGCGCCGTTGGTGCTGGTGCTGCACGGTTTGACCGGCTCCTCCCACTCGCCCTACGTCAAAGGCTTGCAGCAAGCGCTGCAAGGCCGCGGCTGGGCCAGCGTGGCGGTGAACTGGCGCGGTTGCTCGGGCGAGCCCAACCTGCTGCCACGCAGCTACCATTCCGGCGCCAGCGAAGACCTGGCCGAAATCGTCAGCCACCTGCGTGCCCAGCGCCCGTTGGCGCCGTTGTATGCGGTGGGTTATTCGTTGGGGGGCAATGTGCTGCTGAAATACCTGGGCGAAAGCGGTGTCGCCAGCCAGTTGCAGGCTGCGGTGGCAGTGTCGGTGCCGTTTCGCCTGGACCACTGCGCCGACCGCATCGGCCAGGGCTTTTCAAAGGTGTACCAGGCGCATTTCATGCGCGAGATGCTGGCTTATGTGCAGCTCAAGCAGCGGCACTTCCACGACAAGGGCCAGCATGAAGGACTGGCGACGCTGCAACGGCTGGGGCCGTTGGCCAACCTGCGCACGTTTTGGGATTTCGACGGCAAGGTCACCGCACCACTGAACGGTTTTCGCGATGCGCACGACTACTACCGCCGCTCATCGAGTCATTTTTTCCTCGGCCAGAACCGCACGCCGACGCTGATCATCCACTCCAGCGATGACCCGTTCGTCTCCGGCCACAGCCTGCCAACGGCCCGCGAACTGGCGCCGCAAACCCGCTTCGAACTGCACAGCCGCGGCGGCCATGTGGGCTTTGTCGATGGCAGCCTGCGCAACCCGGGCTATTACCTGGAGCGGCGGATTCCACAGTGGCTGGTGGAGGGCACATAAGCGATTGTTTTGCAGGAACCCTGTGGGAGCGGGCGCGCCCGCGAACACCGGCGCAGCCGGTGCCAGCCACCGCGTTGCATGCTTCGCGGGCTCGCCCGCTCCCACAGGGCCTGGGCGATCTCCTACAGGATTTGACCGGCTTACTCGCCAGTGGCTACGCCATGCTGCGGATCGTTGATCCACTCACTCCACGACCCGGCATACAGCTTGCCCAGCGGGTAACCGGCCAACGCCAGGGCAAACAGGTTATGACACGCCGTCACCCCTGACCCGCAATACGCCACCAACTGCTCCGGCGCCCGCCCGGCCAGCTTTTCGGCAAAGCGCTGTTTTAGCTGGTCCGGCTGCAGAAAACGCCCATCAGCCCCCAGGTTGTCGGTGAACGCCGCGCACTGCGCCCCCGGAATATGCCCCGCCACCGGGTCGATCGGTTCCACTTCGCCACGGAAACGCGGCAAGGCACGCGCATCGATCAAGGTCAGGTCTGCGTTACCCAAGCGCTTGGCCAGGTGCTCGGCATCGATCAGCAGCTTGCCGTCCGGCTCACCGTTGAAGGTGCCTTCCCGCTTGAGCGGCGGGTCCAGGCTGAGCGGCAGGTGCGCCGCATGCCAGGCCTTCAGGCCACCGTCGAGGATCGCCACGCCGCTGCGCTTGCCCAGCCAGGCCAGCAGCCACCAGGCACGGGCAGCAAAAGCGCCAGGGCCGTCGTCGTACAGCACCACCTCGCTGTCATCGTCCAGGCCCCACTCTCGCAGGCGCTCGACCAGCCGGCGTGCATCCGGCAACGGGTGGCGCCCGGTGCGCCCCTTGCTCACCGGCCCGCTGAGGTCACGCTCCAGGTCGGCAAAATGCGCCCCGGCAATATGCCCCTGGGCATAGCTGCGTTGGCCATAGTCCACATCCTCGAGGGCGAAGCGGCAGTCGAGGATCACCAACTTGGGCGAGCCCAGACGCTCGGCCAACTGCTGCGGGGTGATCAATTGCGCAAGGGGCATGACAATCTCCTGATCGATGGCACTATCGATAGCACTGAGGCCCTGGGCTAGTGCTCCAGGGCCTGGTTGAACGGTACATGGAATTCCTGGCAAAGGGCGTCCACGGCATTGCGGGCGTTGTCGGTGACGAAGCCCAGCTCCAGCACCAGTACCTGGTAGACGCCGCGCTTGAAGGCTTCTTCACCCAGGTGCGCGGAATGCTCCCGCGTGGTGCTGAGAAAACGTACCCAGGACGTCAACACGATCCAGGCGTTGATGGTCA
>Ga0209370_1002235_pt1 | contig 14398 bp, 14 predicted proteins | sample AgamicAtPrz_FD_187164 | JGI IMG/M metagenome (GOLD analysis project Ga0209370, IMG submission 187164) | Agave microbial communities from Guanajuato, Mexico - At.P.rz (SPAdes) (version 2) | ecosystem: Host-associated > Plants > Phyllosphere > Phylloplane/Leaf | place: Guanajuato, Mexico... | reverse complement strand
AGAAAAACGCGAGTATTTCATTCGTATCGAGTGTAACGCCACCCTATCCGAGAGTAACGCATCCCTCTTACGTCCCGAAAGGATAGATCCCTTACTTCTGCCTTCTACTTTCAATCTTTTTAGTAATTTCTTCACCCAGGACTGCTTTTTGCTGTTCAAATAGTTCCATAAGCCCTTCTTGAGCAGCACTAAGCAGGCCTTGAAGCTGTTCGTAGGAGAAAGTCGATTCCTCTCCTGTCCCTTGCAGTTCAACAAATTCTCCATTGCCCGTCATGACTACATTCATATCCACCTGTGCCTTAGAATCTTCAGCATAGTTTAAATCAAGGACCGTTTGATTATTTTGCAGGATCCCGACACTTGTCGCCGCTAAATAATCAGTAATCGGGAATTTAGCGAAGGACTTTTTCTCGGAAAAGGCATTTAAAGCAAGGGCCATCGCAACAAATGCTCCTGTGATCGAGGCTGTTCGAGTACCACCATCCGCCTGGATAACATCACAATCGATCCAAACTGTTTTCTCACCTAGAGCACTTAAATCGACAATTGCTCTAAGGGCGCGCCCGATTAGCCGCTGAATTTCCATCGTTCGACCAGAAACCTTTCCTTTTGAAGATTCGCGAATGTTTCTTGTTTCTGTTGCTCGGGGCAGCATAGAATACTCGGCAGTAATCCAGCCTTTGCCTTCCCCCCTCATAAAGTGAGGCACTCTGTCTTCGATGCTCGCAGCACAAATCACTTTCGTATTCCCTACAGAGATAAGGACAGATCCTTCCGGGTGCATTAAATAATTGGGTTCAATATGTATGGGTCTTAGTTGTAACGGCTCTCTACCATCAACACGCACCATTACTACCTCCTTTTATTTTTGAATTGGTACATTCATTTTTCTTAAATACCAAATAAAGAAGAGGCGGCATCCAAGCCAACCTCTTTCATTGTCACTATATAGTATAACAAATATTATTTTTTAAAAACTACCTGTATTGACTTTTTCTGGACGAGTTACAGGTTCAGTTAATTTCTTCCCGCTATCATTTTTAATGTCTGCCTTTCCCTTAACTTGAATAGCTACTTTTTCTACGCCCTCTTGCTCAGTTAAGGACAGCACGAGTGAATCTAATAAATGCTGTGAAATTTCCTTTTCTTTAAAGCTTCCATAAATATTCTCATTAAAGTTCAAGGTGACTTTTCCATCTTCATATTTTGGAGCTTCAAGAAGCTTTACATCTGACATGAATTCAGATACTAGAGTTGATTTTTCACTTGGTCCTTTAATTAATTCATTAACGACAGCTACGTAGTTATCTTTTTCGTTATTACTCACCCGGCGTGTGACAGGTACATAATAATAGGAGCCCTCTTCACCGCCAATATAGTATACAGTTACAGGTTTAGTATTAGTAATATCCGTCACATTCGTTGTATCCAGGTTGATACCGGTTGCTCTGGAAAGATTTTCGCTTATCGGTGTTCCGTTCACAGGCATTTCCGTCAAGTCATGTCCATTCATTTTAAGCTTCACAGTTTTCACATTATCAAACTGTGTCAATGTCCAAGTAACAGATTGGAGAATTTTCATCTCATCTTCAGCTTGGTAATTCTTAAACTCTTTTGAAAAATTAACCGTTGCAACGCCATCTTTATCAATATTTACAGAAAGCTCCGTATCCTCAGGGAGAACCGCCCGGAAATCATTTGGGAGTAAATCAGTCACTGGACCATTTGCCACTAAATATTCAAGTGCCTGTTTAGCGACCGAACTGGTTTTCGGCAGATCCAATGTTTGCGGAACGACATAGCCGTCTTTATCAACCAGGTATAGTTCTGTTTTGACGGTGTTTGCCGGTGCCTCCTTACTTGCTTCTGTAGCGCTCGTTTTCTTACTTGTTGTTTCCTCTTTGATCGTCACACTCTTTGGCGGATCGATTTTCTTTTCTGTTTCAGTCCCAAATAATCCACAACCTGACAGTAGAACTGATGATGTCAGCACAGTCGACACAAGGATCTTTGCTTTATTTTTAGACATAACTATTTCCCCCCTAAGACAGTTTGTACTAACATATATACGAGCCTTATGATAAATTAGACCGACTTATGAAAAAAAATAGAACAAAATTAAAAGGTGTCAGGCACCGCTCGTGGACAAATGTACACGAGTGGTGCCTGACACCTTTGATTTTATAGTTTTATTTTTTTGACATCGGTAATTGGATATCCCAGCCACTGTGAGGCGATTTTTGAGAATATTCGTCTTGAACCAGTGGTGTAAAATTCATGCTCTGGATCTTCCTCGCAAGTATCTAATAAACCATTGTATTGAAGGATTGCACTTATTTCATGTGCTGTCTCATCACCCGAGCTAATAACGCTGACAGACTCACCCATGACATTTTTTATCACGGGCTCTAACAGCGGATAATGTGTGCAGCCTAAAATCAGCGTATCCAATTTTTCATTGAGCATCGGCTTGAGGGCTTCGTCGACAATTCTTTCCGCAATCGGACCTGCAAACTCGTTACTCTCCACAAGCGGAACAAATTTAGGACAGGCATGTGCTTTTACAAAAAGCCTGCTATTTAACGATTTTAACGCTCTTTCGTATGCCCCGCTTTTCACAGTGCCCTCAGTGCCAATAATACCGACACGATAATTTTTTGTCTTCTTAATTGCCGCTCGTGCTCCTGGATTAATTACCCCTAGGACCGGGATTGGCAATTCCTTACGAATCTCGTCTAATGCCGCAGCTGTAGCCGTATTACAGGCAATGACGAGCATTTTGATTTTTTTCTCTAGTAAAAAAGAGGTCATCTCCCATGTGAACCTCTTAACTTCCTTCGTTGTTCTCGGGCCATATGGGCAGCGCGCTGTATCTCCCAAATAGATGATTTTCTCATTTGGAAGCTGGCGCATCACCTCTTTGGCAACTGTTAACCCGCCAACGCCCGAATCTATCACACCAATTGCTTGTTTCAAAACGTATCGCCTCTTTTATCGCATTTCCTGATGCAATTTCGTTAAGCTTCTTTGAAGAACCTGAATTTCTTCCGGAGTGAAATCAACCAACACTTCTTCTAAGTAAACTTGACGCTTTTTAATTACTTCATCAATGATTCTTTTGCCCTCTTCAAGCAAATGTATTCTCACCACACGACGGTCATTTGGATTTTTCACCCGTTCTACGAGGAGATTTTTTTCCATCCTGTCAACAAGATCTGTCGTCGTACTGCACGCCAAGTACATTTTAGTAGAAAGTTCCCCGATTGTCATGTCTCCTTCTTCAAATAGCCATTGCAAGGCAATAAATTGTGGAGGTGTAATCGTATAAGTACTTAACATTTCTCTTCCTTTTTGCTTGATGATGCCAGAAATGTAGCGTAAATCCTTTTCAATATTTGCAACAATTTCCCCATTTGCTCTTTGTGAATTCTCGAGTTTCATCTCAAACACTCCTATAAAAAGCTTTCTTTCCCTGAAACATTAATCTATATAAAAATCTTGTTCCTCATTGTCGTACTTCATGTTTCTTCTTATTTTCTACTTTTTTCTCTAAAAATTCAAGTTGAAACTATTAGAAAAATATTAGTTTGCCACACTTTGGAGTATAATAAAGTGGGAATTTGAATATTAAGCCAAAGGTGAGAATAGAATGGAAATTGTGATTAGCAAGTCGGCACTAAACTGGTTTAAAGAAGAGGTCGAATTAAAAAAAGGGGATAAAGTAAAGTTTTATCCGAAGGTATATGGAAACAGCCCTGTCCAAGAAGGGTTTTCGCTTGGTTTCACTGTGGATAATGATCCTATTGATATCATTGTGAAATCCGAAGCAGAAGGTTTTTTATTTTATATTGAAGAAAGGGATTTGTGGTTTTTCAATCAACATGATTTGCATGTCGACTACAATGCACAAAGGGATGAAGTAGAATATAGTTACACCAAGTCGCAGTCGCAAAATTAGGGGAAAAATACAGTTCAACGAATAAAATTAGTTTACAGATTAACAATAATCGTAGTGTTACTTAATAACACTAAAACTTCAATGTGGAGGGGTTACTTTGAATATAACTTACGGCTTATTTTCAACCATACTCATTTTGGGGTTTAGAGCGGCATTCTTATTAAATAACCTATCCTCATGGTTTAAAAGGATGGTAAGAATACCTGCTTTTAATTAAGCAGAGAAGTATTTTCAAGTATCATTAATCCGCATTGTAACAAAAAAGGTAAGCATCTCGATTCGAGTATGCTTACCTTTTTTATGTTTATCTATTCAAAATTAAACCGGCCTCCCAAGAAGGATGCCGGTCAATGTTAAAGTTCTAGCTCTCCCATTCGAAGGAGCTCTACAACTGCTTGTGAACGCCCCTTGACACCAAGCTTTTGCATGGCATTTGAAATGTGATTCCGAACCGTTTTTTCGCTTATAAATAATTCACCAGCGATTTCTTTCGTTGTTTTGTCTTGTACTAATAACTCGAATACTTCTCTTTCACGTTTGGTGAGTAACGGCTTATGATTATAAACATTCTCCTTCAAGTACTGTAACCCTCCTTGCCTTCGCCAGTTATGAACACGGGGTGGGTATATATTTAGTCAACATATCTTATGTGAACAATACAAATGTAGTGACTATATTTACTGAGAGGAGATTGATTTTTGTAAAAAAAAGCTCCTAATCCCTAGGAACTTTTGAGTGTTGCATAAATAATATATCGCTTTGGTGCATTCCCTACATAACTAAACGGATAACAAGTTGTTAAAATTAATTCCTCTTTTTCGTGTTGGAGTGTAATAACGCTAGTATCATCAGCCTGGACAATCTTCGTATCAATGATTTCATATGTATATGAACCATACGGCATTTCCATTTTTAGCGAATCACCAAGCTTTAACTCTCCTAATTTACGAAAAACGGTGTCACGGTGTCCCGATAAAACAATTTGCCCTTGATCACCAGGAAAATAGGCACCCTTATAATGACCGACGCCTTTTTCGAGGTCACCTGGATCTGTTCCTTCAACAATAGCTAACTCTGCCTTAATTTTTGGAATGGCTAATAGTCCGACTGTTTCCCCCATATTAGGAGGCGGACTGTTTTCAACCCTCTTTTTAGGAGCAACCGCAGGCTGATCGGCGATTAGTTCCTTTGCTTCCTGGAGAGATGCATGGGTTTGCGTCTTCACATTGATAAATTGCCAGAGTCCAATCCCTACTAAAACGAGTCCTGTCAAAATAATAAACAGCGGAAATTTATATTTCACCTCTAAAAACCATCATTTTCTAACAGGCTTTACATTAATAAGAGTATAACAAACAGCAACCGAAAGAACCAATGCAATTATTCGCCCATAAACGACAAAAAACCCTCTTTCCCACATGAGAAAAGAAGGTTTTTCGCTCTATTATGCGTGGTCACTGCCAAAGAAGCTTCTGAAAGCTTGAATGGTTGTATCACGGTTCAATGCAGCAATAGAGGTTGTTAAAGGGATACCTTTTGGACAAGATTGAACACAGTTTTGTGAATTACCGCAGTTAGCAAGTCCGCCATCGCCCATAATCGCCTCAAGTCGTTCTGCCTTATTCATAGCGCCCGTTGGATGTGCGTTGAAAAGACGAACCTGTGAAAGCGGCTGTGCACCAATAAAGTTTGATTTGCTATTAACGTTCGGGCAAGCCTCAAGACATACGCCACAAGTCATACATTTAGAAAGTTCATATGCCCATTGACGCTTGGTCTCAGGCATACGCGGACCAGGTCCTAAATCATAGGTCCCATCAATAGGAATCCATGCTTTTACTTTCTTCAAGGCATCAAACATTCTGCTTCTGTCAACCTGAAGGTCACGCACCACAGGGAATGTTTTCATCGGCGCTAATCGAATTGGCTGCTCCAATTGATCGATCAGTGCTGAACAAGATTGGCGCGGTTTGCCATTGATGACCATCGAACAAGCTCCGCAGACTTCTTCTAAACAGTTCATATCCCAAGTAATTGGGGTAGATGCTTGTCCTTTTGCATTGACAGGGTTTTTACGGATTTCCATTAACGCTGAAATAACATTCATATTCGGGCGATAAGGAACCTCAAATTCCTCCTCATAAGGAGCAGCGTTTTCGTTATCTTGACGTGAAATAATAAATTTCACCATTTTAGTATCAGACATTTTTTCTACTCCCCCTTAACTTTTTGCGTAATTGCGTTCGCGTGGCTTAATTAATGAAACATCAACATCTTCATAATGGAAAGCCGGTGCGGATGAGCTGTCAACAAATTTCGCCATTGTTGTTTTTAAGAATTCCTCATCATTACGTGTAGGGAAGTCAGGCTTATAATGAGCACCGCGGCTTTCATTCCGGTTGTATGCACCAATCGTAATAACACGAGCCAATTGCAGCATGTTTTGTAATTGACGAGTAAAGGCTGCCCCTTGGTTACTCCATTTCGATGTATCATTAATGTTAATGTTTTGGTAACGTTCTAATAGTTCTTGAATTTTCTCGTCCGTTTTTAATAGTCTGTCATTGTGGCGAACAACGGTTACATTATCCGTCATCCATTCGCCAAGCTCTTTATGAAGAATATAAGCATTTTCATTTCCATCTAGAGACATAACGGCATTCCACTTATCTTCTTGTTCTTTAACATGACGGTCAAATACTGTAGAAGATACGGCATCAGAACTCTTTTCAAGACCTTTGATGTACCTCACTACATTTGGACCAACGACCATTCCACCGTAAATGGCGGAAAGCAAGGAATTGGCACCTAAACGGTTCGCACCATGTTGTGAGTAATCACATTCACCAGCTGCAAATAGCCCTGGAATGTTTGTCATTTGATCATAATCAACCCAAAGGCCACCCATTGAATAGTGAACAGCTGGGAAGATTTTCATTGGTACTTTACGAGGGTCATCACCCATAAACTTTTCGTAAATCTCGATAATACCACCGAGTTTAACATCTAATTCATGTGGATCTTTATGAGAAAGATCCAGGTATACCATGTTCTCGCCATTGATTCCGAGTTTTTGATTTACACATACGTCGAAAATCTCACGTGTTGCAATATCACGTGGTACAAGGTTTCCATAGGCAGGATATTTTTCTTCTAGGAAGTACCAAGGCTTTCCATCTTTATATGTCCAAACACGGCCACCTTCACCACGAGCCGATTCACTCATTAAGCGAAGTTTATCATCGCCAGGAATCGCAGTCGGGTGGATTTGAATCATTTCTCCATTCGCATAATAAGCGCCCTGCTGATAAACGATTGATGCAGCAGAACCTGTATTAATAACAGAGTTAGTTGATTTCCCAAAAATAATACCAGGGCCACCTGTAGCCATGATTACGGCATCGCCTGAGAAGGATTTAATTTCCATTGTTTTTAAGTTTTGAGCAACAATCCCACGGCACACACCATCGTCATCAACAACTGCACCTAGGAATTCCCAGCCCTCATATTTCGTTACAAGACCTGCCACTTCTTCACGGCGAACTTGTTCATCTAATGCATAAAGTAACTGTTGACCAGTGGTTGCTCCAGCAAATGCAGTACGGTGATGCTGTGTTCCACCAAAGCGGCGGAAATCAAGTAATCCTTCAGGAGTACGGTTAAACATAACTCCCATCCGGTCCATTAAGTGAATAATTCCAGGTGCTGCATCACACATTGCTTTTACTGGCGGCTGGTTAGCCAAGAAATCTCCACCATATACAGTGTCATCAAAGTGAATCCATGTGGAATCGCCTTCACCTTTTGTATTTACTGCTCCATTAATACCACCCTGGGCACAAACAGAGTGTGAGCGTTTAACAGGCACCAAAGAAAATAATTCTACTGGTGTTCCTGTTTCTGCAACCTTTATCGTTGCCATTAAGCCAGCTAAACCACCGCCGACTACAATAACCTTACCTTTACTCATTCGTGACTCACTCCCTTAATCCAAAATCCAATATTTTTCCGTTCAATCATTTCATTAGTTATACAAAAGCTAATAATGTCGTTACACCAACATAGGATAGAGCCAAGAAAATAACGATTGTCACGTATGTAGAAATTACTTGAGAACGAGGCGATACAGTGATGCCCCAGCTAACCAAGAATGACCACAATCCATTTGCAAAGTGGAAAATTGCTGAAATGATACCAACAACATAAAAACCAAACATGAATGGGGATGAAAGGATATCTTGCATCATTTGGAAGTTAACTTCATTTCCAAAAGCGGCAGCGATACGAGTTTCCCACACATGCCATGTGATGAAAATTAGTGTAATTACACCAGACACACGTTGTAGTAAAAACATCCAGTTTCTGAAAAAACCATATTGACTTGCATTGTTTTTAGCTGTAAAAGCGATATACAGCCCGTAGATTGCATGGAATAAAATCGGTAAATAAATAATTACAGTTTCTAAAACATAGCGAAATGGAAGATTCCCCATAAAGTTCGCAGCTTTGTTGAAGGATTCTACCCCTTCTGTTGCATAGTGATTCACAATCAGATGCTGCATGACAAAAATCCCGATTGGAATAACCCCAAGCAACGAATGCAATCTCCGATAAACAAACTCTCGATTACCTGCCATAAATTTACCCCCCTATAATGTTTAAAAAAAATGATGTTCAGTTTCTATCAATTTAAATCCCCTTAGTTTGAAACCTAGCATCACTGTGACAATAATGTGACATGTTCATTTTACTCCCATCATCTAAGAGCGTCAAGAAAACGGATACACATAACTCGCATTAAAACTAAAATTTTTTAAATATATTGATATTATAATAAATTATATATACTCGCTAAAAAAATGGGTTTTTTCTCAACATTTCTTGAATTCCTTCAATTAATTACCAAGAAAAAACGGTTGTTATTATTTCTTTATCGGGAATGATAATTATCATGGAAAACAAGGTAAGATATTGCAAAATAACAAAAAAATCAAGCTAAATTTGATTCATAATAACTAGAAAAACTGTACTGAAATTTAACCAAAAGTGTATATAATAGAATGATAGAAAGAGGGGAAGCTTGTGAATAATAGTACAGTTATGAATGAAATGATCGATACTGATGAACCAAGAACCATATCCATCTTCGGCTATGAATTAATCAGGGAAGTTCTTTTGCCTGAGATTTTAGGGAAAGATACACCTGAAATTTTATATTGGGCCGGAAAACGACTTGCACGAAAATATCCATTACTGGATATAGAACAAATTGTTGATTTCTTCGATAAGGCCTCATGGGGGCAGTTGGAACTTGTAAAAGAAAATAAAACAGACTTCCAATTTGAATTAATAAGTCCGCTCATTGTTTCACGTGTTAAGTCCAAGGCTGAACACTTTTTCCAACTCGAAGCAGGATTCCTAGCTCAACAAATTGAAATGCAAAAAGAAGCCAACGCCGAAACCTTCGAACATCCAGTCAAAAAATCAAATAAAGTTGTTTTCACAGTGAAATGGGAAAAAAACTAATTGAAAATGGTGTCAGGCACCGAATAGTGCCTGACACCATTCTTTTTTATTGAACTGCAAGTCCGAATGCTTCGTGTAAAGCTTCTACTGCTTTTAACATATTTATTTCTTCTACTACGGCTGAAACTTTAATTTCTGATGTGCTGACCATTTTGATTTGGATGTTGTTTGCAGCGAGTACCTCAAACATCTTTGCTGCGACACCAGGGTTGGAGATCATCCCCGAACCGACAATCGACACCTTCGCTAATTTGTTTTCAGCATCAATTTGCTCATAATTAAGTACTGCTTTATTGTCTTCTAGGACCTTTAATGTTTCTAATAGATCATCCGTATGAATTGAGAATGACAAATTCGCAGAACCACCCTCTGTTGTGCTCTGGATAATAATATCCACATTTAGATGATTTTCAGCAAGTGTTGTAAAGATGGTAGATAGGCTGGTTAATGAATTAGCCAATCCTAATACTGTTACTTTTGTTATTTCGTCTTCAAATGCGACTCCGCGGACTACTAAGTTTTGTTCCATTGCTGCTTCCCCCTCAATAACTGTTCCTTCTGTTTTCTCCATGCTCGAACGAACTTCAAGCCGAACTTGATAATTTTTCGCAAATTCCACTGCTCGTGGATGAAGTACACCTGCACCCAAATTAGCTAACTCCAGCATTTCATCGTACGATACTGATAATAGCTTGCGAGCACTCTTCACATATCTTGGATCCGTTGTAAAAACTCCCGTTACATCAGTATAAATGTCGCATTTATCCGCCTTAAGGGCTGCAGCGAGAGCAACGGCTGTAGTATCGGAACCGCCGCGGCCAAGTGTGGTAATTTCACCGTCTTCGGTAATTCCTTGGAATCCTGCAACAATAACCACCTTGCCGGATTCAAGCTGTGATTCAATCGCTGCTGTTTTAATATTAGAAATCCGGGCATTCCCATGGACTGGTTCTGTCATAATACCTGCCTGCCAGCCTGTAAAGGATACGGCATCAAGCCCTTGCTGGTTGAGAGCCATGGACAGTAACGAAATCGTTACTTGCTCCCCAGTCGATAACAGCATGTCCATTTCTCGTTTATTAGGCTGCGATGAAATTTCCTTTGCTAAACCGACGAGTGTATCCGTCGATTTACCCATTGCAGAAACAACAACAACCACATTATTTCCCCGGTCAACCTCACCTTTTACACATGACGCGACATTTAAAATTCTTTCTACATTAGCAACCGAAGTGCCTCCGAATTTTTGTACAATTATCCCCATGTTTGTTTTCCCCTTCTCTAGAAGTAATTCATATTTTTCCCCAATTAAACGCAAAAAAGCAATGAGAAGGGCATCTCATTGCTAAAAACACGAAAAAAATTCTCGCACCTACAATGTAAGATAGCTCTCCAAGACATTAGTCTTGACAATCCAGCATTTATTCAATACGGGACCAGCAAAGAAAGTTATGAGACCATCTTTACTTCGGCGAACATCCCCTTTCATGATCCCTCTCAGAAGCTCATCCTTCTCAGAACCACTACTCTTGAAGCTCGCACCTCTACCTTCACTTTAATACGTAAAAGTGATAGTAAATTAAATTTTCACTAATTATAGCATGTTCCTTTTTTTCTGACAATCACTAGGATTGAAGTTTTTTGATTAATTCTTCTGCAACATTCATAGGAATTCCAATATTTATGAATTCTTCTTTACTTGCTTCTTTCATTTTTTTGACCGAGCCGAACTGTTTTAACAATAACTTTTTCCGTTTTTCCCCAATTCCCGGAATATCATCAAGCAAGGATTGAAACGCAGTTTTTCCGCGCAGTTGTCGATGGAAGGTGATCGCAAATCGATGGACTTCATCTTGGATCCTTTGCAGTAAATAAAACTCTTGGCTGTTTCGTCCGAGCGGAACAATTCCTAATGGATTGCCATACAGCAATTGTGATGTCCGGTGCTTTTCATCTTTTACAAGCCCAGACAGCGGGATATCTAAACCTAATTCATTTTCCAATACATCACGTACAGCTTCAACATGGCCTTTTCCTCCATCGATGATGATTAAATCAGGAAGAGGAAGTTCCTCTTTTAACGCACGTGAGTACCTTCTTCTTGTTACTTCCCGCATCGATTCATAATCATCCGGCCCTTGAACAGTTTTAATTTTGTATTTACGGTATTCTCGATGATTCGCCTTGCCATCAATGAAAACAACCATCGCTGATACAGGGTCCGCCCCTTGGATGTTAGAGTTATCAAAAGCTTCAATCCGGTGCGGCGTATAGATTCCCAGTAATTCTCCCAAATTCTCGACTGCCTTAATGGTTCGATTTTCATCCTTTTCAATCAGTGAAAATTTTTCATTCAGTGCAATTTTTGCATTTTTAATCGCCAATTGCACAAGATCCTTTTTTTGTCCTCGTTGCGGCTGAAGCACTTTAACTTCTAACAGTTGTTCAGCTAAACTCAACTCGACATCATCTTGGATGAGAATTTCTTTCGGCTTAAAGTGATTGGCTTTAGAATAAAATTGACCGAGGAACGTTAAGATTTCTTCCTCTGGCTCATTATAGACAGGGAACATGGAGACGTCTCGCTCAATTAGTTTTCCTTGGCGGACAAAAAAGACCTGCACACACATCCAGCCTTTATCGACTGCATAGCCAAAAACATCACGGTCCGTAAAATCGGTCATCGTAATTTTTTGCTTTTCCATAATCGTTTCAATATGAATGATTTTGTCACGATAGTCTTTTGCTCGTTCAAAGTCTAATTCCTCTGACGCAGCAGCCATTTTTTCCTTAAGCTCTTTTTTTATTTCATTATACCCGCCATTTAAAAAGCGGGTGATTTCATCAGTCATTTGTTTATACTGTTCTTCTTGAACCTCATTCACACATGGCGCCAGGCACTGTCCTAAATGATAGTATAAACAGACCCTGTCCGGCAGTGTTGAACATTTGCGGAGCGGGTATATTCTGTCTAGAAGCTTTTTGGTTTCATTCGCAGCTGTCACATTGGGGTATGGACCAAAGTATTTCCCTTTATCCTTTTTTACTTTTCTTGTGATAATAAGTTTGGGATGCTTTTCCGCTGTCAACTTTATAAACGGATAGGTTTTATCATCCTTAAGCATGATATTGTATTTCGGATCATACTTTTTAATTAGATTAAGTTCCAGCAGAAGTGCTTCAATATTCGAAGAGGTTACAATATATTCAAAGTCCTCAATTTCATTGACAAGTCTTAGTGTCTTCCCATCGTGCGATCCAGTGAAATAGGAACGGACACGATTTTTTAGTACCTTTGCTTTTCCTACATAAATAATCGTCCCCTGACGGTCTTTCATTAAGTAGCAGCCAGGCTGATCTGGCAGCAGCGTCAGTTTTTGCTTAATTGTTTCATTCATTCCGGCCACTCCCCTCCCGTCTTATATATATTCTACTGTTAAAATATTAAAGGAAACTGCGCATAATTGAAAGTAGTAGTCTCTTGGAAAAAGAATAAAAAGCGCAAGCGCCCGTTTAGCGGCGTATGGACTCCTCGAAAGAGCTAACGCTCTTTCTTCGTGCGATGCTTATGCTGCCGAAGCCTTCCTTGTGGAGCGCTCCAACCGAGATAAAGGAAACACGAAGAGCGATAGCGCATTCGTGCTTGACTTATCGTAGGGCGGAGAGCGAAGTACACTAGCCGCTGGGCGCTGGAGCTGGATTCAGAGAACTAATTAAATTTATCAACAATTAATTATTTTATAATTTCCTATACAGTAAAAAAACCTTAGCTCGGGTATTTCCAAGCTAAGGCATTTTCCATTCTATTTACACATGTTTTTCTAAAACACTTGCTAGTGCATCTTTTGGTTGGAAGCCGACAACTTTATCAACGACTTCGCCATTTTTCATCACTAATAAAGTTGGGATGCTCATTACACCAAAGTTTGCTGCAGTTTGCGGGTTATCATCCACATCAAGTTTAGTGATTTTTACTTTATCGCCCATTTCTAGATCAAGTTCTTCAAGAACGGGAGCGATCATTTTACAAGGTCCGCACCAAGGTGCCCAAAAATCTACAAGAACAAGGCCTGAACCAGTTTCAGCCGAAAAGTTTTGATCAGTTAAATGTGAAATTGCCATTTATATTGCCCTCCTAATGATTACTGAGTTACTATCGAAAGTATAACAAAGTTTGAAAAATCAAGCTAATAAATTGCTTAGCCACATCGTTAATTCTTCCCAAGTATGAACCTAAGTATCCGAAAAATTAAGCGAGCGGATACTTTCCGCTCGCTTTTCTATAGTCTAGTTATAGCAACTAAGCACTTCCGCTCTTATTATTATGAGTGTACCTTCAATTTTTTAAACTCTTCAGTTAATAAAGGCACTACTTCAAATAAGTCGCCGACGATTCCATAATCTGCTACTTTGAAAATATTTGCTTCTGGGTCCTTGTTAATAGCAACGATTACCTTTGAGTTGGACATTCCCGCTAAGTGTTGAATAGCTCCAGAAATACCACAGGCAATGTAAAGGTCTGGTGTGACAACCTTACCAGTCTGGCCAATTTGCAGCGAGTAATCGCAATAGTCAGCATCACAGGCACCACGCGAAGCACCTACCGCTCCGCCAAGGACAGTTGCAAGTTCTTTAAGCGGCTGGAATCCATCCGCACTTTTTACACCGCGGCCTCCTGAAATAACTACTTTTGCTTCACTTAGGTCAACACCTTCACTCGCTTTTCTGACAACCTCTTTAATAATTGCACGAAGGTCCTTGATTTCTACAGAAAGGGCTGATACATCACCGCTTCTGCTTTCATCTTTTTCTAATGGGGTGATGTTATTTGGTCGTACTGTTGCGAAAATTAAGCCCTCTGTAACAATTTTCTTTTCAAAGGCTTTACCGGAATAAATCGGTCTTGTGAACACA
>Ga0209370_1002233_pt1 | contig 14403 bp, 11 predicted proteins | sample AgamicAtPrz_FD_187164 | JGI IMG/M metagenome (GOLD analysis project Ga0209370, IMG submission 187164) | Agave microbial communities from Guanajuato, Mexico - At.P.rz (SPAdes) (version 2) | ecosystem: Host-associated > Plants > Phyllosphere > Phylloplane/Leaf | place: Guanajuato, Mexico... | reverse complement strand
TGTTCCTGCAGGACCGCGCAGGTCTGGGCTATGCAGCGCTGCAGCAGGCGCTTGAGGCCTTTCAGGCCGAGATTGCCAAGACGCCGGGCATGACCTACCCGGTCAGCAGCTACCAGTCCAACATCCCGCAGCTGGAAGTGAAGGTGGACCGCATCAAGGCCAAGGCCCAGGGCGTGGCGCTGACCGATCTGTTCCAGACCCTGCAGGCCTATCTGGGCTCGGTCTACGTCAATGACTTCAATGCCTTCGGCCGCGTCTGGCGCGTGATGCTGCAGGCCGATGCCGACTACCGCCAGGCCGTGGAGGACATTGCCCAGCTGCGCACGCGCAACGCGCGCGGCGAGATGGTGCCCATAGGCTCCATGGTCACCGTGGTGCCCAGCTACGGACCCGATCCGGTGCTGCGCTACAACGGCTTTCCGGCCGCCGACCTGATCGGCGACTCCGATCCGCGCCTGCTGTCCTCGGCCGAGGTGCTGACCAAGCTGCAGGAGATCGCGCAGCGCACGCTGCCGCGCGGCATCGAGTTGGCCTGGACGGATCTGAGCTACCAGCAGGTCGAGCAGAGCCATGCCGCAGCCGTGGTCTTCGTGATCGCCGTGATGCTGGTGTTTCTGGTGCTGGCCGCGCTCTACGAGAGCTGGACCCTGCCGCTGGCCGTGATCCTGATCGTGCCCGTGTGCATCTGCGCAGCGCTGTTCGGCGTATGGCTGGCCGGGGGAGACAACAATGTCTTCGTGCAGGTCGGTCTGGTGGTACTCATGGGCCTGGCCTGCAAGAACGCGATTCTGATCGTGGAGTTCGCTCGCGAGCTGGAGATGCGCGGTTCGGCAACAGTCGATGCCGCGCTGCAGGCCTGCCGTTTGCGGCTGAGGCCCATCGTCATGACCTCCATCGCCTTCATCGCGGGCGCCGTGCCCTTGCTGATTGGCAGCGGTGCGGGCAGCGAGGTGCGGGCGGCCACGGGCGTGACGGTGTTCTCGGGAATGCTGGGCGTGACCCTGTTCGGCCTCTTCCTCACGCCGGTGTTCTACGTCACGCTGCGCCGTCTGTCGGGCCGTTCGCTGGCGACCCGAACGCCTGCCCATCCCGCTTCACCTGTTTCGCCCGCATCCCTGGAGGGCAGCCATGTCTGATATCCGCAAACCCTTGCGCCGGCATGCGCTGGCATGTGCCGTGGCGGGTCTTTCGGCCCTGCTGGCAGGCTGCGCCGTCGGCCCCGATTTCCGCGCACCCGAGTTGCCCGCAGCCGGCGCACAGTTCGCGCGGGCCGAGCCGTCCGCAGTCCCGCAGCTGGCATCCCCCGAGACCGGCTCCGATGCCGCGTTCTGGCGCCAGTTCCAGGATGAGCAACTGACGCAACTGGTCGAGCAGGCCCTGCGGGCCAACCAGGAGCTTCGCGGTGCGCTTGCGCGACTCGATGCGGCCCAGGCCCTGCTGGGAGAAAGCCGTCTTGATCAGCTCCCCACGCTCACCCTGTCGGGGCAGGCGCTGCAGCAACGGCGCAGCGAAAGCCAGGCACCAAGCGGGCCGCGCAGCCTGCGCAGCTACAGCACCGGCATCAACGCGAGCTGGGAGCTGGACTTGTTCGGTCGTGTGCGTCGCAACATCGAGGCCGGCAGCGCCGACCTGCGCGCCAGTGCCGCCGATCTGGCTGCGCTGCAGGTCGCCATTGCGGCCCAGGTCGCGGCCAGCTACGCCGATCTGCGCGGCTGGCAGCAGCGCCTGCATCTGGCCGAGGCCAATGCCGCCAATCAGCAGGACACGCTGCGCCTGGTGCAGCTGCGGCTGGCGCATGGCAGCGGCACCGACTTCGACCTGGCGCGTGCCCAGGCGCAACTGGAGAGCACACGCTCGCGCATTCCGGCGCTGCAGGCCCGGATCGCCGTGGCCCAGCACCGGCTGGCCGTGCTCACCGGCCAGGTGCCCGAGGCTTTGATCGCGGCGCTGGACACGCCGGCGGCGTTGCCGCAGTTGCCGCAGAGCATCGCTCCCGGCGCGCCCGCCGAGCTGTTGCGCCGTCGCCCCGATGTGGCCGCCGCCGAGGCGCGTCTGCATGCCGCCACGGCGCGGGTGGGTGTGGCCACGGCAGAGCTGTTCCCGCGCCTGTCGCTGGGCGGTCTGCTGGGCAGCTCCGCTCCCAGCACGGGAGCGCTGTTCGAGGCCGGTAGCGCCAGCCGCAGCGTGTTCCTGGGCGTGGACTGGTCTTTCCTCGACGTGGGCCGCGTACGCGCGCGCATCGCTGCCAGCGAAGCGGGCGCCCAGGTCGCGCTGGCCCAGTACCAGCAAAGCGTGCTGCTGGCGCTGGAGGACACCGAGAACGCCCTGGTGGACTTGGCACGCACCCGCAGCGAGGACGCCCATCTGGCCCAGGCCGCCGAGCAGCGAGCACGGGCCGAGCAGCTCGCGCAGCGCCGCTACCGCCTGGGCAGCGTGGGCCTGTACGAGGTGCTGGATGCGCAGCGCGACCTCTACGCGGCCCAGGACGCTGCGGCCGACAGCCGCGTGCGTGGCCTGCGTGCCGCCGTGGCGCTGTATCAGGCACTGGCTGGCGGCTGGGAGGGGCAGCCACCGGCCAGGCCTATGATGGCGTTGCAATGACGCTTTCGCTGTTCCCTGACGACCCACTGCCCGCCGAAATCATTGATGACGGTGCCGTGCTGCTGCGTGGCTTTGCGACGGCCGAGGAGCAGCGCTGGGTGGCCGAGGTGAGGGCCTTGCAGACACGGGCAGCGTTTCGCACCATGCAGGTGCCGGGCGGCAAGTTCATGTCGGTGGCGATCACCAACGCCGGCGGCTGGGGCTGGATTTCGGATCTGCAGGGCTATCGCTACAGCGCTGCCGATCCGCAGACCGGCAAGCCCTGGCCTGCCATCCCCGCTTTTCTGGGAGAACAGGCCGCCAGGGCCGCGGCGCTGGCCGGCTATCCGGGCTTTGCGCCCGATGCCTGCCTGATCAACTGCTATCAGCCGGGTGCGCGCATGGGCTTGCACCGCGATCAGGACGAGCATGACTTTGCGGCGCCCATAGTTTCGGTCTCGCTTGGCTTACCCTGCCGTTTCCTCTGGGGCGGACTGGCCCGCCAGAGTCCCACCCGCAGCCTTGCGCTCACCCATGGCGATGTGCTGGTCTGGGGCGGGCCTTCGCGCCTGGTGTTTCATGGCGTTGCCCCGCTCAAGCCGGGCCGGCACCCGCTGCTTGGCAGTGAGCGCTGGAATCTGACGTTCCGCATGGCCAAGGCTCGCTACCCGGCAGGCCAGCCATCGGAATAGGCGCTGGCGGCGGGGCAATGCCCAGCTGCCCGGCAAAGCCTGCCAGCTTTCCTACAATGGCGGTCTATGAGCCAGTCGCATCCCACCCCCGCCTACACCCGAGCCCAGGAGCTGCCCGCAACGCTTGCCAAGCGCCTCGTCATTCTTGACGGTGCGATGGGCACCATGATTCAGCGTTTCAAGCTGGGCGAGGCGCAGTACCGCGGCGAAGGCTATGCCGGTGCCGACGCTGTGGGCGAGCGCTTCAAGGACTTCGCCTATGACGTCAAGGGCAACAACGAGCTGCTGTCGCTGACTCGTCCCGATGTGATTCGCGACATCCATGAGAAGTACCTGGCTGCCGGCGCCGATCTGATCGAGACCAATACCTTTGGTGCGACCACGATTGCGCAGGAGGACTATCACATGGCCGATCTGGCCTATGAGATGAACCTCAAGAGCGCGCAGCTGGCGCGTGCGGCCTGCGACAAGTACAGCACGCCCGATCACAAGCGCTATGTGGCCGGCGCCCTGGGCCCCACGCCCAAGACGGCCTCCATCAGCCCCGATGTCAACGACCCGGCTGCGCGCAACATCACCTTCGAGCAGCTGCGTCAGGCCTATCTGGAGCAGACGCTGGCGCTGATTGAAGGCGGTGCCGACGTGATCCTGGTCGAGACCATCTTCGACACCCTCAACGCCAAGGCCGCGCTGTTTGCCGTGGACGAGGCCTTCGAGCAGACCGGCGAGCGCCTGCCCATCATGATCAGCGGCACGGTCACCGATGCCTCGGGCCGGATTCTGAGCGGACAGACCGTGACGGCCTTCTGGCACAGCGTGCGCCATAGCAACCCGCTGTCCGTGGGCCTGAACTGCGCCCTTGGTGCCACGCTGATGCGTCCCTATGTGCAGGAGCTGGCCAAGGCGGCTCCCGACACCTTCATCAGCTGCTACCCCAATGCCGGTCTGCCCAACCCCATGAGCGACACCGGTTTTGACGAAACGCCCGAGATCACCAGCCGTCTGGTGCACGAATTCGCGGCCGAAGGTCTGGTCAATATCGTGGGCGGCTGCTGCGGCACCACACCCGACCATATCGGTGCCATTGCCAAGGCCGTGCAGGCCACGGCCACGCGCAAGCTGTTCTACCCGGCCGAAGCCTGATTCCGCCCGGAATGGTTCGCCCCTGACCCGCGCTTCGGATCGCGGGCGTGAACCGTGCGGCCCCGGCACGACCTGGGCAGCCCTGGTGCTTGAGCCACAAGCACTGGCAGCTCTTTTTCCGATGCTTATCTGCAGGGGCGGGCACAATGGCCTGATTCCGGCTTTGATGCCCCGCCACCGACGACCGCATGACTGCACCACTGCAACCCGTTGCCTCCGTACTGCCCGTGTCCGTGCCCACGGGGCAGGCGGCTGCGCAGGCCGGCAATGTGGCTGCAGCCGCTGTCCCGGATCTTCCCGCAGCGCAGCAGCTGCCCGCCGCTCAGGCGACACCCCCGGCGACCAGCATCGTGCAATGGTCGCCGCAAACCTTGCAGAACCTCAAGCTCCAGGCCTTTGAACATCTGATTGCGCAACTGGCCCTGCAGGTGCAGGCCCAACCCGGTGCGCCTGCGGCGAGCTGGCCCAGTCAGGGCCTGCCAGCGGCCGTGCAGCAGTTTGTGCAAAACCTGCTCGCGCAGGTTCAGGTCAGCCTGCAAGGACAGGCCCAGCCCTTGCAACTGCTGGCCGGCCAGCAGGGATCGGTTGCGCTGATGCAGGCCTTGGCGCAGGCTGCGGTTTCAGGCGCGCAGCCGCCCAGCTCGGCTTTGCAGACGGCTGCAGCCCTGTCGCCCACGGCGGCCGTGGCGCTGGAGCAGGCACAGCAGGGCATGGCTGCAACCGCTGCTGGCGGCGCTGCCGCACCGCGTCTGCCCCAGCTGCAGAACTGGCTGGTGCAGCAAGGCACGTTGGTCACTCCGCAAGGCGAGCGCAGCTTTTCTCTGACACTGCAGGTGCCTGCCGCCTGGGCGCAGGCTGTGGGTGCGGCAAGCATTCCGGCAGCCCAGGGAACGGGGACGACCCTGCGCCTGCCCATGGCGGATCCGGGTGTCTTGAGTAGCGGTCCTCTGGCTCTGGTGGTGCAGCCGCAGTCGTCGGCGGCGACCAGCACGCTGGCTACCAGCGCATTGCTGTGGCTGGAGTTGCAGCCCGTCACGGCGAGTGCTGCTCAGGCGACGCCGGCACAGATGGCCGGCCTGCCTCTGTCCATGCCCGCACCGGCGCTGGCGCAGGAGGTGCAGCAGCTGCTGCAGAACAAGTCCGATCCTTGGCTGATGATGGCAGCGGCCCAGGCTGCCAATGCCCTGCCTGTGCCGCGCCGCAATAGCGAGCACCGTTCGCATTTGTGTATGACAGAGGGCTGTCAGTACCAGGGTCTGGCACCCTGTGCCCAGCCTTTTTGCAGCGAGATGAATCGCATCTGGGCCGCTTCCGGCGTGGCGCGCAGCGGCTGAACCAAGCTGACGACGGACTGGACTCTGCGCAGGCCAGACTTTCATAATGCGTCTCGTTGCCTGCTTTTTGAGCAGGCTTCTCGGGTCGGAATTGGCAGCCCCGCTGCCAGCCATGTTCCGGCTGTCTTCAGTGCATCAGGCAGTGCCTGACTGCCTGTCATCGCCTCATCTCACAGGTCTTCGACCTTCTCTGTCTTCCGCTGTGCCATGGGCTGGCTGCGGGGGCAGTGACTTCACAATTCAAGGAGAACCACCGGCATGCGCTTGCGTACTGGCATTGCTTGTTCCACATGTTTGACTCTTTTGTCTGTCGCTCTGCCTGCGGCAGCCCAGTCCTCCAACGTCAGCATTGGCGGTCTGATCGACGGCGGCATCTATCGCGGCTTTGATGGCACGGCCCAGGCCGGCACGATCCAGCGCAGCAATCTCGCGATTGCGGGCTGGGAAGACCTGGGCGGCGGTCTCAAGGCCACCTTCCGACTGAGCGCACGTTTCGATATCGACACCGGGCGTCTGGAGGATCAGGGCAGCAAGCCGTTCTGGCACGACGAGTCCACGGTGGGCCTGCAAGGCGGCTTTGGCCATCTGCGACTGGGTCGCGCCCTGTCGGCCATGTGGTCGCAGGACTGGAAGTTCGACCCCTGGGCCAATTTCAACCGCATTTCCTCGCCGGCCTGGTACCAGTGGCACTACCTCACGCCTACCGACCGCTACAGCAACAACGGCGCGGCCGAATATGGGCGCATGGCCAACGGCATCTTCTACGACTCGCCCACGGTGGGCGGCTTCACCCTGCATCTGAGCGCCTCGCCGGAGCGAGGCGAGGTGCCGCTGACCTTGCGTCGTGAGGGGCGTGGCTATTCGGCCTCCCTTAACTACGACTCTGACAGCCTGAGCGGCATGCTGGCCTTCGAGCGCAACGGCAGCGGTGACAAGGACACTTTCGTGGCTGGTAAATACCGCTTTGGCGCGGCCGCCGTGATGGCCGCCTGGGACTATTCGCGCGTGGCCCAGACGGCACTCTCTGCCAAGGCCCTGACGCTGGGCGCCACCTACCAGATGGGGCAGACCACGCTGAAGGCCGGCTATGGCCGCCAGCGCATGCAGGAGCAGACCAATCATTTCTATTCCCTGGGGGCCGACTACGCGCTGTCCAAGCGCACCACGCTCTATGCCAGCCTGGGGCGCAAGAGCTACGAGTACGGCGCGGACTCGGGAACATCGTTCGGCGTGGGCATGGCTCACGCTTTCTGAACCCCTGCCTCCCGCCCTTCAGCCGCAGCCTTGCTGCGGCTTTTTTGCGCCTGGTGCGAATGTCCAACAAGAGTTGAGGGAATTAAATCCGCCAGTTTGGGGTGTTTGTCCGCCTTTGCCCGGACGGCACGGCACTGTTTCAGGCCCTGATCCAGGCTTTGCTCGGGTAAAAATCACCAAAAACCGTGTTTTTTGCCGATATCTACGCTCTTCCTCGTTGAAATCCAATGCGTGAATCCGGTGCATTGCGCTGAATTGAGCACACAAGGGCGGCAGTTGACGGAAGTTATGGCTGGCTGTTTCGAATGTGCGCTGAAAATCTGTCAAATGCAATGAAATGGCATTCAAAGATAACGCTTCTTGCGGCAACTCTTTGGCGGCCAACTATTTGCATGCGGGCTCTGTAAATCCTTGATTTTTTTGCCCAAAATGCGCGGCATTCCCCCGATTGAGGAGAGACCGCGATGTCCTATTCCGTGCCCGAGCAAGACAACCCAGTGCGCGCCGCCGACGCGCAGCAAGCCGCCGCCTGCGGCAGCCAGACCATGCACTGGCATGCGCCGGCCAAGCCCGTCGCGGCCCCCGAAGCGCAGTGCTGGCCCGTGGAGGCAGTGCAGTCCCTGCTGGATATGCCATTTCTGGATTTGCTGCACCGCGCCCAGAGCGTGCATCGCGAGCACTGGCCTGCCGGCGAGATCGAGCTGGCGACCTTGTTGTCCGTCAAGACCGGCGGCTGCCCTGAGAACTGCGGCTACTGCCCGCAGTCGGCCGAGTTCGACACGGGAGTGAAGGCCGAGAAGCTGATGAGCGTGGAGGAAGTCACCCGCGCCGCCAAGGCGGCCCAGGATGCCGGAGCCACCCGCTTTTGCATGGGCGCCGCCTGGCGCGCGCCCAAGGACCGCGACATCGAGAAGATGAACGAGCTGATCGGTGCCGTGAAGGGGCTGGGCATGCAGACCTGCGCCACGCTGGGCATGCTGCAGCCGCACCAGGCGGCATCGCTGCGTGATGCGGGTCTCGACTACTACAACCACAATCTCGATACCGCGCCCGAGTACTACAAGGATGTGGTCAGCACGCGCCAGTACCAGGACAGGCTGGACACGCTGGCGGCTGTGCGCGATGCGGGCATCAGCGTGTGCTGCGGCGGCATCATCGGCATGGGCGAGACCGAGGTCCACCGTGCCGGCCTGATTGCCCAGCTCGCGAACATGCAACCCTATCCCGAGTCCGTGCCCATCAACAGCCTGGTGCCCGTGCCCGGCACGCCGCTGGCCGACAGCGAGCCGGTGGACCCGCTGGACTTCGTGCGTGTGATCGCCGTGGCGCGCATCACCATGCCCAAGGCCCGTGTGCGCCTGTCGGCGGGCCGCCAGCAACTGGGCGAGGCCGTGCAGACCCTGTGCTTCATGGCCGGGGCCAATTCCATCTTCTATGGCGACAAGCTGCTGGTGACCGGCAATCCCGATGTGGAGGTCGATACAAGCCTGATGCGCAAGCTGGGCCTCAAGGGCCTGGGGACATCGGCCGCAAGCTGATCCCTGAATCTCCCCCGGCCATTGCGCCGGGGCTTCTCTTTCCGGATTGCCTAGCCTGGCATCTTGCGCAGGTCGGGCCCTGCCGTGCCTGCGATCTGGCAAGGCGGTGATTCGCCTCAGGAGTTTTTGATGGACCACAGCCTTGCCGGCCGCAGCGTGCGCCATGTCTGGCACCCTTGCACCCAGATGAAGCGGCACGAAGCCGCGCCGCCAATTGCCATCGACTATGCCAGCGGTCCCTGGCTGGTGGATACCGATGGCCGTCGCTATCTGGACGGAATCAGTTCCTGGTGGGTCAATCTGTTCGGTCACTCGCATCCGCATATCCGGGCGGCGCTGACCGAGCAGTTGCAGAAGCTCGATCATGTGATGCTGGCCGGTTTCACCCACGCTCCCGTGGTCGAGTTGTCCGAGCGCCTGGCCGGCCTGACCGGCCTGGGCCATGCGTTCTACGGCAGCGACGGCGCTTCGGCCACCGAAATCGCGCTGAAGATGAGTGCGCATTACTGGCGCAACCAGGGGCAGCCTGCCAAGCACCGTTTCGTGGGTCTGGCCGGCGGCTACCACGGCGAGACCGTAGGCGCGCTGTCGGTGACCGATATTGCGCTGTTCCGCGACGCCTACGGTCCTTTGGTGCGTCTGTCGGCCACCGTGCCCAGCCCCGATGCACGCCAGGCCAGGCCCGGCGAATCCGCTGCCGATGTGGCGCGCCGCGCAGCTGAGGGCCTGGAGTCCTGGCTGCAAGCGCATCACCAGGAGACTGCTGCCCTGATTCTGGAGCCGCTGGTGCAGTGCGCCGCCGGCATGGCCATGCATGACGCCGAATACCTGCGTCTGGCCCGGGCGCTGTGCGATCGCTATTCGGTGCATCTGGTGGTGGATGAGATCGCCGTGGGCTTTGGCCGTACCGGCAGCCTGTTTGCCCATCAGCAGGCAGGTATCAGGCCGGACTTCATCTGCCTGTCCAAAGGTCTGACGGGCGGCACGCTGCCCTTGTCTGCCGTGCTGACGACCGATGAGGTCTATGCCGCTTTTTATGACGACGATGCTGCGCGCGGCTTTCTGCACTCGCACTCCTATACCGGCAACCCGCTGGCCTGCCGCGCTGCCGTGGCCACGCTGGAGCTGTTCGAGCAGCTGGACCAGCTGGCTGCCAACCGGCAACTGGCTGAAAAAATCAGTGCTGCATTCGCCGGGCTGAATGCTCACCCCCGCGTCAGCAACGCGCGCCGGCAGGGAATGATCTGGGCCTGGGACATCGATACCTCCTTGCCGGACTTCGGGCCGCGCTATCACCAGGCGGCGCTGGATCTGGGCCTGCTGTTGCGCCCCATAGGACGTACGCTGTACTGCATGCCGCCCTATGTGCTGGACGATGCCGATATCACCCACCTGGGTCAGGCCGCGCTGGCCGCGTTGAACACCACCTTGCTGCAGGAAGCGGAGCTTGCCGCGAAGAAGGGAAAAGCATGATCGGCTGTTTCGTCACGGGCACCGATACCGGTGTGGGCAAGACCCTGGCCAGCTGCGCACTGCTGCACGCGCTGGCAGCCCATCATTCGCGCGTGGTGGGCATGAAGGCTGTGGCCGCAGGCGCCGATCCCGACGGGCAGGGCGGCTGGGTCAACGAAGACACGGTGGCCCTGCGCGCTGTCTCCACGCTGGCCGTACCGACAGCACTGGACAACCCCGTGCTGCTGCCAGATCCCATGTCGCCGCATATCGCAGCCCGGCGCGCGGGCGTGGAGGTGACGCTAGCTCCGATTCTGGACGCCTACAGGCAATTGGCGGCGCAGGCCGATGCCGTGGTGGTCGAGGGCGCGGGCGGCTGGCGCGTGCCGCTGTCCGAGACTCTGTGCATTGCCGATCTGGCCGTGGCGCTGCAGCTGCCGGTGGTGCTGGTGGTGGGCCTCAAGCTCGGTTGCCTGAACCATGCGGTGCTGACCGCCGAGGCGATTCGCGCCGCCGGCTTGCCGCTGGCGGGTTGGGTGGCCAGCCGTGTGGAGCCACAGATGCTGGTGCCGGAGGAGAACATGGACTGGCTGCGCAACCAGCTGGGACGGCTTGGTGCGCCGCTGCTGGCCGATATTCCCTGGCAGGCCACTCCCGATCCTCGCCTGACCAGTTTCTCTTTGCCCAAGGAATGGCAATGACCACATCTTCCAATTTCTGGCTGCAGGATATTCCACGGCAGCTGGCTGCCCTGGACGCCGCCGCACTGCGCCGTACCCGCCGTACCGTGGCGCCCTTGCAAGGTGCGCGCATTCTGGTCGACGGGCAGCCCATGCTGCAGTTCTGCAGCAACGACTATCTGGGGCTGGCCCAGCACCCGGCCATGATCGAGGCGGCCTGCGCCGGTGCGCAGGGCTTTGGCGTGGGCTCGGGCGGCTCTCCCATGGTCAACGGCCATAGCACGGCCAATGCCGCGCTGGAGGAAGAGCTGGCCCGCTTTGTGCAACTGCCCCGTGCGCTTTACTTCTATGCCGGGTTTGCCACCAATGCCAGCATCATTCCGGCGCTGGTGGGCGCGAACGATGCCATTTTTTCGGACGCTCTGAACCACGCCAGCCTGATCGATGGCTGCCGCCTGTCGCGCGCGCAGATCCACCGTTTCGGGCATGGCGACCTGACCGCATTGGAGCAGTTGCTGGCTGCCTGCCCGGTGCAGCGCAAGCTGGTGGTGAGCGACGCCGTCTTCAGCATGGACGGCAATGTGGCTGATATCGAGGGTCTGCTGGCGCTGTGCGAGCGCTACGACGCCCTGCTGCTGCTCGACGATGCCCACGGCTTCGGCGTGCTCGGCCCGCAAGGCCGCGGCAGCCTGGCGGCCGCAGGGCTGACGGGGGCCAATGCTTCGCCACGCGTGCTGTACATGGCCACGCTGAGCAAGGCGGCCGGTGTCTCTGGCGCCTTTGTGGCAGGGCACGAACTGCTGATCGAGTGGCTGCTGCAGAAAACGCGCAGCTACACCTTTGCCACAGCTGCACCCGCGATGCTGGCGCGTGCATTGCAAACCAGTCTGCAGCTGATAGAGCAGGAGAGCGCCCTGCGCCTGCAGTTGCAAGCCCGTATCGCCCAGTTGCGCGCGGGTCTGCAGCCCTTGTTGCAGGGCAAGGGCTGGCGGCTTTTGCCATCGGACACCGCCGTGCAGGCGCTGGTGGTGGGCGGCAACGACGCTGCGCTCAGCCTTATGGAGGGGTTGCGCCGTCATGGCCTATGGGTGCCGGCGATCCGTCCCCCCACCGTGCCTGTGGGCACGGCACGACTTCGCATCGCCCTGTCGGCGCTGCACACCGAGGCAGACGTGAACCAGCTGCTGGCGGCGCTGCAGGAGCTGGCAGGCTGACCCTGCCGGGCGGCGGGGCCTGCACTGTCAGGCCAGGCTCCGGTCTTCTTCGATTTGACCGTTATCAAACCGAACTCTACGACCGCTGGTCCATTCGTGGGCCGGTGGTGTGATCGCGCTTGGGCGCGTGCGGATTCTTGATTCTCAACCTCGCAGGCAGGAGCGATTTTGATAGGTTTTTCTCGAGGTCTGGCCGCGTCGCTGGGCATGTTTGCACTGGGGGCGGCATGGGGCCAGTCTTCCCAGGTCCAGATCAGCGGTCTGCTTGATCTGGGCATTTACCGCGACTTCAAGGGCACGGCACAACTGGGCACGATTCAACGCAGCCACATCACATTTTCGGGTGTCGAGGATCTGGGAGGCGGACTCAAGGCCACGTTTCGCCTCAGCCACCGACTGGATCTGGACACCGGTCTGAACGAAGGCTTTGGGCAGAAGCCCTTCTGGCACGGTGAATCCACCGTCGGCCTGCGCGGCGACTGGGGGCATGTGCGCATGGGGCGGGCTTTGTCGGCACTCTGGGCCCATGACTGGAAGTTCGATCCCTGGGGCCATATCAATCGCGTGGCCTCCTCGGCCTGGTACCAGTGGTTCTATTACGCGCCCACGGATCGTGTCAGCAACAACGGCGCGCCCGAATTCGGCCGTACGCCGAACGGCATTTTCTATGACTCGCCCACGCTTGGCGGCTTCACCCTGCATCTGAGCGGATCGCCCGAGCGTACCCAGGGAGCGGGCGGTGGCAAGCCCTATGCGGCATCGCTGGAATATGCCCGGGGCCCGCTGTCAGGGCTGCTGGCGCTTGACCGCAACGGCAGCGGCGACCGGGCCTTGTTTGGGGCCGTCAAGTACCGGCTGGGCGTCACCACGCTGGGCGAAACGACGCTGATGGCTTCGACCGACGACAGTCGCAGGGCACAGGGCCTGGGGCGCTCGCGCGTGCTCTCGGTCGGTGCTACGCACAAGCTGGCCGCACAGACCACGCTCAGGGCCGGCGTGGGGCGGCAGAAGCTCGATGGCGATACCCGTCTGTTCTATTCGCTGGGCGCAGACCATGCGCTGTCCAGACGCACCACGCTTTACCTCAGCCTGGGCCACCAGCGGCCGGACCACAAGGGCGGCAGCACCTCGCTGGGCGCAGGCATGTCGCACGCCTTCTGAGTCCATCAAGAAGTCGCTGCCCGCGGCCTACTTGCCCGCACCTTCCACCAGCTTGGGCACGCGGGGAGCCACGGCGCACATCAGCTCATAGCCCAGCGTGCCGGCGGCAGCGGCCACCTCGTCGATGGGCAGCACGGCGCCATTGCTGGCGCGGCCCCAGAGCGTGACCTCGCTGCCCTGTCTGGCCTTGGGCACGGGGCTCAGGTCCACGGCCATCATGTCCATGCTGACGCGGCCCAGCGTGCGGGTGCGCACACCTTCCACCAGCACCGGCGTACCTGTGGGGCAGACGCGCGGATAGCCGTCCGCATAGCCGCAGGCCACCACGCCCAGACGCAGCGGAGCGTCGCACTGGAAGCGCGAGCCATAGCCCACGGTATCTCCCGGCTGCAGCTCCTGAATGCCTATGATTTTGGACGACAGCGTCATGGTCGGCTCAAGCCCCCAGTGGGCCGCGTCGTGAGCGGGGAAGTCGGGTGAGCTGCCGTAGAGCACGATGCCGGGGCGCACCCAGTCGCAGCGCACATTGCTCTCATCGCCATACAGCAAGGTGGCGGCGCTGTTGCTGATGCTGCGCTCGCCGGGCAGGTCCAGCGTGGTTTCGTGGAAGACCTTGAGCTGATGGTCGATGCCATGTGCCACGTCGGCATCGCTGAAATGGGTCATGAACGAAATCTCGTCGACCTGGGGAAGGGCGTTCAGCCGCGCATAAGCCGCACGAAAACGCTCTGGTGTAAAGCCCAGCCGGTTCATGCCGCTGTTCATCTTGAGGAATACACGGTGGCCGACCTGGGTCTTGTGAGCGGCCAGCCAGTCGATCTGTTCGTCGCAGTGCACGGCATGCCAGATACCGAGGCGCGAGCAGATTTCCAGGTCGCGCAGCTCGAACACGCCTTCGAGCAGCAGGATGGGGCCTCGCCAGCCCAGTTGGCGCACGCGCTGGGCTTCATCCAGGTCCAGCATGGCAAAACCGTCCGTCGCTCGCAGCCCCTCAAACACGTTTTCGATACCGTGGCCATAAGCGTTGGCTTTGATCACGGACCACAATTTGGCATCAGGGACGGCTTGCCGTACCCGCTCCAGATTGTGGCGAACGGCTTCAGGATGGATGGTGACAGTAATGGGACGAGGCATGGTTTTTCTCAATCAGACCAGTGGGATTCTGGCACTGTCAGCCGGAGCCTGCGTGATATAACCGCCAGTCACTTGCCACGGGGTCTCTTATTTCTTGGCATCGGTCCGCCCGGTGCCAGTTACAGCTAATTCATGAAGCGCGGTTTCTACACCATCATGTCAGCGCAGTTTTTCAGCTCGCTGGCAGACAACGCCTTGTTTGTGACCGCTGTAGAGCTGTT
>Ga0209370_1002232_pt1 | contig 14409 bp, 14 predicted proteins | sample AgamicAtPrz_FD_187164 | JGI IMG/M metagenome (GOLD analysis project Ga0209370, IMG submission 187164) | Agave microbial communities from Guanajuato, Mexico - At.P.rz (SPAdes) (version 2) | ecosystem: Host-associated > Plants > Phyllosphere > Phylloplane/Leaf | place: Guanajuato, Mexico... | reverse complement strand
ACATCTTCCGCCTCAACTTCAGCCACGGCGAGCACGCCGACCACGCCCTGCGCTACCAGTGGATCCGCGAAGTCGAGCAGCAACTGAACTACCCGCTGGGTATCCTCATGGACCTGCAAGGGCCGAAACTGCGCGTCGGCCGCTTTGCCGACGGCAAGGTGCAGCTGCAACGCGGCCAGGCCCTGCGCCTGGACCTGGACAACACCCCGGGCGACAGCCGCCGGGTCAACCTGCCACACCCCGAGATCATCGCCGCCCTCGAGCCTGGCATGGACCTGCTGCTGGACGACGGCAAGCTGCGCCTGCGCGTCACCGCCAAGCACAGCGATGCCATCGATACCGAAGTACTGGCCGGTGGCGAGCTGTCCGATCGCAAGGGTGTCAACGTGCCGCAAGCGGTACTCGACCTCTCCCCGCTCACCGAGAAAGACCGCCGCGACCTGGCCTTCGGCCTTGAACTGGGCGTGGACTGGGTGGCCCTGTCGTTCGTGCAACGCCCGGAAGACATCACCGAAGCACGCCAGCTGATCGGTGACCGTGCCTACCTGATGGCGAAGATCGAAAAGCCATCGGCAGTCGAACAGCTGCAGGCCATCGCGGAGCTTGCAGATGCGATCATGGTGGCCCGTGGCGACCTGGGCGTGGAAGTGCCAGCCGAAAGCGTGCCGCAGATCCAGAAACGCATCATCGGCACCTGCCGCCAACTGGGCAAGCCGGTGGTTGTGGCCACGCAGATGCTCGAATCCATGCGTTTCTCGCCAGCACCGACCCGCGCCGAGGTCACCGACGTGGCCAACGCCGTGGCCGAAGGTGCCGATGCGGTGATGCTGTCGGCCGAGACTGCCTCGGGTGAGTACCCGCTGGAAGCCGTGCAGATGATGAGCAAGATCATCCGCCAGGTGGAGAACGGCCCGGACTACCAGGCCCAGCTCGACGTTGGCCGGCCGAAGGCCGAGGCCACCGTGTCGGACGCCATCAGCTGCGCCATCCGCCGTATCAGCGGCATCCTGCCAGTGGCGGTGCTGGTCAACTACAGCGAGTCGGGCGCCTCGACCCTGCGCGCGGCACGCGAGCGGCCGCGGGCACCAATCCTCAACCTGACGCCGAACCTGAACACCGCACGCCGTTTGAGCGTGGCGTGGGGCGTGCATTCGGTGGTCAACGACCGCCTGCGTCAGGTTGATGAAGTGGTGTCGACCGCCCTGGAAATCGCCCAGGCACAAGGCATGGCCAGCCGTGGCGACACGCTGCTGATCACCGCCGGTGTGCCTTTCGGCAAGCCGGGGTCGACTAACACGCTGCGGATCGAGACTCTGATCTGAGAATGCCGGGGGCGCTTTGCGCCCCATTCGCAGCACAAGGCTGCTCCTACAAAGGGACCGCGAAAGCCTCCTGCTCCACGGTCCCTTTGTAGGAGCAGCCTTGTGCTGCGAATGGAGGGCAAAGCCCTCCCCGAACACAGAAACACCAGACCCGCGGAAAACCCGAGGCCCAAAGAGGCCCACCGCTCCCCATCAACCTCACTGACTGCCCCGATGTACACCAAAAATTTCGTCAACCCGTGCCCCGACTGGGCAACGGCGTTACTCAACGGCTTCAGCCAGGTGCTGCTGCTGCGCAACCCTCTGTGCGGCCTGTGCTGCCTGCTGGCCATCCTGCTGACCGCCCCAAGTCTGGTCGGCGGCGCCCTGCTCGGCGCCCTGGCCGGCCTGCTCACCGCCCAGGCACGCGGCTACGACCGTGCCGACCGCCAGGCCGGCCTGTACTGCTACAACGGCGTGCTGATCGGCATCCTGATCAGCGCCGTGCTGCCCTGGTCGGTCATCCTGCCGCCACTGATCATCGCCGCTGGCGGCCTGTCCAGCATCATCACCCACCAATGGCGCAAGCGCGGCGGCAAGCTGCTGATCGCCTACACCGCACCCTTCGTGCTGCTTGGCTGGGCCACCCTGCTGCTCGCCAGCCCCTCGCCCAGCGGCTTCGTCGAAGCCGACCCGCTGTACGCGCTGGCGCGCGGCGTGGGCCAGATCTTCCTGCTCGACCAGCCACTGGCCGGCCTGTTGATCATCATCGGCATGTTCATCGCCAACCCTTATGCGGCCATGTGGGCAGTGATCGGTTCGGCCATCGGCGGCGGCGTGGCACTGCTCGCCGACCAGGCGCAAGCCGCCTGGCTGGGCCTGTACGGTTTCAACGCCGCGCTGGCGGCGCTGGCGTTCAGCAGGCAGGGTGAAAAGCCGTGGGTGACACTGCTGGCCATCGCCCTGGCCCTGCTGCTGCAACCCCTGTTCAAGCTGCTACCGGTACCCGGCCTGACCGCGCCCTTTGTCGCCGCCTGCTGGCTGATGCATCTGGGCAGCCATCTGGCCCAGCCCAGGCAGCGTGACGCCAGCCGCTTGCACAGCTGAAATGCAAGCCCTAGGCTCAGCCCATCGCTTTTGTGGAACGAGCCAATGAACAACCCTGCGAGCCTGCGCGAGCAGCTCTACATCATCGTCTTCCAGACCGATACCGTGGCTGGAAGACGCTTCGACAAGATCCTCCTGCTGATCATCCTGGCCAGCCTGGTCACAGTGATCCTCGACAGCATCGACGAGGTGCACCAAGGCTATGCCGGCCTGCTGGCGGGCATCGAGTGGGGTTTTACCGCGATCTTCCTGGCCGAGTACCTCACCCGCCTGTACTGCTCGCCCAAGCCGCTGCGCTATGCCTTCAGCTTTTATGGCCTGGTCGATCTGCTGGCGATCGTGCCGGGGATCATCGCGCTGTACTACAGCGACGCCCAGTACCTGCTGATCATCCGCGTGATACGGATGCTGCGGATCTTCCGTGTGCTCAAGCTCAGCCCGTACCTCAAGCAGGCCCATTACCTGATGGAGGCGCTGCGCGGCAGCAAGCAGAAGATCATCGTGTTCCTGGTGACGGTATCGACCCTGGTGACGGTGTTCGGCACCTTGATGTACGTGATCGAAGGACCTGAACATGGCTTTACCAGCATTCCCAAAGGGATCTACTGGGCCATCGTTACCCTGACCACGGTGGGCTTCGGCGACATCGTGCCGAAGACGCCGCTGGGGCAGGTGCTGTCGTCGCTGGTGATGATTACCGGTTATTCGATCATCGCCGTACCGACCGGGATCTTTACTGCGGAACTGGCCAATGCCATGCGCGGGGAGCAGTTGCAGCATGATTGCCCGACCTGCAGCAAGAAGAGCCATGAGCATGGGGCGGCATTCTGTTCCCGGTGTGGGAATGTGCTGTTTCCCAAGCAATGATGTCGCCTGCTTTGGCCCTTTCGCGGGTAAACCCGCTCCCACAGGGACCGCTCACAGCTCTGGCCTGTGGTGATCCTGTGGGAGCGGGTTTACCCGCGAAGGGGCCGGCACAGGCGGCAGCATAACCAAAGTATTTTTTGTTCTTTAACCGCCACAAACCCACCCGCTATAGTCGCAGGCAAACTGCCAACACCTTCTCGATAACAAGGAAGCAACGTGAAAAAACTCTTCACCGCCTCGCTGTTCGCCGCAGGCCTTGCCCTGGGCAATTTCGCCCAGGCCGCCCCAACCTTGCTCAACGTTTCCTACGACGTGATGCGCGACTTCTACAAGGACTACAACCCGGCCTTCCAGAAGCACTGGGAAGCCGAGCACAACGAGAAGGTCAACGTGCAGATGTCCTTCGGCGGCTCGAGCAAGCAGGCGCGAGCGGTGATCGATGGCCTGCCGGCCGATGTGATCACCATGAACATGGCCACCGACATCAACGCCCTGGCCGACAACGGCAAACTGGTGCCGGACAACTGGGTGAGCCGCCTGCCGAACAACAGCGCGCCGTTCACTTCGGCCACTGTGTTCATCGTGCGCAAGGGCAACCCCAAGGCGCTGAAAGACTGGCCCGACCTGCTCAAGGATGGCGTACAGGTGATCGTGCCCAACCCCAAGACCTCGGGTAACGGCCGCTATACCTACCTGTCGGCCTGGGGCTATGTGCTCAAGCAAGGCGGTGATGAAAACAAGGCCAAGGACTTTGTCGGCAAGCTGTTCAAGCAGGCGCCGGTGCTGGACACCGGTGGCCGTGCCGCCACCACCACCTTCATGACCAACCAGATCGGCGACGTGCTGGTGACCTTCGAGAACGAAGCCGAAATGATCGCCCGCGAGTTCGGCCGCGACCAGTTTGAAGTGGTCTACCCGAGCGTGTCGGCCGAAGCCGAGCCGCCGGTCAGCGTGGTCGACAAGGTGGTAGCGAAGAAAGGCACCCAAGCCGCGGCCGAGGAATACCTGAAGTACCTGTGGTCGCCAGCCGCCCAGGAAATCGCCGCACAGAACTACCTGCGCCCGCGTGATGCGACGGTACTGGCCAAGTACACCGACCGCTTCCCGAAAGTGGACTTCCTGTCGGTGGAGAAGACCTTTGGTGACTGGCGCACCGTACAGAAGACCCATTTCAATGATGGTGGGGTGTTTGACCAGATCTACAGCAACAATCAGTAATTGATGTAAGCAGGCCCGGCCTCTTCGCGGCTAAAGCCGCTCCCACAAGTACCCCACAGCCCTCAGGTTTGGCGCGGTACCTGTGGGAGCGGCTTTAGCCGCGAAGGGCCAACAACGGCAACATCAGACCTGACGGAATACCAGGGCCTTCAAGCCCCCCGCCGGGTCCACATCAGGAAACTCCGGCGGGTTCTCCAGCCGCTCGACGAATGCCAGCGACGGCGCCTGCTCCGCCATCCCCTCGATCAGAAACTCTGGCCCGATGCCCGGGTCGTTCACGCACGCCAGCACCGTCCCGCCCTCGCTCAACAGCTCCGGCAAGCGCCGCAGGATCTTCGCGTAATCCTGGGTCAGCACGAAGCTGCCGCGCTGGAAGGTCGGCGGGTCGATGATGATCAGGTCATAAGGCCCGTACTTGCGCACCTTGCCCCACGACTTGAACAGCTCATGGCCCAGGTACGCCACGCGCGATGCGTCGTGGCCATTGAGGCGGTGGTTGTCGCGGCCCCTGGACAACGCCGACTTGGCCATGTCCAGGTTCACCACCTGCTCGGCGCCACCGGCAATCGCCGCCACCGAGAAACCGCAGGTGTAGGCGAACAGGTTCAGCACGCGCTTGCCTGCCGCCTGCTCGCGCACCCAGCGCCGCCCATAGCGCATGTCGAGGAACAGGCCGTTGTTCTGCCGCACGCCCAGGTCCAGCAGGTAGGTCAGGCCGTCCTCGACCACCTCGCGCTGCTGGCACGGCTCGCCCAGCAACCACTGGCCCGGGCTGTCGGGCAGGTAGCGGTGCTGGAGAAGGATGGCTTGACCAGTCCACTGTGGGCGCTCAGCCAGGGCACGCAGCATGGCTTCCAGTTCGGCCAGCTGGCCTTCGGGCGGCTCGCGGAACAGGGCGACCGACAGCACGCCTTGCAGCCAGTCGACGGTGACCTGCTCCAGGCCCGCCCAGCAGCGGCCGCGGCCGTGGAACAGGCGGCGGGTTTCCTGCGGGGCAGGGTCGAGGGCGGCGAGCAGGTGTTGCTCCAGAGTCTGGATCGGCGAAGTCATCATGGGTCGTAACTGGCAAAGAGCAGCATTCTACCTTGTGGGCCTCTTCGCGGGTAAACCAGCTCCCCAGGGACCCCACAATCCTGAAGCAATGTGATATCCCTGTGGGAGCTGGCTTGCCGGCGATAGGCCGCGAAGCGGCCTCAATGGCTCTTGACCGCTATTGCCTTGGGCCGGAACCACCACCCCTGCTGCATCCCCGCCGCCGCCAGCAGGATCAACGCCACCCCCAGCCACTGCAGCGGCGCCAACCGGTGCCCGAATGCCACCCAGTCCACCAGAATCGCCGCAATCGGATAGATGAACGAAAGTGCCCCGGTCAACGCCGTGGGCAAGCGCTGGATGGCGCTGTACAGCAACACATACATCAAGCCGGTGTGCACCATGCCCAAGGTCACCAGGCTGGCCAGCGCCGGCACTTCCACCGGCAACCCGCCAAGCTTGACCCACGGTCCCAGCAACAGCACCCCCGTGGCCACCTGGATCAGCGCGATCAGGTGCGGTGGGGTGCCGCTCAGGCGCTTGATGATCAACGCCGCGATGGCATACAGGAAGGCCGCCCCCAGCGCCAGCGCAATGCCCAGCAAATAGTCCCCGCCGCCACCCTGCCCCGCGCCATGGGCACTGACGATGGCCAGCATGCCGAGGAACGCCACGCTCAGCCAGGTGACCTTGGCCACGGTGATCTTCTCGCCCAAAAACACTGCCGCCAGCCCCACCAACATGAACGGCTGCACGTTGTACACCGCCGTGCCGATGGCAATCGACGCCCGCGAGTAGGAGGCGAACAGCAGCACCCAGTTGCCGACGATGGCCACACCGCTGGCGATCGCCAGCAGGAACGCCGTGCGGCTGATCACCCCCGGCCGCAGGAAGCCGAACCCAGCGCAAATCGCCAGCAAGGTCACGGCACCGAACACGCAGCGCCAGAACACCACCTCGAGCACCGGCTGGCCGGACACCAGCACGAACCAGCCAATGGTCCCGGAAATCAGCATGGCGGCGACCATTTCCAGCGAACCACGGCGCAACGAACTATCCATTTCACACCTCCTGTCGATGACGGCAACAGTATGCAAATGTTTCCGGGAGGCCTTCCAGCGGATATCGAAGGTAGATTTGCCGAAGTACCTTTACTATCAAGGCAAATCATACGAACGACCTTATGAGGGTGACCATGACCGATGCCATCGACCAACTGCTGATCAATGCACTGATGGAAGACTCGCGCCGCTCGCTCAAGGCCCTGGCGCAGATCAGCGGGCTGTCGGCACCCAGCGTCAGCGAACGCCTGCGCCGCCTGGAGGAACGGGGCGTGCTACGCGGCTACACCGTAGAGGTCGACCCGCGCGCCTTTGGCTACCAGCTGCAGGCCATCGTGCGCATCCGCCCGCTACCGGGGCAGTTGCAGGAGGTGGAACGGCAGATCATTGCAATTGCGGAATTCACCGAATGCGACAAGGTCACCGGCGAGGACTGCTTCATTGCCCGGCTGCATGTGCGCTCGATGGAACAGCTGGACACCCTGCTCGACCGCATCAATGTACTGGCCGAGACCAACACCGCCATCATCAAGAAAAGCCCGGTGAAGCGGCGGTTGCCGCCGATGGATTGATTTATTCCTGTGCTGGCCTCTTCGCGGGCACGCCCGCTCCCACAGGATCTCCACAGTCCTGGATGCTGTGCGGTCCATGTGGGAGCGGGCGCGCCCACGAAATGGCCGGCACAGGAAAAAGCTGACTATTTTTTGTACACAAGAATGTCACCATAAGTGCCGTTTTTGTGTGCACTTACCAAGATCACGCCCCATTACGTTACACACTTCCCACAACTTATTTTGACCAAACGATCAACTAAATCACCCTCGAAAAATTTAAACCTGTTCATTTGGTCAACTTATATTCTCTTTATTTCATAAACTTATATTTCAACAAGATAGATTCAAAATGATAGCCCGCTGAAAGTTGCTTCTCCCTTGGCATGGAACTCGCTTTTGTGTGTTCGTGTTTTGTATACAAACTGAGCAAAACATAAATACACAAGAACCCGCGACGCCGACCCAACATCGGCCGCCGCGCCCCAAACCTGAGATGCCAACGCTGCACCGACGAGATGGCGAGCCCGTGCGCATGCCCGCTCATCGCAGTCCACGTGCATCAGGAGCCCGCCGGAATGAGTACCAGCCTCGACCTTGCCCCTGAACTATCCGTCGCCAGCACCCACCCCGCTTCCCCTCTCGCCGGCAGCCAGCCGGAACTTGCCCTTAGCCCGCGCCTGCATAACCGCGACCTCGCCCCGACGCGCATCGAAGGGCGCCGCTGGGGCGGCTACAGCATCTTCGCGCTGTGGACCAACGATGTGCACAACATCGCCAACTACTCGTTCGCCATGGGCTTGTTCGCCCTCGGCCTGGGCGGCTGGCAGATCCTGCTGTCGCTGGCCATCGGTGCGGCGCTGGTGTACTTCTTCATGAACCTGTCCGGCTACATGGGGCAGAAGACCGGCGTGCCGTTCCCGGTCATCAGCCGTATCGCCTTCGGCATCCACGGCGCGCAGGTACCGGCGTTGATTCGCGCGGTCATCGCCATCGCCTGGTTCGGCATCCAGACTTACCTGGCTTCGGTGGTGCTGCGCGTGCTGCTCACCGCCGTATGGCCGCAAATGGCAACCTATGACCATGACAGCATCCTTGGCCTGTCGAGCCTGGGCTGGGTATGCTTCGTGTCGATCTGGCTGGTGCAGCTGGTGATCCTGGCCTACGGCATGGAGATGGTGCGCCGCTACGAGGCCTTTGCCGGCCCGGTGATCCTGCTGACTGTCGCCGCCCTGGCGGTGTTCATGTACTTCAAGGCCGACGCCCGCATCGCCTGGTCGGTGGCCGAGCCGCTGACCGGCTACGAGATGTGGCGCAACATCTTTGCCGGCGGCGCGCTGTGGCTGGCGATCTACGGCACCCTGGTGCTGAACTTCTGTGACTTCGCCCGCTCCTCGCCATGCCGCAAGACCATCCGCGTCGGCAACTTCTGGGGCCTGCCGGTAAACATCCTGGTGTTCGCCATGATCACCGTGGTGCTGTGCGGCGCGCAGTTCCAGATCAATGGACAGATCATCGACAGCCCGACCCAGATCGTCGCCGCCATCCCCAGCACAGCATTCCTGGTACTGGGCTGCCTGGCCTTCCTGATCGTCACCGTGGCGGTCAACATCATGGCCAACTTCGTCGCCCCGGCCTTCGTCCTCAGCAACCTGGCACCGCGCCACCTGAACTTCCGCCGCGCCGGGCTGATCAGCGCCACCCTGGCGGTGCTGATCCTGCCGTGGAACCTGTACAACAGCCCGCTGGTGATCGTGTACTTCCTGTCCGGCCTGGGTGCCCTGCTCGGCCCGTTGTACGGGGTGATCATGTCCGACTACTGGCTGCTGCGCAAAGGCTGCATCAACGTGCCGCAGCTCTACAGCGAAGACCCGGCCGGCGCCTACCACTACACCAGGGGCATCAACCTGCGCGCGGTGGCCGCCTTCGTGCCGGCTGCACTGCTGGCCATCGTGCTGGCCCTGGTGCCCAACTTCCACGGCGTGGCGCCGTTCTCCTGGCTGATCGGTGCCGGCATCGCCGCCGCCCTGTACCTGCTGATCGCCCCACGCAAACGCCATTACCACGATGTCAGCGGCGAATGCATCGCCGTTGACCACAGCAGCCATTGACCAGGGAGGACTACCCATGCGCATTCTGATCGCCAACGTCAACACCACCGAAGCCATCACCGAAGCCATTGCCGAACAGGCCCGTGCGGTGGCCGCGCCCGGCACCGAAATCATCGGCCTCACCCCATGGTTCGGTGCCGAGTCGGTGGAAGGCAACTTTGAAAGTTACCTGGCCGCCATCGCGGTGATGGACCGGGTGCTGGCTTACGAAGGCCCTTACGACGCCGTGATCCAGGCGGGTTACGGCGAGCATGGCCGCGAAGGCCTGCAGGAACTGCTGAACGTGCCGGTGGTGGACATCACCGATGCCGCCGCCAGCACGGCGATGTACCTGGGCCATGCCTACTCGGTGGTGACCACCCTGGACCGCACCGTGCCGCTGATCGAAGACCGCCTGAAGCTCTCCGGCCTGTATGACCGCTGCGCATCGGTGCGGGCCAGCGGGCTGGCGGTGCTGGAGCTGGAAGCCGACCCGCAGCGCGCCGTGGAGGCGATTGTCGAGCAGGCAGAACGCGCCGTGCGTGACGACAAGGCCGAGGTGATCTGCCTGGGTTGCGGCGGCATGGCCGGGCTGGACGAGCAGATCCGCCAGCGCACCGGCGTGCCGGTGGTGGATGGCGTGAGCGCGGCGGTGACCATTGCCGAATCGTTGGTGCGCATGGGCTTGACTACCTCCAAGGTACGTACCTATGCCACGCCACGAGCAAAGAAAGTGGTGGGTTGGCCGATGCGCTTCGGCCGTTAGGCATCTTTCGCCGGACCTGGCCTCTTCGCGGGTAAACCCGCTCCAAGAGGGACCGCATTGCTTTCAAGGCCCGTGCAGTACCTGTGGGAGCGGGCAAGCCCGCGAAGAGGCCGGCACAGGAAAACCATCAAGTCGGGCAGCTATGCGCACCATCATTCAAGCCCTGACGCACGTTGCGGCTGAGCAGGCTGGCCTTGCCGTCGTGCCAGGTCAGGGTGAGGACGTAGAGGGTGTCGAAGTCGTCACCGCTCCAGTCCTCGGTGATCACCCGCTCTTCACCCAGGGCCTTGCCAGCCACGGCATTGATCAGGTCGGGGAGGTAGCCGTGCGACCAGGCGGTGTACACGGTCGCGTTACGGTACTTGTCGCGCAGCAGCTCTTCGGCCAGCGCTTCGGTGTCGTTGGCGCCATAGTCGATGTTTACCGGCAGGCCCAGGCGAATGGCGCTGGGGCTGATGGTCATCAGCGGGCGAATGTAGCTGTAGCTTTCATCCTTGCTGCCTTCCTCGACATGCCGTGAGGGGTTGGCAGCGAACACGTAGTCGGCCTTACCAAAGCGCTCGGGCAGCACGGTAGCCAGGTCCAGCGCACGGTTCAGGCCTTGGCAGTTCAACTGGCCCAGCCCTTCGCCCGGCTTCTCGGCGTGGCGCAGGAACACAAGGGTCTGGGTGCCATCCACCGGTTGCGCCCGGCTTTCGACAGCCTCCAATGCCAGCGGTACAGCGACGGCCGTCAGCACCAGGCTCAGCAACCAGTGACGACGACGGCGGAAGAATGTTGGCAACTTCATCAAGGCAGGCTCGTGTGACAGAAAAATCGGGTTGACCCGCCACATCACCCCGCCAACAGCACGGCAGGGCATCCTTGTAGTGAATGCCGTCCTTGGCAACGAGTGAGGGTGAGAGTGCCCTTAACCCGTTTGGTTCCTCCCTGGAGGTGGATGCCGTTCCCTAGGCAAGGCCTAGATTAGAGGAAGGGTGTTGCTGAAATGTGTAGGGCGCAAGAACATCGGGTTGCAATACGGCCACTCAATCATCCCGCGTCAGCACTTCCAGCAATTCGACCTCGAAGGTCAAATCCGAATTCGGCGGAATCGCCCCCACGCTGCGCTCGCCATAGCCCAGATGCGCCGGTACCAGCAGCTTGCGCTTACCGCCCACGCGCATCCCCATCAGGCCTTGATCCCAGCCCTTGATTACCCGGCCGGTGCCAATCACGCACTGGAACGGTTTGCCACGTGACCAGGAGGAGTCGAACTCGCTGCCGTCGGCCAGCCAGCCGGTGTACTGGGTGGTGATCAGGGCACCTTTGACGGCGGCTTTGCCATCCCCCTCCACAAGGTCGATGATCTGCAGTTCCTGGCTCACGGGGCATCCTCCAACACTGGAAACAAAGCCGCCCTTTTCTCAGGTATGCAACGGTTTGGCAAGCCCGCTCTTGATCAGCCGAGCTGCTCGAAGGCTTCCTGGCCGGTCAGTTCCTTGGTCTGGTTGGCGAAGCAATACCAGGCGGGTTTCTCTTCGACGAAGATCTGCAGGTCGAAATCCCACGCCTGGTCGCCGTCGAGCAGCCCGACCGGTACGGCGTGAAAGTCATTGGCCTTGAGCCGGTAGTACAGGTGGGTTCCGCACTGGCCGCAAAAACCGCGCTGGGCCCAATCGGAAGACTCATAGACGCTGGGCGCGCGCCCTTCGATAACTGGCGGCTGGCTGCAGTGCACCACCAGCAAAGGGCCGCCGGTCCACTTGCGGCACATGCTGCAGTGGCAGGCGCTGATATGGGTGTTGTCGACGGTGACCTTGAGCCGTGTGGCGCCGCACAGGCAGGTGCCGTGTTTTTCCAGGGGCATGGCTGGCTCCTTGAGCGGAAGATGGGCCAGCCAGTATAGACGCCTGTACCGGCCTCATCGCCGGCAAGCCGGCTCCCACACCGACCGCGCCGCTCTCAGGCCAGTGCAGTACCTGTGGGAGCTGGCTTGCCGGCGATGAGGCCGCCACAGGTAGCACAAGGCAGTTACCCAGGTCAGATGTACACAGTACCGCGCATGTACAGCGCCGCCCGCCCGCTGATGATCACCCGGCCGTTACCCGGCACCTCGCACTGCAGCTGCCCTTTGCGCACCCCACCCTGCTCGCAGCCCAGCACCTTCTTGCCCAGACGCTCGGCCCATATTGGCGCCAGCGAGGTGTGCGCCGAGCCCGTCACCGGGTCTTCGTTCACGCCGACCCGCGGGCCGAACCAGCGGGTGACGAAATCAAAGCCACGGCCTGCCGCGGTAACAGCGATACCGCGCACATCGAAAGCCGACAGCGCAACGAAATCCGGCTTCAGGGTGTCAAGCGACAGAGCGTCATCGATCACCACCACATAGTCGTCACTGCGGTACAGCGCCTGTGCCTGGCCAAGGCCCAGCGCCTGCAACAGGCCCGGCAGAATGTCCACGGCGACCGGCTGCTTGGCCGGGAAGTCCATGGCCAGCGAACCGTCGGCGTTGCGGCTGACCCGCAGCTCACCACTGCGGGTGTTGAAACGCAGCACTTGTGCTTGCTCGCCCAGCTGTTCGAACAACACATAGGCCGAGGCCAGGGTGGCATGGCCGCACAGGTCGACTTCCACGGTCGGGGTGAACCAGCGCAGGTCGAAGGTTTCGCCGTTGCGCACGAAGTAGGCAGTTTCCGACAGGTTGTTCTCTTCGGCGATGCGCTGCAGCACGTCGTCCGGCAGCCAGCTTTGCAGCGGGATCACTGCCGCCGGGTTGCCCCCGAACGGTTCGGCGGAAAACGCATCGACCTGGAAGATTTCAAGTTGCATGCACACACTCCTTGTTGCCCGATCGCTGCCAGGCAGATGTATGAAAAGGGTTACTGGCTTACCGGGGTCAACACGGCTTCGCCGGCAAAGAACGCCTGCAGGTTGCGCAGCACCAAGGTCACCGTGTCGCGCGCTGCCTCCGGCGACTGGCCGGCCACGTGGGGGGTGAGCACGGTGTTGCCAAGGGCCTTGAGGGCATCGGGTACCGCCGGCTCGTCGTCGAACACATCCAGTGCTGCACCAGCCAGCTGGCCATGCTGCAGCGCGGCTACCAGGGCCTTGGTGTCGACCACGCTGGCGCGGGCGATATTCACCAGATATCCCTCGGGGCCCAAGGCCTCGAGCACCTGTGCATCGACCAGGTGGTGAGTGTTGGCACCGCCGGGGGTGGCCACCACCAGGATGTCGACAGCATCGGCCAGGTGCTGCGGGCTGTCGTACCAGGTGTAGGGCACATCCTGTCGCGGTGTGCGGCTGTGGTAGCTGACGGGCATGGCAAAGCCCAGGTTGGCACGCCTGGCGATGGCCAGGCCTACCGCACCAAGGCCGAGAATGCCGAGGCGCTTGCCACTCACCGAAGGGCTGATCACCCGGTTCCATTCTCCACGGCGGGTACTGGCATCGGCGCGGGGAATATCGCGCAACAACGCCAGCAGCAGGGCAAGGCTGTGGTCGGCGACCGCCTCGGCATTGGCCCCGGCGCCGTTGGTGACGGTGATGCCGCGCGCAGCGGCGGCGGCCAGGTCGACCTGCTCGTAGCCGGCACCGATCACGCAGATGATCTGCAGCTTGGGCAGAGCGTCGATTTCGCTGGCAGTCAGGCCCAGCGGGCCGCGGGTGAGCACGGCATCGATTTCATCGGCATGGCGGCGGATGGCCTCCGCCCGCAGTTGCGGCGAAGGGGCACGGATCAGACGGTAGCCAGCCTGCTCCAGCATGGGCAGGTAATCATCGACGGTTTCCACCAGCACCAGGACTGTCTTGTGCATGCCACCTCCGGGTCAGTTCGAGGCGACATTATGCGGAGTCACCGGCCAGTACAGTCAACCGAAATAAAGAGGTGAAACTGCACTGTTCTGCTTAGCTCTTACTCTTGCTCTTGCTCTTGCTCTTGCTCTTGCTCTTGCTCTTGCTCTTGCTCTTGCTCTTGCTCTTGCTCTTGCTCTTGATCTTGATCTTGATCTTGATCTTCGCGACTTCAGGAGGCTGAGCAGAGGTTTTGCGGAGGGAGGTGACGGGCATGGATGCCCGTCAAGCGCTGAGGCCCCATGGATGGGGCCTGCAGCGCGTACTCCCGGGAGCAAGACCGGCGCGAGGGAACCCTGTAGCGTAGCGGAGGGGCCGGATGATGGGAGCGCAGCGTTTTTTGGTTACTTTTTGCCGCGTTTGGCAAAAAGTGACTCGCCGTAAGGGCGAAAAGGTGAGTCAGCGTCGCCATCGTAAATGGACTATGCGCGATATCAAAACCAGTACTTTTCCGCTCTTCGCTCTTCGCTTTCAAGCGTGAGCATCAACAACAAGGTCAACATTCATTTTCGAAGGTGGCACTTAATCACCTTTCCGCCCTTACGGCGGGTCACTTTTTGTCAAACGCGACAAAAAGTA
>Ga0209370_1002230_pt1 | contig 14423 bp, 12 predicted proteins | sample AgamicAtPrz_FD_187164 | JGI IMG/M metagenome (GOLD analysis project Ga0209370, IMG submission 187164) | Agave microbial communities from Guanajuato, Mexico - At.P.rz (SPAdes) (version 2) | ecosystem: Host-associated > Plants > Phyllosphere > Phylloplane/Leaf | place: Guanajuato, Mexico... | reverse complement strand
GCGCTGAAGGACGAAGGCTTCGTGCGCGCGTTCAACGCGCTGCACGGCGGCTACGGCGAGAACGGCCAGATCCAGGGCGCGCTCGATTTCTACGGGATCCGCTACACGGGCAGCGGCGTGCTCGGGTCGGCGCTCGGCCTCGACAAGTTCCGCACGAAGCTCGTGTGGCAGCAGACGGGCGTGCCGACGCCGCCGTTCGAGACGGTGATGCGCGGCGACGATCTGGCCGCGCGCGCGACCGACATCGTCGCGAAGCTCGGGCTGCCGCTGTTCGTGAAGCCGGCGAGCGAAGGCTCGAGCGTCGCGGTGCTGAAGGTGAAGACGGCCGACGCGCTGCCGGCCGCGCTGGCGGAAGCCGCGACGCACGACAAGATCGTGATCGTCGAGAAGAGCATCGAAGGCGGCGGCGAATACACCGCGTGCATCGCCGGCGATCTCGACCTGCCGCTGATCAAGATCGTGCCGGCGGGCGAGTTCTACGACTACCACGCGAAGTACGTCGCCGACGATACGCAGTACCTGATCCCGTGCGGCCTGCCGGCGGCACAGGAAGCGGAACTGAAGCGCATCGCGCGCCGCGCGTTCGACGTGCTCGGCTGCACCGACTGGGGCCGCGCGGATTTCATGCTCGACGCGGCCGGCAATGCGTATTTCCTGGAAGTGAACACGGCCCCCGGGATGACCGACCACTCGCTGCCGCCGAAGGCCGCGCGCTCGATCGGCATCAGCTATTCGGAGCTGGTCGTGAAGGTGCTGTCGCTCACGCTCAACGACTGACGCAGGAACGGAACGACGTATGTGGAACAACGTTCGCCAACTCAACCTTGCCGCCAGCGCGCTGTACGCGCTGCTGCTGCTCGTGTTGGCGGCGGCCGGGTGCTACTGGCTGATCCAGCGCCCGACGTTCGCGTTGCGGGAAATCCGGATCGACGGCGACACCGAGCACATCAACTCGCCGACGGTGCGTGCGGGCGTGGTCGGCAGGCTGAAGGGCAATTTCTTCACGGTCGATCTCGATACGGCACGTGCCGCGTTCGAGCAGATGCCGTGGGTGCGTCACGCGAGCGTGCGCCGGGTGTGGCCGAATGCGCTGGCTGTCACGCTCGAGGAGTACAAACCGCTCGGGACCTGGGGCAGCGATCAGCTGGTGAGCGTCGACGGCGAACTGTTCACCGCGAACCAGGGCGAGCTGGAGCAGGAACTGCCGGCGTTCGACGGCCCGGAAGGCAGTGCGAAGGAAGTCGTCACGCGGTATCGCGACTTCGGGAAATGGTTTGCGCCGCTGAAGGCGGCGCCGGAAGAAGTGACGCTGTCGGCGCGGTACGCGTGGACGGTGAAGCTGTCGAACGGCATGCAGGTCGAGCTGGGCAAGGAACGCAACAGCGACACGCTGCATGACCGGAGCCAACGTCTGGTCGCCGCGTGGCCGGCCGTCACGGAGCGTTGGGGCAACGACATCGAGTACGCGGACCTGCGGTATCCGAACGGATTCGCGATTCGCGCGGCAGGCATGCGGTTCCTGACCGATACCGACAAGCGCAAGAAGTAACGAGAGATCACACGCAAGAGCACTTTATGAGCAAAGACTACAAGGATCTGCTGGTTTCCCTCGACATCGGCACGTCGAAGGTGGTGGCCATCGTCGCCGAGCTGAAGGGCGAGGGTCACTACGAGGTGATCGGTCTCGGCCAGAGCGAGTCGAAGGGTCTGAAGAAAGGTGTGGTGGTCAACATCGAGGCCACCGTGCAGTCGATCCAGCGCGCGCTCGAGGAAGCCGAGCTGATGGCCGACTGCAAGATCACCAACGTGTTCACGGGGATCGCGGGCAGCCACATCCGCAGCTTCAACTCGAGCGGGATGGTCGCGATCAAGGACAAGGAAGTCACGCAGACGGACGTCGCGCGCGTGATCGAGACCGCGAAGGCGATCAACATCCCGACCGACCAGCAGGTGCTGCACATCCTCACGCAGGAATTCATCATCGACGGCCAGGAAGACGTGCGCGAGCCGATCGGGATGAGCGGCATCCGGCTGGAAGTGAAGGTGCACATCGTGACGGGCGCGGTGAGCGCCGCGCAGAACATCGTCAAGTGCGTGCGCCGCTGCGGGCTGGAAGTGAACGACCTGATCCTGCAGCCGCTCGCGTCGTCGCTGGCGGTGCTGACCGAAGACGAGAAGGATCTCGGCGTGGTGCTGGTCGACATCGGCGGCGGCACGACCGACATCGCGATCTTCGCCGAAGGCGCGATCCGCCACACGGCGGTGATCCCGATCGCCGGCGACCAGATCACGAGCGACATCGCGATGGCGCTGCGCACGCCGACGCCGGACGCGGAGGACATCAAGGTCGGCTACGGGATCGCGAAGCAGGCGCTCGCCGATCCGGACGAAATGGTGGAAGTGCCGGGCCTCGGCGAACGCGGCCCGCGCACGCTGTCGCGCCAGGCGCTCGCGGCCGTGATCGAGCCGCGCGTCGAGGAACTGTTCTCGCTCGTGCAGCAGGTCGTGCGCGAGTCGGGTTACGAAGAACTCCTGAGCTCCGGCGTGGTCATTACCGGCGGCGCGTCGATGATGCCGGGCATGGTCGAGCTCGGCGAAGACATTTTCCTGAAGCCGGTGCGCATCGGCGCGCCGGAATATGCAGGCGGCCTCTCCGACGTCGTGCGCAATCCGCGCTACTCGACGGCGATGGGGCTGCTCGTCGAAGGCAGTGCGCAGCGCATGCGCGGCCGCAAGGTCGCCGTGCAGTCCGGCAACGCGGGGCAGGTGTTCTCGCGGATGAAGGAATGGTTCCTGAGCAACTTCTGACGACAGAACCGAATCGAAATTCGCGCTGGTGCCGGCGGCTGGCGCGCGACAGGGGGTTGCCCGATCTCCTGCCGAATAACGGCCGAGTAGCAGTCATTCTCTTGACGGAGGCAACATGGAATTCGAAATGCTGGAAACCGAAACCAACGGCACCATCATCAAGGTGGTCGGCGTTGGCGGCGCTGGCGGCAATGCCGTCCAGCACATGATCAACCGCGGCGTGCAGGGCGTCGACTTCATCGTGATGAACACGGACGCCCAGGCGCTGTCGCGTTCGCGCGCATCGTCGGTGATCCAGCTCGGCAACACGGGTCTGGGCGCCGGTGCGAAGCCGGAAATGGGTCGTGCGGCAGCGGAAGAAGCGCGTGAGCGCATCGCCGACGCACTGCGCGGCGCGCACATGGTGTTCATCACGGCCGGCATGGGTGGTGGCACGGGCACGGGCGCGGCGCCGGTGGTCGCGCAGATCGCGAAGGAGATGGGCATTCTGACGGTCGGTGTCGTCAGCAAGCCGTTCGAGTTCGAAGGCGGCAAGCGCATGCGCGTCGCCGAAGCAGGCTCGCAGCAACTGGAGGATCACGTCGACTCGCTGATCGTCGTCCTGAACGACAAGCTGTTCGACGTGATGGGCGATGACGCCGAGATGGACAAGTGCTTCCAGTGCGCGGACGACGTGTTGAACAACGCGGTGGCGGGTATCGCGGAAATCATCAACGTCGACGGCCTCGTGAACGTCGACTTCGAAGACGTGAAGACGGTGATGGGCGAGCAGGGCAAGGCGATGATGGGCACGGCGACGGTCGCCGGCGTCGATCGCGCACGCCTCGCGGCGGAACAGGCCGTGGCGAGCCCGCTGCTCGAAGGCGTCGATCTGTCGGGTGCGCGCGGCGTGCTGGTCAACATCACGTCGAGCCGTTCGCTGCGCCTGTCGGAAACGCGCGAAGTGATGAACACGATCAAGAGCTACGCGGCGGAAGATGCGACGGTGATCTTCGGTGCGGTGTACGACGACGCGATGGGCGATGCGTTGCGCGTGACGGTCGTGGCGACGGGTCTGGGCCGTGCGGCGAAGAAGCAGCAGTCGGCACCGATGACGCTGCTGCGCACGGGTACGGACAACCAGCCGGTCAGCGCGGTGTCGCACGGCTATGCGCCGGCGCATCACGTCAGCACGGCCGACTACGGTGCGCTCGATACGCCGGCGGTGTGGCGCAATTCGCGCGAAACCGCGGCATCGCACGTGCAGGCGCTGCAGGAGAAGGGTGTCGACACGTACGACATCCCGGCTTTCCTGCGCAAGCAGGCTGACTGACGCAAACACAGGCGAAGCCGCGGCGAAACCGCCGCGGTATCGCCGGCGTGACGGATGCCACGGACCACGACAGGCCGCGTCGGATGCGACGCCGGGCCGGGAAAGGTGCCCTCTTCGCTTGCGCGGAGCGGGATGGGCCGTGCTGTCCGCGACACGCTGAAAAACCGTATCGCTATGAGGGACCAGCCATGATTCAAGTGGGCGACGCGCTGCCCGACGCGCAATTGTTCGAGTTCGTCGACGAGGCGCGCGAAGGGTGTACGCTGGGGCCGAACGCCTACAGCGTGCGCGATCAGGTTGCGGGAAAGCGGGTGGTGATCTTCGGATTGCCGGGCGCGTTCACGCCGACCTGCTCGGCGCAGCATGTGCCGGGCTACGTCGAACACGCCGAGCAACTGCGCGCGGCGGGGATCGACGAGATCTGGTGCGTGTCCGTCAACGACGCATTCGTGATGGGCGCATGGGGACGTGATCTGCACACCGCGGGCAAGGTGCGCATGATGGCGGACGGCAGCGCGGCTTTCACTCATGCGCTGGGGCTGACGCAGGATTTGTCCGCGCGTGGCATGGGAATTCGTTCCCTGCGCTACGCGATGGTGATTGACGGCGGTGTGGTCAAGACGCTGGCCGTCGAGGCGCCGGGCAAATTCGAAGTGAGCGATGCGGCGAGTGTTCTCGCGACGTTGACGTCCTGATCGTGCGGTGCGCCGTTGCCTTCCGGCAACGTTGCTCACCGGCCTCAGGGCAGTTGTAACACGGGCCGATGACCGGAAACGCCTCCGTTCCGGGCATCGGCCCGTCCCGTATCGGCGCGGGGTAAACAGTCGAAACAGATTGATACGCAGTTTCAGACAGCGCTGAATAGGGAATTACGCTATAATCTCGCCTATCGAATATAACTCCTGATTGATATCTTCAATCAAGACGAAGAAGACCATGTTGAAGCAGCGCACCATCAAATCCATCGTGAAGACCGTCGGTATCGGTGTCCATTCGGGCCGCAAGACCGAGTTGACGCTCCGTCCCGCCGCGCCCGGCACGGGCATCGTCTTCTCACGTGTCGATCTGCCCACGCCGGTCGACATTCCCGCATCGGCGATGTCGATTGGCGACACGCGGCTCGCGTCGGTGTTGCAGAAGGATGGCGTGCGCGTGTCGACGGTCGAGCACCTGATGTCCGCGTGTGCCGGGCTCGGCATCGACAACCTGTACGTCGATGTGACGGCCGAGGAAATCCCGATCATGGACGGCAGCGCGGCCACGTTCGTGTTCCTGATCCAGTCCGCCGGCATCGAGGAGCAGAACGCACCGAAGCGCTTCATTAAGGTGAAGAAGCCGGTCGAAATCCGTGACGGCGACAAGTTCGCGCGTCTCGATCCGTATTTCGGCTTCAAGCTGAAGTTCACGATCGACTTCCGTCACCCTGCCGTCGACAAGACGGGCCAGGAACTCGAAGTCGATTTCGCGACCACGTCGTACGTGCGCGAGATCGCGCGTGCGCGCACGTTCGGCTTCGCGCACGAAGCCGAGATGCTGCGCGAGATCGGCCTGGCGCGCGGCGGCAGCATGGACAACGCGATCGTGCTCGACGAGTACCGGGTCCTGAACAACGACGGGCTGCGCTACGACGACGAGTTCGTGAAGCACAAGATGCTCGACGCGATCGGCGACCTGTACGTGATCGGCCACCCGCTGCTGGCGTCGTACACCGCGTACAAGTCGGGCCACGGGTTGAACAACGCGCTGCTGCGCGAGCTGCTCGCGCACGAAGACGCGTACGAGATCGTGACGTTCGACGATCCGCAGGCTGCGCCGAAGGGGTTTGCGTTCGACGCACAGACGGCCTTCGCGTGACCGGCGTTCAGCGCAAGCGATAAAAAAGCGACCCTCGGGTCGCTTTTTTGTTGGCTGGCCGCCGTGGCGGCCGGTGCGATCAACGCGGCTTCGCGCCGTGTCGTGCCGCCATCCGCGCGAGCGCGGCCTGCAGCGGCGAGGGTTCGAGGTGGTCGGCGAGGTCGCGCAACGCGGCGGCGCCGGCCGAGGTCATCCGCGCCTGCTTCACATGCGGCGGCTCGGGCGCGTCCTTCGGCCGCACGCGCACGCGCAGCGTCGTCACGGGCCAGCCACGCTTCTGGAGATCGCCGAGCAGCCGCACTTCGACCTGTCGCAGCCGCGCAGCCAGCGCATTGTGCGCGGCAAAGAGGGTCAGGGTGCCGTCCTTGATGAAGCCCGGTTCGACGTGATTCGCCAGATAGTCGGGCAGGCACGCGCCCAGGTCGCGCTGCAGCGACGCGATCTGCTCGACGCCGGCGCGCAGCGCCGCGAATGCGTCGGTACGGCCGAGCACTTCGGACACGGGTTGCGGGCGATAGGCGGCGAGCGGGCCGAAACGCTTGGAAAATCGGTTCATCGAGGCTTTCTTCGAGCGCGCACGCGCGCGGACGTTGCAGCCGATTGTACCCGCGCCGGCCCGCGCAGGGGCGGCTTTCGCCCCTGCCCACCCGGCCGCGGCGCGCAATGGCCGTCCGGCCGGGACGCAGGCGCGCGCGTCCTCGCGTGCTAAAATTCGACGTTTGAGTCCACTAATTCGCTAAGCCGCCGAGGCTCGGGCGTCGGGGCGCGCAACACGCGCCGGGCGCCGGTGCTGCGACGCAGGATCCGATCCGATGACAACCGGTTTTCTCCAGAAAATTTTTGGCAGCCGCAACCAGCGGCTCGTCAAGCAATACCAAAAGACCGTCGCGACGATCAATGCGCTCGAAACGCAGATCGAGAAGCTGACGGACGACCAGTTGCGCGGCAAGACGGATGAATTCCGCCAGCGGGTCGCGGCCGGCGAGTCGCTCGACAAGCTGCTGCCCGAGGCCTTCGCGGTCTGTCGCGAGGCGAGCCGCCGCGTGCTGAAGATGCGGCACTTCGACGTGCAGATGATCGGCGGCATGGTGCTCCACTACGGCAAGATCGCGGAAATGCGCACCGGCGAGGGCAAGACGCTCGTCGCGACGCTGCCCGTGTACCTGAATGCGCTGGCCGGCCGCGGCGTGCACGTCGTGACCGTCAACGATTACCTCGCGCAGCGCGACGCCGAATGGATGGCGCGCCTTTACAACTTCCTCGGTCTGTCGGTCGGCATCAACCTGTCCGGCATGGAGCACGACCAGAAGCAGCAGGCCTACGCGGCGGACATCACGTACGGCACGAACAACGAATTCGGCTTCGACTATCTGCGCGACAACATGGTCTACGAGACCGACGCGCGCGTGCAACGGGCGCTGAACTTCGCGGTCGTCGACGAAGTGGACTCGATCCTGATCGACGAAGCGCGTACGCCGCTGATCATCTCGGGCCAGGCCGAGGATCACACCGAGCTGTACGTGCGGATGAACGCACTGCCGCCGCTGCTCGAGCGCCAGATCGGCGAAGAGAAGGCCGACGGCACGGGCGTCGAGAAGCCGGGCGACTACACGCTCGACGAGAAGGCGCGCCAGGTGTTCCTGACGGAATCGGGCCACGAGAAGGCCGAGCGCCTGCTCGCCGAATGGGGCCTGATCGGCGACGGCGAGAGCCTGTACGCGCCGCAGAACATCACGCTGATGCACCACGTGTACGCGGCGCTGCGCGCGCACACGCTGTTCCACAAGGATCAGCACTACGTCGTGCAAAACGGCGAAGTGGTCATCGTCGACGAATTCACGGGTCGCCTGATGGCCGGCCGCCGCTGGTCCGACGGCCTGCACCAGGCGGTCGAGGCGAAGGAGCACGTGAAGATCCAGAGCGAGAACCAGACGCTCGCGTCGATCACGTTCCAGAACTACTTCCGGATGTACGCGAAGCTGGCCGGCATGACCGGTACCGCCGACACCGAAGCGTACGAATTCAACGAGATCTACGGCCTCGAGACGGTCGTGATCCCGACCAACCGCCCGCCGAAGCGGATCGACAAGCAGGACCAGATCTACAAGACGGCCAAGGAGCGCTACGACGCGGTGATCCGCGACATCCGCGACTGCTACGAGCGTGGCCAGCCGGTGCTGGTCGGCACGACGTCGATCGAGAACTCCGAACTGCTGTCGCACCTGCTGAAGCAGGCCGGGCTGCCGCACGAAGTGCTGAACGCGAAGCAGCACGAGCGTGAAGCGGCGATCGTCGCGGAAGCCGGCCGTCCGAAGCGCATCACGATCGCGACCAACATGGCCGGCCGCGGTACCGACATCGTGCTCGGCGGCAACGCGGAGAAGCAGGCCGCGTTCATCGAGGCCGACGATGCGATTCCAGCCGACGAGAAGGCACGCCGCATCAAGCAGCTTCACGACGAGTGGGAAACGCTGCACGAGGAGGTGAAGGCCGCGGGCGGCCTGCACATCATCGGCACCGAGCGCCACGAGTCGCGCCGGATCGACAACCAGCTGCGCGGCCGTGCGGGGCGCCAGGGCGATCCGGGCTCGTCGCGCTTCTACCTGTCGCTCGACGATCCGCTGCTGCGCATCTTCGCGGGCGACCGCGTGCGCTCGATCATGGATCGCCTGAAGATGCCGGAAGGCGAGGCGATCGAGGCGGGCATCGTCACGCGGTCGATCGAATCGGCGCAGCGCAAGGTCGAGGCGCGCAACTTCGACATCCGCAAGCAGCTGCTCGAATACGACGACGTGTCGAACGACCAGCGCAAGGTGATCTACCAGCAGCGCAACGAACTGCTCGAGGCGCACGACATCACCGAGACGATCACCGCGATGCGTCATGGCGTGATGGCGGAAGTCGTCCGCCAGTTCGTGCCGGAAGGCAGCATCGAGGAGCAGTGGGACGTGCCCGAGCTCGAGGAAGCGCTGCGCAACGACTGGCAGCTCGACCTCGCGATCCAGGAAATGGTGAACGAGTCGTCGTCGATCACGGCCGAGGAGATCCTCGACGCCGTGACGACGGCCGCCGACGAGCAGTACGAGGCGAAGGTCGCGATGGTCGGCCGCGAATCGTTCAGCGCGTTCGAGCGCTCGGTGATGCTGCAGACGGTCGACCGCCTGTGGCGCGAGCACCTCGCGGCGCTCGACCACCTGCGCCAGGGTATTCATCTGCGCGGCTACGCGCAGAAGAACCCGAAGCAGGAGTACAAGCGCGAGGCGTTCGAACTGTTCGCCGCGATGCTCGACGCGATCAAGCAGGAAGTCACGCGCATCGTGATGAACGTGCAGATCCAGTCGCCCGAGCAGCTCGAGGAAGCCGCCGAGCAGATCGAGGAGCGCAGCGGTCATCTCGAGAACGTCGAATACCAGCATGCCGACTACGCGGACGCCGGCGCGCCGGTGGCGAACGTCACGGCAGCCGCGGCGGCCACGGCGACGGCCGACATGGTCGGCAGCGCGATGACGCACAGCGGCCCCGGCGGCGAAATGCCGAAGGTCGGCCGCAACGATCCGTGCCCGTGCGGCAGCGGCAAGAAGTACAAGCAATGTCACGGGAAGCTGTCATGATCGGCGGCGGCGCGCGTCACGCGTGCCGCGTCGTTCGCAGCTTCGAGTCAGTGATGTGAGTTGCGGCGGCCCGCGCGTGCGGCCGCCGGTTCTTCCAATCGATGCCGGCACGTGCCGGCATTTTCCATCCGGCAGGTGTGCCCCATGGCTGTCAATTTTCCGTCGATCGATCCCGCCCAACTGCATCCCGTCGCCGGCGTCACGCTCGGCTGGGCGGAAGCGAACATCCGCAAGCCGAATCGCAAGGACGTGCTGGTCATCTCCGTCGACGAAGGCGCGACGGTCGCGGGCGTATTCACCGAAAACCGTTTCTGCGCAGCGCCGGTCACTGTCTGCCGCGAGCATCTGGCGAAGGTACGTGCCGGCGGTGCGGGCATCCGCGCGCTGGTCGTGAATACGGGAAATGCGAACGCGGGCACCGGCGAGCCGGGCCTCGTGAACGCACGCGAGACCTGCACGGAACTCGCGCGTCTCGCGGGCATCGAGCCGGCGCAGGTGCTGCCGTTCTCGACCGGCGTGATCCTCGAGCCGCTGCCGATCGACCGCCTGAAGGCCGGCCTGCCTGCCGCGCTCGCGAACCGCAAGGCCGCGAACTGGTTCGACGCCGCGCAGGCGATCATGACGACCGACACGCTGCCGAAGGCGACGTCGCGCCAGGTGACGATCGACGGTCACACGGTCACGCTGACGGGCATCAGCAAGGGCGCGGGCATGATCAAGCCGAACATGGCGACGATGCTCGGCTTCCTCGCGTTCGATGCGAACGTCGCGCAGCCGGTGCTCGACACGCTCGTGAAGGAAGTCGCCGACCGCTCGTTCAACTGCATCACGATCGACGGCGACACGTCGACGAACGACTCGTTCATCCTGATCGCATCGGGCAAGAGCACGCTGCCGGCGATCACGTCGACCGATTCGCCCGCCTATGCGGCGCTGCGCGACGCGGTGACGGAAGTCGCACAGGTGCTGTCGCAACTGATCGTGCGCGACGGCGAAGGCGCGACGAAATTCATGACGGTGCAGGTCGAGGGCGGCAAGAGCGTCGCCGAATGCCGCCAGATCGCATACGCGATCGGCCATTCGCCGCTCGTGAAGACGGCCTTCTACGCATCCGACCCCAACCTTGGCCGGATTCTCGCGGCGATCGGCTATGCGGGCGTCGCGGATCTCGACGTCGGCAAGATCGACCTCTATCTGGACGACGTGCTCGTCGCGAAGGCCGGCGGCCGCAACCCGGCCTACCAGGAAGAGGACGGCCAACGCGTGATGAAGCAGAGCGAGATCACGATCCGCGTGCTGCTCGGGCGCGGCGACGCGCAGGCCACCGTCTGGACGTGCGACCTGTCGCACGATTACGTGAGCATCAACGCGGATTACCGCTCCTGATCGGGAGCGCCCGAACGACATGGACAAGCTTGAACAGTTTCTGACGCGCGCGGAAGCGCTGCTCGGCCGTCTCGAAGGGATGCTGCCGCCCGCACCGGCGGCCATCGACTGGAGCGCGGCCCACGCGTTCCGCTGGCGCAAGCGCCAGGGGCGCGGTTACCTGCAGCCGGTACCGGCCGTGTCGTCGATCACGCTCGGCGACCTGCACAACATCGACCGCCAGAAAGCGCTGATCGACCAGAACACGCGGCAGTTCGTGCAGCGCAAGCCGGCCAACAACGTGCTGCTGACCGGTGCACGCGGTACCGGCAAGTCGTCGCTGATCAAGGCGTGCCTGAATGCGTACGCGAACGACGGGCTGCGCCTGATCGAAGTCGACAAGGATGACCTGCACGATCTCGGCGACATCGTCGACCTGATCTCGCAGCGTCCGGAGCGGTTCATCGTGTTTTGCGACGACCTGTCGTTCGAGGACGGCGAATCGGGCTACAAGGCGCTGAAGGTCGCGCTCGACGGGTCGATCGCCGCGCAGTCGGACAACGTGCTGATCTACGCGACGTCGAACCGCCGCCATCTGCTGCCCGAGTACATGAGCGACAACGCGTCGTACAAGCATCTGCCGGACGGCGAGATTCACCCCGGCGAAGTCGTCGAGGAGAAGATCTCGCTGTCGGAGCGCTTCGGCCTGTGGGTCAGCTTCTATCCGTTCAAGCAGGACGACTACCTCGACATCGTCGCGCACTGGCTGCGTCACTTCGGCTGCCCGGATGCGGAGATCGAGACCGCGCGCGGCGACGCGCTCGTGTGGGCGCTCGAGCGCGGTTCGCGCTCGGGCCGCGTTGCGTGGCAGTTCGCGCGGGACTGGTCGGGTCGCAAGGAGCAGGCATGAGCGCGGATCAGGCACAGGGCGCCGTGCGGGCGCCGGACGGCCGCAAGGTGACGGAAGTCGCGGTCGGCGTGATGGTGCAGCCGGACGGCCGGTATCTGCTCGCGCAGCGGCTGCAGGGCAAGCCGTATGAAGGTTACTGGGAGTTCCCGGGCGGCAAGCTGGAGGCTGGCGAAAGCGTCGAGGACGCGCTGGCGCGCGAGCTGCACGAGGAACTCGGTATCGAAGTCACGGCCAGCCACCGCTGGCACACGCTCGAGCACGATTATCCGCACGCGTATGTGCGGCTCTATTTCTGCAAGGTGACGGGCTGGACGGGCGAGCCGCACAGCAAGGAAGGGCAGGCGTTCGTGTGGCAGCAACTGCCGGTCGAGGTCGCGCCGTTGTTGCCGGCGGCGCTGCCGGTGCTCGAACTGCTCGAGAAGGAAGCGGCGTCGCAATGACGCCGCGGCGGCCGGCCTGAAACGCGGGCCATATCAGCGGGCGGTAGCGCCGCGCGCGCTCAGCTGTCGTGACGGCCGTCCGTGCCGTCTTCTTCCGACGACGGACCCTCGTCGGAGGAACCGCCGATCCGATACTTTTCCGCGGCCCATGCGCCGAGGTCGAGCTGCTTGCAGCGGGCCGAACAGAAGGGACGGAACTTGTTTTCAGGCGTCCAGCGCACTTCTGCGCCGCACGAAGGACATTTCACGACGGTAGTCATACGAAAGCGTTGAACCGGCACGCGGCCGTTACAAATTACACAGGGTCAGATGGAACGGCACGTCGATGTCCACCGCGCGCGGCCGCACGTCGCCGTCCTGCATGGTGAACCGCACCCACAGCATGTATTTGTTGGCGCTCGCCTCGGGAATCACGCGCAGCTCCGGCGACACGCGCACCTGCATCAACTGGTAGCTGCGCCCGGACAGCATCTGCTGGTAGCTGCCCTGCATCGCCATGACCTTCGACGCCTGACCCGATTCGCGCGCGAGCCGCAGCACGATCGCCGCGGCGTCGCGCAACGGCAGCATCGGCAGGATCCACTTCGCGATGTCCTGGCGCCGCTGCTCGGCGGGCCATTGCTGCCACGCGTAGTACGACGGCAGGTCGAACTTGCACGTGCCGCCCGGAATCACCGCGCGGCTGCGGATGCTGGCGAGCCACTCGTTGTCGACGAGGTGCTGGCCGGTCTTGCCTTGCATCTGCGCGAGATTGGCGAGTGTCTGCTCGATTTCGCCGAGCACGGCTTCGAGCGCGTTCTGCTCGATGCCCGGATTGCCGCGAAAGGGGGCGAGCGTCTGTCGTTGACGTTCGAGCTCCTTCATCAGATCCGATTTCAGGTCCGCGCGGCCCGTTACCTCGGCGATTTCGAACAGCGTCGTCAGTGCGACGTGGTGTTCACGCGGGTCCTCCTGAGCCAAAAAGAACGCGAAGCGCTCGAACAGATCTTCGAGACGCAACAGCGTGCGAATTCGCTCGTTGAACGGATACTCGTAAAGAATCAAGCGCGCTCGCCTCTTGGGTAGGAATTGAAACAATGCAGGACATTCTAATGCCCCCTCTCTACCCTAGCAACGCGCCAATTTCGTACACCATCACGATTGCGCGCGATGCTCAGTGCGCGGCGGCCGCGAATCCGACATAGCGTTGGTGCAGTGCATCGACCTGCGCGGCGAGCGCGCTGGGCGTGACCGCATCGTTGACGATCACGTCGTCGGCCGCCGCGAGGCGGGCTTCGCGCGTTGCCTGTCGCGCGATGATCGCTTCGACCTGTTCGCGCGTGAAACCGTTGCGCTGCATCACGCGCGCGATCTGCGTTTCGACCGGGCAGTCGACGACGAGCACGCGATTGCTGCGCGCCTTCCAGGTGCCTGATTCGACGAGCAGCGGCACGACGAACATCACGTACGGGCCTTGTGCTTCGCGCGCCTCGCGATCGGTCTCCGCGCGGATCAGCGGGTGCGTGATCGCTTCGAGGCGCCGGCGCGCGTCGTCGTCGCTGAAGATCAGCGTGCGCATCCTCGCGCGATCGAGCGAGCCGTCGGCGGCCACGAAGCCGTGACCGAAAGCCTGCTCGATCGCCGGCATCGCGAGGCCGCCCGGCGCGGTGATGCGGTGGGCAATCAGGTCGGTATCGACGAGCGATGCGCCACGGGCGCCGAACAGGTCGGCGACGGTCGTCTTGCCGCTGCCGATGCCGCCCGTGAGTCCTACGGAAAACATGTCAGCCTCCGAGCGCCACATAGAAAGGGGTGCCGAAAAACAGCGTGGCGACGCCGCCGGCCGCGAGGAACGGGCCGAACGGAATCGGCTCCTCGAAGCGCATGCGGCCGCGCCAGGTCGCGACGAGCCCAACGATCGCGCCGGTCACCGCGGCGAACAGCACGACCTGCGGCAGCGCGGCCCAGCCCATCCACGCGCCGAGCGCGGCAAGCAGCTTCAGGTCGCCGAAACCGATGCCCTCGATGCCGCGCAGCCATTTGAACAGCCAGTAGATCGACCACAGGAACAGGTAGCCGGCCATCGCGCCGATCACGGCCGAGCGCAGCGACGTGAAGGTGCCGCCGAGGTTCAGCACGAGCCC
>Ga0209370_1002228_pt1 | contig 14425 bp, 12 predicted proteins | sample AgamicAtPrz_FD_187164 | JGI IMG/M metagenome (GOLD analysis project Ga0209370, IMG submission 187164) | Agave microbial communities from Guanajuato, Mexico - At.P.rz (SPAdes) (version 2) | ecosystem: Host-associated > Plants > Phyllosphere > Phylloplane/Leaf | place: Guanajuato, Mexico... | reverse complement strand
TCGACAGCCTGGCCGTGAAACGTCGTGGTGACGTGCGTAAAGCCAAGCTGTACTACCTGCGCGACCTGTCCGGCAAAGCCGCTCGCATCAAGGAAAAACTGTCCTGAGTGCAGTTTGCCCGGTGGCCGCGGCCGCCTAGCGAGAAAAAAGCAGCCTTCGGGCTGCTTTTTTGCGTTTTGAAACCCGTAGATGTGATTGTCATGACCCCCCGAGACCAGGAAATCCAGCGCCGCACCGAACTGTCGGTGACCCGCGTGACCAAGGCGGTGTTCCCCAACACCACCAACCACCACAACACCTTGTTCGGCGGCACTGCCCTGGCGTGGATGGACGAAGTGTCGTTCATCGCCGCCACGCGCTTCTGCCGCCTGCCACTGGTGACCGTGTCCACCGACCGTATCGACTTCAAGCACCCGATCCCGGCAGGTTCGATCGTCGAACTGGTGGGTTCGGTGATCAAGGTCGGCAATACCAGCTTGCAGGTGCAGGTGGATGTGTTCGTCGAGAACATGTACCTGGACGGGCGCGAGCGGGCGATTCATGGGGTATTCAGCTTCGTCGCCATCGACGAGGACAAACGCCCGGTACCGGTCCTGCCCCAGGTCTGAGTTCTTTTTGTACCGGCCGCTCGCGGCTTTAGCCGCGAAGAGGCCAGTACAGACAAAAATCCTGTGGCTGTGAAACACTAAGCCCACCTCCAACACCCAGCAGCCCCGCATGCCCGCCCTAGACCATCCCCTGATCGACCAGTTCCTCGACGCCTTGTGGCTCGAAAAAGGCCTGTCCGACAATACCCGCACCTCCTACCGCAGCGACCTGGCCCTGTTCAACGGCTGGCTCCAGGAGCATTCGGTAGCGCTGCCCGAGGCCGGCCGCGAGCTGATTCTCGACCACCTGGCCTGGCGCCTCGACCAGGGCTACAAGCCACGTTCCACGGCACGCTTCCTGTCCGGCCTGCGCGGTTTCTTCCGTTATTTGCTGCGGGAAAAGCTGGTGGCCGTCGACCCGACCCTGCAAGTGAACATGCCGCAACTGGGCAAGCCGCTGCCGAAGTCGCTGTCCGAAGCCGACGTCGAAGCCTTGCTGCAGGCCCCGGACCTGGGCGAAGCCATCGGCCAGCGCGACCGGGCCATGCTCGAAGTGCTCTACGCCTGCGGCCTGCGCGTCACCGAGCTGGTCAGCCTGACCCTCGACCAGGTCAACCTGCGCCAGGGCGTGCTGCGGGTGATGGGCAAAGGTAGCAAGGAGCGCCTGGTGCCGATGGGTGAGGAGGCGGTGGTGTGGCTGCAGCGCTACCTGCGCGATGGCCGCGCCGAACTGCTCAACGGCCGCCCCAGCGACGTGCTGTTCCCCAGCCAGCGCGGCGAGCAGATGACCCGCCAGACCTTCTGGCACCGCATCAAGCACCACGCCCGGGCGGCCGGCATCGACAAGCCGTTGTCGCCACACACCCTGCGCCATGCTTTCGCCACCCACCTGCTCAACCACGGCGCCGACTTGCGGGTGGTGCAGATGCTGCTGGGCCACAGCGACCTGTCGACCACACAGATCTACACCCATGTCGCCAAGGCCCGCCTGCAACAGTTGCACGCCCAGCATCACCCGCGTGGATGAATGTTTTTCATGTTCCGCCGACCGGTCCTTGCAAGGCCCTTCATCGGCGGTGTGATGTGGTAGGCTTGAGCGGTTTGCACCAAGGGCCGCATTGCCACCGCGCATTTTGCGCAGGTGACGCCCCCCGGCCCCTGTCCGCCTCCAGGAGTTCCCATGCGCGTGACCCAGTTTTTCGCCGCCGCCGCGTTGGCGCTGGCCAGTACCTTTGCCGTTGCCGCAGCAACCGACAGCACTGCCGGCGCCGAGCAGGCCATCCGTAAATCGTTGCAGAACCTCGAGCTGGAAGTGCCCGTCGAAAGCGTGGCCAGCAGCCCGGTCAGCGGCCTGTATGAAGTCAAGCTGCAAGGCGGCCGCGTGCTGTACGCCAGCGCTGACGGGCAGTTCGTGATGCAGGGCTACCTGTTCCAGATCCAGGACGGCAAGCCGGTCAACCTGACCGAGAAGGCCGAGCGCCTGGGTATCGCCAAGCTCATCAACGGCATTCCAGCCGCCGAGATGGTGGTTTATCCTGCCAAGGGCGAGACCAAATCGCACATCACCGTGTTTACCGACACCACCTGCCCGTACTGCCACAAGCTGCACGCCGAAGTGCCCGAGCTCAACCGCCGCGGTATCGAAGTGCGTTATGTCGCCTTCCCGCGCCAGGGCCTCGGTTCGCCGGGTGACCAGCAGTTGCAGGCCGTGTGGTGCTCCAGCGATCGCCGTGCGGCGATGGACAAGATGGTCGAAGGTGAGGAAATCAAGGCTGCCAAGTGCGCCAACCCGGTCAGCAAGCAGTTCCAGCTGGGCCAGTCGATCGGTGTCAACGGTACACCGGCGATCGTGCTGGAAAGCGGCCAGGTCATCCCGGGCTACCAGCCGGCACCGCAGGTCGCCAAGCTGGCACTGGCCAGGTAATCCAATTCAGTGCGCCGTCGTCATGGGGTGACGGCATGTTTCACGGCTGGCAAAGGTGTCGGCCGTTCAATGGGGAGTTCACAGTGAAACCGGTCAAAGTAGGCATCTGTGGGTTGGGGACCGTCGGTGGCGGAACCTTCAATGTACTTCAGCGCAACGCCGAGGAGATTGCCCGCCGTGCCGGGCGCGGTATTGAAGTGGCACAGATCGCCATGCGCTCGCAGAACCCGAACTGCCAGATTACCGGTACCCCCATTACCGCTGATGTGTTCGACGTTGCCAGCAACCCGGAGATCGACATTGTCATCGAGCTGATCGGTGGCTACACCGTGGCCCGCGACCTGGTGCTCAAGGCCATCGAAAACGGCAAGCACGTGGTTACCGCCAACAAGGCGCTGATCGCCGTGCATGGCAACGAAGTCTTCGCCAAGGCGCGCGAGAAGGGCGTCATCGTTGCCTTCGAAGCAGCCGTGGCCGGCGGCATCCCGGTGATCAAGGCTATCCGCGAAGGGCTGTCGGCCAACCGTATCAACTGGCTGGCCGGCATCATCAACGGTACCGGCAACTTCATCCTCACCGAAATGCGTGAGAAGGGCCGTGCCTTCCCTGACGTGCTCGCCGAAGCCCAGGCGCTGGGCTACGCCGAGGCCGACCCGACCTTCGACGTCGAAGGCATCGATGCTGCCCACAAGCTGACCATCCTCGCCTCGATCGCGTTCGGCATCCCGCTGCAGTTCGACAAGGCCTACACCGAAGGCATCACCCAGCTGACCACCGCTGACGTGAACTACGCCGAGGCCCTGGGCTACCGCATCAAGCACCTGGGCGTGGCCCGCCGCACTGCCGACGGCATCGAGCTGCGGGTACACCCGACGCTGATCCCGGCCGACCGCCTGATTGCCAACGTCAATGGCGTGATGAACGCGGTCATGGTCAATGGCGATGCAGCCGGCTCCACCCTGTACTACGGCGCCGGTGCCGGCATGGAGCCTACCGCCTCGTCGGTGGTCGCCGACCTGGTCGACGTGGTGCGGGCGATGACTTCCGACCCGGAAAACCGCGTACCGCACCTGGCCTTCCAGCCGGACTCGCTGTCGGCTCACCCGATCCTGCCGATCGAAGCCTGCAAAAGCGCCTACTACCTGCGCATCCAGGCCAAGGATCACCCGGGCGTACTGGCCCAGGTGGCCAGCATCCTCTCGGCGCGCGGCATCAACATCGAGTCGATCATGCAGAAGGAAGCCGAGGAGCAGGACGGCCTGGTGCCGATGATCCTGCTGACCCATGGCGTGGTCGAGCAGCACATCAACGATGCCATCGTCGCCCTGGAAGCCCTGCAGGACGTGGTCGGCAAGGTCGTGCGCATTCGCGTCGAACAGCTCAATTAATTTTGCCGTCGGGCCGCCTGCGCGGCCCGGCCCCAGTATCGAAGGTTTGCACCCATGCGCTATATCAGCACCCGCGGCCAGGCACCGGCCCTGAATTTCGAAGACGTCCTGCTGGCCGGTCTGGCCAGCGATGGCGGCCTGTACGTGCCAGAGAACCTGCCACGCTTCACCCAGGAAGAAATCGCCTCGTGGGCCGGCCTGCCGTACCACGAGCTGGCCTTCCGGGTCATGCGCCCGTTCGTCGAAGGCAGCATCGCCGATGCCGACTTCAAGAAGATCCTCGAAGAAACCTATGGCGAGTTCGCCCATGCTGCCGTGGCGCCGCTGCGCCAGCTGAACAGCAACGAGTGGGTGCTCGAGCTGTTCCACGGCCCGACCCTGGCATTCAAGGATTTCGCCCTGCAACTGCTGGGTCGCCTGCTCGACCATGTACTGGCCAAGCGCAACGAACGCGTGGTGATCATCGGTGCCACCAGCGGTGACACTGGCTCCGCCGCCATCGAAGGTTGCCGCCGTTGCGACAATGTCGACATCTTCATCCTGCACCCGCACCAGCGTGTGTCGGAAGTGCAGCGCCGGCAGATGACCACCATCTTCGGCGACAACATCCACAACATCGCCATCGAAGGCAACTTCGATGACTGCCAGGAAATGGTCAAGGCCAGCTTCGCCGACCAGTCGTTCCTCAAGGGCACCCGCCTGGTTGCGGTGAACTCGATCAACTGGGCGCGGATCATGGCCCAGATCGTCTACTACTTCCACGCCGCCCTGCAGCTGGGTGGTCCGGCCCGTTCGGTCGCGTTCTCGGTGCCGACCGGCAACTTCGGCGACATTTTCGCCGGCTACCTGGCGCGCAACATGGGCCTGCCGGTCAGCCAGCTGATCGTCGCCACCAACCGCAACGACATCCTGCACCGCTTCATGAGCGGCAATCAGTACGTCAAAGAGACCCTGCACGCGACCCTGTCGCCGTCGATGGACATCATGGTTTCGTCCAACTTCGAGCGCCTGCTGTTCGACCTGCACGGCCGCAATGGTGGCGCGATTGCCGAGCTGATGGCGAACTTCAAGCAGGGCGGTGGTTTCAGCGTCGAACAGGACCGCTGGACCGAAGCCCGCAAATTGTTCGACTCGCTGGCCGTGACTGACGAGCAGACCTGCGAAACCATCGCCGAGGTATTCGCTGCCACCGGCGAGGTGCTCGACCCGCACACCGCGATTGGCGTCAAGGCGGCGCGCGAATGCCGCCGCAGCCTCGACACGCCGATGGTGGTACTGGGTACCGCGCACCCGGTGAAGTTCCCGGAAGCGGTGGAGAAGGCCGGTGTGGGCAAGGCGCTGGAACTGCCGGCGCACCTCAGTGACCTGTTCAGCCGTGAAGAGCGCTGCACGGTGCTGGCCAATGACCTGAAGGCCGTGCAGGGCTTTGTCAGCCAGCATGGGAACCGTGGCAAGCCGCTGTAATCGCATTGCTGGGGGCTGCCCGGCAGCCCAGCTCGGCCCAAGGCCGCTCCTGCAGGAATCTCGCGTTTCCGTGTGGGAGCGGCCTTGGGCCGCGAGAGGCCGCAAACGGCGCGAAGATCGACTTTTCTTACATCCCTCTCAGAAACATCCTATTCAGGGACAGCCTGTACAGCACCTAGATTAGCCGGTCCTCCCATCAGGAGCGGCTCATGCACCAGCCCTATGTGTTGATCCTCCAGGCTCGCCCATCTCACCAGATTCTCCTGCACCAGGCGCTCAACGCCCAGGGTGTGTTCGACGTGCGGATCAGCGCAACCAGCTCTGAACTCGATGCTTGCATGGCTGAGGAACGTCGCCCCGACCTGCTGATCCTCGACCACGCCATGCCCCCTCAGGCCGGCCTGGCCTTGCTCGAACAACAGCGTGCACGCGCCTTGTTATTTGTCGGTCACGCCAGCGACAAGCAGCAAAACCTTGCCCAGGAAGCGAGAAACCGCGGCCTATGGGTGCTCGCCGAATTACCCTGGCCGTTGTCGATGCCACGCCTGCAGCATGCCTTGCAGGCACTGCAAGTGCGCCCCTGGCGACGTATTCAAACTGTCACCTGCACCCCGCATGCTCACTAATGCAGGCGCGATGTGACGAACTTTCCGCTGCGTCTGTTGGTCAGTTCATCTATATCCCACCACGCAGCGAGTGATCCGGATGGAAAGAATCTGCAGACTGCTCAACGAAGCCCTGACCCCTTACCAGGCCGACCTTGGCGCCGGCGATGCCCAGGGTAATCGCCAGCTGACCGTGCGCGACCCGCTCGGCGGCATAACCTTGCGGCGTACGGTCAGCGAACGTCAGTTGCAGGAACAACGCCTGTTGATAGACCTGGTGGATGGCTTGCACCGTGACTTGCAGATCGCCGAAGGGCGTTTGCAGCCTTGTGTCATCGCAGCACTGCAGCAGCGCCAGCAACCCCAAGGAACCTTTGCCTGACTGGCTGATCAGACACTGTAGGGCAACCAGCCAATGCTTTGCTCCGGCGTTGGCAGGGTTGCCGCAGGAAGTCCCCAAGGACTTTCGCTTGGCCCCGGACGTGCTCCCCAGCGTCCGGGGTTTCTTTTGTGTGAGCTGGCCGTTCCTATACGGTCGGTGTGTTTTTTTTCGCCTTCCGTGGTTGTTTCTCTGGACGCCTGCCGGGCTTCAGCTGCCAACGATCGGCATTGGCGAGCAGGCGCTCCTGGATCGCTGGCGGGTAATCGGCCAGGGTTGTCACAGGCGGGACGGGTTTGCCGGGCCTGCCGGCCTCGCGAATCACCTTTGGCCAACGTGGTCGCCAGCACAGCAGCAGGCTGAGCCAGTGGCCGGTACCGATGATGACGAAGGCGGGCCAGACCATGAGCAGCACGACTTTGAACAACCAGCTGCTCTTGCGGAAGAAGCGGCCTAGGCCCTCGAACTGGGCACTGAATGCCTGAATGGGCGAGGGCAACTGCGTGCTCAGCCGGGGGCGGGGGACGGCGTCCGGACCTTCTTCCATGTAGCGGCGGATGAACTCCCACTCATCACGTAGTTCGCTGCCGCCTTGGCCTTGCTTGCCGAGCAGGGCCATTTCCATATGCGGGAGGCCGGTAAGGCTGGGGTGCCAGACCAGGCCAAGTCTCATCCCCGCGCTGAGTGAATCATCTTCTGGAAATATCGCGGTGCTTCCGGTTGTTTTCCATGGAAATGTCACGATGCCGCCGCAACTTCTAGGCCGATGTAGATGGACTTGCTGGGTTTTTCGGTTGAAACGAATTAACAACTGGCGACTGTTAAAAATTTCTAGGCGTGTAAATCGGAGGCCATACTTTAGGTAGAAGTAAATGATGCAACTTCCGACTGAGAATGATAGGATATTTAGAGCGATCAGTAGTATACTGAATTCTGGGAATATGGATAAGTTAAGCTTTAAAATGCTATAGGTTAACTCTGACCATGCATTGATGGTAGGGGCTACGGCGCCTAGGGTCATTATAGTTATTAAGCCTCGTTTCTCCTCTGAGCCGCCGCAACGCATTTCAAAATAGGTATCATTGAATGCAAATACTGGTCCGCGCGCATGAGGCTTTTCGCTGACACGCTGAAAGTGAATTTCTTCTAAATCACTTTCATAAAAATTTTTAGCAGCATACTCTTTCGGCGACCTCTTGGCTTCGTACACTTTTCGCTTGGTTTTCGATTCGGTTGCCATTTGCCAGAAGCCCCATTCAATCAAATACATATATAAGGCCTCGCTAGAAAAAATAATTCTTGCCGCTCTTCTTAGGGGTCAAAGCTTCGTTCAGTTTGGGTAAACTCCTGATGCAAAGGCGATGCGGTGCTTCAATCGATCTTCTTGGGCCTTTTGGGTGTACGTGGTTTCCGCGGCTTCTTTTCAGGCCGATTGCCGGGTTTGAGCTGCCAACGATCGGCATTGGCGAGCAGGCGCTCCTGAATCGCTGGCGGGTAATCGGCCAGGGTTGTCACAGGCGGGACAGGTTTACCGGGCCTGCCAGCCTCGCGAATCACCTTTGGCCAACGTGGGCGCCAGCACAGCAGCAGGCTGAGCCAGTGGCCGGTACCAACGATGACGAAGGCGGGCCAGACCATGAGCAGCACGACTTTGAACAGCCAACTGCTCTTGCGGAAGAAGCGGCCGAGGCCCTCGAATTGGGCGCTGAATGCCTGGATGGGCGAAGGTAACTGCGTGCTCAGGCGGGGGCGGGGGACGGCGTCCGGACCTTCTTCCATGTAGCGGCGGATGAACTCCCATTCGTCACGTATTTCGCTGCCGCCTTGGCCTTGCTTGCCGAGCATCGCCATTTCCATATGCGGGAGGCCGGTAAGGCTGGGGTGCCAGATCAGGACAAGTCTCATGCCGAGGCTGAGAGAGTCATCTTCGGGGTAAAGAGCCGTGCTCCCGGTAATTTTCCATGGAAATGTTACGATACCGCCGCAGTAGCTTGGTCTATGAAGGTGGACCTGCTGGGTCTTTCGGTTGAAGCGAATTATAAGGTGTCGGCTGGTTAGCATTTCCAGTCTTGTAAAGCGGAACCCATATTTCGCATAGAAGTAATAAGTTGCGCTTCCCAGAGAAAGCATATACGTGCTGAATAGTACGGAAACTATCGAAAGAAATTCGGGCTGACTGACATTGAGATAAATGGAGCCAAAGGTTATTTTCAACCACGCGTAAGTCATCGGTCCCAATCCTCCAATCGTCATCAAAGTTATGATTCCACGCTTTTCTTCTGACCCGCCGCAGCGAATTTCCATATAAGTATCGTTAAAAGCGAATACAGGTCCGTGTGCGCTGGGGTTTTCGCTGGCGCGATTGAAATGAACGTTTCTTTCAATGTCAGCTTCATACAAGTCACTAAAATCATCACTTGGCGAGCTTTTTTTTGATTCAAACTTCTGGCGTGTAGTCTCTGATTCTACAGCCATCTGCCACAGACCCCATTCAATCAGATATATTTATAAGGCCTCGGTGGGGAAGCTAATTCTTCCCGCTCTTCTTGGGAGTGAAGTTTCGCTCAGTTTGGGTAAACTCCTGATGCACGGTTGATGTAGTGCTTCAATCGAGCTTCTTGGGCCTTTTGGGTGTACGTGGTTTGCGCGGCTTCTTTTCAGGCCGATTGCCGGGTTTGAGCTGCCAACGATCGGCATTGGCGAGCAGGCGCTCCTGGATTGCTGGCGGGTAATCGGCAAGGGTTGTCACAGGCGGGACGGGTTTACCGGGCCTGCCGGCCTCGCGGAGCACCTTTGGCCAACGTGGTCGCCAGCACAGCAGCAGGCTGAGCCAGTGGCCGGTACCAATGATGACGAAGGCGGGCCAGACCATGAGCAGCACGACTTTGAACAGCCAGCTGCTCTTGCGGAAGAAACGGCCTAGGCCCTCGAACTGGGCACTGAATGCCTGAATGGGCGAAGGTAACTGCGTGCTCAGGCGGGGGCGGGGGACGGCGTCCGGACCTTCTTCCATATAGCGGCGGATGAACTCCCACTCGTCACGTAGTTCGCTGCCGCCTTGGCCTTGCTTGCCGAGCAGGGCCATTTCCATATGCGGGAGACCGGTAAGGCTGGGGTGCCAGACCAAGCCAAGTCTCATGCCGAGGCTGAGAGAGTCATCTTCGGGGTAAAGAGCCGTGCTACCAGTGGTTTTCCATGGAAATGTTACGATACCGCCGCAATAGCTAGGTCGATGGAGGTGGACTTGCTGGGTTTTTCGGTTGAAGCGAATTAACAGGTGCCGGCTGGTTAGCATTTCCAGTCGAGTATAGGCTACGCCATATTTTGTGTATATATATAGCACGGCCCCAGCGGTTGATGTCATAATCACTGTGAGCAATATCATCAAAAGAGAGGGTGTCTCGTGATCTGTTATGTCTGTCCAAAGGGAATCTAACGCGGATATCGTCAAGACGCTTATTGCGGGTATGATCCCGCCAATTGTTGCAAGCGTAAGAAGGCCACGTTTTTCCTCTGATCCACCGCATCGCATCTCCATGAAGGTATCGTTGAATGCGAATATTGGTCCGCGCGCATGGGGCTTTTCGCTGACAGGCTGAAAGTGAATGTCTTCTAGATCACTTTCATAAAAATCTTTATCAGCGAACTTCTCTTTGGGCGACATTTCAGCTTCATGGGCTTTTCGCTTGGCTTCCGACTCGGTCGCCATTTGCCATAAACCCCATTCAATTAAGTACATTATAAGACCTCTCTGAAGGCTGAATGTAGAGCCGCTAATTCTTCTCCCTCTTCATACGAGTTGGAATTTTTTTCAATTCGAAAGCAGCTGCGCTTGCACCATTTTTCCAAAGCATCATCTTCCAAAATGTAAATTATTAGCGTCAGAACAAGGCCTATCCAAAACGCTCCCAGCATCAATCGAGCGAGTAGCAGCCGAGCAGCTTGCGTGCCTAGCGTCCTTGCAAGTCCTGACATAGATTTGCTAAATAGCTTTACTATTTTACTAGAGCTTGAGGCTGCCAGATGATCAAATAGGGGTTTCGCGATCGCGATGGCAGTTCCTATTTCTGCCAAAGATAATGTTATGGTGGCCAGTCCGCGTAGAGCGTACGCATTACCAAGAATTCTCGATTTATTCTTGGCCTGCTTCGTAGTCGGTTCGCTTTCAAAATGCTTAAACCAGTCTACAAAATCCCACCATGCCAATATTCCACCGCCTATTCCTGCCAGGCCTGCGCCCCAAAGCTTAAGCCTTCCCAGTGTTGCCGCTGCACCTTTCCCCGTTACGCTATTCGCGCTATAACGAGTCACCACTTGATCCACATAACTGGCTCCAATTTCAAAGCCCGCCGCAGCCGTGGTCATGGCAGTCGCCATCAGTTCGGTCTTAACCCGTGCATCGCTATCGGGCAGCTCCCGCGCCTTGAAGGCCATCAACATCCCTTCGATCAGGCAAACCACGCCCGCAGCGCGAACCTTATAGAAGTCGCTTTTTTTGCTGTCGGCCTGCATCAACCCTTCAGCCCAAGCCTGATCCAGATATCTCGATACTTGGCCAGCGCTTCGCTGTGGGCTTAAAACCTCTCCGTTGCGAGCGGCTTCGCCCAGCCGGATGTCAGGCGCTGCTTCGTGGACCGAAGCAAACAGGGTCAGGCGCAAACCTTGGTGCAGGGCGCGATCCACGCTGTTCGGTGCAGCGGTACGCAGCACCTGGCGCCCGAGCGCAACGTACCAGGCATACAAGCCGATGCTGGCGGTGCTGCTTCCCTTTTGCAGTTCTTCGTACAGAGCGTTGATGCGATTGAAGGCATTGGCCGCAGCGTGCGCCCGTTTGGCAAGGCCTTCAGCCAGCGTGAAGCTGGTTTCTGACGACGCAGGTACGGCCTTCGCCGCCTCCAGAAGCGCTGCAAGCTCTTCTCGCAGGTCTTCCTGATTGTATGTAGTGCCGCGCATCGCCAGGTTGGCCCGGTCCGCCACGTCACTGCGCCACCAGTGGTCCAGTACGGTGGAGCCCCATTCACTGAGTTCCATGCCAATCACACACTGGCCGGTCTGTTCGGCAAAGGCCAAGCCATTGACCAGGTCGGCATTGTCGTAACGGTCCAAAGCCTGTAGCAATCGCTCGCTGATTACCCAGCGAGCATGATCCTTGGCCCGATCTTCCGCAGCCTGCTGCGCCTGTTGCATGACTTGTTCGAAGCTTTCGAGCTGATTGTGCATGGCCTGACGGTCGACAAGGTGCCCGTATTTCTCGTCGAATTTCTTGCTGAACTCGCCGGCATCCTGGCGGGCTTGAACCTTGGCACGGACGTCGCGCTCGAATTGCGCGAGATGCGGTTTCATCTGCTCGTCATGCGCGTCAGCCTGCTGATTGGCCCGTTCGGAAAAAGCGTAGATTTCCGGGTGAATGAACGGCTGGTTGCGAATGGTTTCGGCCATGACCTCGCGTTGGACGATTCGGTCTGCCACCATCTGTGGGTAGAGTTTTTCGATCTCCAGGAACGACTGCGCGACCAACAACCTGCGTTCGTTGTCCACGCCGGGCTCAACGGTACGTTGCAGCCATTTCACCTTTACATCCTCGACCGCCGCGTTGCGCCAGGCATTGAGCTCCTGGGTGATACCGATGGCGTCTTCGATGACGATGGCGGCGCCGCGGGGCTTGGTTTGATCGATGAGCGGCGCCAAGGCTTGACGTGACGCGTGTGGCGAGACGATCTGGTTGCTATTGAACGGCTGCAGGTTCAGCAGCGCTTGCAGCTGTGGATCGTCCTGGGCCTTGAAATCAGCGACCCAGCCAAGCTGGTCATGCTTGAGTACGTGAGGCTGTGGGGGCGCGTCGGAGGGCTGGATGAAGCGAGCGATATCGATGGCTGGCAGGCTGCTGCGGTACTCATCTTCAAGCAGGCGATAGTTGTCGAGCATGCGCGACGTGAGCGGGGAAGGACTGAACAACGGTCGCAATTCCTGAATGTCATCCAGGTCATAAAGGGTGATGGTCCAGCCAAAACCTCGCGCGACTTCGTCCAGGTTGCCTGCGCTGGGCGCCGGTTCCCACGGGGCATCGGCACTGATGTACAGCAGCGAGCCGTTGGGCGCCACGCGGTACTGGCTGTGCCATTCGTAGGCTGCTGCACTGTGACGCTTGATCAGCAGGTAGAGAAAACCCTCGCGCAACGGGCGGATGGCGTAACTGGAGTGGGTAAGTTCGCCGACATCCTGGAACGGGTTGAGATAGCCTGGCAACTTGGGCAAACGGGCGCGTTGCGCCGGGTTGCCACCGACGGCGGCGTAGCGCAGCGGCAGCAGCTCGAAGCGGCGGGTGCAGTCGGCGACAGGGCTGTTGCGCAGAGCAGGGCGATAGCCGCTGGTAACGCGCCTGCACAGGTCCAGGGTTTCGGTGAGCGAGTCCATGTAGTGTGCCTCAATCCTTGTTGTGCAAGCGTTGCTGCACGTTTTCCAGAAGGAGAGTCAACTGCTCCCGCGTAGCAGTGATAGCGTCCTGCCAAGCCGCTGATTGCCTGAGTTGTTCGCCCTCACGCGCCATCATGAGTACAAAACTGAGCAGGTCTTCCTCACGAGCCAAGCCCTGTTCGCGTGCCTGGTTCAGGTAAAACTGGATCAGGCCAAGCCGTGTACCGTGGCAATTGGCAGACAAGGCCGGGCACGATTGTTCATCCTTGAGCAACTCGGCCAGTTGGTAGCTCAGAGGGTCACCCGCCAGTGCCGCCCAGCAGTCTTCAGTCAAAGTGATAGGCGTGGCTTGTATGCTTTGCGGTTGGTCGCCACCGCTGATTTGCAGCCACAACCGCTTGTCTGGGTGTGCTACGGGCACCCACCAGTGGCAGACAGGGGCCAGCCACTCGCTGACGCCTGGTAAGTCGCGGTGGTTGTCGAACATTTGCAGAGCTGCTGCCGTGTGGTAGCGCAGCAGGTAGGAATGCCCGTCTGCGCCAGTAACTATATTGGCCTGGCTCAAGTGCTGGGCGAGTCGGACTGGGGGCAGCGCGCTGACGATCCAGCCACACACCGCACCCGGTGCGCCCTGCTCGAGCTGCCATTGGAAATCGTACTGGGCCGCCACATCGGAGCCGGGCCTTGGACCGAACAGCCAAGGGCCGGCTGTTCGCAGGTTGCTGAACTGGGCTTGTTGCAACAGGGGCCAACAGCGGCCTGAGTAATGCTGGGTCAGTGTTTGCCGTATTTCAGGTGACAGTTTGGCCATCTCTACCACGGCGCTCAGACGATAGCGGTCGGATGTGCGCAGTGCTTCTACCATTGCTCTGACGAATGGACTGGGCATCAGCTTGCTCCTTCCATGCGCACCAGGTTCTGGTCGTCCGCGATCGCTTTGAGCAAGCAGCTGAGGCAAATGGGGTTGCCGGGCTCGGGTATGCCAGAGGTTGAAGTCGTGCGCTGGCTGCCTTCTGCCCGTTGACTGACGGGCCCTTTGAATGCCAGTGCCAGGCCATCCAGCGTAATACCTGCCCCATCGATGCGCAGCAGACCAGCCGGGCTCCTGATCGTCAGGCTCTCGCTGACCTGGATGTCATAGACCTTGGTGGTGTGCCGGATTGCCTCGCCGGTTTGCAGAGTGCTGTGACCGGCCACGACCTGCTCGCGGTGACCACCGATTTCCACGGTGTGGTTGGCTTTGGTGATGTCCTGGCGATGGTTGCCGACCTGTTCGATGCGGTCCTGGCCAGTGATGATGGTATGGGTCCGGCCGATGGTCAGGCTGTCGTCGCTGCCTATTTCCTGTACCCGGTTCTGGCCAATACTGACGGCCTCGTCTCGCGCAACCTCTTCCCGACGGTCCTGCCCGATCGAAATCGTCTCGTCCCTTGCGACACGTTCGAGGCGATCGTTACCGATTTGTGTGGTTTCGTCATGTTTGACGACGTTGTTCTGGTCCCTTTCTGCGTGGATGAAGACTTCCTGCCGGCCCAGCTCGTCCTCGAAACGCAGCTCGTTGAAGCCGTTGCCCTTGTGGGTCTGGCTCTTGATGGTCATGCGTGTCTTGTGCTGCGGCAAGTCATAGGGCGGCAACTGGTCGCCACAGTAGGTGCGCCCGATGA
>Ga0209370_1002227_pt1 | contig 14427 bp, 8 predicted proteins | sample AgamicAtPrz_FD_187164 | JGI IMG/M metagenome (GOLD analysis project Ga0209370, IMG submission 187164) | Agave microbial communities from Guanajuato, Mexico - At.P.rz (SPAdes) (version 2) | ecosystem: Host-associated > Plants > Phyllosphere > Phylloplane/Leaf | place: Guanajuato, Mexico... | reverse complement strand
GCTGCTGGAGTTTCTTTTAATGTATACTCTGTTTTATTGCCCGCTAATGGGAGTTCGTCATTACCATATACAGATTTACCATTCACCATAATATCGTAATAAGCCACACCCGAACCAGTTCCGTCTGTCGACGTAACGGTCAGTTGGTTGCCATTTACGCTGGCTGCTACTGTAGGTGCAACTGTGTCAACTAGGACAGGGAATGTCACTTTTTGTGCATCTTTACCAGCATAATCAATTGTTGCATCTACTTCGTAGAAATATTGACCATCTGCAACTAGCTTGTTCTTTATTTTTCCGTCCCATGCATTGGCAGGATTTAAGTAGTATTGAGCCCCTCTTCCGCCATCGTTGAAATTTTTAGAAACGAGCGTATCAGACTTAAGTTTGCGAAGAACATTTCCGTCTTTATCAACAATCTTGTATTCTACTGTTTTCGCATTGCGCAAGAAAGAAAGAATTGGAATTGCATTATCATTTTGACCATCACCATTTGGTGAAATGGCGATTTTAGCTTCTTGAGCTGTTCCATCTGCAGGATTTACGCCTAAATAGTTAAAGTTCTGATTACCATCTTCGTCTGTGCCGGCAGCTGTAAGCATACCAGTCCATCCATAGAAAGAATCAGCAAATTTATCATCGTAAATCATTGAATCGATAATTGGTGACTTATTCCAATCACCATTGAACCCTACATATGGTACCGAAACCGTTGGATTTACATCGTTAACATCTGTTAACGTAACATATCCCTCAACGAAATAACCATTAGCAAAAAGGACATCTAATGGGACGTTATAATACCAATCAACTGTATCTGCTAAATCAACGGTTACATCAAGTGTCACGCTGTTTTTAGCAGGGATCGTCAGCTCATCTTGGCTGAATGAAATAGGGAATTCACCTTTCCATGGTGCTGCTGCTGCAATGGTACCATTTTTATAGATTCCTTGAGACTCCAATTGATCTACTAGGTAGCCATTACCATCTTGAATTACTAAATCTGTTAACACACTTCCGTCCACTTTATAAGTAACTGCTTGGTCGGAGAAGTTTTGTGCTTTTAGGGTAAATGTTGCTTTATTATCTTTGATTTCTTTTAGTGCAACTTTTGCTTCATTTGTGGCAGCGTTTGTAACCACGATTGGTGTACTTAAAGCGGCATGTAATTGCATCACTCCAGCACCTTGACGACGTGGTGAATATGGGTTGTGTGTGTATGCAGCATTTAATGTACCCTTATCATCAATTACCTTGCTCGTGTTCATTAAAATGTTTTTTGCCATTCCTACTTTTGCTGCACCTGTAAGATCAGCAAAGTCCTCTTTCACTCGTTCAAGAACCAGTGCAGATCCTCCAGAAACGTGCGGGGCCGCCATTGACGTACCACTCATCACTCCATATTGGTTGTTATTAAAAGTGGAGTAGATATTTCCCCCTGGTGCAGTGATTTCTGGTTTGAAATCTAAATTAGATGTCACGCCCCAAGAAGTAAATGTAGACATTTGTCCAGCAGATGGATTTTGTGTTGTTTTCTTATCCCCTTGGAATTCAATTGAAACTGCTTGGCCTGCATCTAATGCAGCCTTCATCGTGTCTCCATCAGATTTTAAGGCAAATAGCTGAGGAATCTTGATTTCTGGAGATGTGGCCATACTAAGTAAACCATTTGTGTTGTTATACACGATAATCCCTGCAGCGCCTGCAGTTTGTGCATTCATCGTTTTTTCAACAAATGTAAGGGTTCCACGTTTTACTAACGCGTATTTCCCAGTGAAATCTTTTCCTGCAAAATCGGAAGGCTGTCCGATGCCCGCATCAATAATATCAAATTTCTTTTGCTCTAACTTATTAGGATCGACGCTGCTGGAAGAAAGATATGGCGCCTTCCCAGCTTCCGTTCCATCAAATGAATAAGTAGCAGCATAAAGATCAAGATAGTTATTTTCAAGAGAAGCAACCTGTAATGAGCTGTTTGAACTACCAGGTGTACCGACAACACCGTAATCAGGATTTTCGGCTAATGGATTGCTATAGCCATCTCCAAAGTGGTTTGAATTACCAGCTGAAATAGACATTAATACACCATTATCAACCGCTCTTTGAACGGCTTCTTGCTCTGGAGCGTCCGGCTGAACGAAACCAGCAGTCGAACCTAAGCTCATGTTGATGACATCTACGCCCAATTTAATCGCATCGTCAATCGCCTTAATTTCAATATCGCCCCATGTAGAAGGCATTTCTGGATCATTACCGAAAATTTTCAGGGCAAGCACTTGGGCTTCTGGTGCAACCCCTTTAATGCCGCCTTTGCTTTCGTCTCCATTTGCAGCAACCGTTCCAGCAACGTGCATACCATGCATAGAAGCTTCAGGACCTAGATCAAGAATTTGTGCATTTTCATCGTAATAGTTATAGCCATAAGGGACTTTTTCAGTGTAAAAATTACCTGGCAAGCCCTTTTCAGCAACCGCAGCATCCACTTCTCCTTTTGTAAGTGCTGCTTTGGAACCATCTGTTAAAATAAAATCTTTGTGACTTGGGTCAATCCCGGTATCAATAATACCAACAACCATTCCTTCACCTTTTTTACCAAAAGCTTCCCAAGCTTTTTGAGCCTCAACGATTTCTTTACTATATAACATGTTTGGCTCAACTTCGGGACGTTGATATTCAGTTGCAATCGATACATTTGCAACACCATCAACTGTTTTAATGGCAGGGATTTGTCCATATTCGACAACTCCACTGAATCCATTAAATGTAGTCGTAAAGTTTTGTTTGAACTGCATTTTGATCGCCTTTTTGGCAAACTGACTTTTTACAGCCTGCTGAGCATCTAGTAATTTATTTTGGAGCTGTGCTTTGACTGATTTTGATAGCTCACTATACTTTTTCCCTTGCTTTGTTGCATATGTAATCGCAGGGGCACCATCAACTTCAACAATTACACGAACTTTATCTGATTTTTTATAATTTTTCTCTGTCTCTTTTACTTTTACTGATTTTGGAAGTTTTTTCGAAGTACTAGCTTTAGCTGATGTAATTGTCTTATTTGCTTTGCTAGTCTTTGGCAATGAAGGAGCCGCTGCCGATGCAAAGCTAGAGAAGACCATTAAAAAGACCAAAAGTAACGGTAAAACTCTTCTGATTTTCAACCACTATTCCCCCTTTTTTTATTTTTCTAGCATTTTATCACTCTACTAGAATAAAGTGATATGCGAAATAATATGATCCCCCCTATTTGTCCTATTCTCGCGCACAATTAAGTTTATTCAGAATTAATTGAATAGTCAATAAATAAAAACACCGAAATAACGGGCTTTTTCGCAGTTTGTCGAATGTTGCCAATCTAGTCAACATCGCAAAAAAATACCCCTGAAAAGTTATTCAGGGGTATCTCCATGGTTATTTATTTCTTAACAACTTTAACTGTAGCAGCGGAGCTAGTGTTTCCAGCCTTATCTTTTACAGTTACTGTTAAAACAGTTCCAGTTTTAAGAGCTTTTTTTAGCTTAACACTGTATTCGCCTTTAGAATTTACAACAGCCGTTCCAACTGTTTTTGATCCAACTTTAACCGTTACAGTTGCGCCTGCTTCTGCTTTACCAGTAACTTTCAAATCATTGCTGTCAACTTTCTTAACAGAAGGTTTTCCAGGCTTTGTTTTGTCTTTTACTGATACAGTTGCAGCTCCACTTACATTTCCAGCTTTGTCAGTTGCAGTTACACTAACAACCGTTTTAGCCTTAATTGAATTTCTTAATGTAACGCTGAATTTACCATTTTTATCAGCATAAGCAGTACCTACAGTAGTAGAGCCAACTTTAGCTGTAACTTTAGATCCAACTTCTGCCTTACCAGTTATCTTCTTATCATAGTCTTTCACTTCGTACACAGTTGGGGCCCCAGGTGCGGCATTATCCAACGCGAACGATTTTGAAGTCCATTTTAAAGCATTGCCAAGTGCATCTACGCCACGAACATGTAAATACCATAGGCCGTTTTTACCTGAAAGCTTTAGCGTGCTGCCATTTGTGAACTTACTCCAGCCAGTTGCAGGGGCAGAAGTAGTTTGTGACCATACATACTCAAGTGAGTTAGCTTCAGCATCCTTCACAGTTACCTTAGCAGCAACTGCTTTAGCAGGTGTTGTGCTGCCATTTGGTGCAACAGAAGCTGTTGGTGCATCATTATCAACAGCCAATGAAGTTTGACCAGAAACAGTACTGCCTTCTCCGTTTGTAGCTGTTACTTTTACAACATAGTTACCTGTTGCACTGTTTGGTAATGTAAGTGTACGTTCAAATGAGTCAACAAGACCTGTTAATGTTTCAGACTCAGTTAAAACAACTTTGCCATTTTTATCAACTAGTTCATATTTAAGGGCAACATTGTCACCAGTACCGTCAAGATGCACGTTACCTGAAACAGTTACTTCTTTATGTCCGGCATGGTTTGAGTAAGTAGTTTTGCTTAATGGATTAATATCAATTGTGTTCACTTTATCTGTATGAAGTTCAATCGCTCCAACAGACATATCATCCGCTTGACCAACAACGTGAATCTTCAGGCCATAGTTTGGCACGTTACGGCCAGCAAAGACTAGTAAAGGATTGCTATAAACTCTTGAATCGTCAAACGTAGCTACCGCCGGCTGCGCATCTAAGCCCAAAGATCCGCCGCCATTGTACTCTATGGACATCTTAGCTGTTTGATTTAAAGAGAACGCTGCATCATGGATTTGGTATCTTGTAGAAGCAGGACCTGAGTAAGTCGGTAATTGACCGATATTAGTGTCTTTCCATAAGGCTACTTCTTGATGTGCATCAACAACCCCTAAGAATCCCTCTCCCGGATGGTCACCTACCCAGTTATCAGTATATTTATTGTCAACATACCAAAGAACAAGACCCGGATCGTGAGTTAATACAGAGTTGCCGCGAGTTGTTGTAGCAAGTCCTTTGTCAGTACCTGCATGGGAGCGCCATTCAGCTAAATAGTATTGAGTTGATAATTTAATACCATTACTTTTCTCAAAGCCTTCAAGATCAAATTGTGAAGTTTCGCCTTCAGCATCGTCTGTGAAAACTTCAGCGCCATCGGCAGTTACTTTCACATCATCTACATAGAAACCAGGAAGAGAAACCCCAGCATCTGTTACATAATGGAATTGAAGAGACACTTTTTTACCTGCGTATGCAGAAAGGTCAAATGTAGCATCTACCCAGTCCTTAGAGTCACCTGTAATTCCATTGCCTGCATTGGCTTCATATGGATTTTCATTTGTTGTGATATTCCCTGGAATTGGAACATAACTTGTAGCGCCTTCTTCTTTTACTTCAACATAAGCATAATCATAACCATCTTCAATCTTGTACCAAGTCTTAAAGGTTAGTTCCGCAGATGTTTTACCTGTTAAATCAACATCAACTGCCGTTGCCATTGCGTTATTTAATTCATCTGCACTGCCGCTAAAGTATTCATATTGACCGCTAACAGGCTTGTTAATGGTTGTTGATTTTTGTGGTAAGTTAATTTTCACCGCATCAGCGTTTGTACCTTTTTCGCTTGCTTGGTCCAATTTAACCCTTTTTCCATCTGTTAGGTCAGATAGGTTATATTCAACATCTTTAAACCAGTTTGATTCTGGCATTGTGTCTTGTAAATATTCTTTATCATATGGGCTAAAACCAGTTGGTTCTGTTCCATTAATCTTACCAGCCCAGCTTCCTGCAGACATGATTGTCCAATATTCAGTAGGAGCACCGACTGAATTAGCTGTATACATTGTGTCATATTCATCAGGTAGCCCTAAGTCATGACCAAATTCGTGCGCAAATACACCTGCTGCTCCGTCCTCAGGTTCTACGGTATAGCCATAACCCAATAAATTGCCGTTCCAACGCGGAGTACCATCAGCTTTTGGTTCTGCATTGTTTACAGTGTCAGGAATTTCATAGTATGTTGAGGAGCTATGAGACCAAATCGCATCCTCACCAAGTGAACCACCGCCAGCTTCTTCACCAATTCCAGAGTGAATAACCATTAAATGGTCAATAATTCCGTCCGGCTCAAAATAATTTCCGTCACCATCTAAATCAAATTCATCCTGTTGATCATATTCATTTAAATGAATAGCAGGGTCATGAGCAGCTTTAGCTAAAGCTTCATTTATCAAGGAACGTGGATGAGTGTCATTTCCACCAACCGGATCGTTTCCACCGTAATAAGAAGCTTCATGGTCTGCAGTGTACCACTGAGATACTTGTCCCTCGATTGTATAGCTTCCACCTGATTGTTGTTCGTAATATTGTTTTACGGAAATCAGATTCTGACCATCTGGACCATCGTATCCATTATCACCAAAAATCATATTTTCAAAATGTTCTGGGGTATAATCGTCATATTTTAAAACAGGTCCGTCTTCCGGTTTAATATTATTATGATTAAAATCAGGGTATTCCATTAAAAGAACTAATACTTTATCTTTTCTTTCATTACCATTCCATGTCTCTTTTTCTATTGGGCCAACTGTAGAAGATTCAACAGAAGAAGTGTTCTCTTGTGATGAGTTCTTCACTTTTGGAACACCTGCTGGTTTAAGTTCTAATCCAGCTTTTTTCTGTAAGCTTGACCTGAATTCCTTCACTTCTTGTTGGTTCTTTCCTGCTACTTCTGCATTTTTAGAACGCTTAGCAAAATAAGCATTCATTTGCTTTTGCTGCTCTTGAGGAGTGGCATTTTTGCTCACAATACCTTGCTTGATTAATAGTTTAAGAACTTTGTCATCATTTACGAGACCAATATCAAAAGGACCGCCAGTGTGCTTGCCAAGGAATGGCAGTGTTGATCCTTCTGGAGTTTGTAAAACATTTGCATATGAAACTTTTGAAACATTAGTAGTCTTCGCAAATGCAGCTGGTGCGAAGGAACTAACTACAAGACCAGTCGATAATAGTGATGTCCCAAGGACATTCTTCCAATTTACCATCGATTTTCCCCCTAATTTTTGTTTATGTAGTTTGTTCGCGTTCTTCCGTCAATCCCTCCTCAGAGATTAATACTCTGACTATTAACCTGGTTTTTTGTAAAAAATTGTAGATTAGTAGTGCAGGAATTTTATTTTATCACCAAAAGATTCGAAATAAAATAATATTTTCTAAAAATTTAATATTTTATTCGACACACGAAAAAAGACCGAAATGAATCGGTCTTTTCGCATTATACATTCAAATCTCTCTTCTTATAAAAGGTGAAGGTAGCTACTAATAATAGGGCAGTTATTATAACTGATATAACAATAAATTTAGGTTCAAGCCCCGTGCCAAGCATGACATTTTTCGCATCAAAGTATTTAAAAGGGGTTAAATATTTCAAGCCTTCTATCGTCTCGTTTAAATCAATCACAATCGACAACATATACGTTAGCAGCAGAATGCCTGTTGCAAGCGATGGTGCTGGTTTTGGTTTCTTTTTTACAGCTGCCAGCGCGCTGCCGATAACCAAGAACAAAACTTGTAGAATAAACATGCCCACCTGGGTGAGGACAATTTCACCATTAACGGATTCACCAGCGCTGTTGTATTTCTCAATAAGAGTTATTGATGAAATCAAAGTAACAAGATTAAAAATAACGATATTCGTGAACGCAGCTAACAGTTTTGCCGTAATAATCTTTGTTCTAGAAACTGGCTTGACGAATAAAAACTCAGCTGTTTTGTCGCGCTCTTCTTTCGCAATGATTGAAGCCCCGAGCATCACCGCATGAATTGTCGCCATCAATAACAAATATATATACAATAATGAATAGTACCCGCTAATCTTCGATAAATCGACCACACCAAACCCCATGACTGCCTTTAGCGATTTAGGCAAATCAGCAATCAGATCATTGATGGATTGGCCCGATGAGGAATAGGCAGCGTATTTTGCCATTCCTGATGCTACCATGAGGAAGACACCGATGCTCCAGAAGATCAGCGACCTTCGGTACGATTTCAGTTCTTTTACAAATATATTCATAACCTAATCCTCCTTTTCACAGCTATACAGCATGGATATCCTTTTTTAAATAAACAAAATAACTTGCCGTAATTGCCAAGATGATAATAACGGCACCAGCCACTAGAAAGGAAGTTTCATAGCCAGAATGTTTGATGATATAGGCAGTGTCAAAGTATTTAAAAGGTGAAATATAGCGTTTTGCTTCTTCACCCGTCGTGCTGCTAAACATCCCCAAAAAGTAGAACGCGAATACGGTTGTAAGTGAAACGGAAAGGACAGACTTAATCTTAGGAACAATGACCGAGATCATAATTCCTATCGCAAGGAAAATCAACTGAATAAAAAACATGGTAAGTGAGAGCAAAATTAATATTTTTACGCTGAAATCATCTGTCTTGACTTGAAAAACCATGATCATTGTAACCACTAGATAAATAATATTGGTAATGACGATTGAGACAAAGGCTGCGAACAATTTTGATGTTAAAACCTTTGTTCTCGTCACTGGTTTTGTTAACAGAAAATCAGCTGTTTTCTCGCGGACTTCCTTGCTGACAATGCTGGTGCCAAGGTTCATCGCTTGAATCGCCCCGCACAAGGTAATGAATGATAACGGAAAGCAATAGAAGCCTAGAATTGTAAAGAAGTTGCCAAGGTTAAAACCGATCGCATTTCTAATCGCTTCAGGATATCCTTCCATGATCTTTTGAAAGTCCTCTGCATCATTTGCGAAGGCAGGATAAAAGGACATAAACAGTGCGATAATCAGCACTAACGATCCTGTCCAGATGATTGTTGATTTCCGGTACGCCTTCAACTCATGAAAAAATATATTCATAGTTTCCTAGGCCTCCTTTTCATAATAATGCATAAAAATCTCCTCAAGGTCTGGCTCCTCTATCCATAAATTCACGAGTTCAATATCGGCAAGTTTTTTCATGATGGCATTTATATTTCCTTTAAATAAAAAGCTTGTGATGTTGTCTTTGACTTCTAAATTGTTGGTGCCGTTAATGTTGAAATAGTTGGGATCCAGCGGTACTTTCGTTTCTACTTTAAACTTCTTGTAGTTGTTTTCTTGTAACGTACTAATCTTTTCAACAGTTACAATTTTACCTTCTTTAATGATCGCCACCCGGTTACATAAACGCTGCACTTCGCTGAGGATGTGCGATGAAAAGAGAATGGTTGCCCCTTTTTTATTTTCTTCTTCTAAAAGTTCAAAGAATTTCTGCTGCATCAGCGGGTCAAGACCGCTTGTTGGTTCGTCGAGAATAATTAACTTTGGTTCATGGAGCAGCCCTTGAACAATTCCGACCTTCTTTTTATTTCCTAAGGAAAGGTCATCAATTTTTTTATTAAGATCCAGGTCCATAATTGCAGCCAATTCTTTGATTCTCTTACTGCAATCTTTTTTATAAAAACTAGCTGAATATTTTAATAGGTCCTTTACCCTCATATTGTCATAGTAAAAAACTTCAGAAGGTAAATAACCGATTTCCTTTTTAATTTCCGGTGCAAATTGGACAGTGTCTTTGCCAAAGATGGTTGCACTGCCGCTTGTTGGGTAAATCAGCGACAAAAGGGTCCGAATGGTAGTTGATTTTCCTGCACCGTTTGGCCCGATGAACCCAAAAATTTCGCCTTCCTCAACATGAAAGCTAATGTCAGTGATCCCTCTTGATTTACCATAGGTCTTGGTTAGATGGTTAATTTCAATTACATTCATCGTGACAGCCTCCTAATGTTCGTTGGTATTTAACCTCAAGTGTTTATTTATAAAAACACTTAATCATGACCTCAAAATACGCTTCTGCTTCGGCTTGGATTGTTCGATAATCAATCTCATGGCCGGGGGACAACTTTGCTTTTTCCAGCGCTTCATCACTCATTTTTTCAAATGTCCAACTGATCATTTTTATGATTTTCGTGAGGTCAACATCGTCCCTAAACTTCGAATAATCAATTCCTTCATACGCTTTTTCAATATTGATATGCGTCAGTTCTGACTTCTTTTTATCAAATTCAACCTTTATTTCAGCCGATTCCTCCATAAATACCTCTTGGATGAACTTGAAGATATCTGGATAAGTTGAGAGCATCTCCATTTTGACGATGATGGCTTGACGCATTCGTATAAAGAAATCTGTCTCTTGAAGATTAATTTTCTTGTAAAATTCGTCGACGACCAGTTCGTAGCAGTAATCAAAGGCAAATAAGAACAGTTGCTTCTTGTTTTGAAAATAATGAAACAGCAGTCCCTTGGAAATTCCGGCTTCTTTGACAATTTCATTGGTCGATGCCCGGTCATATCCTTTCTCGGCAAATTCCTTAATGGCAGCATTTATAATTCGGTCTTGTTTTTCTTTATCTAAGTTGAGAAACTTCGAAAACATGGCCGCGGCCCTCCCTCTTTTGTTATTGACCACATCAGTCAACCACATTGTACTCCCGTTGACCCATATGGTCAATAGTGGTCAAGTTATATTTTTTACAAAAATATGAAATGGCTAGTTGATTTATAGTATGGCCTGCGGGGATATGCTACGATGCAGGGTGAAGGTACTATTTTACAGAGGTGATGGACAATTTTAATAAAATCCAGAGATGCTTCATTGACGTTGGAAGGATTGTTTGCCGCACAGCAGCGGTTATCTGTTAGCCATTCGCTCCAGCCGGTTTTGGCTGCGAAACGAGGTTCGGTTGAAGCGGGGATTGGCGGGGAGGAGAGGGTGGCAGATATTTTCCGTAAGCACCCATTTTCTAATGAACACCATATTTTCCACGATTTATCTCCCTCTTGGCGTGAAAATTTTCAAATGGATTCATTTGTACTGACCCCTTGGTTTGGTACGGTTTTAGAAGTGAAGAATATTGGCGGGGTTCTGGACTTCAAGGATAATCCACCTCAGCTGATCAGGACAAGGGAGGATGGCCACCAGGATGGGTTTGAGAGTCCTGTTGTCCAATTGGAACGTAATTGCGAATTAATTAATGATTGGCTATGGAATCGAAATATTGATATCCCGATATTTGGCGCCGTTGTATTGGCGTATCCTAAACAAATTGTGGCCGTTCCCCCTAAGAACACAAAAATCTTATTCCCCAGTTTGATTCCTTCTTTTTTGAAAAGCATCCCACAACACAGAAATAAGTTAGACTACGAAACCTTTAACTCGCTATCTGCAGAACTTTTGAAAAGTCATCAACCTTATATTCCTAAGCCAATTTGTGAAGCTTACAGTATTCCTTTCGAAGATTTCCGGACTGGTGGAAGGTGTGACGCCTGCGGCTGGTTTGGCATGATTAAGCTGCCCCGGACGTGGCGTTGTCCAAAATGCGGTGCGGTCGATCACCTTGTCCATCAAAGGACTCTACGTGAGTGGTTTTTGATATTTAAGCGGCAGATTACAAATCGGGAGTGCAGGGAGTTTTTGGGGGTTGATATTCATACAGCCAAGCGTATTTTGCTAAGTATGGATTTAAAATGTGATGGGACCTATCGAGATCGGTGCTATTTTTTGGATTTAAGTAGCAAGAACCAAACCAATAACCGGGATACGATTCTTATTCCTTAGTGTCGCCAGTAAATGATTTCTATGCGCCAGTATTCGTAGCTTATCCGCTAGTATTCGATGCCTATCCGCCAGTAAATAGAGCTCAATCGCCAGTAAAGTTTGGTCATCCGCCACTAACCCCTTCCGCCACACACTATAAAACGTGTAACCGCTCTCTCATAGTGATATGATATTCATGAATTCAACTCAATAAAGGGGAGTGTAGTGGAATTGAAGAACGAACTCATTGAAAGATTTACTTCCTATGTTAAAGTGGACACCCAGTCCAATGAAAACAACGAAACTTGTCCATCCACCGAGGGTCAGTGGACACTAGCCAGGATGCTTGTCGAAGAATTGCAAGCAATTGGAATGCAAGAAGTCACGATCGACGAGAATGCATACGTGATGGCGACCTTACCGTCAAACACGGACAAAGAGGTTCCAACGATTGGCTTCCTTGCCCATGTCGACACAGCCACTGATTTTACAGGGAAGAACGTGAACCCGCAAATCGTTGAAAACTATGATGGGAACGAAATCGTCTTAAACGAGGCTCTTAAAGTAGTGATGTCACCAAAGGATTTTCCAAGCCTTCCTGACTATAAAGGACATACCCTAATCACAACGGATGGTACAACGCTACTGGGTGCAGATAACAAAGCCGGCATCACCGAAATCATGACTGCCATGGCTTATCTGTTGAATCATCCGGAAATTAAACACGGTAAGGTCCGCGTTGCGTTCACTCCAGATGAAGAAATCGGCAGGGGACCACATAAGTTTGACGTTGCGGCCTTCAATGCCAAGTATGCTTATACCGTTGATGGCGGTCCACTCGGAGAATTAGAATACGAAAGCTTTAACGCGGCTGCTGCAAAAGTCACCATCAAAGGCAACAACATTCATCCAGGTTCCGCAAAAGACAAAATGGTCAACTCGATGAAAATTGCGATGGAATTACATAACAAGCTCCCAGCACAGGAAGCACCAGAACATACCGAAGGATACGAAGGCTTCTTCCATCTGTTAGCCTTCAATGGTGATGTGGAACTTACCAAGCTTCACTACATTATCAGAGACCATGATATGGACAGCTTCAAGGCGCGCAAGACGTTAATTGAAAGCATCGCGGGTGAACTAAATGCCAAATACGGCAGTGACACTATCCAACTCGAGCTCAATGATCAATATTACAACATGGGTGAAAAAATTAAACCAGTCATGGAAATTGTCGACATTGCACATGAAGCAATGGTGAGCCTTGGCATTACACCAATTGTTAAACCAATTCGCGGCGGCACTGATGGATCTCAGCTTTCCTATATGGGTCTGCCGACACCAAATATCTTTACCGGCGGGGAAAATTTCCACGGCAAATTTGAATTCATTTCCGTGGATAATATGATTAAAGCCACTAACACTGTCATTGAAATCATCAAATTAACTGAACAAAAAGCATAACTAAAAAAGCTCGCTTTGACTAATCAAAGTGAGCATTTTTTCATAAAAGCAGTGCTGCTGCACATTGTTGAAGACTTGACACTGTTTCTTCAAGCTGGGTATATAGCTGCTCAACCGACCATTTTCCGCCATTTCCTGCTAAATCTTTTTGAATCAATAATAGCATCCAAATCGAAAACACAGCTGCCACTAAAAAATACTCCTTAAAAAACAAAGCCCGGTCATACTCAAACGTCACCTGATTAAGGTACGTTTCCAGGATCGTCTCCCGCAATGAACTAGTTATTTTTTTTGGAAAAAGGGGATGGGACATATCAATCAGATGGTATAGGTCCCAGTGTGGTGAATTTAGATGGGCGTGCTCCCAGTCTAAAACCTTCAACTTGTTGCCAGCAACCGCATAATTTCCGGTATGTAAATCACCGTGGGTCAGCACTTGAAGCTTTGACAGCTGCCAATCGCTTAATTTATCAAAAATATCATCAACAAATTTTCGCTCCATGTTCAAAGAAGACAGTAAACGATATACTTCATCCTTCTTAACAATAACCTCAGAAACAATCTCCTCTATTCTCGGCTTCAGCCCCTTATTGGGGAGAACTCCCAATTGCTCAACCGGGAGGGAATGCCACCATGCAGCCCACTTTATGACTTCTAATACAATATCCTCGTTAAATTCATGTGAGAGCTGACCAAGGTCCTCAAGAATCATCCAGTTAAGTTCGGTACATTTATCTATGGAGTAAGCAATAATTTTTGGAAAGATTGCTGGAAAATGGGGGAGAATATGTTCATAAACCCAGACCTCTTTGCCTAATTGACCATTATTTGTTAGTGGTTTAAAAATATAGCTTGTTTCTGGAGTCAGATAAAATCTTTCCACAAATCTTCCATTCATCCCTTTATAGAGGATTTCCTTTTTTAAAATTAACTTTTCATTTAATGCTCCGTTGGCCTGAACAAGATTGTTAGGCAGCTCCATTGACACACCACCAAACCTATTAATAGTTTCATAGATTTATTTTTCCTAATAATATTGGTAATCTTTATGCACATCATGTAAAAAGCATTACTGAATATTTTCAAACAGCTTGGTCAAAATAACAGTGGTTCGATTTTTCAAGGAGGTTAGACGGATGGATAATCGTGACACACATGAATTTGTAGAACAACTGCATGAAAAGCAGGCAAAAGATCAAAAAAATAAGCAACGGCAAGCGACTAGTCAAAAAAGCCAAAGGATGCCGAATAAACAGCATTAATAAGAAAAGCGGAAGCGCCCTGGTCAGCGGCGTATGGCCTCCTCGAATGAGCTAACGCTCTTTCTTCGTGCGATGCTTATGCTGCCGAAGTCTTCCTTGTGGAGCGCTCCAACTGAGATAAAGGAAACACGAAGAGC
>Ga0209370_1002223_pt1 | contig 14473 bp, 18 predicted proteins | sample AgamicAtPrz_FD_187164 | JGI IMG/M metagenome (GOLD analysis project Ga0209370, IMG submission 187164) | Agave microbial communities from Guanajuato, Mexico - At.P.rz (SPAdes) (version 2) | ecosystem: Host-associated > Plants > Phyllosphere > Phylloplane/Leaf | place: Guanajuato, Mexico... | reverse complement strand
GCAACGGGGTCATCCGTGTGCTTCTTGAACCTGTCGATGCCTTTCTACGTGATCACCTTCAAAAGCTAAAGTTCCATTTGGACAATGGCCATCGAGTCACGATGATGAAAAAAATGACCGAGGAGTATTCGGTTTCTGACTATTTATTTTTCTCGGATGATCAACACTATTTTGGAAAATGGCATGGAAGGACATTAGATGAGGTTAAAGGTCTATTAAACGGAATTCATCAAAACTTTCCGAAAAGCGGGATCAAATATTTTGCGGAATTATCATCAAATGTTTATATTCATTCCTTTGAACCGAAGCCTCGATTAGTTGTTTTTGGTGCCGGCGCTGATGCCGTGCCATTGGTAAAAATCGCCTCACAGGCAGGATTTTCAGTGACTGTTTCCGATTGGCGTTCTGCCTTGTGTAATGTAGACCACTTTCCAGATGCGGATGGATGGCTAGTTGGAAACTCTTATGAGACGATTCCACTTCTTCATTTAACCCGTTCTGATTCAGTCCTGATCCTTACGCACCAATTTCAAAAGGATCAGGAGATATTGAATCATTTAAAGGGGAAGGAATTAATGTATTTAGGCGTCCTTGGTCCAAGAATAAGGACACAACGTCTTCTCGAGGGGCTGGCATTTCCTCAGGAAATTAACAGTCCTGCAGGTCTATCGATAGGAGCAGAGGGGCCCGAGGAGATTGCCATCAGTTTAGTTGCAGAACTAATACAACGGCAACGGAGTATGAGGCAGCAAAAGGTGATTACCTTTGAACTATAACGCTGGGGTCATCGCAGTCTGTCTTGCCGCGGGTAAGAGTCAGCGGATGGGGATTAACAAACTGGCCCTCCCATGGGGGAAAAGATCAATTGGTCAGTCAGTCTTAGAAAAAGCAGTAAAATCTGCATTAAGTTTTACCATTGTGGTGACAAGGGAAGCGGATTATCTCCACTGGATTGATCGCAGCCTTTTTCAAACTCCTCTCCAAGAAAAGTGGAAAGCTGTGATATGCCAAGACGCTGATCTAGGGCAGGCCCATTCCTTGCACACTGGATTACGGGAAGCAATGGAAATGGAGCCAAAAGGAATCATGATCCTTCTTGCTGATCAACCACTTCTGCCAGTAAAAATCATCAATGACTTAGTTTTTCGTTACATGAAGGGTCTCCACCAAAATATCGATATCCCGTTTCTTGCGGCAAGTTTTCAGGATATTCCGAGACCGCCAATTATTTTTTCAACTAAAGTAGTTCCTGACTTATTGAAACTTGAAGGGGATGAAGGAGCTCGCCAGCTTTTTAGAAAATCTCAATTAACTGGAAAACTAGTTGACTATGAAAACAGTTGGGACTTTTTTGATGTGGATACAAAAGAGGATTATGAAATTCTGAAGGGGGTGGGCACGAGTAGTGAATAACCAGCCGCGGCTTTCAATCGAGGACGTAAATCAAATGAACAAAGAAGAGTTTGTGAGTGCAGTAGGATGGGTGTTTGAGCACTCTCCATGGGTGGCAAGGGCAGCATGGGAAAGTCTGCCCTTATATTCTCGTGAGGAACTCTTACAAAGAATGGTGACGGTTGTAAAAAATGCAGAGGAAGCTGTTCAATTGGCACTGCTTCGGGCCCATCCGGATCTCGGGACTAGATTAATCATTTCAGAGGTTTCACAAAAGGAGCAAGCAGGTGTTGGGCTTGATCGGTTAACTATGGATGAACATAAGGAGTTTATGTCACTAAATCAAAGGTATGTTGAACAATTTGGCTTTCCGTTTATTATGGCGGTGAAGGGCCAAAACAAGGGTACCATCCTTGCAGCAATGAAAGTGCGTGTTGCTAATGCCTATGAACAAGAATTCCTGACAGCCTTAAATGAAGTCTATAAAATTGTGGGGTTCCGCTTAACTGATCTTATTGAATAAAGGGGAGGATGCTATGCAAAGAACGATGCGTTATGGAAAAGCAGATGTTTGGGTTTATCGTACTTACGCAACCCCGCTCACAGCCGTCCGTCCAATTCCTGAATCAGCCTTTTCGGGTAGAAGTAATATTCTGTTTGGAATGAACGTGAAGGTGGCAGTAGAGGGCGATGCTTTCTTACCGTCTTTTAAAGATGGCGATAATTCATTAGTTGTCGCAACTGATTCAATGAAAAATTTTATTTTAAAACATGCTGGCGATTATAAAGGTTCCACCCAAGAAGGGTTCCTTGAGTTTGTCGGCCGTCGTTTCCTTGAAACGTATTCACATATGAGTGCAGTCGATATTTCAAGTGAACAAATCCCATTTGACGAACTTCCAGTACCGACGAAAGATAGTTTTGAACCGAGCCCATTAGTATTTCGCTATTCATTAAATGAGCAGTCTTTGGCTCAAGTGGAAGTGAAACGCTCTGGAGAAGAAATTATCACAACTGATCATCTCAGCAGTTTAAAGGGACTAAAGCTTTTAAAGGTACGAGGCAGTTCCTTTTATGGGTTTGTGCAAGATGAATATACAACACTTCCGGAATCCTTTGATCGACCGCTGTTTATCTTTTTGAATATTGGGTGGCGCTATAACGATTTTGAGGAAGCGAAGGGCAGGACAGCAAATGGGTATGTCGCCGCAGAGCAAGTAAGGGATATTGCTTATACGGTTTTTCATGAAGAAAATTCTCCCTCCATCCAAAATCTTATCTACCGCATTGGCCTTCGCGTATTAGAGCGTTTTCCACAGTTAGTTGAGGTTCGCTTTGAATCCAATAACCGGACGTGGGAAACCGTTTTAGACGAAATTCCAGCCTCACAAGATGGAAAGGTATTTACCGAACCGCGACCTCCTTACGGGTTTCAATGTTTTTCAATGACACGTGATGATTTAGAAAATCCAGGGGAATTACCGAAATGACAGGAAAGTTAACTACTCACGTTCTGGATTTAAGTATTGGTAAGCCAGCAAGTGGAGTGGTAGTGGAGTTATGGCAAGTTGATTCAGAAAACAGGTTTCAATTCATTTTGACATGCCGGACAAATGAGGATGGGCGAGTTAACCAATCACTTCTAGAAAAAACAAGCATGAAAATAGGAATCTATGAACTTCGTTTTCATGTGGGAGATTATTTCCGTAATCGTGGTACGTTACTCGGAGACCCTTCCTTCTTAGATTGTGTTCCTATTCGCTTTGGCATCTCTGAACCCGAATCCCACTATCATGTTCCATTGCTGATTTCACCTGGTGGGTATAGTACGTATCGAGGGAGTTAAGGAGGATCCTAACATGAAAGAACTATGGGTGAAGAATGGGCTTGTTTTTACCGAGGAAGGCTTTCGAGAGGTAAACATTCGAGTGATTGATGAGCAAATCGACTCCTTTGTAAAAAGTGAAGCAGAACCATTGAAAGAGGAAACAGATACAGTGATCGATGCAAGCGGCTGTCTCGTTGTTCCTGGCTTTATTGATGCCCATGTCCATTTCAATGACCCGGGAAGAACGGATTGGGAAGGTATTGAGACAGGCAGCCGTGCCGCAGCAATCGGCGGCACCACGACGATTTTTGATATGCCGCTGAATTGTGCCCCCTCCATCACTAATCTTATTAATTTACTAGATAAAAAGGATTACTTAGCTACTAGGTCATATGTTGATTATGCTCTGTGGGGGGGAATAACAGAGACGAACATCACTGACCGGAAAGAGCTCTCCCAAATGAGTACGGGGATTATTGCTTGGAAGGCATTTATGAGTGAGAGTGGAATTGAAGATTTCCCATTCGTATCTCCGAATGGATTGAAACAAGCCATGCAAGCAGCTTCGGAACATAAGAAGATTCTCGCCCTCCATGCAGAATGGAATGAGGAGATTCATAAGTTGTCAGCTTTTTATAAACAAAGGGTGGGAATGAATGAACGAAAGGCCTTTCTCGCCAGCAGACCCGTATCAGCAGAAGAAAAAGCTGTTAATTATGCACTAGAACTTGCTGCAAAATATGGAACTGCCCTTCATTTTGTGCATATTAGTTCAGCGAAAGTAATCGGATTGATCGAGCAAGCCAAAAAAAGCGGAGTAGACGTCACTGTTGAAACCTGTCCCCATTATTTAATCTTTGATGAAGAGGATTTTCTTAAAAGCGGTGCCATCCTCAAATGTGCGCCGCCATTAAGACCGCGCGAAGAAGTAGAGGGGCTATGGGACTGCATTCAGAGAGGATGGATTGATACCATTGGCTCCGATCATTCTCCATGCTTATATTCGATGAAAGCAACAGATTCCATCTGGGAAGCATGGGGAGGAATTCAGGGGGTTCAATTTACATGGCTTTCACTGCTTGATGAAGCCCTTAAACGGAGAATTAGCCTTAAAGAAATTTTACCATTAGGGACGTCGAATGTGGCAGAGAGGTTTGGAATCGCTGAACGGAAAGGAAGGATTCGGCCTGGACTCGATGCGGACTTAGTGTTGATCCGTTTAGATGAATCAACGATTGTTGATAAACAGTCATTTGCCTTTAGAAATGCTTATTCACCCTATGAGGATAAGGAGTTTTTACTCAAAGTGAAGAAAACAATTTTACGAGGAAAAGTCATATATGATGACCAATTAGGGGTGAGTAATGGAAAGTTCGGTGTTTGTCTTTAGAGAAGAGGAGGAATTTGATGAATCAGGATAAGGAACTGTTAGTCCAATGGGTTGAAGAACACCAGGTAGAAATGATTGATTTTTTACAAAAAATCGTGCAAGTTCCTTCGGATAATCCTGCAGGCGACTGTTATCCAATTGCGGCCTTTTTATATCATCAGCTTCAGGAACTCGGATTTGAGGATGTTTCCCTATTAGATGTGGAGGAAGTGGAAGTCAAAGCGGCTGGAATGATCAGTCTGGCCAATGTCCTAAGCCGCACGAAGTTTGGAAATGGAGAGGGAACCAATATAGCCCTAAATGCACATGGTGATGTCGTGCCGCCAGGGTTAGGCTGGAGTGTTGACCCATATGGAGGGGAGATCATTAACGGTAGGATGTATGGCCGGGGTGTAGCTGTCTCCAAATCGGATATTGCTGCCTACTCATATGCTGTTCTAGCCTTGAAACAGGCAAAAATCAGTCAGCGGCTGCAAGGGGAAGTCAACCTTGCATTTACCTTTGATGAAGAGACAGGAGGCGAATTAGGACCGAAAAGACTGCTTGATCAAGGGGATATTAAACCAGATCAGGCGATTGCTGCTGGCTTTACCTATTCAGCGGTTAATGCCCACAATGGCTGTTTACATTTTGAAGTGAAAACAACAGGAAAATCTGCTCATGCGGCCTTACCGCATACTGGAATTGATGCGCTTGAGGCGACGACTGAGATTCTAAATCGTTTATATGAATACCGAAAGACTCTTGCTGCGAAAAAATCTACTGTGCCTGGAATTGATCATCCAACCTTAGTTGTCGGTCTCATTTCGGGAGGAATTAACACGAATGTTGTGCCTGATGAATGCACGATCAGAGTAGATCGAAGACTGATTCCTGGTGAAGATGGGGCACAAGCGGAGGCGGAATTTAGAAGTGTGGTGGAAGAAGCCGTAAAGACGGTCAAGGGAATAAAAATAGAGATTCGCAAAATTCTCCATGCAGAAAGTTTCGGACCTGTTCCGGAAGATTCCCCATTGATTTCAGCTCTGTCTTCGAATTGGCAGTCCATTATGAAGGGCAAGGGTGAATTAGCCATTAACGGCGTACCAATCTATGCAGATGCCCGTCATTTCTATGAAAAAGGGATCCCAACAATCATGTTTGGTGTTGGACCTAAAGTGTTAGAAGAGGCCAACGGGCACCGGGCTGATGAACACATTAGAATCGAAGATTTGATTGATGCTACGAAAATTATTGCATGTACACTTTATGATTTACTGGGGGGAGGCAAGCGATGAAATTAACTCAGCGGGAACAGGAAAAATTAATGATTGTTGTTGCAGCAGACCTGGCTAGGCGCCGTAAAGACCGAGGCCTAAAATTAAACTACCCTGAGGCGATTGCCCTGATCACCTATGAAATTATCGAAGGGGCAAGAGATGGGAAATCGGTGGCAGAACTGATGAGTGAGGGGGCCAAAATATTATCCAATGAAGATGTGATGGAAGGGATTGCGGAGATGATTCACGATATTCAGGTAGAGGCAACCTTTCCAGATGGAACCAAGCTTGTCACTGTACATGAACCAATTCGATAGATTTAGAGTGGGTTGGTTGGGACTTTAAGCTAATTTTAGAAGAAAAATAGGGGGATTTTACAAAATAGGGGGTTAATTTTACAAAAATCAAATTTATTTTACGAATGAGAAGTTCGATTTTACAAAAAATGAAGTTATTTTACGAAATAGAGAGTTGATTTTACAGTAAATGTAAAATAACTTCCAACTGGGGAGGGGAAGTAAAAAAATGATACCAGGAGAATATCGATTAAAACAAGAGCCGATTATTTGTAACGAGGGGAGAACGGCTGTTAGGGTCATGGTGCTCAATCAAGGTGACAGGCCGATTCAAGTCGGCTCCCATTTTCATTTTTATGAAGTAAATAGCGCGCTAAAATTTGACCGAGACCAAGCATTTGGAAAGCATCTAAATATCCCTGCTGGCACTGCCGTCCGCTTTGAACCTGGCGATGCGAAGGAAATAGACCTCGTTCCCTTCGCCGGTAAGCGTGAAGTCTATGGACTAAATAATAAAACAGATGGCCCTCTGGACAAAGGGGGGAAGAAACAGTTATGAGCTTTCGAATGTCGAGAAAACAATATGCAGACATGTTTGGTCCTACAACAGGCGACGCCATCCGGCTTGCGGACACTGATTTATTTATCGAAATAGAAAAGGATTTTACTATTTATGGGGATGAAGTGAAATTTGGAGGTGGAAAAGTAATCCGTGACGGGATGGGGCAGCATCCGCTTGTGACACGAGCACAGGGAGCACTGGATACCGTCATTACCAACGCCATTATTTTGGATTATAGCGGGATCTATAAAGCCGATATTGGGATTCGAGATGGCAGAATCACTGGAATTGGAAAAAGTGGCAATCCTCTCTTAATGGAAGGTGTAGATCTCATCATTGGGGCGTCGACAGAAGTCATTGCCGGAGAAGGGATGATTGTAACAGCCGGCGGGATTGATGCCCATATCCATTTTATTAGTCCGCAGCAAATTGAAACAGCCCTGTCATCAGGGATTACAACCATGATTGGCGGTGGCACCGGTCCGGCAACGGGAACAAATGCAACCACTTGTACGCCGGGGGAATGGAATATTCACCGCATGTTGGAGGCTGCTGAAGAATTCCCTATAAATCTAGGATTCTTAGGAAAGGGTAATTCGTCTGCTGAGGAACCGTTAATTGAACAGATTAATGCCGGTGTGATTGGTCTTAAATTGCATGAAGATTGGGGGACGACTGCCTCTGCCATTGACCACTGCCTCAAGGTCGCGGACAAGTATGATATACAAGTTGCCATTCATACCGATACCTTAAATGAAGGCGGGTTTGTCGAGGATACTTTGTCAGCGATTAATGGCCGGGTCATCCATACGTACCATACGGAAGGTGCAGGCGGAGGTCATGCTCCTGATATTATTAAAGTCGCAAGTTTCCCGTATATCCTCCCGTCATCCACCAATCCAACACGACCCTACACCAAAAATACCTTAGATGAGCATTTAGATATGCTGATGGTTTGTCATCACTTGGACCCCGACGTGCCGGAGGATATTGCCTTTGCTGATTCGCGCATCAGAAAAGAAACGATTGCAGCGGAAGACATTCTCCACGATTTGGGCGTATTCAGCATGATTAGTTCTGATTCGCAGGCGATGGGCCGAGTAGGAGAAGTGATCACTCGTACCTGGCAAACAGCTGATAAAATGCGGAAGCAGCGCGGCAAGCTACCGGAAGACAAGGGGGCCTGCGACAACTTCCGTGCTAAGCGATACATTGCCAAATATACAATTAATCCAGCGATAACGCATGGGATTGCGGAGGAAGTGGGGTCGGTGGAGGTGGGGAAATTGGCAGATCTCGTCATTTGGGATCCGGCATTTTTTGGCGTTAAACCAGAGATCGTTATCAAAGGTGGAATGATTGCGCATAGTTTGATGGGAGATCCAAATGCCTCAATTCCCACTCCGCAGCCTGTTCTGTATCGGCCCATGTTTGCTTCCTTCGGTAAAGCCAAGTACACCACATCGGTTACTTTCATGTCAAAAGCAGCGATTGAACTTGGAGTTCCCGAAAAGCTGGGACTAAAAAAACAAATCAAGCCAGTACAAGGAATCAGACAGCTATCAAAAAAGGATATGAAGCTAAATGCTGAGATGCCATCCATTGAAGTCGATCCACAAACTTATGAGGTGATCGTGGATGGAGAACTAATGACCTGTGAACCAGCTGAGGTATTACCGATGGCACAGCGCTATTTCTTATTTTAGGAGTGAGAGAATGATTATTGAAAAAGTCATTGGCAATGTAGAAGAAATCTCAACTACTGGACGTCACATAGAAAGGGTATATCTAGCTAGTGATGACTTAGTGAAGCGAATTCAGCGGGTGACAACTGACCACGGAAAAGAGGTTGGGATCCGCTTAAAGGAACCAAAAGACTTGATTGATGGCGATATATTATTCATGGATGACAGAAATATGATTGTCATCAGTGTCACCAGCGACGACTTGATCGTGATTCAGCCGACAAGTTTAAAGCAAATGGGGGAAATTGCTCATCAATTGGGCAACCGCCACTTACCAGCGCAATTTGAAGGTGAGGTTATGCTTGTCCAATTTGATTATCTTGTTCAGGAACTGCTCGACCAATTGGGTGTTCCATACTCAAGAGAGAAGAGAAAGGTAAAAAGGGCTTTCCGCCATATCGGACACTCGCATGGATAATCAACTTTTAGCTTTACTGCAAATTGGCGATTCGAATTTTCCTTCAGGTGCTTTTTCCCATTCATTTGGATTGGAAACTTACATTCAGGAAGAAACCGTCTATAGTAAGGAAACCTTTTTTGAATGGCTCCGCATTTACTTGGAAAAACAATTGGCCTATACGGATGGACTTGCCTGCCGCATAACCTATGAAACCTTACTTAATAATGATACGGAAGAGCTCTGGATACTCGATCGAAAACTGTTCATACAGAATATCCCCAAAGAAACACGGGAAGCAAACCGACGGATTGGGGAACGATTGATTCGAATGGGGCATGATTTATATTCAATTCCATTATTAAAGGTGTACCTTAGTAAAATTCGTGCCAAGGAGGCGTTGGGCCACCCTGGAATTGCTTTTTCAATCATCTGCCACTACTTAGGTATTGAGAAAAGACAGGGGATCTTGACTTTCCTTTATTCAAGTATGGTGACTCTTATTCAGAATGGTGTGCGCGGAATACCGCTTGGGCAGACAGCTGGTCAGCGTATCCTATTAGAACTGCAGCCTTTTTTACTGAAAATAACAGAAGAAATTGAACATATGGATGTGGATGATTTTGGAGTTGTTGCTCCTGGCCTTGAAATTGCACAAATGCGCCATGAAAGACTACATACCCGATTGTTTATGTCCTAAATAACCATGAAAGAAGGGGAAACAATGGAACCAGTACGTATAGGAGTTGGAGGACCAGTTGGAGCAGGGAAGACGCTGCTTGTTGAGCGATTAACCAGGTACCTCAATGAGGAATATAAAATGGCGGTTGTAACCAATGACATCTACACAAAGGAAGATGCACAGTTTTTAATAAAAAACAGTGTGCTCCCGGGAGATCGAATTATTGGTGTAGAGACCGGCGGTTGCCCGCATACAGCAATTCGGGAAGATGCGTCGATGAACTTTGCTGCAATTGATGAGCTAAAGGAGAAACATCCGGACCTTGCGCTTATTTTTGTTGAAAGTGGAGGTGATAACTTAGCTGCCACCTTTAGTCCTGAACTTGTTGACTTTTCCATTTATATTATTGATGTAGCCCAAGGGGAAAAAATTCCTCGTAAAGGCGGACAAGGGATGATTAAATCTGATCTATTTATTATCAATAAGATTGATTTAGCACCGTATGTTGGCGCAAGTCTAGAGGTCATGGAGGCAGATACACAGGCAGCTCGAGGCAAGAAGCCTTATATTTTTACGAACTTAAAAGAGGATGTCGGTGTAAACGAAGTTATTCATTGGCTTAAGTCAAATGCACTGCTGGTTGGGTTAGGGTAGGTGGTAAACTGGACAGGATACTTAAGACTAACAGGTTCCAGGAAAGGGAAGAAAACAATTTTAAAAGATTCCTATTCTGAGGGTGCTTTTAAAATTACTAGACCTATTTACCTGACAACAAGCGGTGAGGCCTGTTTTTATATAATGAATCCTGGCGGGGGTTATGTGGACGGGGATTCATATAAAATTGATATTTGTTTGGAAGAAGACGCCAATGCCATTATCACGACGCAATCATCTACTAAAATATATAAGACGACAATCAAGCCTGCCATTCAAGAGCAGACGATCTATTTAAAAAGCGGCAGTGTTTTAGAATATCTGCCCGATCCAGTTATCGCATACCAGTATAGTTGTTATAAGCAACGTACTGTAGTTCGAATGGAAAGCGGGTCCTCCCTTATTTGTTCAGAAATATTTACTCCAGGCTGGGCGCCGGATGGCACATTATTTCAATATGGCTTATTGCAATCCAAAATGGAAGTATACCGAGATGAGAGATTAATATTATTTGATCATCTAAAACTTCAACCAGATGGGGATATCAAGGGGATTGGTTTTATGGAGGGGTTTACCCATTTTGGGACGATGATTGTTATTGATGATCGAGTAAACCAGCTTTTTTTAGAAGAACTCCATAACTATTTCGAATCGGTTTCTGAAGCACGAATTGGTCTCACTATGATCGCAGAGCCAGGTTTTGCCCTTAGGGTTCTTGCAAATACAACGCAGGAGATAGAAAAAATCCTCTCTTTTTGTCATGAATGCATTCGTAATAAATTGATGGAAAAGGAGGCCGTGTTTCTAAGAAAATATTAAAATTTGTTTAGGACTCGCCAGTCGGTGAGTTTTTTTCTCTTTATGGTCGATAATTGTGGGAGAGGGAATCGAAGAATTATAATGGAGATATCTTGCCCTAGGAGGTATATATGAAAAAACTAGTTGTCGATAAAACGATTGTAATCAATGCTCCGGCGTCAAAGGTATGGGATGTGTTAACGGTTGAGGAGTACAATAACCATTGGGCAACGGAATTCTCGAGCGGCGGACCACAGTTTCATCTCGACTCTACATGGGAATTAGGTAGTCCTGTCCTTTGGAAAGGGGAAGATGGGACAGTGATCGTCGAAGGTAATGTGACGGCTCTTGAGAAAAATAAACTCCTCCGCTTTACCGTATTTGATGTGCGCAGTGAGGAAAAGGCGCTTGTCACCGAAGAGGACGGAATCACCTTCCAATTATCCGAGGAAATGGGTATGACAAACTTACATATCTTACAAGGTGATTTTTCTGTGATGCCGGAAGGGAAAAAATACCGTGATTTAAGTGCGGATATTTGGGACAAGGTGCTGCCAAGTATTAAAAAGATGGCGGAATCAAACTAACTATTAAATTAAATTTTTTTCGGGCTAGGTATTTACCAACCTAGCCCCTTTTGTTGTGATAAAATTTTTAATAAAAAGGAGAGTATGCTGAATGAATATCATTGACCTACATTGTGATGCCCTGATGAAACTTCAAGAAGCGCAAGGGAAACTACGGTTTGCGGATGCGCCGGAATTACATACAAATAAAACACGATTACAGCAAGGCCAAATCAAAGTTCAATGCTTTGCGATATTTATTGAACCTGAAATCAAGGGTGATCAGAAATTTCAAGTAGCTCTCGAGCAAGTTGATTATTTTTACAAGGAAGTGCTGGGAAAAAATCCGGATATGGTCCATATCAAAGAATGGTCCGATTTTGACCGCTTAAAAATTGGCCAAATTGGCGCGATGTTAACACTTGAAGGCGTTGATGCGATTAGCAACGATTTAGCAAAGCTTCATATTCTTTATCAACTTGGGGTACGTTCCGTTGGTTTGACATGGAATCAAGCAAATCTCGCTGCAGATGGTGCCGGTGAACCGCGCGGGGCGGGGCTGACGTTGTTCGGGAAAGAGATTGTCGAGTTTAATAACGACCATCAAATCCTGACTGATGTTTCCCATTTAAGTGATAAGGGGATTTGGGAGGTCATTGAATTAGCCAAGTATCCGATTGCAAGTCACTCGAACGCTCGAGCACTTTGTAATCATTTGCGAAATTTAACAGATGAACAAACACAGGCGATGTTTGCTAAGGGCGGCTTGATTCATGTCGTTTATTATCCGCCTTTTGTTAAGGAATCAGGTGAAGTAACGATTTCAGACCTTGTGAAACATATTGATCATTTTTGCTCATTGGGCGGCGTTAAACAAATCGGATTCGGCTCGGATTTTGATGGGATTTCAACTTTTATCACTAATTTAGAGGACGCCTCGAAAAGCCAAAATCTTATCAACGAACTATTAAAATATTACTCTGAAGAGGTTGTCCGCGGCTTTGCTTATCAAAACTTTCTTGACCATCGGCCAGGGATTTTCCGATGAAGGTTAGAGCAAAAGGAAACATCGTTGGAAACCTGCCAACGGGAAGGAAAAACTGTATCACCGATGTGGCGGATGTAATGGTAGGTCATGTCACACTTGACTACCCGATTAATCAGTCAGTTGAGGAATATGCCTGTACAGGTGTAACGGCAATCCTTCCTCATAAAGGCAATTTATTTAAAGAAAAAGTAACCGCGGCCAGTTATGTTATTAACGGATTTGGAAAAACAACAGGTCTTGTGCAGTTGAATGAATTAGGTGTGCTTGAATCGCCCATCATGTTAACAAATACCTTCGCGGTCCCAGCTGTCACACAGGGAGTGCTGGAATACATGCTTGAAGGGAATCAGGAAATTGGTGACACGACAGGAACCATTAATGTAGTCGTTGGGGAATGTAATGACAGCTATTTAAATTCAATCCGTTTATTTCCTGTAAAACCTGAGCATGCCATTGAAGCCATCAAGAAAGCATCGGAAGAACAGGCAGTCGAAGGGGCGGTTGGAGCAGGAAAAGGCATGGTTTGCTTTGGTTATAAAGGCGGGATTGGCTCGTCCTCCCGAATCGTTGAAGAGTACACGGTCGGATGCTTAGTTCTTAGCAATTTTGGAAAAAAGGAAGAATTACAAGCATTTCGCTATTCACAGGCGGGAGGCTTGTCTGAGACATCCGATGGTTCGATTATCATTGTTTTGGCCACCGATGCCCCGTTAAGTGACCGGCAATTGCAGCGCTTGGCGAAACGCTGCGGGATTGGGCTGGGCCGAACCGGCAGTCATTTTAGTCATGGCAGCGGTGATATTGTCATTGCTTTTTCCACGGCCCATAAAATGGTACACTTTTCGGACGCGAAGATTGAAACTCGCTGCCAGCTTCGCGAGGACCATCCGATTATGAACCAGCTATTTACGTCCGCAGCAGAAGCTGCCGAGGAAGCCATTTTAAATTCCTTAGCACAAGCGGAAACAACAAAGGGAAGAGCCGGAAGGGTTGTCCATCAAATTGAATTTCACAAAGAGGAGTAATCAAATTGTACCTTACTATAAAAGAGACAGCAGAATATTTATCAATGCCTGAGGCAACCGTTAAAAGCCTTATTCAGCAAAAGAAAATCCGCGCCCTATTTGATGGGGAAGCATACCTAATCTACAAAGAACAATTCAATACCCACCTAAAACAAATGGAAAAATACAAACAACTAATCGAAGAAATCCTAAACGAACCCATCCCAGAAAGCATCGACGTGAAGGACGAGGACTAATATTGGTGGTTTAATATTGGTGCCTGACACCATTCGTGAACAAAACTATGAATTTGTCTATATGGGGTGGACGCTTGGATCATATGGTGCCTGACACTATTTGGAGGTGAAGTATGGATAATATTTTTATGAAAAGGGTCTATGAGCCTTTTGAGGAAGTGGATGGATTTAGGATTTTGATTGATCGGCTCTGGCCGAGGGGGATTTCTAAGGATGCGGCAAAGCTGTCGTATTGGTTTAAAGATTTAGCTCCGAGCAATGAGTTGCGGAAATGGTTTTGTCACAAACCTGAACTTTTTGAAGAATTCCGGAGCAGATACCTTGAGGAACTTCGTTCAGATGAACAAAAACGGGAATATATCCGGCAAATCTTTGAAATGACAGCACAGGGCACAGTCACGCTCCTATATGGAGCAAAGGACCCGGTCTATAATCACGCTCGGGTATTGATGGAGGAACTTAATAGATTAGTTGGGGTGGATTGATTAAATTTTAAAGGAAATTCGGTGGGATGATGTCCGAAGAGGCAGTAAAAACGGGATAGCGGTAATCATAGGAAGCGACTAATGCCCGACGAGGTCCAAAAAACGGATCA
>Ga0209370_1002219_pt1 | contig 14505 bp, 10 predicted proteins | sample AgamicAtPrz_FD_187164 | JGI IMG/M metagenome (GOLD analysis project Ga0209370, IMG submission 187164) | Agave microbial communities from Guanajuato, Mexico - At.P.rz (SPAdes) (version 2) | ecosystem: Host-associated > Plants > Phyllosphere > Phylloplane/Leaf | place: Guanajuato, Mexico... | reverse complement strand
ACCTCAATGGGCGATCCACTATAGCCTGGCCTATACCAGCTGGAGCCAGTTCCAGGAGCTGAAAGCGACCGGAACCAATGGTCAAACGCTGTTCTATAAGGACGAAAGCTTCCACGACGCCTATCGTATTGCGTTGGGTACCACCTACTACTACGATAAAAACTGGACTTTCCGCTCCGGTATCGCATTTGACGACAGCCCGGTTCCGGCAGACAAGCGTTCTATTTCCATTCCGGATCAGGACCGCTTCTGGTTAAGTGCTGGCGCGACATATGCGTTCAACGAGAATGCATCCATCGATGCGGGCGTTTCTTATATGCACGGTCAGAAAGTTACGTTCCAGGAAGGCCCTTACGAGTTTACCTCTGAAGGTAAAGCCTGGCTGTTCGGTACGAACTTCAACTACGCGTTCTAATCGTACTGGAATCAAAAAAGGTGAGCATTGCTCACCTTTTTTATTTACTCGGAATCGATATCTTTTAGTTCGTTTTCGATAGCCTTCGCGTTTGGATTCTCTTCCGGCTTCAGCTTACCGCCGTTGGCAATAAAGTCATGATTCTGGAAGTACGCTTCACGCACCATAATGTACGGGTCAGAAGACTGGCGCAGCAGACCGTCAGAGTCGAGCAGTTGTGCACGGGTTTCAATCCCTTCCACCGTCCATTTACCTACCGACAGCGGCCAGGTCAGCCACGACAGAACCGGATACAGCGTATCGACCATATCACCGCCATCATCACGCACGGTGAAGCTGCCATAGAACGGCAGATGAACGTAAGGGCCGTAGCCGACACCATAATGCCCCAGCGTACTACCAAAACGGTGCGGCTGTTCACGCTGCAGTTTCGGGTTCGCCATGCCAGCGACGTCAATAAAGCCGCCCATCCCCAGAATGGAGTTCAGGAAGAAGCGGGTAAAGTGCACCATCCCCTGATACGGGTCGCCCTGCAGGAAGTAGTTCACCATTACCGCAGGCTCTTCGAGGTTGCTGGTAAAGTTACTTAACCCGTTACGCGCGGGTTGTGGAACATAATCGCGCCATGCCACTGCCACCGGGCGAACCACATACGGGTCCAGCACGTTGTAGTTGAAGCTATACATGGAGCGGTTAAATCCTTCGAGAGGATCGGAGCGTCCCGTTTGCTCCCCGGAGCTGGCGCAGCCCACAAGCATCGTCGCGCCCAGCGCAAGCGCCGACAGCCGAAGTTTCATAAATATCTCCCTGTTCAGTATGGCTATCGTTGATTGCCATCCGTAACGGAGCCGTTGACGCTCCGTCTGTAAACGTGCAAGCGATTGTAACAGCACGTTTACCGATGTCTATGAGCACAATTACGGGCAGTAACCACCGTGACTCTGATCTCAGCATAGCCTGGCTTTTGGAATTCGTTTCGCTGGCAATTTTATAATGTCTTTGAAAGAGATGTATCACCTTTGTTGTCATTGCCGCCAATTTAAGAGCATCCCCACAGGCATCCCGACAAAAGCCGCTACGCTTAACAGAAAGATCAACCTCCGGGAGCAGATATGAAAGAAGTGGGCGAAGAAAAAATTGGCGAGAGCAATGAGGAAATTGAAATTGAAAGTGAGGAGAAAGCGCGCGGCGAGAAAATAGAAATTGATGAAGATCGCCTGCCTTCCCGCGCAATGGCCATCCACGAGCATATCCGTCAGGACGGTGAAAAAGAGATGGAGCGCGATGCCATGGCCCTCTTCTGGTCAGCTATCGCCGCTGGGCTCTCAATGGGCGCATCTCTGCTCGCCAAAGGGATATTTCATGTTCAGCTGGAAGGCGTACCCGGCGGATTTTTACTCGAGAATCTCGGCTATACCTTCGGCTTTGTGATTGTCATTATGGCCCGCCAGCAGCTGTTTACCGAGAACACGGTGACCGCCGTTCTGCCGGTAATGCAAAACCCTACCCTCGGCAACTTCGGTTTATTGATGCGTCTGTGGAGCGTCGTCCTGCTGGGTAATATCATCGGCACAGGCATCGCGGCCTGGGCGTTTGAATACATGCCGATCTTTGATGAACCCACCCGGGACGCGTTTGTAAAAATCGGCATGGATGTGATGAAAAACACGCCGGTGGAGATGTTCTCGAATGCCATCATCTCCGGCTGGATCATCGCCACAATGGTCTGGATGTTTCCTTCAGCAGGGAGCGCCAAAATTGTGGTGATTATATTGATGACCTGGCTGATTGCGCTGGCTGATACCACGCATATCGTGGTCGGTACCGTTGAAATACTGTATCTGGTCTTTAACGGTACGCTTCACTGGAGCGATTTTTTCTGGCCGTTCGCCCTACCGACGCTGGCGGGTAACATCTGCGGCGGAACGTTTATCTTCGCGCTGTTAAGCCATGCCCAAATCCGTAACGACATGTCGAACAAACGCAAAGCTGAGCTTAAGGCACGGGAAAATGATGATAAATCGACAAAAAAATCGTCCTGAATGGTGACTCTTTGAGCAGTCAGGCGGCGATGCGCTTAACGCATAGTGTAAATAAGGCTATACTCGTGCCGCCTCGTCCCCTTAGTTAAATGGATATAACGAGCCCCTCCTAAGGGCTAGTTGCAGGTTCGATTCCTGCAGGGGACACTTTGACCTCCACGTGTTGTTGAACACATTCGCCTGTCCACCGCAGAATTTACTGCGAAGAAGAATCCCGTTTTATTTGAGCGTAACGCGTTGCCAGCTGTTTAAGACGCAACTCCAGCTGGGTCTTTTCAGCTTCAGGAAGCACACCTCCTGCTGGATGCTGTGACAGGCGTCTGAGTTGTTCTTCAGCCGGTATTGTTTGGTTAAATGACTGTATAGTCGAAAAAACCACCGATTTAAGCTCACTCACCGTGATATATTTTCCCTTTTGCTCATCCAGACTACTCAGCCGATGGCTCAGTTGCTGTAGCTTCATCATTCCCTGATACCAGCTGTTCATGGCCTCAGCAGGCAACGCTGCCGCGTTAAATTTTTGCTGCCACTGCACGGCAAGCGGCTTTGCCTCCTCCGGCCGCACCGTCTGGAGTTGCGCTAACAGCTCAAGGCTGTAGGAAATATTCCAGTCAGGGGGCAGCTTATCCAGTCGGGCAAGCTGCTGCTGCGTTTCTGTGATAAACGTGGACGGTAAAGTGCCTCGCTGTGCTAACGCCTCTTGCTGAGCAGGTGTAAGTACTTCAGGTAACGGCGCCAGCGAGGCAACAACCTGAGTCGTTAAGGGATCGGGTCTGGACAGAAAGCCCCCTCCCCACGCCGCGGCGAGGCTGACCACCAGCATAGAACACATCCCGGCGACAAAAGGCTTCCATGGTCTGACCGCCCCGTGCGCTGTCGTAAGACCCTCTGCATCAGGCTGATTTTCCGGCTGCACAACATAGACCCATTTCACGTCGTCAACCGGTTCTGCCCTTTCCTGAGGTAATTCGCAACCGGGCATCATGCGTGCATTCAGATCTGATGCGTCATTACTGCTTTCCAGCCGTTCAGCATTCGAACGTATCATTGTTCGTAACGTATCGAACTGGCTTAGGTGTTTCAGTTCAAGACGCTGGAGCACCGCACTCAGCCGGGTAAGCAACGTTTCAGCACTGTAAAGCTCACTTAGATGGCTGTTGTTGAGTGGAAGCATACGCATGCGCTGCTGCAGTCGCTGGCTCAGGCCGGTAAGGATCTCCAGACGAGTATGTAGCGTCTTCGGCCAGAAAACGTCCCACTGATGGCTAATCAGGGCCTCCAGAATCGCCAGCCCTTCGTTCAGGCCAGCCAATCCAGACAGGTGAGTCCGGGCAAGGGTGTACCAGGCCGCAGTCTGCAACTCCACACCGTTTTGTTCAAACAGAGAGAGACAGCGTTTTTCGACATATTGCCAGTTTACATCCGGGCGAGCAGGATGCGCCAGCTTGCTGAGCTCATCGCGGAGGGCGGCGTAATCTGGCAGCGTGCGCGGGTCGCCGCCGGTTTTTAACGTTATATGTGTGGTCATCCTGGAGGGCCTGCATATCCGTGTGGTTAATTTCGTCAGTTGATGTGAGGGGCTATTTTGCGTTTAAAAGTGCAATGACTCAGAAATATCGCTATGGCAGCAGCGCTAAAATCAGACCGAAAAATACACCTTCATCAAATAGTTGTCCGGACCGGGATGAGGTATCAGGGGGAGTAAAGATCCAGCCATTTGCGTTCCCCACCCGCATGAACAGACGTCCTTGAGAAATCAACTTGTCCCCGGAATAGAAAGTCACCTCGACACAACCGGCGACGCCCTGTCCATACAGAAAGATCGGCATAAATTTGACCGCCCGGCTGTCATAGCGCAAAACGATACCGGAAATCTCAAAAGCCCCGCCCTCCACCAGCAGATCTGGAACGGATACCGTCAGTGGCTCCACATTCAGTCCCGTATCCGTCAGCCACGCGTCCATTTGCTCCTGAAGCTGGGCCATTCGCTGGCGAAACTCTGCAATATCAGCCTGACTCTTGCTGATGGCAGGAACAGGTGCAGGTTGGCGTGCCTGCAACTTCTTCAGGAACTGTAATTTTACAGACATGATGTTATCGGACCTTATATACGAAGAGTGGTGTCGAGATACTGCTGTTGCCTGAGATGCCTTAACAGGACCCGTCCTTCGGGCATAAATTCAGTCCCGTAGCGCACCAGGCCAATCCCTTTAAGTTCAGCGTCAATGGCATAGCACAGTTCGCCGGGGACGTTCTGTTCCAGCAGGACAACGGTTATTTTTTTCAGGCGGGGTTCATATTTGAGCAGGACGGCAGACAATGTGCCCATCAGCTCATGGGCCGTTCCCGGCATGCCCTGCAGGATTTTGGTCATATCCGGCAGGCCGTAGTCAGGCAGATGCGCCAGCGTGCCGGCACGACAGTTGAGGATACGCTGCATGTTATCCAGTACCGAGAGGATGACCTGATTTTCCTCACTGACCTGGTTGAGATTGAGGCCACCTGTAAAATTTCCCGTTAACATTTCATACAGCGAAGGCGTGTTATGTCCGTAGGGCATCAGTCGTCCTTAAGCGGTTGCAGCGTCAGAGAGTTATCACCTGCTTCCAGGATACGTGGTTTATCCGGATCCAGGTCACTGCGTTTGATAACCTGCTTCCAGGCGTTGTTGTCCATATCCGGATGGCGGAACAGCCCTACCACCGCGACAAACTGCGCCTTTTCTTCCATTGGCATATCAAGGTTTGCATCGCCACCCGGTTTCACCACGACATCACGAATGGCCAGCATGTCGTCTTTGAGAATGGTGCTATCATCCTGAAGCAACTGCTGATACACCGTCTTATCAAAGGTTTTGCGGTCTTTGAGCTGGTAAACCCTTATCACCACCGGCTGAGACAGCGAGTTACTTTCACGGGAGTCGGTGTTCAGCGCTTCACGTGCGGTAAAATCCAGATGCAGGATTTTAATTTTTTTATAGAACACAGAATTGAACGCCGATCTGGTACCGTCGGTGACGCTCTGCGTTACCCCACAGCCCGTCAGAGTGAGTGCTATCAGCGGCATCAGCCAACGCGTAGTCTTAATTAAACTTGTACGTAACACGTCTGTTTCCTTGTTGTGTTTTTGCAGGCTCCAGGCCACTGTAATAACCCAGCTCTGTCGTAAAGGTCTCAGGAATATCATCCGGAAGGCTATCATCATCAGCGCCCAGCACGCCGTTCAGTCCCAGCCAGAAAGGATTGTCTCCAAGCGGTGGAACGGCCAGCAGACGTACGGAAGTGGTCAGGGTAATTCTGGCTTTAAACCGCCAGCCCAGATATACCCGTAGCATTACCAGGAAATCCAGGTACAACTGGCCATCCGGTTTCCAGCCCTGCGCTTCCTGTTCGTTGTCCGTTGCGAGAGCAACCAGCAGTTGGCTGCCGGCATCCATCGCTTCGTCACCCAGAGGCGTATTGCCATCAAGAAGAAACTCTTCGTCACCGTAAAAACCCAGCGGCCTGTCAATATCTACAGGCCGGAGACAATACGGACTCACCTGCACCGTCGTATCGGGCGCCAGCAGGCGCACCAGTGCCTGCATCCCTTCCTGAGTTTTGCCCGGCTGCTGCAGCACACCCAGTAGCGCCAGAAAGCGGGACACTGGCGTGGCTATATGATTCGCAGTGCCCGGTATTCCCAGACCAACCAGACCCAATAACGACTGCGAAATGCTGTCGGTACCGCCGGGCTCAAACGTGGCCGGATACGAGTATTTACGCCAGACGCGGTAAAACTGCGTCAGGATGCGATGACTGAAAATATCCAGAAACCCCTGCAGCGCCTCATGTCCTTCCCGGCGCTGGGAAATGTCATCGAGATAGGCAGTCGGTAGAGGCGAATCAACACCGTACATCCCCATAAAGGTCGTGCGGATAATCGGTGGCCTGCTGTCATCATCCTCGTCATACTCGACAGCCTTCAGTTCACTGGCCGGGAACCCCATTCCAGGGTGCGGCGCAAAGCGTACCGGGTCATCCGCCGGATGGCTGGTAGAGCCCATCAGCGGCCTGTCCGGATGGCGCTTCTCCAGTAGCTGGCATAAACGATAAAAGTTGATGCGGTGAAGATCGGCCTCCAGCCGCGGGGTCAGCCGGGAATACGGCGGTTGTGCTTCTCTTCCCATTCCAGGCGCTCTCCGGTCGGTTGCAGAATAATAATCAGGCGGTTAAACAGATAGATATCGGTGTACAGTGCAAAGAAGCGGCTCAGCATCTCGCCGAACAGACAGATATCGCCGCGCCCGGCAAAGCCGTTGCTCTCAAGCGTCACCTCAATCTGCACCCCGCGCACCAGATATCCCTGCTCAAAGCGTTCCGTTTCACTGTGCTTCACATCGATAATCGCCTCCAGACGACGGCGGTTCATCTCGCTGTCAGTCCACTCGTACAGCGCCAGCGTGCCGCGCAGCACGTCGGCATTGTCCATCATCGACAGGAAGCCGCTGCCGAGATGGCTCAGCACACGCCAGTGAAAGCGATCCTGTGCTGGCGGATAACAAGGCAGCGTCGGCGCACACAGGTTACGCACGGCGATACTGGCTGAAGTGGTTTTCATCACTGTATCGAGCACGGTACTTTGCAACGCTCTGCGAGGTAGTTGGCCATTGGTGCCGGTTAGCGTCAGCGACAGGCTTTCATCCTCCGGCACCGTGTGGTTATCAAACGCTTCCCCGCCGAGGATAAGCCAGGTGTTATGCAACCCCGACGGGCCACGGCGCACGCGGGTGTGGTAGTAATATTCCGGGGCTTCATGGCGCATCATTCCGCCCTTGTGGCGGAAGCTTGAAAATGGCACGTAGGTATGCTGGCTCGATGACATCACCGAATCCACCGCATATATCTCGGTGTGGCCATCCTGCACGCGCATCGGGCGCAGCATGTATTCGGTCTGCAGGGAATTGAGCGTCAGCGGATCGGATTCCAGCGGGAACAGGTTAATCACCGGCACACAGTTCAGGCGCAGATGCTTTTCGGTAAAGCTGAAATCATGCTCCCAGCGTTCTGCCAGCACCACGTCGATTTCAAACCATGGGAGCTCAGCCGGAAAGGCCACGGTCTCCAGCCCACGCAGCCCCGTGAACATGAATTTCTCACGGAAGGTGAAGTACTCGAGCAGCAGCTGATAGCCGCTAAAGCTGCTGCTTCCCTTCGGCCACAGGACGTCATCATCGCCAAAGCCCAGCGCGGTGAAATACCCGTCGAGCGGTCTTCTGTCCATGTCGCCCGGCATCCGCAGCCAGATGCGCGCTGTATTCATGGTAAAGGCTTCATGCATTGCGCAGGCCAGCGGTGCATCAGCGTTGAAGTAGAGCGGGATCTGGCTGAGATCGATACGACTCCAGTCGGCAAGATGGCTGCAGTTAAAGCGCAGGCTGATAACCGAACGCCCGTCAGGGTCAGTCGACAAGCGGGCTTGCTCCAGCGACAACGGCAGGAGGGTGATCTCTTTGGTTGTGGTGTACCGACAACGCGTGGCCTTCTCGCCGATCGGCCGCGAGTTCACTTCGAAACCTTTGGCGATGCGCATCTGCTCTTTCATCTCACGCCAGTCAGGGGTGAACTCCACCACCGACATTGACGGAATGGTACGCAGGTAATGCGGCCACAATAGGCTGACCAGGCCTTCGGTCAGCTCCGGTAAGTCATCGTCGAGCTTTTCACGAAGGCGGCCCATCAGGAAGGCAAAGCCCTCGAAAAGCCGCTCCACGTAAGGGTCGCGCGCGCCCGCTTTATCGAGATTGAGCATTGCCGCCTGCTCGGGGTGAGCACGGGCAAACTCTTCGCCGGCTTCCAGCAGGTAGCGCATTTCAGCGTCGTAGTAACGCAGGGTTAAGTCGTCCATAAAAAACCTGAGTATAGGAATGTTAAAGGTAGCCAGGCGTTTTTATCCGCAAAGCACCGCACTACTTGCCGGGTCGAGCGCAATCAGACCGGCAAGAAGCTGGTCCATCTCCGGCTGAAGACGTGATTTATCGGTTTCACTGCGTGTAGCTTTCATGCGTAGCAGTCTGAGGCGACGGGATTTCACTTCAAATAACAGGGCCGGTGTCCACTGCGTGAGGGTGATTGACCGTGCGGCGCTATCGAGTTCACCCAGCAGATGCAGGGCAAGCTCATTTTTACCCTTTTGCTCGGCTATGCGGGCCATCAGCAGGCGCAGCAGCCATTTGTCTTTTGTAGAGTCGCAACCTGGACGGGTCTGGAGCCAGTGAAGGGTGGCATCCAGACCGTCAGTGTCCGCTTTCTCCAGCGCTTCCGGCTCGAGGAGCAGGATATCGTTATCTGTCTGAGCAGCAGCACTGACCGGCTCATCCCGCCAGTTGGACAAATCGTCCAGCACGCTCTGATTTATCCAGTTGAGCGTGACTTCATCGGCAAACGGCGTTCCGTCATTAAAGGCCAGCGTTTCAAGTCCTGTGAGACGGCTCAGCAGCCCTTTCAGATCGGCGATGATGATATCGGCAAGCACATCGTGCCCCAATTTCACCAGAGCCTGGTGGATATACCACTGCAAATCCAGCCAGAGGTGATTAGCACCACGCGAGAAGGTGCTGTCCGCCTGCTCCAGTATCTCCAGCCAGCTCTGCTGCAGGTACAACCGTTTAAGCATTGCCCGCTGGTCAGCCCGCGGTGGTTCGATACGTGTTTTCCCTTCGGCATCCGGTGCAGGGATCGCTCGCAGCGTGTCATGGCGCAGGCTTTTCATCAGCCGGTGTGCGGCAAGCCAGCCATCGGGCTGCTCGCGCAGATATCCCGTCAGGGTACGGGCCTGGGCCAGCAAATCCTGACCGGAGGTGATGCGGTTCAGAACCGGCGCATCTGACTCGGTCGCATGCGTAAAGGGCTGTGACTGCGCCTTATTCCCTGCGTTCTGCGGTACCACGGCATCCACACCACCGGCCTTCATCAGGCGAGACTCCAGCCCGCTGTACAGGGCATTCAGCTCTGGCCGCGATGCCTCCGGCTCTGTCTCCAGACAGGTACTGATGAGCAGCAAGGCCCCGGCTGTACGCTGTGCATCCTCGCGTATGACCTCCGGGAACAGTGACAGACTGTCCAGGACACGGCTACCGGCAAGCCATTCCAGTGCAGCCTTGCGGCTTCGGTCCCGCTGCGGGTGAAGCTGCATGCCGTAGCGCTGCAATAATCCGGCAAGCAGTTCAAGCCCTTCGGCAAAGCCGGCTTCGCCATGCTGGTGGAGACGCGCCCAGCAGTAGTAGGTCACAATCCGGATGTCTTTGGCCGTGGTGGTCAGTAACTTTTCAGCAAGCGTGCATATCAGTTCGGTATCAATCCCAGAGAGCTTATTAACCTCTTCGCGGATACGCTGAAAATCATCGTCATATCCCGGGTCTTCCCCTGTCGGACTGGCTACGCTTACCGGAGCAAGCCAGGGCTGCCAGTTATCCGTGCGCGTCTGCGCCTGTTCACGCAGCTGAGCATCGTCAGCCTGACAGGCGGTAACCAAATTCTGCAATGCGCTCATTATTCGACGCCCTCCATGTCATTGTTTTCCGTATTAGCCATCAGCGCCTGAGCGGTGGCCGCGCTGTCGACACTGAATATGTGATCCGGCAGCGTGAAACCACGCAGATCCAACAGCGCCAGCGGGCCTTTTCCGAGCTGGGAGCGCAGCACCCACTGCAGGGTGCGACCATCCGGTGCGGTAAAGCTCATCATCCACTGGCTGCGGTCAAGCTGCTGACGCTTGCTCAAGTCCAGCCAGCGGATAAAGCCCCAGGTTCCGCTGTAATCCCCGAACAGGCGCGCACCGGCGTTGACCGTGGTCCATGTCAGCATCGTTCCCGGCTTGTAAGTCTCTCCCGGCCAGCGGAAGCTTTGCCAGTCGGCCATCTGGTTGAAGTAGTGCAGCTTTTGTCCATCAATGGTTAGCTGCGTCTCCACCACCTGTGGCACAGGACGCGCCTGCAGCTCAAAGCTGATGCCCTGACTGCCATCGGTGAACAGGATGTCTGACAGCTGGCTCAGCTGGTTAATGGCCCGCAGGAAGGCCGGGTTAAAGTTCAGCCCCTGGCTGTTGACCTTATCCGGTACCCACTGGCTACCCTCTTTGTGCAACACACCGTTGAGCTCTGTCGACAAGAAGCGCTCTATCCGTCCACTGTCCTTACGCACAAATTCAGCCAGCATCGGTAAAGAGGCATCACTTTTGCTGGCAGCAAACGGGAAACGACCGTCAAAGGCAGTTTGCCAGTTCGCGACAACCGAGCGGCTCCATTTGTCATTCAGACTGGCTGCCGACGGCTGAAGTACGGTCTCCCAGGCCTGGGTCAGCGGCTGCACAAACATTGTGCTGCCAAATCCGCTCCACTCCTCACCAAGACTTGCCGAAATCAGGCTACCGTATTGTTGAGTGTCGGTGAGGTCCACGCTTTTGCCCTGGAATACGGTCTGCGCCAGGGTCTGCATCATTGCCTGCGGGTCAGAAGCGCTGGCCACCTGCTGCAGTCGCAGACGCACGCGGGTGATACGGGTCAGATACGTCTGCAGACTCAGGGAGTTGTCCGCCGACATGACGTTACCGCCTTTGTTTTTACCCAGAAGCTGTAGCAGCGGGCCAAAGGTATCGTCCAGCGGCCCCTGCGGCCCTGACGCAGACTGATCAATGGCAGGTTTATCTTTTCCACCGACGAGATCTTTAGCCGATTTGATGAGGGAGTCCGAAAGACCTTCGCTTTGCTGGCCTGTCTGTCCCTGCCAGGCGAGGGTATTCATCAGGGCAATCAGTGGCGACTGGCGGACATCGCTCATCAGCGTAAGCTGGTCGGTAACGTCCGCAATATTGTTTGCCGGGTTCCAGTGCAGGCTGTTAAGGAAATTCAACCAGCTGCCGGCAAAGTCAATGAAATAACGCTCTGTCAGGCGTGCTTTGAGCGCTTCCGGCGACAGATCCGCCGATACGGCTTTACGGGAATCACTCAGCACCCAGTCAATTTCATCCCGGCGGGAATTTGCAGCCTTTTCGATAGCCTGCTGAATGCCACCTTCCCAGGCCTGGCGGGTGAACATGCCCGGCACGACCTCCTCGGTAGTAAAAAGTCGACGCGCATCGGTACCGCTGGTCATGTCCTCCAGGGAGACATCGGCGAAGTTACGACGCACTGACTTGAGCATATTTTCATACAGTGTGCTTTCAGCGTTACGACGCCCAATTTGCTGCAACAGCAACTGGCGACTCTGGCTGACCAACTGCACATCCGGTGTGATTTTCCACTGGGGCTGCTTAGGCAGTTCGGTGATGTAGAAGGCCCACAAATCCGGCGCCAGGCTTTGCCACAGACCGGTAGAAATACCCATTCGTGTCGGCTGCACGCTTTTCAGAGTCTGGGCGTAAAACGCGCCGTCGACTTTATCCGGACGAGACATCATCAGCCACGCTTTAAGCTGGTCATAACCCGGCTTCGCCAGCTGTGCACGCTGGTCACTGTTGGGGGCAGAGTTTGCCAATGCGCTGAGTTTTTGTGTCAGCGTCTGATTCGCCGGGTCGCGTATCAGGCGGTTGTTTGCCACGCCGTACCAGGGTAGCAACGCATCGAGCAGCTGCTGGTTATGGTCCAGACCGAAGCGCTGGTACCAGGGCGCTCCTTCCTGAATACGGTGCTGCAGGCGGCCAGCGTCATTACGCAGGGTATGCAGAGCCGTGAGCTGGTAATCCGATACGGAAGGATGCTCCACCAGCGCATGCGCCTGCTCGGCAACAGAGACTATCTGCATGCGGTTGACCGCGAACGACAGCAGTGTACCCGCTCCCCAGATACCGATGATGGTCATCAGTGTCCAGGCCAGCGTCTGTTCCCAGGCCATACCAACACGGCGGCCACGAACTCGGGTGCAGTCTTCAATAATACCCTGCCAGGTTACGGGCAGAGTAAGGGCATGACGCTGTACAGACGCGATAGAGGACTCTGCGTCAGTAGATTTTTTGTCCGGCAGGCAGCTAAATATCAGGCCACGCAGCGGAACACGCTGCTGAGAGATAAAGAGCCATGGCGTCAGTTGCTGAGCCCAACGGGCAATGCCGCCGTCTTTGAGATGCTGGCCCAGACGTAGCAGGAAATCGTGACGGTTGTTCTCAGCGGCCTGGTTCACCCCCTGCGTCCGCAATGCCGGCAGCATCAGTTCAAGCTGACCGATAATGTCGCTTTCTTTAGCGCGCAGCGGGAAATGAGCCCCCACCACCTGCTCAATACGCTTAGCCTGCGACCATTTACTGTCGCGCAGTTGCCATAACCATACCGGTGCGGAATAACGCAGCAGTTCGCTGATTTTTTCCAGCCCGCGTAAATCGTTGTCACTCATCTGTGGTGTCAGGTTAAATGCTGGAGGTATGACCCGGATAACCCCGTCCAGTGGACGTCCCCGGCGAAGTTTACGCAGCGCGGTGTATTTTTCGCGATCGGGCTCAGAAGCCAGACTGCCGCCATAAATCAGTACGGTACGATTGCCTTCAAGCCACTGGTTTTCCTGCAGACCAGGAACCAGCTGTTCGATTGCCGTTTCATCACCGGTAATCAGCAGCAGGCGGACGTTACGGCGCCAGAAGAGGTGATAACGTTTACGCAGCACAGTGCCAATGTCGCTGGCGAGCGTCAGGCACCTTTCCTTATTCTTCTTTTTGTCTTCTTTTTGCTGCGTGATTGCTGTTGTTCGTTTAACCCGGCTGATGATCCAAAAATGAACGGCAAGGAACGCCAGTGCGATCACACAGGCAAGTGTGACCCAGAGGAGGCTGCACACAAGCAGGATTGGGGAAATAACTGACCATTCCGTCGAACGCTCTCCGGCAATAAACCAGTATGCAAATCCCCCCAGCATGATCACCAGCGTTACTGCCACAACAATAAGCAGTACAGTGATCCCGGCAGAAATTTCCTGGGTCTGGTTTTTGTCCTTATCTGTTTCCATGTGGTTTTACGATCCCAAGTGCTAAGGTATGAAAGGGGTCTGACGCTATCCAGCCGCAGGGTTTTGTTTCACTCTTAGCGGTAATTGCAGCGAGCGATATCACAACCAGCGCATCAAGCTTTCCAGGATCACCCCAGTAATCATCCTGGATATTGTGGGTCACATTCCAGCCACAAGCGGCGAGTTGAGGTTGCTCCGGGTGTGAGAAGAGAATGCACCGTTCAGGCGACTCATGAAGTTCACTTTGTTTTTCAGCTCGCAAGGCAACGTGCTGCAGAGATTCACTATCAGAAGGGTCAAAAAATTCACCGCGGGATAATGTGACGTCCCCCTGGCTTCCAGCCAGCCACAGTACTGCGCATTCACCAGCAGGACGAGTGGAGTCAGAAGTCGGAGACAAAGACTGGCACCCGGCAATCAAAAAATTAGCCTGCTGTTTATTGTCCGCAAGAACATTAGCCAGTAAGGATAATGTTTTCTCCCCTTGCCATAACTCAGGTAATTCAGGGGGGGTAATTCCAGGAAAACTCTCAATGAGCTGAGCCACAAAGGCTTGCCAGGCTTCCGGGCTCCCCAGCCAGAAATATTTCTCAGGAGAAACTAAAAATTCCTTCCCTCGTTGCCTTTTCCATTGCAATACCAGCATTTGAGCCAGTTGTTTCTCGCGTTCAATGGGATCAGAAGAGAAACTTCTGGCAATACGCAACGATTTCCCCATGGATTCCTGCCTGAATGATGGAGCCTGATGCTCTCGCTTAATCACACGCAGCCAGTCATAAAGTTCAGCGCCTGCCGGGCCAATCAGGACAATATCTTTCAGAGCAAACTGACGCCGATGGATTTCCCACCAATGCCTGCGCACATTTTCTGCTTCGCGATCCCAGGTATGTGAATGATGAACTGAAAGACGAAAGAATATCGTACGTACAAACCAGAAAATACCACCGAGTAATACCATTCCAACCATGCTAATCAGAATGATACTGGCATTGGCATCGGCGGATTGTCTTACCATGGCCGCGATGAGGCCAGAGAGCAAAACCAGAGCAGCTATTACCCCTAGCCAGCGTTTTGCAAC
>Ga0209370_1002218_pt1 | contig 14507 bp, 16 predicted proteins | sample AgamicAtPrz_FD_187164 | JGI IMG/M metagenome (GOLD analysis project Ga0209370, IMG submission 187164) | Agave microbial communities from Guanajuato, Mexico - At.P.rz (SPAdes) (version 2) | ecosystem: Host-associated > Plants > Phyllosphere > Phylloplane/Leaf | place: Guanajuato, Mexico... | reverse complement strand
TCTATCTGCTACTTGGCATGCGCCTGGGGCTGATCGGCTCGCTGATCTTCGTCAGCCTGGGCCTGTACCTGTATACCCAGCACTACACCGAGAAGAACCCCAGTGACAGCATCGGTTTTCTGCTCGACATCGGCATGGCGACCCTGGCCATCACCATCTTCTCCCACACCTATGAATACACCCGCGCACAGACCGAAAAGCGCCTGATCGAGCTGATCAGCACCGACTACCTCACCGGCCTTGCGAACCGTTCCAAGCTGACCGAGATCTTTTGCCGCGAGCGTGCCCACGCCCAGCGCAACCAGTCGCCCCTGGCTTTGGTTTACCTGGACATTGACCACTTCAAGCAGATCAACGACCGCTTCGGCCACGAGGCGGGTGACATGGCCCTGCGCCATTTCGCCAGCGTGCTGTCGCAGCGCCTGCGCACCACAGATCTGCTGTGCCGGCTCGGTGGCGAAGAGTTCGCCGCCCTGCTGCCCAACACCAGCGCAGCCCAGGCGGCCGCGATTGCCGAAGCGCTGCGTGAGCATCTGGCCAGCTCGCCAATGATGGTCGATGGCACTCCCCTGCAGATGACCCTCAGCGCCGGCGTTGCCACCTTCGGTCAGGACGGCGAACGCCTGGACGAGCTGATGAACGCAGCCGACAAACGCACCTATGCGGCCAAGCGCGCCGGCCGCAATCAGGTGGTCAGCGCCGAGGCGTCCGTTCCCGCCTGAGGGCGTTCGGACGGCGCGACCACGGCCTCGTCCGGCCAGGTGAAAAACCCTGCGCAAGGCCTGGCAAGCGCCATCAGCACGACTATGCTGAAGCTCCATAGAATCCCCGGATTTCAATCAGGAGCTTCATATGGATATAGCCAGTCTGTTTGCCGAACTGCACACCCTGCCCACCGTCCCCAAGGTCGCCCAGGACCTGATCCAGCAGTTCGATAATCCCTCCACCAGCCTGGAAAGCGTGGCGCGCAATATCGAGCGTGACCCGGTGATCGCCGCCAAGGTGCTGCGCCTGGCCAACTCGGCGCGCTTTCGCGGCTCGCGCGATGCCAGCAGCGTAGAAGATGCCGCCATGCGCCTGGGCTTCAACACCCTGCGCACCCTGGTGCTGGCTTCTGCCATGACCGGCGCGTTCAAGGTCGATACCGGCTTCAACCTGAAGAAATTCTGGCTGCGCAGTTTCCGCGTGGCGAGTATCGCCCGCACCCTGGCCAAACAGTCGAAGCTCGATGCAGATGCCGCCTTTACCTGTGGAATGATGCACAACATCGGTGAGTTGCTGATCCAGACTGGCGCCCCGGATTTCGCCCGTCGCCTCAACCGCCACCCGCAACGTGAAGCCGCGGCCCAGGCCGCCGAGGAAACCCTGCAGCTGGGCTTCGGCTACCCGGAAGTCGGCGCCGAACTGGCGCGCCGCTGGCAATTGCCGGCACTGATTCAGAACGCCATCGCCTACCAGAACAAACCGACCCAGGCACCGGGCGACGGCCAGTACGCGCGCCTGGTGGCGCAGGCTATCCACGTCGAGGAAAGCCTCGAGGCCCATGGCCTGAGCGATGCAGCCAAACAGGACCTGGAAGGCCCGCTGTTCGAAGGCGTGGACCTGAACAAACTGTTCGAAGCGCTGCCCGCCGTACTGGAAGCCGACAAGGCCTTCGGCGACCTGCTGAACTGACCTGGCGTCACGGCGGGTCGCACCAGAGCGGCCCGCCTTGCTGCTTTCTCTTGCCGGGTATCGCTGCGCTCGACCCAGCCTACGACTTAGCAGCGCGCCAGCTAGCCGCTTATTTGTTCATGCAGCACTGCTTGTACTTCTTGCCACTGCCACAGCTGCACGGGTCGTTGCGGCCCACCTTGGCCTCGTCGCGGCGGATCGGCTGCACGGGCTCCAGATGCTCCTGCCAGTACTGATAGAGCGCCACAGCGGCCGGCTCGACCGTAGCGACCGAGGCGTCGTACTCCTCATCGGACATGGTATTGAGCGCATCCACACCCTCCTCGCTGCCGTGCAGCGTGATGCTCGCCAGCGCAGCATCCAGTTCTTCAGGCAGCTCCGCATCAATCCAGCCCGCCACCTGAACGCCGCGCAGATAACCGGCGCACCACTGCGAGACGATGAGTTTCTCACCCTTGCCATTGTCGTCGGCCAGGAAGATGGCCTCGTAGTCATCGGGCTCCTCGCCGAGCATGTAGGCGGCTTCGCTCATCAGCTCGACGGCCAGTTTGGTAAAGCGCTCGCCTTCCTTCTCGCTTGGCCACTTGGGCAGCTGTTCGGCCCAGATGTGCGGATACCAGATGCCGGGATCGATCTGCCGAGGCCCGGACACGATGGCCGCGAAATAACCGTCCAGTTCGCTGGCGGAAAGAATCGAGTCGTCGTTGCCGTACTTGAGCAACAACTGATCGAGCTTTTCGAGCCCTCTGTTATCCATCGCAAACGCCCTCAGAAAAAAGGCCGCTACTTTCCCACAGATGGCCGGCCGCCGACAGCCTCGTCAGCCGTCCGGCACATCACGGGTGCCGAGGCGGCGATGGCCCGGTACAATGCGCGCCAAACCGTGCCCCAGAGGAACGCTGCAGCGCCTGCAGCCCCTCGCTGCCTATAAAGAAAAACCATGTCCTTGCCCAAGAACCACCTGGAACTGCTCAGCCCTGCCCGCGATGTCGAGATCGCCCGCGAGGCCATCCTGCATGGCGCCGACGCCGTCTATATCGGCGGCCCGAGCTTCGGTGCCCGGCACAACGCCTGCAACGAGGTGGCCGATATCGCCAGGCTGGTGGAGTTCGCCCGTCGCTATCACGCGCGCATCTTCACCACCATCAACACCATCCTGCATGACGACGAGCTGGAGCCGGCGCGCGCGCTGATCCACCAGCTCTACGACGCGGGTGTGGACGCGCTGATCGTGCAGGATCTTGGCGTACTGGACCTGGACATTCCGCCCATCGAGCTGCATGCCAGCACCCAGACCGACATCCGCACTCTGGGCCGCGCGAAATTCCTCGACCAGGCCGGCTTCTCCCAGCTGGTACTGGCCCGCGAGCTGAACCTGCAGGAAATCCGCGCTATCGCCAATGAAACCGATGCTGCCATCGAGTTCTTCATTCATGGCGCGCTATGCGTGGCGTTCTCCGGCCAGTGCAACATCTCCCACGCCCAGACCGGGCGCAGCGCCAACCGCGGCGACTGCTCCCAGGCGTGCCGCCTGCCCTACACCCTCAAGGATGAAAAAGGCGGCGTGATCGCCTACGAGAAACACCTGCTGTCCATGAAGGACAACAACCAGAGCGCCAACCTGCGCGCCCTGGTCGAGGCCGGCGTGCGCTCGTTCAAGATCGAGGGTCGCTACAAGGACGTGGCCTACGTGAAGAACATCACCGCCCACTACCGCCGCGAGCTCGACGCGATTCTCGAAGACCGCCCGGACCTGGCCCGCGCCTCCAGCGGCCACACCGCGCACTTCTTCGTGCCCGACCCGGACAAGACCTTCCACCGCGGCAGCACCGACTACTTCGTCACCGAACGCAAGGTGGACATCGGCGCCTTTGATTCACCGACCTTCACCGGGCTTTCCGTCGGCCATGTCGAGAAGGTGAACAAGCGCGACCTGATCGCCGTCACCCATGAGCCGCTGTCCAACGGCGACGGCCTCAACGTATTGGTCAAGCGCGAGGTGGTGGGTTTTCGCGCCAACATCTGCGAACTCAAGGGTGAGTTCGAGGAGGACGGCGAGAAGCGCTACCGCTACCGTGTCGAGCCCAACGAGATGCCCGAAGGGCTGCTGCGTCTGCGCCCCAATCATCCGCTGTCGCGCAACCTCGACCATAACTGGCAGCAGGCGCTGCAACGCACCAGTGCCGAACGCCGCATAGGCGTGAGCTGGAAAGCCGAGCTGCGCGAGGATGCCCTCAAACTCACCGCCACCAGCGAAGAAGGCATCAGCGTCGACGTCGCCCTACCCGGCCCGTTCGGCGTGGCCAATAAGCCGGAACAGGCGCTCGACGGCCTGCGCGATCTGCTCACTCAACTGGGCACCACCATCTACCACGCCCAGGGCGTGCAGCTGGATGCACCGCAGGCGTTCTTCGTGCCTAACTCGCAGCTGAAAAGCCTGCGCCGCGAGGCCATCGAGGCGCTGACCGCAGCCCGCATCGCCGCGCATCCGCGTGGTGGGCGCAAGGCCGAGAGCAACCCGCCGCCGGTCTACCCCGAGTCGCACCTGTCGTTCCTGGCTAACGTCTACAACCACAAGGCGCGCGAGTTCTACCACCGCCACGGCGTGCAACTGATCGACGCCGCCTACGAAGCCCACGAAGAAGAAGGCGAAGTGCCGGTGATGATCACCAAGCACTGCCTGCGCTTCTCCTTCAACCTGTGCCCCAAACAGGCCAAGGGCGTCACCGGCGTGAAGACCAAGGTCGCGCCGATGCAGCTGGTACACGGCGACGAGGTGCTGACCCTGAAGTTCGATTGCAAGCCGTGCGAGATGCACGTGATCGGCAAGATGAAAGGCCACATCCTCGACCTGCCCCAACCGGGCAGCGCGGCAGCCCAGGTGGTCGGCCATATCAGCCCGGAAGACCTGCTGAAAACGGCGCGGCGCCAGGCGCCGCACTGAGGCTGCTGAAAAAAGCGTCAGCCTTCACTGGCTGACGCTTCGCCACCTCCAGGCGCGCAAACTCCACCCCTGCTGCATCCCCGCCGCTGCCAGCAGGATGGCCGCAACGCCCAGCCACTGTAGCGCACTGAGCTGGTGGTCGAAGGCGATCCAGTCCACGGCAATCGCCGCAATCGGGTAAATGAACGACAGCGCGCCGGTCAACGCCGTGGGCAGCTTCTGGATGGCGCCGTAAAGCAGCACGTACATGCCGCCGGTGTGCACCACGCCAAGGGTGAGCAGAATCGACCAGGTCTGCTGGCTCTGGGGCAGCGTGGTGAAGTCGGCCAGCGGCGCCAGCATCAGCACGCCAACGCTCACCTGGATCAGCGCGATCAGGTGCGGCGGCACCCCCTTGAGTTTCTTGATGATCAGCGCAGCCACGGCGTACAGAAAGGCCGCGCCCAGGGCGAAGGCGATACCCGTCAGGTAGTCGCCGCCGCCCTGCCCGGCGCTGCCGTGGGCGCTGACGATGGCCAGCATGCCGAGAAACGAGATCGACAGCCAGGCAAGCTTCTGCAGCGTGAGTTTTTCGCCGAGAAACAGCGCCGCCAGGATCACCAGCATGAACGGCTGGACGTTGTAGACCGCGGTACCGATGGCGATCGAGGCGCGGGAATAGGACGCGAACAGCAGCAGCCAGTTGCCGACGATGGCCACCCCGCTGACCACCGCCAGCATCGCCGTATAGCGGCTGAGCAGGCCCGGACGCAGGAAGCCGAGCATGGCGCAAACCACCAGCAGGGTCAGCGCACCGAACACGCAGCGCCAGAACACCACCTCGAGTACCGGCAGGCCGGCGAGCAGAACGAACCAGCCGATGGTGCCGGAAATGAGCATGGCGGCGACCATTTCCAGCGTGCCTCTATGAATCTGCTTGTCCATCATCGTGCTCCTTGAGTGAGGCACGAATTATGACAATCAGCGCAGCGGCGCTCCATGGCGAAAGGCAGGCAAAAGAAGCCATCCGGCTTTACTATCAAGGCCAAAACGCATAATTGCCTTTGGAGCCAATATGATCGACGAAATCGACCAGCAACTGATCGTCGCCCTGACCGAAGACTCGCGCCGTTCGCTGAAAGCTCTGGCGCAGATCAGCGGTCTGTCCTCGCCCAGCGTGGCCGAACGGTTGCGCAAGCTCGAAGAGAAAGGCGTATTGAAAGGCTATGGCGTGGACGTCGACCCACGCGCATTCGGCTACCAGTTGCAGGCGATCGTGCGCATCCGCCCGCTACCGGGCCAATTGCATGAAGTTGAACGGCAGATTCAGGCCACGCCGCAATTCACCGAATGCGACAAGGTCACCGGCGAGGACTGCTTCATCGCCCGCATGCATGTGCGTTCGATGGAGCAACTGGACGAGATCCTTGACCACATCAACATCTACGCCCTGACCAACACCGCCATCGTCAAGAAGACCACGGTCAAGCGCCGGCTGCCGCCGATGGAATGATCACGATGGCGAGACGACTCGCCATCGTGCCTGGACTCACTTCAACTGACTGGCAAAGCGCTCCACCGCACCGAGCACCTGCTTGGCGCCCTGGCGGATTTCGACGATCACGTCACCGGCCTGGTTGGCCAGCTCCAGCCCCGCTTCGGCCTGCTGGCGGCTGCTGGCCATATCGCGTACGGCGGCGTCGACCAGCTTCTGGTTTTCCTGCACCACGCCGACGATCTCCTCGGTGGCCTTGCTGGTACGGCTGGCCAGCTGGCGTACTTCATCAGCGACCACCGCGAAACCTCGCCCCTGCTCGCCAGCCCGCGCTGCCTCGATAGCGGCGTTGAGCGCCAGCAAGTTGGTCTGCTGGGCGATGCTGCCGATGGTCTGCACCATGGTGCTGATCAGCACCGACTGCTTGCCCAACGCCTCGATACCCTCGGAGGCCGAGCCCATCTGTTCGGAAATGCGCTGCATGGTCTTAACGGTATCGGTCACTACCTGGGCACCGCGCTGAGCTGTGGTGTCGGTCTGCTGCGAAATGCCGTAGGCGATCCCCGCCGCGTCGTTGACCTCTTCTTCGCGGCTGACCTGATCGGTAATCACGGTGGCGAACTTCACCACCTTGTAGAGCTTGTCCTGAGTATCGTGCACCGGGTTGTAGGTCGCCTCCAGCCATACCACGCGGCCGTGGCTGTCGATGCGCTTGAAGCGCCCGGCCACGAATTCACCGCGGTTCAGGCGCTCCCAGAACTGCTTGTATTCGATCGAATGGGTTTCCTGGGAGTCGCAGAACATGCTGTGGTGCTTGCCCTTGATGCGATCCAGGCTATAGCCCATGCCGTGCAGAAACTGATCGTTGGCGGTCAGTACATTGCCGGCCAAATCGAACTCGATCACCGCCGTGGAACGCAGCAGAGCATTGATGAAGTCTTCGTTTTCCCGTGCCCGGTCGATGGTCGCGGTGATTTCGCTGCCGAAGCACTGGATCCGCTGCACCGCACCGCGCTCATCCACCACTGGCGTCCAGCAGGCCTGAATCCACACCAGCGCACCGTCGGCCCGCAGGAAGCGGTAGCGATCACTCACCGGGGTCCCGCTTCGTGCGGATTCGGTCAGATTCTTGAAGCACGGCAGGTTTTTCACGTAGGCCGGTACGATCTCGATCAGCGGCCGATTGCTCAGGTGCTCCCGGCTGTAACCGACGAAACGGCTGAAATTCGCATTGCAGTCGATGATCCGGAAATTCGGATCGACCGTCAGCGTGATCATCTCGTTGTCGATGCCTTTATACAGCTGTCGGAGCAACGACAGTTCGGCATCCTTGGCCTGCAATTCTTTTTTCCACTGGTTACCGAACATGCTCTCTCTCCGGGAAGCAATCACGTTGACATGCCATCGGCTGCGCTGCCGATTTATTGAGGACCATCCAGCGCATGCTGATCGGCTTTGATCAGCATAGAAGGCGGGCAAACAGCCATCAGGGGATTTGGTCTTAAAATTTTCGCTAACGCCCATGAGAGCAGCGCCCAATGTAAGAACGGCCACGTCAATGACCGCGAAGTCGGCCGAAAGGCAGACGGGACCGGCGCTGCCTCACAAAAGCGCCCAACCAGGGCTGGCCTTGTCTTGCAACGGCCCCTAACATGACGCCCCGCTCATGAAGGTAGCCGCACGCGAGTCGCCTTCAGTTGTTCAACTCGTTGTATTTCAAGGAAGAAGCATGAAAAAGCTGCTTTATTTCGGCATCCTTTCCCTGTTGCTGACACTCACCGGCTGCGTCTCCATGGTGCCGTCCGGCCCAATTGGCGACCCCGCGCAGAAAGCCACATCCACTCAGCCACGCGCGGCGATGGTCGACGATGTGGTGATTACCGACCCCAAGGTGCGTGACGCGCTGCGCAAGACGCTCAGTGCCCAATTCACCGCACAACTGGCTCGCCGTGTGGAACGTGGCGAGTACTTCGAGGAAGTGATCAGTTTCCCCGCCACCCTCGGCAAGGACGACGTCGCCCTCAAGTTCACCTTCACCTCGCTCAAAGCCAAACGTACGCCACACCCGGCCTACTTCCCCGGCGCGCTGCTGACGCTGACCGTATGGATCTGGGTCAACGGCCCGATCTATGTCGACAAGTACGACCTGGCCGGCAACCTTCAGATCACCGATGCCCAGGGCAAGCTGCTCAGCAGCAGTGAGCAGGCCGTCAAGCTCAACCAGAACACCGGCCTGTGGGACAACGATTACTTCAACCCTTCGCTCGGCGCCGATCAGTTGAACCAGTTGGTCGAGCAGCTGATGCAGGACGCCACCGGCAAACTCGCCAAACCCTGACAAGGACGTAGCCCATGAAAAAGTTGTTTACCGCCATTCTCGCCACCGCCCTGCTCACGCTGACCGGTTGTGCGTCTTACTCGAATCACAGCCTGCCGGAGGTTGGCCAGTGGCCGTTGGCAGCCCACTCCGAAGCCAAGCCCAGCGCGCAGTTGAAGGTCGAGAGCAGCTATCTGTTCAACGACCAGAACCGGGCTGGTGGCTTCAATCAGGACAACCTGGAAAAGCTGCTGGTGAAGGAGTTCAAAGACAGCGGGCGTTTCAGCGCAGTGACCACCGCCAAGGAGCGCTCGGACGTCTATGTGAACGTGCGTGTGATCAATCATGAACGCGGCAGCACGGCCAGCGCATTCATAACCGGGTTCACGTTCTTCATCGTCCCCGGCCGCTTCAAGAACGAGTTCACCCTGCAAGCGCAGTTCAAGGACGCCGACGGAAAGGTGCTGGGAACGGTGGAGAAGAGCGAGACCGTCACCACCTGGATGCAATTGCTGCTGATCTTCGCCGTGCCGTTCAATGAATCCTCGGATAACGTGCTGGTACAGCTGACCCGCAGCACCTTGGAAGAAGCTGCACGCCAGAAGCTCATCTGACATCCCGCGGGGCGCGCGACGGCTCGCCCCACTGACGACCGAACCATGCTTTCGAGGGAATGAAAATGGTGTACTACCCTAGGGAAGAACAGCGTGACTTTCTGTTCACGCTCTCTTCGCTTTCGATCTGGATGATCCCGGCCTTCGCCTTCATCGCCTTTCTGGCGCAAAGCGGCGCGAGCATCGCGGTCATCAAGCTGTGGTCGACCAGCGCCGAAGGCGTGGTCACCGCCGTGACCGCCATCGAGGGCAACAGCAGCGTCGAGCTTTACGAGTACAGTTTCCAGGCTGCAAACGGCACCCTTCTCAGCGGCTCAGCCGAACAGCGCCGGGCGCCTGCGACCCAGGCCTATCGCGAGGGCCAGAAAATCGAGATCGTGCAGTCTGCGCTGCTGCCGCGTTTCTACCTGCCGCGGGATATCTCCGAAAAAAGCCGCATGAACTTCCTAGTGTTCTCGTTCTGCATCGCGGCAATTCTCCTGCTGCTCGCGGTATCGGTCTACGCGCTGGTAAAACAGTGCTCCCACGCCCGTGAAGATCTGCATTACTGATCCGCCAACTGGGTTACCCTGAGCCCGTCTTCGGCACGGAGCACATCCATGGCTTACCCACCCCACCTACAGGCCGGTGATCGCGTCGTGCTATTCGATGGTGTGTGCAAGCTGTGCAACGGCTGGAGCCGTTTTCTGATTCGCCATGCCCGCTCCCGCAGGCTCAAGCTGTGCAGTGTGCAGTCGCCTCAGGGCCAGGCGATTCTGGCGTGGTTCGGGATGCCGCTGGATCGCTTCGACACGCTGCTTTATGTCGAGGGCGACAAGGCGCTGCAGCGCAGCGAGGCCATTCTCGCCATCCTCGGCCACTTGCCGGCGCCGTGGCGCTGGGCGACGCTGGCGCGCTTGATACCGCGCCGTTTGCGCGACTGGCTGTACGATCCCATCGCCCGCAACCGCTATCGGCTGTTCGGCCGCCACGACCACTGCCCGGTGCCGCGCCCCGAAGACCGCGAGCGTTTTCTGCATGACTGATGCCCTGCTGGCGCGTCTGACGCTTGGCGCGATCTTCATCTACCACGGCCTGGTGCCCAAGCTGCTGTTTCGCGATGCCAGCGAGCTGCAGCTACTCGACGCCCACGGCCTGCCGTACAGCCTGCTTTTGCTGGCCGGCGCTGGTGAAGTGCTGCTGGGGCTGATCATCGTGTCGCTGCGGCGGCAGCGCTGGCCGCTCTACCTGGCGATGGCTGGATTGCTAGTGCTGCTGGTGGATGTGATGATTTTCGCGCCTGCGGTGCTGGTTCAGGCGTTCAACCCGCTGAGCCTGAACCTCGCTGCTCTGGTGCTCGGCGTGATCGCCCTGCGCGAGCGCCCGCGCGGTTAACGGCCCGCCTGTTCGCGCAAGATGCGCGCGATCTCGGCCTGACGGCGATAGGCCGGCGCCTCGACGGCGTTGTAGTCGCGGCTGTAGCGCGCCGCGAAGCCCGCCGTGCCCCATTCCCGGTATTGCTGCACATGCAGCAGTTCATGGGCCCACAGCGCGGCATCATGCTCGGCCATCTCGGCGTTACGAAACACGATGATGTCGACCAGGGTGACGGCGCGGATATCCGGGTTCTGCATCACATTGCGGGCGGCGCTCAGCTCGTCCAGATCACCCACCTTGTAACGCACCGCATCGAGCAGTTCGGCGGCGTAGAACGGCAGCAGCGGCTGGCGGATCTGCGGCGGTATCGGCAAGGTGCCCTGGCGCATGGCCGACTCGCGCGAACGCAGAATCCAGCCCTCCAAGGCGTTGGCGGTAATGGTGCCGGCGCGCTCCTGCATCGGCCCGAGCACGCCGTTGGGATCCGGCACGCAGATGCAGCCGCCCAGGCACACCTGGGTTTCCCCTGGCGCGCAGGCCAATGCGGCAGGCACCGGCAAAACCGTCAACAACCCATACAGCAGAACGCGTTTGAACATGCATTGCTCTCGATGAAAAAACAGAGACGACCATGGCGCCAGCTGCTATGCTTGTCCAGTCCTGTCGATAGTGGAAACGAGCCCTTATGCGCGGGCCGAAGACAGGCTGAGCATCTCGATTTCGCGGATATCGAAATCCCGGCTCAGGTACTCCATGCGCCGCTCGTGAAAATCGCGCATGTGCGGCAGCGCCGTGTGCACCGCCAGGTGCTCGCGGGACTGCCAGACCTCGAAGAAGATGAACAGCGCAGGGTCCGTGGCATCGCGCAGCATGTGGTACTCAATGCAGCCGGGCTCGGCGCGACTGGGCTCGACGTAGGCACGAAACAGCTGCTCGAAGTCGTCGGCCCGCTCTGGGCGGGTGTGGGCGTGAAGAATGAAGCCGTACATGGGAATCTCCGTGTTGAATACTGCTGCACGGTACCGCAGGTAAAGGCCGAGCATTCATGCATTCAAGTCAAAAGTAATTTGCCCTTGCCGGCATTTTTCGTCTGCGCGTGAAGCCGTAACCTGAGCTCATTCAATCAGTTACGGAGACGCCCCATGAAAAAAATCCTGCTCCTCAACGGCGGCAAGCAATTCGCCCATTCCGATGGTCGCCTCAACCGCACGCTGCACGAAACCGCCGCCGCGTTTCTCGACCAGGCCGGTATCGAATTCAAGACCACGCAGATCGACGCCGGTTATGACGTCGCCGAGGAAGTGCAGAAGATCCTCTGGGCCGATGTGGTGATCTACCAGATGCCGGGCTGGTGGATGGGTGCACCGTGGATCGTCAAGAAGTACATCGACGAAGTGTTCACCGAAGGCCACGGCAGCCTGTACGCCAATGACGGCCGTACCCGCTCCGACGCCTCGCAGAAGTACGGCAGCGGCGGCCTGATCCAGGGCAAGCAGTACATGCTGTCGCTGACCTGGAACGCACCGCAGCAGGCCTTCGACGATCCCAGCGACTTCTTCGAGGGCAAGGGCGTGGACGCGGTGTACTTCCCCTTCCACAAGTCCCAGCAATTTCTGGGCATGAGCGCCCTACCGACCTTCCTGTGCGTGGACGTGATGAAGCGTCCGGATGTCGAGCGTGACGTGCAGCGCTACCGCGAACACCTGGCCGGCGTGCTGCAGAACGCCTGAGGCGGCATGACAAACGGGGCGGCGGCCGGCACTATCGGTCGCTCCACTCTGCCATGGACTGCCCCCGTGCCCCTCCCCAGCCTCCATACCCCGCGCCTGCTGTTGCAGCCCCTACAACTGGCCGACGCCGAGCAGATCCAGCCGCTGTTCGGCCAATGGGAAGTGGTGCGCTATCTCAATGCCCAGGTGCCTTGGCCCTATCCGGCCGATGGCGCGCTGGGCTACCTGCGTGATGTCGCCCTGCCCGCCATGGCTGCCGGCCAGCAATGGCACTGGACGCTGCGGCCCATCGTCGAGCCGGAGCGGGTGATCGGCGTGATCAGCCTGATGGATACGCCGGGCAACAACCGCGGCTTCTGGATAGCACCAGGCTGGCAACGTCAGGGCCTGATGAGCGAGGCCTGCGTGGCGGTCAACCGCTACTGGTTCGAGGTGCTGCAGCGCCCGCTGATGGAGGTGCCCAAGGCGCTGGCCAACATCGCCTCGCGGCGGCTGTCCGAGCGCGAAGGCATGCGCCTGGTGGCGATCGGCGAGAGCGATTACGTGTGCGGCCGGTTGCCTTCCCAGACCTGGGCGCTCAGCCGCGAGGAATGGCTAGACCAGCAGACTTAAAATCTGCTGGTGTTTGCTTCACAGCGGCTGCGGCTTGAGCGGCCGGGAAAAGCGGTAGGTGGTCACCCCGCACAGCAGCAGGCCGGCGATGCCAAGCAGGCCGCCGACGATGCCCACATTGGCCACGCCCAATTGGCTGCTCACCAGGCTGCCGAGCAAGGCGCCACCGCCGATGCCGACGTTGAAGATCCCCGAGAACAGCGCCATGGCCACGTCGGTGGCGTCCGAGGCGAGGTTGAGCACCTTGGCCTGCAATGCCAAGCCGAAGCACATCATGGCGACGCCCCAGATCACGCTCAGGGTGGCCAGCAAGGCGTGCTCGCGGGCCACCGGCAACAGGAGCAGCATGCACAGGCTCAGGGTGCCGATCGCGGCGATCACGAACCCTCGCGGAAAACGCGTGCTGTAACGGCTGAACAGAATCGAGCCGATGATCCCGGCACAGCCGAACAGCAACAGCAGCACGGTGACCATATCCGCCGCGATACCGGCGACTTCCAGCGCGAACGGCTCGATGTAGGTGTACGCGGTGAAGTGGGCGGTGATCACCAGCGCGGTAAGCACGTACACGGTGACCAGCGCCGGGCGCTTGAACAGCACCGGCAGGCTGCGCAGTGAACCGGAGTTCTGGCTCGGCAGCAGCGGCAGGCTCTTGATCAGGCACAGCACCACCACACCGGCTACCACGGCGATGGTGGTGAACGTCGTGCGCCAGCCCAGCACTTCGCCGATTACCCGGCCCAGCGGAATGCCCAGCACCATGGCCAGCGCACTGCCGGTCGCCAATAGGCCAAGGGCTTGCGCCTGCTTGCCCTCAGGCGCCACCCGCACCGCCAGGGACGCGGTAATCGCCCAGAACAGCGCGTGGGCCAGGGCGATGCCGATGCGGCTGATCACCAGCACGGTGAAGTTCCAGGCGATGCCGGACAGCACATGGCTGGCGATGAACAGCATGAACACGAAGGCCAACAGCTTGCGCCGCTCGATATTGCGGGTCAGCAGCATCAACGGCAGCGAGGCCAGCGCCACCACCCAGGCATAGATCGTCAGCATCAGGCCGACACTGGCGGTGGTCATCTCGAAACTGTGGCCGATCTGGCTCAGCAGGCCGACCGGCACGAACTCGGTGGTATTGAAGATGAAGGCGCCCAGCGCCAAGGCGATCACGCTCAGCCAGCTACCGCTGTGCGTCTGCTCGGGTGTGTTCATACGGTTTGTATCTGCCCTTGGGGAACGCCTCGACTACAACGGCCAATAGCCCGAGGCCGGATGGCAACGAGCGCGGTAGGAAGCGAACGGGAAAAATGTAAACCCCATAACTGACGAACACGCACACGGCAGCTCGCGCTCCCAATGGCGATGAACGCTGGGAGTGACGATGCGGAGAGCGGAAAATTATAGGTATGGGATGACCTGCGGCGACGATTCTACGCACGGCCTGGCGGCTGAACAATACGCTCGGGAAAGCGTTATTTGGATGGGCGACGACTGGTCTTCAGAGCGCTGATCGGTTGCCGTTTTATGAACGTGGGAAGGGGAGTTTCAAGGTAGAAGCGGACACTCAGCGATTGCGTAGGAGCGGCTTTAGCCGCGAGCTCTTTACGCCCCATATGTGATGCGTGAGCTGTGGTTCCATCGTTATCGTGTTGCTCATACGTCCGGTTCCGCTCTGACGAGCGGGTTTCTTTTGGCATCGCCCCAAAAGAAACCAAAAGGTCTAGCCCCGACATCCGGCCCCAGCTTCGCTGGGGTTCCCTCGCTCCATCATTGCTCCGAGGGCACGCCG
>Ga0209370_1002215_pt1 | contig 14524 bp, 16 predicted proteins | sample AgamicAtPrz_FD_187164 | JGI IMG/M metagenome (GOLD analysis project Ga0209370, IMG submission 187164) | Agave microbial communities from Guanajuato, Mexico - At.P.rz (SPAdes) (version 2) | ecosystem: Host-associated > Plants > Phyllosphere > Phylloplane/Leaf | place: Guanajuato, Mexico... | reverse complement strand
CCGTGGCCTCATTGGTTCGGAGCAGGTGGAACTGGAGTTTGACTAATACAGGAATACTATGAGTCTGAATTTCCTTGATTTCGAACAGCCGATTGCAGAGCTGGAAGCGAAAATCGATTCTCTGACTGCGGTGAGCCGTCAGGATGAAAAACTGGATATTAACATCGACGAAGAAGTGCATCGTCTGCGTGAAAAAAGCGTAGAACTGACGCGCAAAATCTTTGCCGATCTCGGCGCCTGGCAGGTTGCCCAGCTGGCACGCCATCCTCAGCGCCCGTACACCCTGGATTATGTCCGCCTGGCGTTTGATGAATTTGACGAGCTGGCTGGCGATCGCGCATACGCTGACGATAAAGCTATCGTAGGCGGTATTGCGCGTCTCGACGGCCGCCCGGTGATGATCATTGGTCATCAGAAAGGCCGCGAGACCAAAGAGAAAATTCGTCGCAACTTCGGCATGCCGGCACCGGAAGGTTACCGTAAGGCCCTGCGCCTGATGGAGATGGCTGAGCGTTTCAACATGCCCATCATCACCTTCATCGACACCCCGGGTGCCTATCCGGGCGTGGGCGCGGAAGAGCGTGGCCAGTCTGAAGCCATCGCCCGCAACCTGCGCGAAATGTCTCGTCTGAACGTACCGGTTATCTGCACCGTTATTGGTGAAGGTGGTTCCGGCGGCGCGCTGGCGATCGGCGTGGGCGATAAAGTGAATATGCTGCAGTACAGCACCTATTCCGTTATCTCCCCGGAAGGTTGCGCCTCCATTCTGTGGAAGAGCGCCGACAAAGCGCCGCTGGCTGCAGAAGCGATGGGCATCATTGCCCCGCGCCTGAAAGAGCTGAAGCTGATCGATACCGTGATCCCGGAGCCGCTGGGCGGCGCACACCGTAATCCGGAAGCGATTGCCGCGTCGCTGAAGGCGCAGCTGCTGGCTGACCTGGCCGATCTCGACGTGCTGAGCAAAGAAGAGCTGCTGAACCGTCGTTATCAGCGTCTGATGAGCTACGGCTACGCATAAGCCTCTCATTATTCTTAAAAGCCGCACATTGTTGCGGCTTTTTTTATACCTGCGGTTTAGCCTGGCTATGCTTAGCTAATGTTTTTCAAGGAGGTAGGCCGTGAATATTATTGCCATCATGGGGCCGCACGGCGTCTTTTATAAAGACGAGCCCATCAAGGAGCTGGAGCAGGCGTTAAAGGCGCGCGGGTTTCAACTCATCTGGCCGCAAAACAGCGCCGATTTACTAAAGTTCATCGAACACAACCCGCGGATCTGCGGCGTGATCTTCGACTGGGATGAATACGATCTGGATCTGTGCAGCCAAATCAATCAGCTCAACGAATATTTACCGCTCTACGCCTTTATCAACACCCATTCGACGATGGATATCAGCGCCCAGGATATGCGCATGGCGCTGTGGTTCTTTGAATACTCGCTGGGAGTGGCTGAAGATATTGCCGCGCGCATTCAGCAATATACCGGGGAATACCTCGATAATATTACGCCGCCCTTTACCCGCGCGCTCTTTACCTACGTTAAAGAGGGCAAATATACCTTCTGCACGCCGGGCCATATGGCGGGAACGGCGTATCAGAAAAGCCCGGTCGGCTGCCTGTTCTATGATTTCTTTGGCGGCAACACCCTGAAGGCGGATGTGTCGATCTCGGTCACCGAGCTGGGATCGCTGCTCGACCACACCGGCCCGCACCTGGAGGCGGAGGAGTATATCGCCCGCACCTTTGGCGCCGAGCAGAGCTACATGGTGACCAACGGGACCTCGACCTCCAATAAAATCGTCGGCATGTACGCGGCGCCGGCGGGCAGCACGCTGCTAATCGATCGCAACTGCCATAAATCCCTGGCTCATCTGCTGATGATGAGCGACGTGGTGCCGCTCTGGCTGACGCCGACGCGCAACGCGCTGGGTATTCTGGGCGGCATTCCGCGGCGTGAGTTTACCCCTGCGGCCATTGAGCGCAAGGTGGCCCAGGTGCCGAAGGCCAGCTGGCCGGTGCATGCGGTGATCACCAACTCCACCTATGACGGGCTGCTGTACAACACCAACTGGGTGAAGCAGACGCTGGATGTCCCCTCGATCCACTTTGACTCCGCCTGGGTACCCTATACCAACTTCCACCCAATTTATGCCGGTAAGAGCGGCATGAGCGGCGAACGCATGCCCGGCAAAGTGTTCTATGAAACCCAGTCCACGCACAAAATGCTGGCGGCGTTCTCTCAGGCATCGCTGATTCACATTAAGGGCGACTATGACGAAGAGACCTTCAACGAAGCCTTTATGATGCACACCACCACCTCGCCGAGCTATCCGCTGGTGGCCTCCATCGAAACCGCGGCCGCCATGCTGCGGGGAAATCCGGGCAAGCGGCTGATTAACCGCTCGGTAGAGCGGGCGCTGCACTTCCGCAAAGAGGTGCAGCGGCTAAAAGATGAGGCCGAGGACTGGTTCTTCGATATCTGGCAGCCGGAAGAGATCGACGAAGCCGAATGCTGGCCCATCGCCCCCGGCGAAAGCTGGCACGGCTTCCGCGACGCCGACGAGGATCATATGTTCCTCGATCCGGTGAAGGTCACCATCCTGACGCCGGGGATGGACGAGCACGGCGTAATGGGCGATGAGGGGATCCCGGCGGCGCTGGTGGCTAAATTCCTCGACGAGCGCGGCGTAGTGGTGGAGAAAACCGGCCCTTATAACCTGCTATTTTTGTTCAGCATCGGCATCGATAAAACCCGGGCGATGGGGCTTCTGCGCGGGCTAATGGAGTTTAAGCGCGCCTACGATCTCAATCTGCGGGTGAAAAACATGCTGCCGGATCTCTACGCCGAGGATCCCGACTTCTACCGCAATATGCGTATTCAGGATCTGGCCCAGGGGATCCACAAGCTGATCCGCCAGCACGATCTTCCGCGCCTGATGCTGCAGGCCTTTGACGTGCTGCCGGAGATGAAGCTCACCCCGCACCAGGCCTGGCAGCGCCAGGTGAAGGGCGAGGTCGAAACGGTAGAGCTGGAAAATCTGGTCGGGCGCATCTCGGCAAACATGATCCTGCCCTATCCGCCGGGGGTACCGCTGCTGATGCCGGGCGAGATGATCACCGAACAGAGCAGGGCGGTGCTCGATTTCCTGCTGATGCTCTGCACCATCGGGCGACACTATCCCGGCTTTGAAACCGATATCCACGGGGCTAAGCGTGATGAAGACGGCGTCTACAGGGTACGAGTCCTAAAAGCGCAGTGACCCCTTGCACGCTCCGGGCTTCGGTTATAACGTTCAGGCATATCAACAAGGAGACGCTATGCTGGGTTTAAAACAGGTTCATCACATTGCGATTATTGCTTCTGACTACGCCGCCAGTAAGGCGTTTTACTGCGACACGCTCGGCTTTACGCTGCAAAGCGAGGCGTACCGCGAAGAGCGCGACTCCTGGAAAGGGGACCTGGCGCTGAACGGCCAGTATGTGATTGAGCTGTTTTCCTTCCCGTTCCCCCCGGCCCGCCCGTCACGGCCGGAGGCGTGCGGCCTGCGTCACCTTGCCTTCAGCGTCGGGGATATCGACCAGGCGGTAGCGCACCTCGAGGCGAAAGGGGTGCCGTGCGAAGCCATTCGCGTCGATCCTTTTACCGGCAAGCGCTTCACCTTCTTTAACGATCCGGACGGCCTGCCGCTGGAGCTGTATCAGCAGTAACGCTTGCCTCAATCCGCAATGCCCGGTAACGTGCCGGGCATCTTTCCGTTCAGATGAAAACTATGACCACTCCTGCCATCGCGCACGCCGTTTATCCGTTTCGCCGCCTGCTGGTGGGGTTTAGCGGCGGGCTGGATTCTACCGTTTTGCTACATCGCCTTATGCTCTGGCGTGAGCAGGAGCCGGACGTTGAACTGCGCGCTATCCACATTCACCATGGCTTAAGCCCCCATGCCGATGACTGGGTCGAACACTGCGAGGCGCTGTGCGAAAGCTGGCGTATTCCGCTGGTGGTGCAGCGCGTCACCCTGCTTAACGACGGCTCGGGGACGGAGGCGCAGGCGCGCAGGGCGCGCTACGGCGCCTTTAAAAATGCCCTGCTGCCGGGCGAAGCGCTGGTTACCGCCCAGCATCTCAACGATCAGTGCGAAACCTTTCTGCTGGCCCTGAAGCGCGGCAGCGGCCCGGCCGGGCTGTCCGCCATGCCCGAGCGGGCGGCGTTCGCCGGTACGCAGCAGCTACGACCGCTGCTGGGAGAGCCGCGATCCTCGCTGCTGGAGTGGGCGCAGCGGCACGGCCTGCGCTGGATCGAGGATGAGAGCAACGCCGACGACGCCTACGATCGCAACTTCCTGCGCCTGCGGGTCGTGCCGCAGCTTATGCAGCGCTGGCCGCATTTTGCCGACGCGACGGCAAGAAGCGCGGCGCTCTGCGCAGAGCAGGAGCAGTTGCTGGACGAACTGCTGGCCGACGAGCTGAAATCACTTATAAGCGACGAGGGCAGCCTGCCGATCGCCCCCCTCTTAACGGTGAGCGCGGTCCGGCGCGCGGCGCTTCTTCGCCGCTGGCTGGGAAGGCAGGGCGCGCTGATGCCCTCACGCGCCATGGTAAACCGGCTCTGGGAGGAGGTGGCGCTTGCCAGGGAGGACGCCAGCCCGATACTTAATCTGGGAGAGGGCGAGGTGCGCCGTTTTCGCGGCTCGCTGTGGTGGGTGCAGACGCCTCCCTCGCTGGCAGACCAGATCCTTGCATGGCCCGACCCGGCATCTACGCTGACGCTCCCCCAGGCCTGGGGGACGCTCTCCTTCACGACAGGCGGCAATATACGTCCGCCGCGGCCGGACGAACCGGTCACGGTGCGCTTTCAGGCCAGCGGGACGCTGCACATTGTCGGGCGTAACGGCGGGCGAAAGATCAAAAAAATCTGGCAGGAGCTGGGCGTTCCGCCCTGGCTGCGTGATACCACGCCGCTGGTTTATTACGCCGGGACGCCGATCGCGGCGGCCGGGCAGTTCGTCACTCGGGAAGGGGCAGCAGAAGCGGGGCAGGGGATGAATCTGGTATGGAAAAAATAACGGGCAGCGCGCTGCCCGTTATCAACTGTCAGGACTCGCTCACCACGACGGTGCCGATTTGCGGATGGCTAAAGCTGGCAATTTTATCGAGACGCAGCTCGCGCGTGGCGCCCGCGTCTTCTACGACCAGATATTCCACGTTTTTACGCGACACCAGGTCGCTGGCTTTTGCCTTCAGAACTTCACCATCTTTCAGGGTTAGCGCCAGAATTAAATGATGCTGGCAGGCGAGTTCCAGATTGTCATAGTCATCGCAATTGATGGGTTGATAGATCTCATTCATTGACATAATCGCTCACCAGTAAATTCGCAGCAGCATACGCCGCTTTTTCTTTGACCGATTCTGAAAGGCCGTCGTCCGACGCGATCTCATTCAGAGCTTTCAATACACAGCCCAGCGCATCCGGGACATAGCCCAGGTCTCCGCTGGCGATTTCCGCATACCGTTTGCGAATTAACTCACAATAATTGTTCACATCCCCTCCTGCCAGCGCACTGGCTTTACTGTGAGATACAACTAAGCCTACGAAGATTAGCTCTGTTTAGCAAGGTGACTATACCATACTCATTTAAGCAATATCAGCGGGTTGATAGCCGGGGAGCCTGTATGTCTGTAACAGCCTTTTGGCGCATATTTCGCTACAATGCGTACCGGATTAGAAAGGAGTCCTCACATGGCGCTTAAAGCGACAATTTACAAAGCGACGGTTAACGTCGCCGATCTCGACCGCAATCAGTTTCTTGATGCCACCTTAACCCTGGCGCGCCACCCTTCCGAAACGCAGGAGCGCATGATGCTGCGCCTGCTGGCATGGATTAAATATGCCAACGAGCGGCTGCAGTTCACCCGCGGCTTAAGCGCCGAAGATGAACCCGATGCCTGGCTGCTGAACGATCACCTGGGGATCGATCTGTGGATTGAGATGGGGCTGCCGGATGAGCGCCGCATCAAAAAGGCCTGTAACCAGGCGGCGGAAGTCGCGCTCTTCACCTACAACGGCCGTGCTGCGGAAATATGGTGGCAGCAGAATAAAAGCAAATGTTCGCAATTCAGTAACTTATCAGTCTGGTATCTGGATGACGAGCAGCTGAATCAGCTCAGCGCCTTTGCCGGACGGACGATGTCGCTGCAGGCGACGATCCAGGAGGGGGCTATCTGGCTGTCGGATGAGCAGAATAATCTGGAAATCCACCTCACGTCGTGGCAACAGCGTCCATGATTAATATCTCCCGTAACGTCTCGCTGGCGGACAGCGAAGTAGAGATTACGGCGATCCGCGCGCAGGGCGCCGGTGGCCAGCATGTGAATAAAGCCTCTACGGCGATCCATCTGCGTTTTGACATACGGGCCTCCAGCCTGCCCGAGCATTATAAGGAGCGGCTGCTGGCCGCCAGCCACCACCTTCTTACCGGTGATGGTATGATTATTATTAAAGCGCAGGAGCACCGTAGCCAGGAGTTAAACCGGGAGGCGGCACTTTCCCGGCTGGTGGCGGTCATACAGGAATTAACTGCCGTGCAAAAAACGCGTCGGGCCACCCGTCCGACGCGCGCGTCGAAAGAGCGACGGTTATCTGCAAAATCACAAAAATCGACCGTAAAATCACTGCGCGGTAAAGTCCGTCGTTCTCAGGATTAAGAGGCGACAAACCACTATTTCAGAAGGAATTTAGGGTGAAAAAAGCGATTCTGTCACTGATGGCCGCAAGCACATTGTTTGCACTGTTTGGCTGTAACAACCGGGCTGAAACGCAGGCGCTGCAGCCTGCGCAGGCGGAAACCCTGGCGCCGATGCAGCAGAGCTGGCGCGGCGTGCTGCCCTGTGCCGATTGCGAAGGAATTGAAACCTCACTGTTCCTGGAAAAAGACGGCACCTGGGTGATGAACCAGCGCTATCAGGGAGCCAAAACGCCTACATCATTTGCCACCTACGGCAGCTGGGCGCGGACCGCAGAAAAACTGGTGCTGACCGATAACGAAGGTCAGAAGCGCTATTTCCGCGCTAAGGGCGATGCGCTGGAGATGCTCGATACCGAGGGCAATCCGATTGAGTCGCAGTTCAACTATACGCTGCAGCCGGTGAAAGCGGCGCTCCCCACCACGCCGATGGCGATGCGCGGCATGTATGTATATATGGCAGACGCGGCGGTCTTTACCGACTGCGTAACCGGTAAGAAAGTGGGCGTGAGCAATAATGCCCGGCTGGAAAGGGATTATGCCGCCGCGCGCGGAGGCGATACCAAACCTGTTCTGCTGACGGTGGACGGCCACTTTACCCTGGAGGCGAATCCGGACAGCGGCGAGATGGTGAAAACCCTGGTGGCGGATCGCAACGCCAGGTTTGAACAGGGCAAGGACTGCAACAGCAAATAGCAGAAATAAAAAACCCCGCCGTGGCGGGGTTTTTGGTGCTTAGCCTTTGATGGCTTTCACCAGATAATCCAGCACGTCGCCGGTCTTGATCATCTGCTTCTCGCCGCTACGGCGATATTTGTATTCGATATCATCGTTATCGAGGTTACGGTCGCCGATTACGATAGTATGCGGGATACCAATCAGCTCCATATCCGCAAACATCACGCCCGGACGCTCTTTACGGTCGTCCATCAGCACATCGATACCCTGAGCGCGCAGCTCGTTATAGAACTTCTCGGCCAGCTCCTGCACGCGGTAAGACTTGTGCATGTTCATCGGCAGGATCGCCACCTGGAACGGAGCGATGTTGTCCGGCCAGACGATACCGCGCTCGTCGTGGTTCTGCTCAATGGCGGCGGCCACCACGCGGGTTACCCCGATACCGTAGCAGCCCATGGTCAGGATCTGGTTACGGCCATCTTCACCCTGCACGGCAGCGTTGAGCGCCTGGGAGTACTTGGTCCCCAGCTGGAAGATGTGGCCCACTTCGATGCCGCGTTTGATCTGCAGAACGCCTTTGCCATCCGGGCTTGGATCGCCGGCCACCACGTTACGGATATCGGCGACGACCGGGGTTGCCACGTCGCGATCCCAGTTGATGCCAAAGTAGTGCTTGCCGTCGATGTTGGCGCCGGCCGCAAAATCGCTCATGGCGGCAACGGTACGGTCGATAATCACCGGGATCGGCATATTCACCGGGCCGAGTGAACCCGGGCCGGCATTAACTACCGCACGGATCTCCGCTTCGGTGGCGAAGGTCAGCGGGCTGGCAACCTGCGGCAGCTTCTCGGCTTTCACTTCGTTCAGCTCATGATCGCCACGAACCAGCAGGGCAACCAGCGGATGCTCGCTCTCTTCAACCGCTTTCACCAGCAGGGTTTTCACGGTTTTTTCGATCGGCAGGTTGTACTGTTCAACCAGCTCGGCGATGGTTTTCGCGTTCGGGGTATCAACCAGCTTCATCTCTTCGGTGGCGGCCGCGCGCGGGGTTGCCGGTGCCAGCGCTTCGGCGAATTCGATATTAGCCGCAAAGTCGGAGCTGTCAGAGAAGATTACGTCGTCTTCACCGCTCTGGGCCAGCACCTGGAACTCGTGGGAGGCGCTGCCGCCGATAGAGCCGGTATCGGCCTGCACGGCGCGGAAATCCAGACCCATACGGGTAAAGATCTTGCTGTAGGCCGCGTACATTTTGTCATAGGTCTCTTGCAGCGACTCCTGAGAGGTATGGAAGGAGTAGGCATCCTTCATCAGGAACTCGCGCGAGCGCATTACGCCAAAACGGGGGCGTACTTCATCACGGAATTTGGTCTGGATCTGATAGAAGTTCAGCGGCAGCTGCTTGTAGGAGTTCAGCTCGTTACGGATCAGATCGGTGATGACCTCTTCATGCGTTGGACCCAGCACAAACGGGCGCTCGCCGCGATCGACAAAACGCAGCAGTTCCGGGCCGTACTGCTCCCAGCGACCGCTCTCCTGCCACAGGTCAGCGGGCTGCACCACCGGCATAGACACCTCAATGGCACCGGCGTTATCCATCTCTTCACGCACGATGTTTTCGACTTTTCGCAGGACGCGCAGGCCGGTCGGCAGCCAGGTATATAACCCGGAGGCCAGCTTGCGGATCATCCCGGCGCGCAGCATCAGCTGATGGCTGATGACTTCGGCGTCGGCAGGTGTCTCCTTCAGAGTGGAGAGCAGATATTGGCTAGTACGCATGTTGTTACGGTTCCATTTCGACGATGGGAACAGGCTGACGACTCAGCCTGACACAAAAAAAGTGGTTTAGTTTACCAGTGTGGCAAAGATGCCAAAAGAGAGGACAATAAAATTACTGTGGCTCAAGGGCAAAGACTTCGAAGCCTGCCTCCATCACCCGCCAGCGCACGTTAAAATCCAGTAGCCGCACGGCGTAGGTTTTCCCGGCCTCTTCCTCTTTACGGTAAGCGGGACGCGGATCCTGAGCCAGCACGTCAATAATAAATTCGCGCAGGCGCGGATAGCGTTTTTCGTGCTGTAAAAGCGCGCCTTCCAGCGCATCGCTAAACCAGACCGGCATATCGGCCTGAGGAGCCTGTTGCGCATAGCTTGCCCGGGCGTCCGGCAGGGCTTCGGCAAACGGCAGATAGGGCTTGATGTCCACCACCGGGGTGCCATCGACCAGGTCAAGCCCGCCGAGTTCCAGAATCACCTGCTCTTTCTGACAGCGTATGCCTTTTAGTTCAACGAGCGACATACCTACGGGGTTAGGGCGAAAGGTAGAACGCGTGGCAAATACCCCCATTCGGGCATTCCCACCAAGCCTTGGAGGGCGCACCGTCGGGCGCCAGCCACCTTCCATCGTTTGATGAAAGATAAACAGCACCCAAAGATGGCTAAAAGCTTCCAGTCCGCGCACGGCATCCGCCTGATTATAGGGCGCCACCAGGTGAAGCTCGCCGCCAGCGCTTTTTACCAGCCCGGGCTGGCGCGGTACGGCGAACTTCTCTTTATAGGGGGAGCGGATAACGCCTATCTGCTCGAACTGGAATGTACTCATTTCGCCGAGACGTTGAGGGCAGAGCCGACGCAGACCGCCTGACGATAGCACCCTGGCGTACCGCTGGTTACTTCACAGCTGTGCAGCAGTACGGCGTTGGCTTTCATTTTGGAGGCGTTAATCTGCATACGCTTGCGTGCCGTTGGAATATTCGGCGGGGAGTCCTGATTGGTTGCCTGGCAGGAGTCGCCGGAGACTTCACCCAGATCGCGGAACGGTTTACCGATGAGGTCTTCCGCGTTGGTATAAATGCGTACCGGTGCCGCGCGCGGCGCTTTCGGTTTGGCTGGCTCCGCTTTCGGCGGGGTTGCGGTGCTTTTGGGAGGTTCAACGGGAGATCTGCTTAGCATGGAACAGCCGCTCAGCATCAGTGCTAAAAGACAGATCGGTAAAGCACGCATATTCTTTCCTCAGTGAATAATCAAACGTCAGTTATTGAATCAGTTGCCCGTATAAATGACAAGACGGGCTTTCGCCCGTCCTGAATGATATTACACAAAGAGAAGATTACCAGCCTTTAACTGCGCCGCCGTTAAAGACTTTGTTTGCTTCTTCGTAAACTTCGTCTGACTGGTAGGCCTGCACGAATTTCTTCACGTTCTCCGCGTCTTTATTATCTTCGCGAGTCACGATCAGGTTAACGTACGGGGAGTCTTTATCTTCAACAAAGATACCGTCTTTCGCCGGGGTCAGGCCGATCTGGCTGGCATAGGTGGTGTTGATTACCGCCAGCGCGATCTGGGCATCGTCAAGAGAGCGCGGCAGCTGCGGCGCTTCCAGCTCAACGAGCTTGAGGTTTTTCGGGTTCTCGGTCACGTCCAGCACGGTCGGCAGCAGGCCAACACCGTCTTTCAGCTTGATCAGACCCTGCTTTTGCAGCAGCAGCAGAGAACGGCCCAGGTTAGTCGGATCGTTCGGTACCGCCACCTGAGAACCATCCTGCAGTTCGCTCAGTGCTTTGATCTTTTTGCTGTAGCCAGCGATCGGGTAAACGAAGGTGTTGCCCGCCGCAACCAGCTTATAACCACGGTCTTTGATCTGCTGATCGAGGTAAGGCTTATGCTGGAAAGCGTTCGCGTCGATATCGCCTTTGCTCAGCGCTTCGTTCGGCAGCACGTAGTCGTTGAAGGTAACCAGTTCAACGTCCAGGTTGTACTTCTCTTTGGCAACCTTAACGGCTTTTTCGGCAACCTGCTGTTCTGCACCCACGATAACGCCCACTTTAATGTGGTTCGGATCTTTCTCGTCCTGACCGCAACCCACCAGTGCCAGAGAGCCGATCAGCGCGCCTACCGCTGCAAAGGTCTTGAGTTTAAACGTCATGTTATTTCCCTTATTCGTCGTGTTTATATTGTGTACGTTATTTGTGAGTCACAGCCCGGACGATGCGATCGCCAGAGAACTGGATTAGGTAAACCAGCACTACCAGCAATACCAGAACGGTATTCATTACGGTAGCGTTATAACCAATATAGCCGTACTGATAACCAATCTGGCCCAGACCACCGGCACCAACGGCGCCGCCCATAGCAGAATAGCCCACCAGGGTGATCAGGGTGATAGTCGCCGCATTCACCAGACCCGGCAGCGCTTCAGGCAGCAGCACCTTGCGCACGATCTGCATTGGCGTAGCGCCCATGGCGCGGGAGGCTTCAATCAGGCCGGTCGGGATTTCCAGCAGGGCGTTTTCAACCATACGCGCAATAAAGGGCGCGGCGCCAACGGTCAGCGGAACGATCGCTGCCTGCAGGCCAATAGAGGTACCAACGATGACGCGGGTAAACGGAATCATCCACACCAGAAGAATAATGAAGGGGATCGAGCGGAAGATATTCACCAGCGCGGAGAGGGTGCGGTAGAGCTTCGCGTTGGCAATAATCTGGCCCGGACGGGTCACGTACAGCAGCACGCCAACCGGCAGGCCAATTACAAAGCCAAAGAAGCCCGAGACGAAGGTCATTGCCAGCGTTTCCCATACGCCGCGAACCAGCAGCCAAATCATCGGTTCAGACATAACCCAGTACCTCTACTTTTACATGGTGTTCCTGCAGCCAGGCAATTGCGGCCTGCGTTTCTTCTTGTGTGCCGTGCATTTCGGTCAGCATGATGCCGAACTTAACGCCGCCGGCGTAATCCATCTGCGCGCTAATAATGTTGTTGTTCACATTGAAGCGGCGCGCGGTTTCGGACAGCAGGGGAGCATCCACGGACTGGCCGGTAAACTCCATGCGCAGCATCGGCACGCTGTTAGCATCCGGCGCCGTTTTTAAACGTGCCAGATAATCTTCCGGAATATCCAGATGCAGCGTGGACTGAATAAACTGCTGGGCCAGCGGAGTTTTCGGGTGCGAGAACACTTCACTCACCGTGTCCTGCTCAATCAGCTCACCGTTACTGATAACCGCTACGCAGTCGCAGATACGCTTAACGACATCCATCTCGTGGGTAATAAGAAGAATGGTCAGGCCCAGGCGACGGTTAATATCCTTCAGCAGTTCGAGAATAGAGCGGGTCGTTGCCGGATCGAGGGCGCTGGTGGCTTCGTCGCACAGCAACACCTTCGGGTTACTTGCCAGCGCGCGGGCAATGGCTACGCGCTGCTTCTGCCCACCGGAGAGGTTCGCCGGGTAGCTGTCATGTTTATCGCCGAGACCAACAAGATCCAGCAGTTCGGTAACGCGACGCTTGATCTCCTCTTTTGGCATGTTATCCAGCTCCAGCGGAAGCGAGACGTTGCCAAAAACGGTGCGGGAAGCCAGCAGGTTAAAGTGCTGGAAGATCATGCCAATCTGACGGCGCGCTTTAGTTAATTCTGATTCGGAAAGCTTAGTCAGCTCCTGGCCGCCAACCTGAACGCTGCCTTCGGTTGGACGCTCGAGCAGGTTAACGCAACGAATCAGCGTACTTTTACCTGCACCGGAGGCGCCAATGACGCCATAAATCTGTCCAGCCGGAACATGCAGGCTAACGTTGTTCAGCGCCTGAATCGTTCGGGTTCCCTGCTGGAACACTTTGGTGATATTCGAAAGTTTGATCATTAGACTTTTTTAATCATATGTAAGTTAGCCGTGGCATATTCTGCTGCCTGAAACGGGCGTAGACCGAAAACAAAATGGATGTTAAGGCATCCAGACGTCTAAATCAATGTAACTCTGTATGATGAGCACTTTCTTGTACCCCGTTTCATGAGATACTAACCGGACATGCGTTTTTCAGGAGCTAACCGGTGGCCAAATCAGTACCCGCAATTTTTCTGGATCGTGACGGCACTATTAATGTCGATCACGGTTATGTACACGAGATCGACGAGTTCGAGTTCATAGATGGCGTTATTGATGCCATGCGTGAGCTTAAAGAGATGGGATATGCGCTGGTGGTTGTCACTAACCAGTCAGGTATTGCCCGCGGTAAGTTTACCGAGGCGCAGTTTGAAACGCTGACGGAGTGGATGGACTGGTCGCTGGCCGATCGCGGCGTGGACCTGGACGGTATCTACTATTGTCCTCATCATCCGCAAGGGTCGGTTGAAGAGTACCGCCAGACCTGCGACTGTCGTAAACCCCATCCGGGCATGCTTATCTCCGCACAGGAGTTTCTGCACATTGATATGGCCTCTTCTTATATGGTTGGCGACAAACTGGAAGATATGCAGGCGGCCGCGGCTGCAGGTGTAGGTAATAAAGTGCTGGTACGTACCGGTAAACCCGTCACGCCTGAAGCAGAAAATGCAGCGGATTGGGTGATCAATAGCCTTGCAGAGCTGCCTGCGGCTATCAAAAAGCGCTAAAAACGGGCGTTTTGGTGAAAAGGTGAGCGGTTGAAATAAAATTGTATTTTTCCGCTTGTCAGCGTCAGAGAACTCCCTATAATGCGCCTCCATCGACACGGCGGATGTGAATCACTTCACACAAACAGCCGGGTCGGTTGAAGAGAAAAAATCCTGAAATTCAGGGTTGACTCTGAAAGAGGAAAGCGTAATATACGCCACCTCGCAACGGTGAGCTTAACGCCGCGTTGCACTGCTCTTTAACAATTTATCAGACAATCTGTGTGGGCACTCAAAGTGACATGGATTCTTAATGTCTCCGGACAATAAATGAATACCAAGTCTCTGAGTGAACACGTAATTCATTACGAAGTTTAATTCACGAGCATCAAACTTAAATTGAAGAGTTTGATCATGGCTCAGATTGAACGCTGGCGGCAGGCCTAACACATGCAAGTCGAACGGTAGCACAGAGAGCTTGCTCTCGGGTGACGAGTGGCGGACGGGTGAGTAATGTCTGGGAAACTGCCTGATGGAGGGGGATAACTACTGGAAACGGTAGCTAATACCGCATAACGTCGCAAGACCAAAGAGGGGGACCTTCGGGCCTCTTGCCATCAGATGTGCCCAGATGGGATTAGCTAGTAGGTGGGGTAACGGCTCACCTAGGCGACGATCCCTAGCTGGTCTGAGAGGATGACCAGCCACACTGGAACTGAGACACGGTCCAGACTCCTACGGGAGGCA
>Ga0209370_1002214_pt1 | contig 14527 bp, 14 predicted proteins | sample AgamicAtPrz_FD_187164 | JGI IMG/M metagenome (GOLD analysis project Ga0209370, IMG submission 187164) | Agave microbial communities from Guanajuato, Mexico - At.P.rz (SPAdes) (version 2) | ecosystem: Host-associated > Plants > Phyllosphere > Phylloplane/Leaf | place: Guanajuato, Mexico... | reverse complement strand
GGCAGACATCCAAACGACGTTTTGTAGTCCGCGCCACGGGATACTACATGAAGCAGTAGGCGGGGCAAAATCAGACTAAAAGCGCCGTTATGCGACCCGTTGGTCGCGTATGGTCACGCTGGGAGTGGGTATGTTCGCAAAAAACAGGTGGATTGTTCCAGATAAATCTTGAAACAGTACACGATTCGTTATGCAAATTGCCCTGCGGCAGGTTGCCGCGCCTTGCCTATACTGAGTCGATCGCCTGATTTCCCGCCGCCCGGCGCGGTCCGACACACGAGGAAGCGCTTGTGGATCATCTTGTACTGACTGTGATTGCCCCAGACAAGGCCGGCCAGGTCGAGCGTATTGCCCAGTGCATTGCCGACCACAGTGGCAACTGGCTGGAAAGCCGCATGTCGCGCATGGCCGGGCAGTTTGCCGGCATCCTGCGGGTGGCGGTACCAGCAGAAAACTACGACGCGCTGGTGGCCTCGCTGCAAGCGCTGGTGCGGTATGACATTCGCGTGCTGATTGCCGAGAGCGGGATCGAGCCGTCATGCACCTGGAAACCGATTGCCATGGAGTTGGTGGGTAATGACCGGCCGGGTATCGTGCGTGACATCACCCGGTTGCTGGCGGACCTGGGGGTGAACCTCGAACGCTTCACCACTGAAGTGAGCCCGGCGCCGATGAGCAGCGAGCCGCTATTCCACGCCGATGCGTTGCTGGCCATGCCGTTGACCCTTTCGCTGGATGAGTTGCAGCAGAAGCTGGAGAGCCTGGCGGATGATTTGATGGTGGAATTGAAGCTGCGGCCGCAGGAGTGATGCGGGATTGGCCCCCTGCGGTTATCCCGGAATAACGGGGAAGGCCCTGTGGATAACCTGGGGGTGCAGCTCTTCAGCCCTTACGATCCGGGCCTTGCACAGCTTTGCTCAAAAAACACCCAAAAATCAGCCGCTTGTGCACAAAGCACGGGGACGAGGGTGTGGATAACCTTTGGAGATGTTGCTGCAGGCCCCGAACCGCGAGGCCTGCAGGGAAATGGTCATTTTTTGTTCAGCTACGCTTGCGCAAACTCAACCACGCATCGACGCTATACACCGCCAGCCCCGCCCAGATGAACATGAATGCCACCAGTGTGCTCGACGACAGATGCTCGTCGAACAGCAGCACCGCCTGCAGCAGCACCAGGGTCGGCGCCAAATACTGCAGGAAGCCCAGCGTGGTATACGGCAGGTGCCGCGCGGCAGCGTTGAAGCACACCAGCGGTATCAGCGTTACCGGCCCTGCGGCCATCAGCCACAACGCTTCGCTGCTGGTGTAGAACGCGCTCTGCGCACTCATTGCCGCCGGGTGCAGCAGCAACCAGCCAAGGGCCAGGGGTACCAGCATCCAGGTTTCCACCACCAGGCCGGGCAGCGCCGCTACCGGTGCCTGTTTGCGGATCAACCCGTAAAAGCCGAAGCTCAATGCCAGCGCCAGCGACACCCATGGCAGGCTGCCCACCTGCCATACCTGCTGGGCCACGCCTACGGCGGCCATGGCCACGGCCAGCCATTGCAAGCGTCGCAGGCGTTCGCCAAGAATCAGCATGCCCAGCAGCACATTGACCAGCGGGTTGATGTAGTAACCCAGGCTGGCCTCGAGCATGCGGCCATTGTTTACCGACCATACATAGGTCAGCCAGTTGCCGGCAATCAGTGCCCCGCTGAGGGCGAGGATGCCCAGCCGGCGCGGGTTGTCACGCAGTTCGCGCCACCAGCCAGGGTGTTTCCACACCAGTAGCAGAAGCGAGCCGAACAGCGCCGACCACAGCACCCGGTGAACGATGATTTCCACCGCCGGGACGCTCTGGATCGCCTTGAAGTACAGGGGAAACAGCCCCCAGATGATGTAGGCGCTCAGGCCCAGTAGGTACCCGCGACGCGGGTTTGCGGCGTGCATGCAGAATCCTTGCTTGGTAGCTAAATGAAGCGACGCCTATTGTAGACAGAGGCGGGCGTGCTTCTAGAACAATTTCAATGCCGGTTCATCCAGCGCCGCCAGCTGTTCGCGCAACGCCAGGATCTGGTCGCCCCAGTAGCGTGGCTGGCCGAACCAGGGGAAGCTGGGCGGGAAGGCCGGATCGTCCCAGCGCCGCGCCAGCCAGGCGCTGTAGTGCAGCTGGCGCAGGGCGCGCAGCGGTTCGATCAGGGCCAGTTCGCGTGGGTCGAAATCGTGAAACTCGTTGTAGCCATCGATCAGTTCGGCCAGTTGCCCCAGGCGTTCCTCGCGGCTGCCGGCGAGCATCATCCACAAGTCCTGCACTGCAGGGCCCATGCGGCAGTCATCCAGATCGACGACGTGATACACCTCATCGCGGTGCATCAGGTTGCCGGGGTGCAGGTCGCCGTGCAGGCGGATGACCTGGTGCGGGGTGCGAACGTAGGCATCCTCGACTCGCTTGAGCAAGTCGCGGGCCACGGACTCGAAGGCCGGCAGCAGCTCCTTGGGCACGAAACCGCCGTCGAGCAAGGTGTTCAGCGAGGCGTGACCGAAGTTGTCCACAGCCAGCGCTTCGCGGTGTTCGAACGGGCGCGCAGCGCCTACGGCGTGCAGGCGGCCAAGCAACTGGCCAAGGCGGTAGAGCTGGTCGAGGTTGCCGGGTTCCGGTGCATGGCCGCCTCGGCGCGGGAACAGGGTGAAGCGAAAGCCCTTGTGCTCGAACAGGGTCTGGCCGTCGTGTTGCAACGGCGCGACCACGGGCACTTCGCAGTCGGCGAGTTCGGCGGTGAACTGGTGCTCTTCGAGAATCGCCGCATCGCTCCAGCGGCCCGGGCGGTAGAACTTGGCGATCAACGGTTGCGAATCTTCGATGCCCACCTGGTAGACGCGGTTCTCGTAGCTGTTCAGCGCCAGCACCCGGGCATCGCTGAGAAAGCCCAGGCTCTCCACGGCGTCGAGGACCAGGTCGGGGGTGAGGGTGTCGAAGGGGTGGGACATGAGAGCTCCGGGGATAAGCGGCACAAGGCCCATGGTACCGCGTTATCCCTGTGCCGGCCTCTTCGCGGGCGCGCCCGCGAACCGCGCGACAAGCAGCCGGCCTACGCGGGAACCCCGATCAGTACATAAGACGGATGAAACAGCACCCGTACCGTACTGCCATGCGCCACCCGGTGCTCAGCCAGCCAGGCCGCTTCGGCAAACGCACACAGCGTCTGCCCGTTGCCCAGCGCCAGCCGCACCTCGCTCGGCCCATCAGCCTCCGCCAGCACATCCTCCACCGTCGCCTCCAGGCAGTTGTTACCCGTTTCGGCCTCTTCCCCTGCCGCCAGCAACCGCACCCACCCGGCCTTGAGCAGTGCCACCACCATGGTCCCCAAGGTCAGCTCCAGCCGCGCAGTGCTGTCACGGGTGATCAGCGCCTCGATCTCCAGCCCGCCGCCCAGCGCCAGGCTGACGCGATCATGCCGCCCCTCCCGGCGCAGGCCACTGACCTGGCCCTGCAGCTGGTTACGCGCACTGGTGCGCAGCATCAGGCGACCGAGCAGGTCGAGGTCACTGGATTGCTCGGCCGCTTCGAGCATTTGCGCCTGCAAGGCCTGCAGACGCTGATACAGGCGCAGCACGCGTTCGCCCTCCGGCGACAACCGTGCACCACCGCCGCCTCGCCCGCCTGCGCTACGTTCGACCAGTGGTTGGCTGGCGAGGTTGTTGAGCTCATCGATGGCGTCCCAGGCGGCCTTGTAACTGATGCCCGCAGCCTTGGCGGCGCGGGTGATCGAACCCTGTTCGGCAACGTGCTGCAGCAGCGCGATACGCTGGGGGCGGCGGGCGATGTGCTGGGTAAGGAGGGTCGGCAGGGGCATGGTATCCAGTCGTCATGAGGCTCAGGTCGATAGTGTGTAGGACTGGCCTTGTGTCGCGAAAGGGGCGCGAGGCGGCCCCGGGGTTTCTGTCCGTGGCAAATAGCGTTGGGTCATGCATACCCCGGTTTGGGCGTGCGTGCCAGGCAATAGACATCCACGCGCCGCGCACCGGCCTTGCGGAGCACCTGGGCGATGGTGTGCGCGGTTGCGCCCGTGGTCAGCACGTCATCGACAATGGCGACATGCTGGCCCGTCAACTCACCCGTGAAGGCAAACGCCTGACGCAAATTGCGCCGCCTTGCCCTGGCATCCAGCTGCTGCTGCGCGGGTGTTTCGCGTGTGCGCGTCAGCAACCGTTCGTCGCAACGTAGCCCGAGCTGCGCCGACAACCAGCGCGCCAACATTCCAGCCTGGTTGAACCCACGCTCGCGCTGTCGACGCCTGGCCAGGGGCACCGGCAACAGCAGGTCGGGCCGTGCCACCCCCTCGGCGAAGCGATGCAGCAATCCATGGCCCAGCAATTCAGCCATCAGGCGTCCCAGCGGCCACTGGCGCTTGTGCTTGAAGCGGCTGATCAGCGTGTCTACCGGAAAGCCGAAGTGCCACAGCGCCACCACCTGCTCGAAAGCCGGCGCGCGGCGGCTGCATTGTGCGCAGGTCAGGCCGGACATCGGCATGGGCAACGCGCAGCGCAGGCATTGATCATCCAGCCAGGGCAGGGCCTGTTCGCAGGCGACGCACAACGGGTAGGCCTGCCCGGCACGCTCGTCGCAAAGCAAGCATATCTGATTAATAATTGAGCACTTGTAAACCAGCCTTTTCCAGTGTGGTTGACAGTTCATAGGCCTTCCATGACTATGCGAGCTATCCGTGATGCGCTGGCGGGCTTTCCTGTCCCGGCGCCAGCTACAGCCTAAACAAGGAAACACCGATGAGCGCCAGCACAACTGCAACAACACGTCACGACTGGTCCCTGGCCGAGGTCAAGGCGCTGTTCCAGCAACCGTTCAATGACTTGCTGTTCCAGGCGCAGACCGTGCACCGCGCGCACTTCGACCCGAACCGCGTGCAGGTTTCCACCTTGCTGTCGATCAAGACCGGCGCTTGCCCGGAAGATTGCAAATATTGTCCGCAATCCGGCCACTACAACACCGGGCTGGAAAAACAGAAGCTGATGGAAGTGCAGAAGGTGCTGGAAGAAGCCGCACGCGCCAAGGCCATCGGCTCCACCCGCTTTTGCATGGGCGCGGCCTGGAAGCACCCATCGGCCAAGGACATGCCCTACGTGCTGGAAATGGTCAAAGGCGTGAAGGCGATGGGCCTGGAAACCTGCATGACCCTCGGCAAGCTCGACCAGGAGCAGACCAAGGCCCTGGCCCAGGCCGGCCTGGACTACTACAACCACAACCTCGATACCTCGCCAGAGTTCTACGGCAGCATCATCACTACCCGCACCTACAGCGAGCGCCTGCAGACCCTGGCCTACGTGCGCGATGCCGGGATGAAGATCTGTTCCGGCGGCATCCTCGGCATGGGCGAGTCGCTGGACGACCGCGCCGGCCTGCTGATCCAGCTGGCCAACCTGCCAGAGCACCCGGAGTCGGTACCGATCAACATGCTGGTCAAGGTCGCCGGCACGCCGCTGGCCGAGGAAGAGGACGTCGACCCGTTCGACTTCATCCGCATGCTGGCCGTGGCGCGTATCCTCATGCCCAAGTCGCATGTGCGCCTGTCCGCCGGCCGTGAGCAGATGAACGAACAAATGCAGGCCCTGGCCTTCATGGCAGGCGCCAATTCGATCTTCTACGGTGAAAAACTGCTGACCACCGCCAACCCGCAGGCGGACAAGGACATGCAACTGTTCGCCCGCCTGGGCATCCAGCCCGAAGCCCGCGAGGAACACGCCGACGAAGTGCACCAGGCAGCCATCGAGCAGGCGCTGGTCGAGCAGCGCAGCAGCGAGATGTTCTACAACGCCGCGTCGGCCTGAGATGGCCTTCGACCTGGCCGCGCGCCTGGCCGAACGGCGCGCCGCAGACCTGTATCGGCAGCGGCCACTGCTGCAGAGCCCGCAGGGGCCGGAAGTGGTGGTCGACGGCCAGCCCTTGCTGGCCTTTTGCAGCAACGATTACCTGGGCCTCGCCAACCACCCGGAGGTGGTTGCCGCCTGGCAGGCCGGCGCCGAGCGCTGGGGTGTCGGAGGGGGCGCCGCGCACCTGGTGATCGGCCACAGTACCCCGCACCATCAGCTGGAAGAGGCCTTGGCCGAGCTCACCGGGCGCCCGCGTGCGCTGCTGTTCTCGACCGGCTACATGGCCAACCTGGGCGCCATCACCGCGCTGGTGGGGCAGGGTGACACGGTGCTGCAGGACCGTTTGAACCACGCTTCGCTGCTCGATGGCGGGCTGCTCAGCGGGGCCCGTTTCAACCGTTACCTGCACAACGACGCGGCCAGCCTGGCCAGCCGCCTGGACAAGGCGGTCGGCAATACCCTGGTGGTGACGGACGGGGTGTTCAGCATGGATGGCGACCTGGCTGACCTGCCGGCACTGGCCGCTGTCGTCAAGGCGCGCGGTGCCTGGCTGATGGTCGACGATGCCCATGGCCTGGGCACCCTCGGCAGCCATGGCGGCGGTATCGTCGAGCACTTCGGCCTGGGTGTGGATGAGGTCCCGGTACTGATCGGCACGCTGGGCAAGGCGTGCGGTACTGCCGGTGCCTTTGTCGCTGGCAGCGAAGAATTGATCGAGGCGCTGGTGCAATTCGCCCGCCCCTACATCTACACCACCAGCCAGCCACCGGCGCTGGCCTGCGCCACGCTGAAAAGCCTGGAACTGCTGCGCCGCGAAGCCTGGCGTCGCGAGTACCTGGCGGCGCGGATTCGCCAGTTCCGCGAAGGCGCACGGCAGATCGGGCTGCAGTTGATGGACAGCCCGACGCCGATTCAGCCGATCGTCATTGGCGACAGCGCGCAAGCCCTGCGCCTGTCGCGCATGCTGCGCGAGCGCGGCCTGCTGGTGACGGCCATCCGCCCACCCACCGTACCGGCGGGCAGTGCGCGCCTGCGGGTGACCTTGAGTGCCGCCCACAGTGAGGCGCAGGTGCAGCTATTGTTGAATGCATTGGCCGAGTGTTATCCACAGTTGGAGAACGCCGATGCGTAATCGCCTTGTTCTATTGCCCGGCTGGGGCCTGGGCACTGCCTCCCTGGAGCCGCTGGCTGCCAGCCTGCGTGGCCAGGACGCGCGCCTGCAAGTAGAGCTGATGCCCCTGCCGGAACTGCCACACAGCGATGTCCAGGCCTGGATCGAGCACCTCGATCGCAAGCTGCCGAACGATGTCTGGCTGGGCGGCTGGTCGTTCGGTGGGATGCTGGCCAGCGCCCTGGCGCACAAGCGTGGCGACCACTGCTGTGGCCTGCTGACCCTGGCCAGCAACCCCAGTTTCGTGGTGCGCCCGGGCTGGCCCCACGGCATGGCCGAAGATACCTTCGGCACTTTCCTCGACGGCTGCCGTAGCCATACCCAGGTCACCCTCAAGCGCTTCCGTACGCTATGCAGCGACGGTGCCCAGCAACCCCGCACCCTGCTGCGCCAGCTGGGTATCGGCGTGCCGGACACCGACCCGTTGTACCTGGCCACCGGCCTGGAAGTACTGGCCAAGCTGGATACCCGCGAAGCCTTGCAAGCCTACGCCGGCCCGCAGCTGCACCTGTTCGCCGGCAGCGATGCACTGGTGCCGGCGGAAGCGGCAAAAGCCCTGAGCGAGCTGTTGCCTGATGTGGAAGTGGGCCTGGTCGAAGACAGTTCCCACGCGTTCCTGCTGGAGTACCCGCAGGAACTGGCGGCGGGCATCAAGAGTTTCCTGCATGAGAGTGGCGATGACTGACCTTTCCCGTCCGACCCTGCCCGGCGCATTACCCGACAAGCGCCAGGTAGCGGCCTCGTTCTCCCGCGCCGCCGCCAGCTACGACAGCGTGGCAGCCTTGCAGCGTGCGGTGGGTTCGAGCTTGCTGGAGCAGTTGCCGGAAGGCCTGCAGCCGTCACGCTGGCTGGATCTGGGCAGCGGCACCGGTCATTTCAGCCGGGCGCTGGCCGAGCGTTTCCCACAGGCCAGTGGCGTGGCGGTGGATATCGCCGAGGGTATGTTGTGCCATGCCCGCAACGAACAGGGCGGGGCCCTCTATCACGTGGCCGGTGACGCCGAGCGTTTGCCGCTGCGTGATGCCAGCGTCGACCTGGTGTTCACCAGCCTGGCCGTGCAGTGGTGCGATCAGTTCACAAGCGTGCTGGCAGAAGCGCTGCGAGTGCTGCGCCCGGGCGGCGTTTTGGCCTTCAGCAGCCTGTGTGTGGGCACCCTCGATGAACTGCGTGCCAGTTGGCAAGCGGTGGATGGCCTGGTGCATGTGAACCGCTTCCGCCGTTTCGAAGACTATCAGCGCCTGTGCGCCGCCAGCGGCTTCGAACAGCTTGGGCTGCAGCGCTGCCCGCACGTGCTGCACTACCCGGATGTACGCAGCCTGACCCATGAGCTCAAGGCCCTCGGCGCCCACAACCTGAACCCCGGCCGCCCTTCCGGGCTTACTGGTCGCGCGCGCATGCAGGGCCTGCTGCAGGCTTATGAGGCGTTTCGCCAGCCCGAGGGGCTGCCAGCCACCTACCAGGTGGTCTATGGTTTGTTGCGCAAGCCACAGGCGTAAGGGGAGCGAGATGAACCAGGCCTATTTCATTGCCGGTACCGATACCGATGTTGGCAAGACCACCATCGCTGCCGGGCTGTTGCATGCGGCACGGTTGCAGGGCATGAGCACGCTGGGGGCCAAGCCGGTGGCCTCCGGTTGCACGATGACATCGAAAGGCTTGCGCAACAGCGACGCCCAGGCGCTGATCGACGAAAGCACGATCAAGCTGCCCTACGAGCAGGTCAACCCGTTTGCCTTCGAACCGGCTATCGCACCCCATGTGGCAGCGCGCGAGGCGGGGGTGACGCTTGCCGTGTCGGAGCTGTTGGCGGCGATGCGCAATGTGCTGCAACAAAATGCCGACTTCACCCTGATCGAGGGGGCCGGTGGCTGGCGCGTGCCGTTGTCGGGGCAAGACAACTTGTCCGATCTGGCCATTGCCCTCAAGCTGCCGGTGATCCTGGTGGTGGGTGTGCGGCTGGGGTGCATCAGCCACGCCTTGCTCAGCGCCGAGGCGATTGCCCGTGACGGCCTGCAATTGGCGGGGTGGGTGGCGAACATCATCGAACCGCGTACTTCGCGCCTGGAAGAGAACCTGGCCAGCCTGGCCGAGCGCTTGCCGGCGCCATGCCTGGGGCGGGTGCCCAAACTGAAGCAGGCCAGTGCCGACATGGTGGCTGAGCATTTGCAGCTGGATCTGCTGGATTAGCTGTTTCCAGGCCCGGCCCTTTCGCGGGTAAACCCGCTCCCACAGGATCTCCACAGTTTTTGAGACTTGTGCAGTACCTGTGGGAGCGGGTTTACCCGCGAAGAGGCCAGTGCAGGAATACCCAAGGCCTATCAACTGGCACCAGGCCATTAGGGATTTAAACGGGCCTTTTTGCCCTTGGCCTGCTTTAATTGGGCCTGTTCGTCATCCAGCGTCAATGGAGTCCTGACATGGAAATCACCGGTAGCTCCGCCTATTACGCGGGCCTGAGCGCAATCCAGACCGGCCAGAACCGCGTCGATCAGGCCGCCAGCCAGATCGCCAGCACCACCGCCGAACGTAGCGCCACCAGCCAGTCCAGCGATTTTCAGGCCGAACGCCTGCGCGCGGTCGACCGCAGCCAGCAGATGGACCTGGCAACCAGCACCGTGCAGCTGGCCGTGGGCAAACTAGAGGTCGAGCTTGGCGCAAAGGTCGCCAAGGCATCCGACGAAATGCTCGGCCGGTTCATCGATACCTACGCCTGACAGGCGCCCCATCGAATCACACACAGCCCCCTGTGGGAGCGGGCGTGCCCGCGAATGCGTCAGCTCAGACACCTCCATTGTCTGCTCAGGCCCTTTCGCGGGCACGCCCGCTCTCACAAGGGCAGCGCATTTTCTGAGTTTGGCGTAAACGTCATTTTTCGTGGCGTAAATGGCACCATAGTCCATCCTTGACATAAGGCGGAGCTAAACGTAAGTTTCAAACAACTGTTTGATCGACGGCCGCCAAGCGCGTGTCACCCCACAGAACTCACCTAGAGGTTCATCGCAATGCCTGATTACAAAGCCCCCTTGCGTGATATCCGCTTCGTTCGCGACGAGCTGCTCGGTTATGAGGCGCACTATCAGAGCCTGCCGGGTTGCCAGGATGCCACGCCCGACATGGTCGACGCGATCCTCGAAGAAGGCGCGAAGTTCTGTGAGCAGGTGCTGTCGCCGCTGAACCGTGTGGGTGATCAGGAAGGCTGCACCTGGAGCGAATCCGGCGTGAAAACCCCGACCGGCTTCAAAGAGGCCTACCAGCAGTTCGTCGAAGGCGGCTGGCCGAGCCTGGCGCATGACGTCGAACACGGCGGCCAAGGCCTGCCAGAGTCGCTGGGCCTGGCCCTGAGCGAAATGGTCGGTGGTTCGAACTGGTCGTGGGGCATGTACCCGGGCCTGTCGCACGGCGCGATGAACACCATCTCTGCGCACGGCACTGCCGAGCAGCAGCACACCTACCTGACCAAGCTGGTTTCCGGCGAGTGGACCGGCACCATGTGCCTGACCGAGCCGCACTGCGGTACCGACCTGGGCATGCTGCGCACCAAGGCCGAGCCACAGGCTGATGGCAGCTACAAGGTGTCGGGCACCAAGATCTTCATTTCGGCCGGTGAGCACGACATGGCCGACAACATCGTGCATATCGTCCTGGCCCGCCTGCCGGACGCACCGGCCGGCACCAAGGGCATCTCGCTGTTCATCGTGCCGAAGTTCCTGCCCAACGCCGAAGGTGGTGTGGGCGAGCGCAACGGCGTGAGCTGCGGCTCGATCGAACACAAGATGGGTATCCACGGCAACGCCACCTGCGTGATGAACTTCGACGGCGCTACCGGCTACCTGATCGGCCCGGCCAACAAAGGCCTGAACTGCATGTTCACCTTCATGAACACCGCTCGCCTGGGTACCGCGCTGCAAGGCCTGGCCCACGCCGAGGTGGCGTTCCAGGGTGGCCTGAAGTACGCCCGTGAGCGCCTGCAGATGCGTTCCCTGACTGGCCCGAAGGCACCGGACAAGGCTGCTGACCCGATCATCGTCCACCCGGACGTGCGTCGCATGCTGCTGACCATGAAGGCCTTCGCCGAAGGCAACCGCGCGATGGTGTACTTCACTGCCAAGCAGGTGGACATCGTCAAGTACAGCCAGGATGAAGAAGAGCGCAAGAAGGCCGATGCCCTGCTGGCGTTCCTGACCCCGATCGCCAAGGCGTTCATGACCGAAGTCGGCTTCGAAGCCGCCAACCATGGTGTGCAGATCTACGGCGGTCACGGCTTCATCGCCGAATGGGGCATGGAGCAGAACGTGCGCGACAGCCGTATTTCCATGCTGTACGAAGGCACCACTGGCATTCAGGCCCTGGACCTGCTCGGCCGCAAGGTGCTGATGACCCAGGGCGAAGCGCTGAAGGGCTTCACCAAGATCGTGCACAAGTTCTGCCAGGCGCAGGAAGGCAACGAAGCGGTCAAGGAGTTCGTCGAACCGCTGGCGGCGCTGAACAAGGAATGGGGCGAGCTGACCATGAAAGTGGGTATGGCCGCCATGAAGGACCGCGAGGAAGTGGGTGCGGCCTCGGTCGATTACCTGATGTATTCCGGCTACGCCTGCCTGGCCTACTTCTGGGCCGACATCGCCCGCCTGGCGGCCGAAAAACTGGCTGCCGGCACCAGCGAAGAAGCGTTCTACACCGCCAAGCTGCAGACCGCGCGCTTCTACTTCCAGCGCATCCTGCCGCGTACCCGTACCCATGTGGCAACCATGCTGTCGGGTGCCAACAACCTGATGGCGATGGACGAAGAGAATTTCGGCCTGTCGTACTGATTCTGCCGCTGTAAACGAAACCCGCCTGCCTTCACCGGCAGGCGGGTTTTTTCATTCCGGAAGCTGAACGCTATCCCCTGTGGGAGCGGCCTTGCGTCGCGAAAGGGTTGCGTAGCAACCCCGGCAATTTCCGCTGTGATACAAAAAGCTGGGGCCGCTTCGCGCCCCTTTCGCGACACAAGGCCGCTCCCACAAGTGATCGCGTGCACGCCGGAATTTGCTGTTCATTCCATCCGCATATTCAACTGTTCATGTGCACTGCCGATGAAGTAAGGGCACAATGCCATTATTGATCTGCCGGGTCGGAGATTACCCTTGTTTCGTCTTAACGCTGTTCGCGCGAGCCACTTCCTGCCGTCGCTGATTCTTTTGCTGGCAGGCCTCGCCGCGGCCTATGTGAGAGACCTCAGTGTCTTTTTCACATCGCTGTTCAATGTCCTGCCCACCTTGGTCCTGCTGCTGGGCGGTGCCTACTGTGCGGTGTACCGTCGCCAGCGCGAGCTGTTCCTGATGCTCACGGTGTACATCGCCTACTACCTGCTCGACACTCAGACCGACTTTTACCGTGACCATGGCCGCGTGCGCGAGGACGCGGCGGTGATCTTCCACCTCGTGTGCCTGCTGCTGCCCGCCCTGTTCGGGTTGTATGGCGCTTGGCAGGAGCGTACCCACCTGCTGCAGGACCTGCTCGCCCGTGGCGCCGTGCTGTTCGCCGTGGGCAGCGTGGCAGTGGCCCTGGAGCAAAGCTACCCGGAAGCACTGCTGACCTGGTTGGCGGAAATCCGCTGGCCAACCTTGCATGGCCAGTGGATGAGCCTCATCCAGATGGTCTACCCGCTGTTCCTCGGCGTGTTCATCCTGCTGGTGGTGCAATACCTGCGTGCGCCACGGCCGCTGCATGCAGCGCAGGTGATGGGCCTGCTGGGTGTCTTCTGGATGCTGCCGCAAACCTTCATCCTGCCGTTTACCCTGAATATCATGTGCAGCCAGGTAATGCTGATGATCGCCGCAGCGGTGGCGCACGAGGCCTACCAGATGGCCTTCCGCGACGAACTGACCGGGCTGCCGGGGCGCCGTGCGCTAAACGAGCGCATGCAGCGCCTGGGGCGCAACTACGTGATCGCCATGACCGATGTCGACCACTTCAAGAAATTCAACGACACCCACGGCCACGATGTCGGCGACCAGGTGCTGCGCCTGGTTGCCAGCCGCCTGTCCAAGGTCACCGGGGGTGGCCGCGCCTACCGCTATGGCGGCGAGGAGTTCGCCCTGGTGTTTGCCGGCAAGACCGCCGAGGAATGCGTGCCGCATGTGGAAGCCGTGCGCGAAGTGATCGCCAACTACGTGATGCACCTGCGCGACCAGCACAACCGCCCACAGGACGATACCGCCGGGCGCCAGCGACGGGCGGGCAGCAGTGGCGGCTCGGTGTCGGTCACCATCAGCATCGGCGTGGCCGAGCGCCAGGCCGATCATCGTAACCCCGAGGCAGTGTTGAAATCTGCCGACCAGGCGCTGTACAGCGCCAAGGGCGCGGGGCGCAATTGTGTCATGGTGCATGGGCAACAATCGCAGCGTGGGGCAGTGCGCATGGCGTGACCAATTCTGACTATTAAGTCTTGTAATGACCCTATGTCTCGTAAAAGTTGTTCGGTTACACTGCCTGCAACCCAGTGTCGCGGTTCCCCGAGACCGCCCCGACCCGACTAGCGAGAGGTTGTCATGGCTGAATATAAAGCGCCCCTGCGCGACATGCGCTTCGTACTGAATGAAGTCTTCAACGTGGCCGAGCAGTGGGCGCAACTGCCCGGGCTGGCTGATGTTGTCGATACCGACACGGCCATGGCGGTGCTGGAAGAAGCCGGCAAGGTCACTGCCCGGTCCATCGCGCCGCTCAGCCGCGCGGCCGATGAAGAGGGCTGCCACTGGGACAACGGCGCGGTGCGCACACCGGCCGGTTTCATCGAGGCCTACAACACCTACGCAGAAGGCGGGTGGGTGGGCGTGGGCGGTGACCCGCTATTCGGCGGCATGGGCATGCCCAAGGTCATCTCGGCCCAGGTCGAGGAAATGGTCAACGCCTCCAGCCTGTCCTTTGGCCTGTACCCGATGCTGACTGCCGGCGCCTGCCTGTCGATCAATGCCCACGCCAGTGAAGCGCTGAAGGAAAAGTACCTGCCGAACATGTACGCCGGCGTGTGGGCCGGTTCCATGTGCCTGACCGAGCCGCACGCCGGTACCGACCTGGGCATCATCCGCACCAAGGCCGAGCCCCAGGCCGACGGCAGCTACAAGGTCAGCGGCACCAAGATCTTCATCACCGGTGGCGAGCACGACCTGACCGAGAACATCATCCACCTGGTGCTGGCCAAGCTGCCGGATGCACCGGCAGGGCCGAAAGGCATTTCGCTGTTCCTGGTGCCGAAGTTCCTGGTCAATGAAGACGGCAGCCTCGGCGCGCGCAACTCGGCCACCTGTGGCTCGATCGAACACAAGATGGGTATCCAGGCCTCGGCCACCTGCGTGATGAACTTCGACGAAGCCGTTGGCTATATCGTCGGCGAGCCGAACAAGGGCCTGGCGGCGATGTTCACCATGATGAACTACGAGCGCCTGGGCGTGGGTATCCAGGGCCTGGCCTCGGCCGAACGCTCCTACCAGAACGCCGTGGAATACGCCCGCG
>Ga0209370_1002213_pt1 | contig 14548 bp, 11 predicted proteins | sample AgamicAtPrz_FD_187164 | JGI IMG/M metagenome (GOLD analysis project Ga0209370, IMG submission 187164) | Agave microbial communities from Guanajuato, Mexico - At.P.rz (SPAdes) (version 2) | ecosystem: Host-associated > Plants > Phyllosphere > Phylloplane/Leaf | place: Guanajuato, Mexico... | reverse complement strand
GGCCACATGGGCGGCAAGGTGCTCGTGCCGACGCGCGAAGCCGTCGCGAAGCTGTCGGCCGCGCGTCTCGCGGCCGACGTGATGGGCACGCCGACCGTGCTGGTGGCCCGCACCGACGCGGAAGCGGCCGACCTGATCACGTCCGACGTCGACGACAACGACAAGCCGTTCCTGACGGGCGAACGCACGGTGGAAGGCTTCTTCCGCACGAAGCCGGGCCTCGAGCAGGCGGTCTCGCGCGGCCTCGCGTACGCGCCGTACGCGGACCTGATCTGGTGCGAAACGGGCAAGCCCGATCTCGAGTACGCGAAGAAGTTCGCGGAAGCGATCCACAAGCAGTTCCCGGGCAAGCTGCTGTCGTACAACTGCTCGCCGTCGTTCAACTGGAAGAAGAACCTCGACGACGCGACGATCGCGAAGTTCCAGAAGGAGCTCGGCGCGATGGGCTACAAGTTCCAGTTCATCACGCTGGCCGGCTTCCATGCGCTGAACTACTCGATGTTCAACCTCGCGCACGGCTATGCCCGCACGCAGATGAGCGCGTTCGTCGAACTGCAGCAGGCCGACCTCGCGCACGGCTATGCCCGCACGCAGATGAGCGCGTTCGTCGAACTGCAGCAGGCCGAATTCGCGGCCGCCGACAAGGGCTTCACGGCCGTCAAGCACCAGCGCGAGGTCGGCACCGGCTACTTCGACGCGGTGACGCAGACGGTCGAACGCGAAGCGTCGACAACCGCGCTGCACGGCTCGACCGAGGACGAACAGTTCTTCGACGGCAAGAAGGTCGCGTAACACGCCCAGGCGTGATGCCGATGGCCGCCGCGTCTTGCGACGCCGCGGCATCGGCCACCGGAACAACAATCAGGGAGGAGACGGCAGGCGCGCGAGTCCCATCGCGCGACCGGCCGCGCGGCCTGCGGGCCGCCAGCAACGATGCGCGCCGGCTTCGTCCGGCGCGCCCTTTTTCTGCGGTGCGGCCCGCCTGGCCACGGCCGGCGCTGCCCTACCGATAGACGATCACCGGAATTTTCGTATGGGTCAGCACGCGCTGCGTCTCGCTGCCGATCAGCAGGCTGCCGAGCCCGCGGCGTCCATGGGACGCCATGAAGATCACGTCGCACCCGCCGCGCTCGGCCGCCTCGATGATGCCGAGATACGGCGACGGATGCACGCTGGTCCACGTGTCGCACGCGACCCCGGCCGCCTTCGCGGCCGCTTCCACGTCGTCGAGATGTGCTCGCGCCTCGCGCTCGCTGCGCGCGCGGAAATCGGCGGGCGGCTCGATGATCACTTCGGAAAACGGCGAGTACGGGTATTGCGGCAGGCACGCGTAGGCCGTCACGCGCGCGCTGACCGCGCGAGCCAGGTCGATCGCACCGTCGATCGCCTTTTGCGACAGTTCGGAACCGTCGGTTGGAACGAGGATGTGCCGGAACATCGCGCCCTCCTTCGTCAATCGCACGCCGCGCGCCCCGGCTCCGGCCGAGCCGGCCGCGACACGGCGTGCATGCCTCTTACGATTGTAGTGTGCGAAACCGCGCAAGCCGCACCGCCAGCGGGTTCGCCCTCATATCGGAAACACGCGGGCGCGCGGCGCCTACTCGCCCCAATAGCCGGGCCGCTCGTACGTGTGCTTCAGGTAATCGAGAAACAGGCGCACGCGCAGCGGCAAATGCCGGCGCTGCGGAAACACCGCATGGATGCCGATCGGCGGCGCGGCGAACGCGTCGAGCACGCTGACGAGCCGGCCGGCCGCGATGTCCTCGCCGACTTCCCACCACGAGCGCCACGCGAGGCCATGGCCTGCGAGGCACCACTCGTGCAGCACCGCGCCGTCCGAGCATTCCATCGTGCCGTTCACGCGGATCGACACGACCTTGTCGCCTTCCTGGAACGCCCAGCCGCGCTGCTGGTTCGCATTCGCCGCCAGCGCGAGGCAGTTGTGCCGCGCCAGTTCCGCGAGTGTGGCCGGCGTGCCGCGCCGCGCGAGATACGCGGGCGACGCGACGCACACGCGGCGATTCTCGCCGAGCTTCAGCGACACGAGCGACGAGTCGGGCAGCTCGCCGAGCCGCACCGCGCAATCGAACCCCTCGTTGACGAGATCGACCATCCGATCGGACAGGTCGAGCGTGACCGACACGTCCGGATGCGCGCCGCTGAATTCGGGCACGAGCGGCGCGACGTGCCGCCGGCCGAAGCCGGCCGGCGCGGAAATCCGCAGGTGGCCGCTCGCCTTCACGCCGCCGGCGGACACGCTCGCTTCCGCGTTCTGCATGTCGTTGATGATGCGCTGGCAATCCTCGAGGAACGCCGACCCCTCGAACGTCAGCGTGAGCTTGCGCGTCGTGCGCACCAGAAGCTTCACGCCGAGCCGCTCCTCGAGCGCGTCGAGGCGGCGGCCGATGATCGCCGGCGCGACGCCTTCCGCATGCGCGGCCGCCGACAGGCTGCCTTTCGCCGCGACCGCGGCGAACGTTTCGATCTGTTTGAACCGGTCCATGACTCTGTCGAGAGGACGGCGTCACCGCCCTTCAAATAGCTTGAGCCGCTCAGATTAGGTATATGAAAGTAAAAGATCAAGTGATGTTTAGCGTCTTTTTTAGCACCTTCTATCACGAATACAATCGACCCGACCTCTGAAACTGGAGCGCAAGGCTATGTCGGCCACAACGACACTCTCCTCTCCCGACGCCATTCTCTTCGACGCATTCGGCACGTTGTTCGACGTGCGTGCCGTGCTGGCCGCGGCAGAGCAGATGTTTCCCGGACACGGGGAACGGTTGTCGCAGCTGTGGCGACGCAAGCAAATCGAATACTCGCAGCTGCGCACGCTCGCCGATCCGGCCGGCGCGCACTATCGCCCGTTCCGGGACATCACGCTCGATGCGCTGCGGTTCGCCGCGCGCCGGCTCGGGCTCGCGCTGAACAGCGCGGCCGAAAAGCGGCTGATGGACGAATACGCGTGCCTGTCCACGTATCCCGATACGGTGCCCGCGCTGCGCAAGCTGCGCGCGCTCGACCCGCGCCCGCCGCTCGCGATCCTGTCGAACGGCACCCCGCAGATGCTCGACATCGCGATCAAGAGCGCAGGCATGTCCGGCCTGTTCGATCGCGTGCTGTCGGCCGACACGGCGCGCGCGTACAAGCCGAGCCCGGCCGCCTATGCGCTCGGCACAGCCGCGTTCGGGGCGAACCCGCGCGACATCGTGTTCGTGTCGTCGAACGCGTGGGACGTCGCCGGCGCCACGTGGTTCGGCTATACGACGTTCTGGCTCAACCGCACGGGCGCGCCCGCCGAGGAACTCGGCGCGCCGCCCGACGGCACGGGCACCGGCATGGCCGACCTGCTCGCCTTCCTCGCCACCCCGGCTCCGTCCGGCAGACCCGCAAACCGCACGCGCCCCGGCCCGGGTGCATGACGCTCGCAGCGCTGCCGCCTTCCCCTTTCACCGAAACCTCAACTGACCGACCAAGGAGATGAGACTCATGAGCACCCCGATCACGCTGCCGCAAGGCATGACGATCACCGGCGAAATCAAGCCGGGTTACGAAGCGATCCTGACGCCCGAAGCGCTGGCACTCGTCGCGGCGCTGCACCGCACGTTCGAATCGCGCCGCCAGGCGCTGCTGCAGGCGCGCGTCGAGCGCACGAAACGCCTCGACGCGGGCGAGCGCCCTGATTTCCTCGCCGAGACGCAGGCGATCCGCGAAGGCGACTGGAAGGTCGCGCCGCTGCCGGCCGACCTGCAATGCCGCCGTGTCGAAATCACGGGCCCGGTCGAGCGCAAGATGATCATCAACGCGCTGAACTCGGGCGCCGATTCGTACATGACGGACTTCGAGGATTCGAACGCGCCGAGCTGGACGAACCAGATCGACGGCCAGATCAACCTGAAGGACGCGGTGCGCCGCACGATCTCGCTCGAGCAGAACGGCAAGTCGTACCAGCTGAACGACAAGGTCGCGACGCTGATCGTGCGGCCGCGCGGCTGGCACCTCGACGAGAAGCACGTGACGGTCGACGGCCAGCGCGTGTCCGGCGGCATCTTCGATTTCGCGCTGTTCCTGTTCCACAACGCGAAGGAACTGATCGCGCGCGGCTCGGGCCCGTACTTCTACCTGCCGAAGATGGAAAGCCATCTCGAGGCGCGCCTGTGGAACGATATCTTCGTGGCCGCGCAGGAAGCGGTCGGCGTGCCGCGCGGCACGATCCGCGCGACGGTGCTGATCGAGACGATCCTCGCCGCGTTCGAGATGGACGAGATCCTGTACGAACTGCGCGAACACAGCTCGGGCCTGAACGCCGGCCGCTGGGACTACATCTTCTCGGCGATCAAGAAGTTCAAGAACGACCGCGACTTCTGCCTGGCCGAGCGTTCGAAGATCACGATGACGGTGCCGTTCATGCGGGCGTACGCGCTGCTGCTGCTGAAGACCTGCCACAAGCGCAACGCGCCGGCGATCGGCGGGATGAGCGCGCTGATCCCGATCAAGAACGATCCGGAAGCGAACGACAAGGCGATGGGCGGCGTGCGCTCGGACAAGCAGCGCGACGCGACCGACGGCTACGACGGCGGCTGGGTCGCGCACCCGGGCCTCGTGCCGATCGCGATGGAAGAGTTCGTCAAGGTGCTCGGCGACCAGCCGAACCAGATCGCGAAGCAGCGCGACGACGTGCAGGTCGAAGGCAAGAACCTGCTCGACTTCCGGCCGGAAGCGCCGATCACCGAAGCCGGCCTGCGCAACAACATCAACGTCGGGATCCACTACCTCGGCGCGTGGCTCGACGGCAACGGCTGCGTGCCGATCCACAACCTGATGGAAGACGCGGCGACGGCCGAGATCTCCCGCTCGCAGGTGTGGCAATGGATCCGCTCGCCGAAAGGCGTGCTCGACGACGGCCGCAAGGTCACGGCCGATCTGGTGCGCGAATTCGCGAAGATCGAGCTCGACAACGTGAAGCGCTCGGTCGGCGGCAACACGCAGCCGTACGAACGCGCCGCGGCGATCTTCGAGCAGATGTCGACGTCGGAAGGCTTCACTGAATTCCTGACGCTGCCGCTGTACGAGGAAATCTGACGACGCCGTCTGCTGCGATCGCCGGGCGGCCACGCCGCGCCGCCGGTCGCATGCGATGACGGCATGAAAAAAGCGCCCCGCGGGGCGCTTTCTCTTTTGCGGCGAATCCAGCCGCCACCCCGCGGGCACGCTCAGGCGGCTTCCTGCTCGCGCCGGTGCCGAACCCAGTCGCCGGACGCGATGCGCGGGCGCCCGACCGCCGCCTGCGCGGCGACCGGATAATACAGGCAAGCATACTGCCGGCCGCCGAGCTCGACGGTCACCTGTTCCGGCCTGAACAGCGAGTCGACGCCCGGATAGACGCGCTCGATCTCGTCGAGCACCGGGACGAGCTGCTCGTCGACCTCGTAGACGTCGCCCCACACCAGCGACTTGCCGGCCGACCCGACGATCATGCCCGGATACGTGCCGAAATCGACCAGTTCGCCCGGCAGCGCGGCCGCGCCCAGCAGCCTCGGCGCGGCGAGGCCGTGGCGGGCGGCCGCATGGCCGATGTCATTGGCCTGTCCGGCTCTCAACGTGCCATAAACGAATACGTGGCGCATCGTGGGTTCTCCTCTTCGATTCGTGTGTTGCCTGTTTGCGTGCGATCGGGTGCGCGATGGGCGCGACATGGCGCACGCATCGATAGACCGCGATACCGGCCCGATGGTTCGAACCGTCGGCGCGACCGGCCTCGGGCAGCCGCCCCGATTCGCCGGCGCCCACACAAAGTTCATTTGAACCCGGCATGATGGCCCGAAAAACCGCCGCATGCGCACGCGCTGCGCCTTCTAGAATAACGGCATCGCCGCCGCGCCGCCCGAACCGTTCATGAATCCGCCCGCCCAAGCCGACGTATCGAACCCGTACGACGTCATCGACATCCCGCCGGAATTCGCGCCGACCGCCGTCCATCCGATGCGCGTGCGTGCGCGGCAGGTCGATGCCGGCCGCCGCATTCCGCTGCACACGCATGCGTGGGCGCAACTCGCGTATGCGTCGCGCGGCGTGCTGCGCGTCGCGACGACCGGCACGACCTGGATGGTGCCGCCGTCCCGCGCGATCTGGGTGCCGCCGCACGTGTCGCACGAAGTCGTGATCGTCGAAGAGGCCTATTTGCGCACGCTGTATATCGACGAGTCGATCGTACCGGGCGGGCTCGATGCATGCCGCGTCGTCGAGGTGACGGGGCTGCTGCGCGAGTTGATCGTCGCACTCGACGCGCGCGACCTGAGCGCCACGCGCGAGCGCCTGCTGTGCGGGCTCGTGCTCGACGAGTTGAGTCACGCCGAACCACTGCCGCTCGCGGTGCCGATGCCGGACGAAAAACGGCTGCGCCTGCTGTGCGAATCGGTACTCGCGCAGCCCGCGCATGCGGAGTCGCTCGAGCACTGGGCGAGCGAGGTCGGCGCAAGCACGCGCACGATCTCCCGGCTCTTCAAGCAGGAACTGGGCGTGAGCTTTTCGCAGTGGCGCCAGCAGGCGCTGCTCGCGCGGGCGATCCCGCTGCTGAACCAGGGGCGCCCGCTGTCGCACATCGCGCGCGAACTCGGCTATCAGAGCCAGAGCGCGTTCTCGGCCATGTTCCGCCGCGCATTCGGCGAAAGCCCTCGCGCGTTCATGCTGCGCGGCTACGAACATCGAGGCCCGGAAGGCGACGTCGCGGAAAACGAAACGCCGGACGACGACGGCGACGGCGACGGCGCGATCGACGTGGCCCGCTGATCGCTCGGTCCGGCGCGCCGGACCGTCAGACCGGCCGCACCATGTGGCGGATCGAGCCGAGTTGCGCAAGCCGCGGCCCGGTGACCCGGTAGCCCATGCGCAGGTACAGATGCGCGGCCGGGTTGTCGACGAACACGCGCAACTGCAGTTCGTGCAACCCGCGTGCACGCGCCCAGCGATGCGACATCTCGAGCATGTAGGTGCCGGCACCCTGCCCGCGATGGCCGGCCGCGATCTGCACGTCGCGGATATGCAGCGAATCGCCCTCCTCGGTCACGCGCAGCACGCCGATGCGCTCGCCGTCGGCTTCGAGGATGAAGTTCTCGGATTCGCGCCAGCTCGCGTAGAACAGGTCGCTGCGCCACACGAGCCCATGGCGCTTGTAGTAGCCGCCCATGTTGCCGTGCGTCAACGCTTCGGCGTACGGAAAATCGCCGGGCTCCGCGGGCCGGAGCTGATATAGGAGTCGCAGGTCGGTCGGATCGAGCATCGCGCAGGGGTCAAAAACGCATCCCGCCACGATAGCGCAGTCGCGTGCGGATGCAATCGCGAATTTCTCGTAGCGGCGCACGATGCGGCACGCGGTGTAGGGTGTGAGCAGAAGGCGTAATCGACGATGCAAATGAAAAAGCCCGCACGAGGCGGGCATTGTTGTTTGTTTGGCGGAGCGGACGGGACTCGCCCACATCCTGCCGGCCGCGGCTGCGCGTGCACGCGCAGCCCTTCGAGTCCCGCCGGAAGCCGCGCAGGCGGCTTCCTCCGCCCCGCAGTCACGCGCACGCAAGCGTGCGCTTTCAACGATGCAAATGAAAAAGCCCGCACGAGGCGGGCTTCTTCATTTTCTGGCGGAGCGGACGGGACTCGAACCCGCGACCCCCGGCGTGACAGGCCGGTATTCTAACCGACTGAACTACCGCTCCAGTCTTGCTGCTTGCCTGGCAGGCGTCGGTTACTTCCTGCCGGCGCATCGTTTGTTCGAACGACGCCGAAATCTGGCGTCCCCTAGGGGATTCGAACCCCTGTACTCACCGTGAAAGGGTGATGTCCTAGGCCTCTAGACGAAGGGGACAACGTACTGCTTACATCCTTAACGAGAAAGCCCGTTCAAAAACGCTTTTTGAACGGGCTTCGTTCTGGCGGAGCGGACGGGGCTCGAACCCGCGACCCCCGGCGTGACAGGCCGGTATTCTAACCAACTGAACTACCGCTCCAGCTTTTCTGCACCACCGCCTGCAGGATCTCGTCACGTCCTGCACGCGTTGCGACACTTCTACGAAACGCCGCTGAATCTGGCGTCCCCTAGGGGATTCGAACCCCTGTACTCACCGTGAAAGGGTGATGTCCTAGGCCTCTAGACGAAGGGGACAACGTACTGCTTACATCCTTAATACAAAAGCCCGCTCAAAAACGTCTTGAACGGGCTTCGTTCTGGCGGAGCGGACGGGACTCGAACCCGCGACCCCCGGCGTGACAGGCCGGTATTCTAACCGACTGAACTACCGCTCCAGCTTTCTTACCCAACCTGCAGGACGTCGGTTACGTTCCTGCAAGCCTTGCGACACTTCTACGAAACGCCGCTGAATCTGGCGTCCCCTAGGGGATTCGAACCCCTGTACTCACCGTGAAAGGGTGATGTCCTAGGCCTCTAGACGAAGGGGACAAAATCTTTTCAGATTTGTCTGACTTTCGCTATTGACTTCTGGTCAACAGCGAAGGCCGAAATTCTAACTGCTTTGAATCATTTTGTGAAGCATTTATTACTACCGCTGCTTCGCAAATCAATCCAGTTTGTTCTGTTGGTGGAGGTAAGCGGGATCGAACCGCTGACCTCTTGCATGCCATGCAAGCGCTCTCCCAGCTGAGCTATACCCCCTTGCAGAACAGAAATGAGATTATATGGGCCGATTCTGAACTTGTAAATACCCTTTTTACGATTCGCACGAAATTTTTTGCGAAGCCGGCCGCGCACTCATGTCCGACCAGCTTCGCTCGCGCACGAACGTCAGGCCAGCGCGGCCTCGATACGCGACACCACGACGTCGCGACCGAACAGCACGAGCACCGCGTCGATCGACGGCGTGTGCGTCGTGCCTGCCACCAGCAGACGCACCGGCATCGCGAGCTGCGGCATCTTCAGCTTGTGCGCGGCGAGCGTCGCCTTTAGCGCAGCGGACACCGCTTCCTTCGTCCAGTCGGCCGCCTTCAGCGCGGCGGCGAGATCGGCCAGCGCCGGGCGCACCGCATCGGTCACGTGCTGCGCGAGCGCATCGGCGTCGGGCGCCGGTACGCGGTAGAACATCGTCGCGCCTTCGGCGATCTCCTTGACCGTCGTCGCACGATCCTTCATCAGGCCGACCACCGCGTCGAGCGCTGGGCCCGTCGCGATCGCCGCGTCATCGATGCCGAGCGCATCGAGGAACGGCTTCGCGAGTGCGGCCAGGCGTGCGTTGTCGGCCTCCTTGATGTAATGCGCGTTCAGCCAGCTCAGCTTGCTGTGGTCGTACTGCGCGGGCGACTTGCCGAGATGCTCGAGATCGAACCATTCGACGAACTGCTCGCGCGAGAAGATCTCGGCGTCGCCGTGCGACCAGCCCAGGCGCGCGAGATAGTTGACGACGGCTTCCGGCAGGAAGCCTGCGTCGCGGTACGCCATCACGCTCATCGCGCCATGCCGCTTGCTCATCTTCTCGCCCTGCTCGTTCAGCACGGTCGGCAGGTGCGCATAGACGGGCGGCTCGCCGCCGAGTGCGTTCAGGATGTTGATCTGGCGCGGCGTGTTGTTCACGTGGTCGTCGCCGCGGATCACGTGCGTGATGCCCATGTCCATGTCGTCCACCACCACGCAGAAGTTGTAGATCGGCGTGCCGTCCGGGCGCGCGATCACGAGGTCGTCGAGTTCCTCGTTCGAGATCTCGACACGCCCCTTCACCGCGTCGTCCCACACGACCGTGCCCGTCAGCGGATTGCGGAAACGCAGCACCGGCTTCACGCCGGCCGGCGGCTCCGGCAGCACCTTGCCGGGCTCCGGGCGCCACGTGCCGTCGTAGCGCGGCTTCAGGCCGGCTTCGCGCTGGCGTTCGCGCAGCGCGTCGAGTTCCTCGGCCGACATGTAGCACGGGTACGCGAGGCCTTTCTCGAGCATCTGCGCGAGCACTTCGCGATAGCGGTCCATCCGCTGCATCTGGTAGATCGGGCCTTCGTCGAAATCCAGCCCGAGCCATTGCATCCCTTCGAGGATCGCATCGACCGCTTCCTGCGACGAGCGCTCGACGTCGGTATCCTCGATGCGCAGCACGAACGTGCCTTTCATCTTGCGGGCGAACGCCCACGGATAGAGTGCGGAGCGGATGTTGCCGAGGTGGATGAAGCCGGTGGGACTCGGCGCGAAGCGGGTACGGACAGGACGGGTCATAAACGGTAACTCGAACGCCTGGGGCGCATGAATGATTCGACGCGGGACGACGGCAGCCCGTACAGCAACGGAGCTGGCGACGCCCGGAACGGGAAAGAAGCGGGAATTATACTCGCGCCGGACATCGCGCCAAGCGCGCCGCTTGCTTTATGATGTGCGCGCCGCGGCCGCCAGCCGGCGCGGCGCCGGCTGCACGGAACCCGCTGCGCGGCCGCTCGAAACCTATCGCCGCGCGGGCCGTGTGACCCGCCGCCAAGCCGCCGGAGAACCATTCGATGTCGTCCCCTCGCCTGTCGCGCCGCCACTTCACGATCGCGTGCGCGTCCGCCAGCCTCGCCGCCTGTACGTCCTTCGGCGACAAGTCCCGCCCCGCCACGGCCCTGCCGCAGGAGAAGCCCGTCAAGATCGGCATCGCGCTCGGCGGCGGCGCCGCGCGCGGCTTCTCGCACATCGGCGTGCTGAAGGCGCTCGAGGCGCGCGGCATTCCGATCGAGATCGTCGCCGGGACGAGCGCGGGCTCGGTGGTCGGCGCACTCTACGCGTCGGGCATGAACGCGCTGCAGATCAACAAGATCGCTCTCGACATGGACCAGGCGGCGATCAGCGACTGGGCGCTGCCGTTCCGCTCGCGCGGCCTGCTGCAAGGCGTCGCGCTGCAGAACTTCCTGAACAAGACGCTGAACAACCGGCCGATCGAGAAGATGGCGAAGCCGCTCGGCATCGTCGCGACGGACCTGCAAAGCGGCCAGCCGATCCTGTTCCAGCAGGGCAATACGGGGCTCGCGGTACGCGCGTCGTGCAGCGTGCCGTCGGTGTTCGAGCCGGTGAAGATTGGCAATCGCGAATACGTGGACGGCGGCCTCGTCAGCCCGGTGCCCGCGTCGTACGCGCGCAAGATGGGCGCGAGCTTCGTGATCGCGGTCGACATCTCGGCCCGGCCGGACGGCGCGGCGACCAACAACCCGATCGAGATGCTGCTGCAGACCTTCACGATCATGGGCCAGACGATCAAGACCTACGAGCTCGACAAGTATGCGGACGTCGTGATTCGCCCGAACCTCGCGGCGATGGGCGGCAGCGACTTCAACCAGCGCAACGCGGCGATCCTCGCGGGCGAGGAAGCGGTCGCGCGGATCATGCCGGAGCTGCAGCGCAAGCTCGCGGCGGCGCGTGGTGTGGCTGTGGCTGCGTAAGCCGCGACGCGCGGGAGGCCGCGGCACGCGCCGCCTCCCGGTGGCCGACGAGACGACTTACGCGTCGCCGTCGGCGCCAGCCTCAAAACAAAAAACCCTGCCGCCTTTCGGTGACAGGGTTTTTTATCGTCCGGCCTGACCGACCGGCGAACGTCAGTTGTTGCCGTTCGCCGAATCGTCGCCGATCGTCGCGCGCACGCGCTGACGCAGGTCTTCGGGCTTCATCGGGAATTCCGATTCGATCCGGCGCGCGCCGGTGAAACGCTTTTCCCAGTAGCCGCTGTCGAGATCGTCGACGCGGACGGTGCTGCCCGTCGACGGCGAATGCACGAACTTGTTGTCGCCGATGTAGATGCCGACGTGCGAGAACGTGCGGCGCATCGTGTTGAAGAACACCAGATCGCCCGGCTTCAGGTTGCTCATGCTCACCTTCTCGCCGACGCGGCTCATTTCTTCCGCGCGACGCGGCAGCGACATGCCGAGCGTGTCCTGGAACACGTAGCGCACGAAACCGCTGCAGTCGAGGCCCGAATCCGGCGAGTTGCCGCCCCAGCGATACCGCACGCCGATCATGTTCAGCGCGCCGACCACCACGTCGCCTGCCTTGCCCGCCATGCCGGCAAGGAACGACTTCGCGCCACCGCTCGACGGCTGCGCGCTGGTCTGCTGGAGGGAGGAACCCGACCCGATCTGAGTCGAATTGGTGACATTCTGGTTAAAACTGCTGACTTCGTCGGCGAACGCGCCGGGTGCTGCTGCGAACAGGGCGCCGATGAACAGCCCGGCGATGGTGCGCGCGCATGCCTGGGTCAGGGATCGATGCTGCATTGGTCGATGGAATGTGCTTAAAAATCAGCTGATTGGCGGAAAATTTCGGTCGATACTAGCCAGCGCGTAATCGTTTGTCAAAACAAATTAATAAATACAATCGAGATGGTCAGACCATTGGACGCCTATCACGCTTTCCAGACCGCTTTCAACAGCTTTTGTGTGTAAGGATGTGACGGTCTGGTGAAGACGTCGGATACCTCCCCCGACTCGACGACGGCGCCGTCCTGCATCACCGCGACGCGGTGCGCCATCGCGCCGATCACCTCCAGGTCGTGGCTGATGAACACGTAGCCGAGGTTGTATTTCTGTTGCAAATTCGCGAGCAGCTTCAGCACCTGCTGCTGGATCGACACGTCGAGCGCCGAGGTCGGCTCGTCGAGGATCAGGATGCGCGGCTCCAGCACCAGCGCGCGCGCGATCGCGATCCGCTGGCGCTGCCCGCCCGAGAATTCGTGCGGATAACGGTGCAGCACGGTGCGGTCGAGGCCGACTTCGCGCAGCACCGCGAGCGACTTCGCGCGGCGCGCGTCGGGCGTCATGTCCGGGCGATGCAGCTCGAGCCCCTCGCCGACGATCCGCTCGATCGTGTGACGCGGCGAAAGCGAACTGAACGGATCCTGAAAGACCACCTGCATGTTCGAGCGCAGCGCGGTCTGTTCGCGGCCGCGATAGGTCGACAGCGCGCGCCCCTGGAATTCGATCTCGCCGCCGGCCGTCTTCTGCAGCCCGAGCAGCGCCATCGCGAGCGTCGACTTCCCCGATCCCGATTCACCGACGATGCCGAGCGTTTCGCCCTGCCGCACCGACACCGACACGTCGGCCACGGCCGTCACCGGCACCGTACCGAACCAGCCCGCGAAGCCCGGCCGCTTGCGCGCGAACTGCACGCTCACGTGGCGCGCGTCGAGCACGACGGGCGCGATCGGCATCACCGGCGTGACCGCGCGCTGCGGCCGGCTGTTCAGCAGCCGCTGCGTATACGGATGCTCGGGCGCCGCGAAGATCCGCTCGACGGGCCCGCTCTCGACGAGCCGGCCATGCTCCATCACCGCGACGCGCTGCGCGAAGTGCCGCACGAGATTCAGGTCGTGCGTGATCAGCAGGATCGCCATCCCGCGCTTTTCCGCTTCGTCGCGCTGCAGTTCCAGCAGCAGGTCGACGATCTGCGCGCGGATCGTCACGTCGAGCGCGGTGGTCGGCTCATCCGCGAGCAGCAGGCGCGGCCGGCACGCGAGCGCCATCGCGATCATCGCGCGCTGCCGCTGGCCGCCCGACAACTGGTGCGGGTAGCTGTCAACGCGCTTCTCGGGCTCCGCGATGCCGGTGCGCGCGAGCAACGCGATCGCCCGCTTGCGCGCCTCGACGGCCGATACGCCGTCGTGCAGCACGATCGTCTCGCCGATCTGCACGCCGATCGTATACAGCGGGTTGAGCGCCGTCATCGGTTCCTGGAAGATCATCGCGATGTCCGAGCCGCGCAGCCCGCGCATCTCGCGCTCGCTCTTGCCCGCGAGGTCCTGCCCCGCGAAGCGGATCGCGCCCGTGACTTCGGCGTCGCGCAGCAACCGCAGGATCGACAGCGCGGTCACGCTCTTGCCGGACCCCGACTCGCCGACGAGCGCGACCCGCTCGCCGCGCCCGATCGCGAGCGTCACGTCGTCCACCGCGACCGTGTCGCCGAAACGGACGTGCAGATGCTCGAGCGACAGCAGCGGCGCGTGCTGCGTCGATACGGTCGAGTCCGCCTTCGATACGACTGCGTCGCTCATCGCTGCCCTCCCGCCGCGCGCACCGAATCGGCGATCCGCGTGTCGAGCGCGTTGCGCAGCGCATCGCCCATGAAGGTCAGCAGCAGCAGCGTCGCGACCAGCACGCCGAACGTCGACAGCGAGATCCACCACGCGTCGAGGTTGCCCTTGCCCTGCGCGAGCAGCTCGCCGAGGCTCGGCGTCGGCGGCGGCACGCCGAGCCCGAGGAAGTCGAGGCTGGTGAGCGCGAGGATCGAGCCGCTCATCCGGAACGGCAGGAACGTGATCACCGGCGTAAGGCTGTTCGGCAGCACGTGGCGCCAGATGATCTGCCCGTTCGTGAGCCCCATCGCGCGGGCCGCGCGTACGTAGTCCTGCGTGCGGTTGCGCAGGAATTCCGCGCGTACGTAGTCGGCGAGCCCGATCCAGCCGAACAGCGACAGCAGCACGATCAGCAGCAGGAAGCTCGGCTCGAAGATCGACGCGAAGATGATCAGCAGGTACAGCTCGGGCAGCGAGCTCCAGATCTCGATCAGCCGCTGCCCGACGATGTCGATGCGCCCGCCGAAGAAGCC
>Ga0209370_1002211_pt1 | contig 14549 bp, 15 predicted proteins | sample AgamicAtPrz_FD_187164 | JGI IMG/M metagenome (GOLD analysis project Ga0209370, IMG submission 187164) | Agave microbial communities from Guanajuato, Mexico - At.P.rz (SPAdes) (version 2) | ecosystem: Host-associated > Plants > Phyllosphere > Phylloplane/Leaf | place: Guanajuato, Mexico... | reverse complement strand
TTCCGTCGTCTACGCACGCGTTTCGAGCGACGTGCCGACATTCACGAAGCATTCTTGAAACTTGGCTGCGCGCTCGTCTGCTGGAACATCTTCAGGCGAGCCGAGCAAGGTTTTTGAACTGACCTCTTACAGAAACCCGATGAAAAAAGCGCGCGGCGACCCATTGCGGCGGTGCGCGTGGCGACACCGACGGCCACCCGTGAGGCCCGCAGCCGGCGCGGGCGCGAGCCCGGCCATCGGTTGCCGCGAACGCGGCGTCCGGCCGCCGCCGGGTACGTTGTTTGCGGACGCGTTCACGCTCGCCCGGCGCGCTCGACGGGATGCTGGATGGCCAAAAGGCCGCATCCCCCCGCACGACGGGAGCCGGCGCGATGCAAGGATGCAATGAGGACTCTGCCCCGTGAGCTGTTCCGGCAGGGTGCATGGGTCGTACTGGCCGTCGGGCTCGCGTCGGCGCTGCAGGCGTTGGCGATCCGGGCTGTCGGCGAGCACGCGCCATTTGCGCCGCTGCCTTTTTATGCCGGCGTGGCGGCAGCCGCATGGCTGACGTCGTTCGGCGGCGGCCTCGTCGCGACCGTCGCGAGCGTCGGCGTGATCGGCGCATTGTGGTGGCGCGCCGCGCCGCTGGCCACACTGCTGGCGCAAGCCGGCGTGTTCGTCGCGATCGGTTTCGTCGAATGCGTGCTGGTGACGGCCGTGAAGCCGCTGTTCGCGAACGATCGTCTGCGCGAGATCGGTAACGACGACGGCGATCCGTCTGCGCCGCACCGCGAGCCGTCGGCCGTCGCGGGCGTGTCGGACGACGGGCTGCGCCGCGTGGTCGATGCGTCGCCCGATGCGATCGTCGGGACCGACGCCGAGCGCCGGATCACCAGCTGGAATCCGGCCGCGGCGCGTATCTTCGGCATCGATACGGCACAGGCGAACGGACGCGACATCGTCACGATGATCGCGCCGCGCTGGCTGCGCCGGCATGCGGTGCCCGCGTCGTTCGCGAACCTGCGCGCGCCGGTCGGGCCGCTCGACGTACTCTGCGTGCGCCCCGACGGCGGCCGTTTTCGCGCCACCTTCGCTGCGTCGCCGATCGTCGACGCGCAAGGCAATTGCGCGGGCCTGTCGTTGACGCTGCGCGAGGCGGGCGAACGCCGCCGCAACGAACGCCACCACCTGCGCTCGCTGCGCGGCGCACGCGACGCGCGCGTGCAGGCCGACGCGGCGAACCGGCTGAAGGACGAGCTGCTGGCGACGGTGTCGCACGAACTGCGCACGCCGCTGAACGTGATCTACGGCTGGGTCGAGGTACTGCGCAACGCCGACGGGCAGGGCCTCGCACAGCAGGCGGTCGACGCGATCGATCGCAGCGCGCGGTCGCTGTCGCACATGGTCGCCGACCTGCTCGACGCATCGTCCCTCGCGACCGGCCGGCTGCGCCTCGAGCGCGTGCCGGTCGATCTCGTGCGGATCGTGCGCGACGCCGCGCGTGAACTCGACGCGACGGCGCAGGCGAACGGGCTCGTGCTGTCGACGGAATACGCGATGCCGGCCTGCGTGATTCCGGCGGACGGCGAACGCCTGCGCCAGGTCCTGTCGAACCTGCTGTCGAACGCGATCAAGTTCACGCCGCCGGGCGGACGCATCAACGTGTCGCTGACGCGCGCCGGCGAGCGCGTGCGGCTGTCGGTCTCCGACACCGGGCAAGGCATTGCGCCGGAACGCCTGCCGCACCTGTTCGACGCGTTCAGCCGGCCCGAAGGCGCGTTCACGTCGCCGAAGCGCGGCCTCGGGCTCGGCCTGTCGATCGTGCGCCACATCGCCCAGCTGCACGGCGGCGAGGTGGTTGCGACGAGCGCGGGCGCCGGGCGCGGCATGACCGTCACGGTGACGCTACCGGCCGGCTGGGACGCCGACGATCCGGTGGAGCAGCCGCCGCGCGCGAGGGCGATGTCCGATACGGTCGCGCTCGACGGCCAGCGCGTGCTGGTGGTCGACGACGATGCGACGTCGCGGACCAGCCTCGCGGCGGCGCTCGAAACGATGGGCGCGCAGGTGTCGACCGCGCGGTCGGGGCACGATGCGCTCGACGCGGTGGAGCGGCAGCAGCCGAGCGTCGTGCTGTCGGATCTGGCGATGCCGGACGGCGACGGTTACTGGCTGCTGGACCGGATCCGGCGCCGGTCGAACGGCGGCGGGCATCTGCCGGTCGTCGCGGTCACCGCGCACGCCGGCAAGGCCGACCGGCGCCGGGTGATGGCCGCCGGGTTCGATGCGTATCTGTGCAAGCCGGTCGATATGCCGACGCTCGCGAGCGTGATCGTCGACGTCGTCCCGGACGACGCGGGCGACGGAAAGCCGCGCGAGCGGTAGCGGCCCACACACGGCGCGGCAGTCGCAGTCTGGTCGCCTGGCCGTCCGGCCGCATACGAGAAAGGAGACACGATGAACGCAACGGAAAGCACGCGGCGCGACGCCACGGGCAGCCAGCCGGCACGCACCCGGCGCAGGACGGCGGTCGTGCCGATCGCGAGCCTATTGATGCTGTCGTGTGCATGGATCGCGACACCCCGCTACGCATCGGCCGAGGAGGGCACCCGTGCGAAGCTGGCGAGCCAGGCGTCGGCCGTCGGGGGCCAGATCCGCGATGCGACGCTCGCGTCCCGGGTCAGGGCCGCGCTCGTCGCCGAACGCGGCCTGGCTTCCGGCGACATCGACGTGCAGGTTCGCGACCGCGTGGTCGAACTGACGGGCAACGTGCCCGACGAGCGGCAGCGCGCGACCGCGATCCGCGTCACGCACGACGTCAGCGGCGTGAGCGGCGTGCGCGACAAGCTGCAGATCCGCCGGAAGTAACGTGATGCGCGGGTCAGCGCCGGGCCGGGCGGGCGTCGCGCGCCCGCGGCCCTGCGCGTCACCGGGCAGGAGGGTTCGACATGGGAGCGCACCGAGGGCGCATGACACAACGGCGGGTGGACCGATTTCTTCGCGTCGGCCCATCGTCCCGCGTGACGGCAAGCCGTGCGGCCGGCCCGCTCCGTCGCCCGATACGGAGGCCCGGATGACACAAACGAACCCGATGAAGCAACGCACGCGTCGGCCACTGGCCATCGCGTTGATGGGCGCCGCCGGCGTCGTGACGTTCGCGCTCTCGCACGCGCAGGCGCCGCCCGCTTCGTCCGCGCAGGTCGCGCCGGGCGTCATCCGCCCCGGCCCGACCGCCGACGAGGCCGGCATGACGCAGCGGCCGAGCGGCATCGACGCCGAGTTCGTCGACAAGGCGGGCATGATCGGCAAGGTCGAACGACAGGCCGGCCAACTCGCGCTCGATCGCTCGTCGAACGCGGACGTGAAGGCCTTCGCGCGCCGGATGGTCGACGATCACGCGCGTATCGCGGACGAATTGCGACATCTCGGCGCGCAAAAGGGCGTGCCGGTCCAGACGCGGATGCTTGTGGATCCGGAGGTGACGGCATTGCGAGCGAAGGAGGGACGTGCGTTCGATACCGCGTATGTGACGCTGGCCGGGCCACGCGCGCACGAAGCGGCGATCCGGCTTTACGAAACGGAGGCGAAAGACGGGCGCGACCCGCAGCTTCGCGCGTTCGCGGCCCGCACGCTGCCGGTGCTGAACGCGCACCTGAGCGCCGCGCGGCAACTCGCGAAGACGGTGGCCGCGGCGCAGTGACCCGTTTTCCGGCGGGCAGGCTTCAGTGCTGCCGCGTGCCGTCCTCGGGGCCGCCCGGTGACGCCTCGTACGGCGGCGAGTCCAGCGCCGTTTCCCCTTCCTCGATCAGCCAGTACGGCGAACGGCCATAGTACGCATGCAGTGCTTCGGCCCATTCGGGGTCGGCCATCGTCGGCCAGCGACGCTTGTCGAAGCCGGGCGCCTCGCGCACACGTGCGGTGTCGACGGGCAGCACGAAGCATTGGCGCTCGGCATCGAGGACGAGCGCGTTCCACGGCACCGCGAGCAGTTTGTCGCCGATCCCGAGCAGGCCGCCCGACGACACGACCGCGTACGCGATCCGCCCGGCGCGCACGTCGAGCATGATGTGGGCGACCTTGCCGATGTCGTCGCCGTCCATCGTCAGCACGCGATCGCCTTCGAGCGTACGGGCGGTCATGACGTCCGGTCCCGGCCCGCCGGCGGCTGTGCGTGGATTCGCGCCGACGGTGCGCGCGGCGTCGCGCGGCGGTTTGTCCGTTGTCATCGAAAACCTCCTGGTCGAAGCGGCCACCCGGCCTACGCGCCAATTCATTGCGCGGGTAGTGCGCCGGGGCGGCAGGCCGCGGGATGATGGGGACGCCGGTCGGTCAGCGGCGGCGCGGCAACGAGACGTCCTCGAGCGTATTGGCCAGCTCGTCGCGTGCCGGGCCGCCCGCGCGCGTCGCGATGTCGCCGAGCGACACCATGCCGACGAGCTTCAGGCTGCGGTCGAGCACCGGCAAGCGGTGCAATTGCACGTCGGCCATCCGCTGCTGAACGTCGCCGACGCCGTCGTCCTCGACGCACCACTGCACGGGTCGGGACGCGACCGCCTGCACGGGCGTATCGGGCGAGTGACCGTGCGACAGCGCCCGCACCGCGAGGTCGCGATCGGTCACGATCGCGACGAGTTCGGTGCCGTCGCAAACCGGCAGCACGCCGATATCGAAACGCTGCATCAATTCGGCCGCATGGCGAATCGTGTCGGTCGGCGCGACGCACACTACGTCGCGCGACATGATCTCATTGACGCGATACATGAACGCCTCCTTCGTGATCGGAACGATACGGGAGCAGGGCGCATGCCGCGCGGGATGCGCGCACGCCGGGCTCAGGGCCTGTTCACACTCATAACGGACCTGCACTGGGCTGGCGAGCGACGGAGAAATTTGCCAGCCCGCTTGTACATCTTCCACGGCGGCAGCCGCAGCGTCGACGCGGGACGTCAGTGGCCGATGCCGGTCATCGAGACGATTGCCAGCACCACCGCGCTTTCGATCGCGGCCAGCGCCGCGACGCCGGCCGCGCCGCTGATTTCATGCCATCTGCGTTCAAGGACTTTCATCACATCGCTCCTGATTGGCCCCGCGCGGGTGCGCTGTCACGCACCGCGCGCCGGGTGCCGCCGTCAGCCGTGATCGCGGGGCGGGGAAGGGACGTGCGGCGGGCGCCGTTCGCGCTTGCCGGACGGCTTGGCGGGGTCGATACGCGACGCACCGCCGACGGCGGGCGGGTCGCTGGCCGGGAACGTCTCCTCGAGCCCTTCGTCGATGCGCTCCTCCGTCTTGTCTTCGGACGGCGGGCGCGACGTGGCGAGCCGGAGCAGTCCGGCAGCCGGTGACACGGCGTCGCGGCGGCCGGGGGCGTGAACGGTCATGGTCGAACCTCCTTGTCGATAAGAAGGCGCAAGCGCCATACCCGGGACATCCGCGGCACGGCGCTTGCAAGCCGGCGAGAACCGGCCGGGCATGCGGATACGACGCGCACGCGTCCGGTATGGACGAGAGGACATCGTGATGAATGCAGCCAGGGAAAGGATACGTTACGACGCGAACGTATGCGGCGGCGATTTCGGCCACGTGCGTGAGCGTTTCGAGACGTGGAAGCGCGAATCGCGGGTCTATCGGCCGGAGCGGCGCATGTTCGACGGCAAGGACGAGGTACGCGAACTGAACGACACCGTCTACGACGGCCCGGAGCGCGCGCAGCAGGCGCTCGTCGCGCAATGCGAACCGTCCGACCCGTTCGCGCTCGCCGTGCAGCTGACCGCCGAGGGGCGCATGATGTGGCTCGTCATGGCGGCGTACGACGACTGAGCCGACCCGCCGATGGACATGACGCGATAGCGGGCACGGCGCTTGCGGGCGCTCGCCTCGCCATTGAAATGCACGCGCCGTCGCGCACGAGTGACATGAACACGCCATCCATGCTGCACCGCCCCGAACCGACGACCCCCGACGTCGAGCCGGATCCGCCGCCGCCCGGACACGACGACCCGGTCGATCCGCCCGTGCCCGACGGGTTGCCGCAGGGCGACCCGCCGTCGAACCCGCCGCCGATGCGGATGCCGGGCGGGCGCAGTGCGCCACAACCGGCCGCGCGAACACTGAAAAGGAGGACCGTCATGGACATTCACGTGCAATCGCCAGACAAGCGCGCGATCGCTCAGGTACTGGGCCGCTATTTCGAATCGCGTTCGCTCCGCTATCACATCGAGGAATTACCGGGCGGCGTACTGCACATCGGCTTTCGCGCCAGCGGCCGCCCGGTCGCCGTCACCGTTTCGTTCGACGATGCCGCGTACGACACCTACACGCATTGGGACACGAGCCAGAAGCAGCTCGCGCTCGGCCGGCTCGCCGACGGCTTCTCGCGGATGATGTCGACGCGCAGTCCGGCCGCGCTCGCCGGCGACTATCACGTCGAGCGTTTCTGATTCCGCAACCGTCCGCCGGCGCATGCCGGATTCCGGCAAAGTGCCCGCACACAACGGGCGCTTTGCGTCTGCGCGCGTGTCGCGTAGGATGTCCGTTAATTCAGCGCACGCTACGTTCGCGCGGCAGGCTGCCCGTTGTTGCAGCCGACGAAGCGCGACGCGCTTTCCCTCAGGTTCGTTTCGTGCAACCGACGGAGACCGCCTTGACCACTGTTGCTCGCCTGTTGTTGTCCCCCGGCGCACGCCGGTTCGTATCCGGCCTGTCGGCATTCGCGGCGCTCGCCGCCGCCGGCGCCCGCGACGCGTCGGCCCAGACGCCTTCGCCGCTCGGCGAGTGGCAATACACGGCGGGCGTCCCGCTGCAGAAACTGTTCGATCCGACTATTCCCACCTGGCAGATCAGCGTCGGCGCCGCGATGACGCTGCAGCCGCGCTACGCGGGCTCCGACCGCTATCGCGTGATGGGCGGCCCGAATTTCGACATTCGCTATCGCGACCTGTTCTTCCTGTCGACGGGCGAGGGCCTCGGCGCCAATGTGCTGCGCGGGCCGAACTGGCGCGTGAGTTTGTCGGTCGGCTATGACCTCGGGCGCCGTTCGGCCGACGATCTCGGCCACCTGAACGGTCTCGACAACATCAACGCGGCGCCGGTGATGAAGCTCGCGGCCGACTACGTGGTCTCGAAGGATTTCCCGCTCGTGCTGCGCGCGGACGTCCGGCGCAGCATCGGCGGGTCGAACGGCTGGACCGGCGATTTCTCCGCATACATGCCGATGCCGGGCAGCAACGAACACTTCTTCTGGTTCGCGGGGCCGACGGTGTCGTTCGCCGACTCCCGCTACATGAACAGCTGGTTCGGCGTGAACCAGGGCGCGGCCGCGCGCTCGGGGCTGCCGGCCTATTCGTCGGGGGCCGGGATCAAGTCGGCCGGGCTCGGCGTGACGATGGTGTGGTTCGTGAACAAGCACTGGTTCGTCACGATGGACGGCGCGATCGAGCAGCTCGTCGGGCGCGCCGCGCGCAGCCCGATCACGCAGCAGTCGACCAACGGCGTGTTCGACATGTCGGTGAATTACCAGTTCTGACCGGGGCCGGGCCGTGGAAGGGCGATGCCGCGTGCGGCATTGCCCGTCATATTTGATATGATTGCGACCTGTACAAATGTACAGTGATCGATCCCCGTGACGCCTGCCTCGCCGACGCCTCCGGCGTTTTACTACCTGACCAATTTCGAACGCGCGCTGGCCTGGCTCGGCGAGCGTTACGACGACCTGTTCGACGCGCACGAACACGCGTTCGTCCGGCAGTTCGCGACGCTGCCGCAGGCGTCGCGCGCGCTGCTCGTGCGGATGCTGATGCGCAACGGGTCCGATTTCCGCGCGAGCAAGCTCGTGTACGACGAGATCGGCTGCACGCTCGACGCCGCCGCGCCGCTCGTCGCGCTCGGCTGGGTCGATCCGGCGCCGGCGCTCACGCTCGACGAGCTGTTCGCGCTGTCGACCAAGGCCGATCTGCTGCGCATCTTTCCGGCGCTCGCCGCGCATGCGGGCGAGCGCAAGGCCGACTGGCTCGACCGACTGCGGCCCGCGCACGACGTCGCGCAACCGCTCGACGCGTGGTGCGCACAGCCCGGCGACCGCGTACTGCGCGTGACGGTCGGCGCGCTGTGCGACCGGCTGCGGCTGATGTTCTTCGGCAATCTGCATCAGGACTGGAGCGAATTCGTGCTCGCCGATCTCGGCGTGTTCCAGTACGAAAGCGTGCCGATCGCGCCGTCGTCGCGCGCGTTCCAGCAGCGCGGCGACGTCGACGCGTATCTGGCGCTGCAGATGTGCCGCGACGCGCTCGATGCGTGGCCCGCCGATCAGCCGTTCGACGACCTGATCGGCGCGCTGGACGCAGTCGACTGCGCGCAGCCGTGGCTCGCGACGCGCCGCGCGAAGCTGCTGTTCGCGCTCGGCCAGGCGTGCGAACGCCGCGCCGACTGGTGTGCCGCACTCGACGCGTACGCGCGCAGCGCGTGGCCCGGCAGCCGCCATCGGCGCATCCGCGTGCTCGAACGCTGCGGGCGCGACGACGACGCGCTCGCGCTGGCGCTCGACGCGCGCGGCGGCTTCGAGAGCGACGAGGAGCGTCAGCGCGTCGAGCGCATGCTGCCGCGCCTGCAGCGCCGCGCCGGCCAGCGTGTCGAGCGCGCCGCCGCGGCCGCCGACGTGCCGCGCGAGACGCTCGTGCTTGCGCGGCCCGACGCGTCCGTCAGCGTCGAATTCGCCGTGCGCGACCATCTCGCGCAGCCGGCTTCGCCGGTCCACTACGTCGAAAACACGCTGATCAATTCGCTGTTCGGGCTGCTGTGCTGGGAGCCCGTGTTCGCGGCCGTGCCCGGCGCATTCTTTCACCCGTTCCAGCGCGGCCCGGCCGACCTGCACGCACCCGATTTCGCCGTGCGCCGCGCGGCCGCCTTCGACGCCTGTTTCGCGCAACTCGATTCGGGCGCGTACCGCGACACGATCCGCCGGCATTTCGCGACGAAGGCCGGGCTGCAGTCGCCGTTCGTGTTCTGGGGCGTGCTGACCGACGCGCTGCTCGACGAAGCGCTCGCCTGCCTGCCGCCCGAGCACCTGCGGCTGTGGTTCACGCGCCTGCTCGCGGATATCCGCGGCAACCGGTCCGGCTTGCCCGATCTCGTGCGCTTCTGGCCCGACGAGCGCCGCTACGAGCTGATCGAGGTGAAGGGCCCCGGCGACCGGCTGCAGGACAACCAGACGCGCTGGCTCGCCTACTGCATCGCCCATCGCATGCCGGTGCGCGTCGTCGATGTCGAGTGGGCCGGCGAAGGCGTCGCGCACGCCGAGGCGGCGGCGCTGTCCGCATGAGCTACGTCGTCGCGGTGCGGGCGATGTGCGAGTTCACCGCGCGGCGCGGCGATCTCGACCTGCGCTTCACGCCCGCGCCGACCGCGCTCGAAGGCATCGCCGGCCACGGCGCGGTCACGTCGAAACGCGGCGCGCGCTACGAAACCGAGATCGCGCTGACGGGCACGTGGGGCACGCTCACCGTGCGCGGCCGCGCCGACGGCTACGATCCCGTGGCGAACCGGCTCGAGGAAATCAAGACCTATCGCGGCAGCCTCGACGCGATGCCGGCCAACCATCGCGCGCTGCACTGGGCGCAGGCGAAGGTCTATGCGCACCTGATGTGCGACGCGCGGGATCTCAAGGAAATCGACGTCGCGCTCGTGTATTTCGACATCGTGTCCGAACGCGAGACCGTGCTGACGCAAACGCTGGATGCCGGCACGCTCGCAGCATTCTTCGCCGAGCAGTGCGCGTGCTTCGTCGGCTGGGCCGAACGCGAGACGGCCCACCGCGCCGCGCGCGACGCGGCGCTGCGCGCGCTCGCGTTCCCGCATGGGCAGTTCCGCAGCGGCCAGCGCGAGCTGGCGGTGGCCGTCTATCGTGCGGCGCGCGACGAACACTGCCTGATGGCGCAGGCGCCGACCGGCATCGGCAAGACACTCGGCACCGTGTTTCCACTGTTGAAGGCTTGCGGCGAAGGCGAGCTCGACCATGTGTTCTTCCTGACCGCGAAAACGCCCGGCCGCGCGCTCGCGCTCGACGCGGCGACGACGCTCGGCGCCGGCACGCCCGCGCTGCCGCTGCGCGTGCTGGAACTCGTCGCGCGCGACAAGGCGTGCGAGCATCCGGATCTCGCGTGCCACGGCGAATCGTGCCCGCTCGCGAAAGGCTTCTACGACCGGCTGCCGGCCGCGCGCGATGCGGCGATCGAGGCCGGACTGCTCGATCGCAACAGCGTGCGTACCGCCGCGCTCGCGCACGACGTCTGTCCGTACTATCTGGCGCAGGAGCTCGCGCGCTGGTCGGACATGATGATCGGCGACTACAACTACTACTACGACGGCAGCGCGATGCTGCACACGCTCGCGCAGCAGAACCAGTGGCGCGTCGGCGTGCTCGTCGACGAAGCGCACAACCTGCTCGACCGTGCCCGCAAGATGTACAGCGCGTCGCTCGATCCGTTCGCGTTCGCGGCCGCGCGCGAAGCTGCGCCCGCGGCGCTGCGCAAGGCATTCGACCGGCTCGCCCGCGCGTGGGGCACGCTCAATCGCGCGCAGGCCGAGCGCTATGCGGCCTATCCCGAGGTGCCGGGCCCGATCGTGTCGGCCGTGCAAAACCTCGTCGCGGCGATCGGCGAACACCTGACCGACGCGCCGCGCGCGAACGGCGACGCGCTGCTGCGCTTTCATTTCGAGGCGATCCAGTTCGGCGTGCTGGCCGAAGCGTTCGACAGCGCGTCGATCTTCGATGCGACGCTGCATGGCGAGCCGATGCCGCGTCAGCCCGCGCTCGACGGCGTCGCGACGGCCGGCCGCCGGCGGCGCGTCCAGTCGACGCTGTGCGTGCGCAACGTGATCCCGGCCGGTTTCCTGGCGCCGCGCTACGAAGCCGCGCGCGCGACCGTGCTGTTTTCGGGCACGCTGAGCCCGTTCCATTTCTATCGCGATACGCTCGGGCTGCCGGGCGATACCGGCTGGCTGGACGTCGACGGGCCGTTCCGCGCCGAACAATTGACGGTGCGCGTCGCGAGCCACGTGTCGACGCGCTGGCGCGACCGCGACCGCTCGCTCGAGCCGATCGCCGACCTGATCGCCGCGCAATACGCGGCGCGCCCCGGCAACTATCTCGGCTTCCTGAGCAGCTTCGACTACCTCGGGCGCGTGGTCGCGCTGATGCAGACGCGTCATCCGGACGTCCCCGTGTGGGCGCAGGCGCCCGGCATGGCCGAAAGCGAGCGCGACGCGTTTCTCGCGCGTTTCGACCCGGGCGGACGCGGCGTCGGCTTCGCGGTGCTGGGCGGCGCCTTTTCGGAAGGCGTCGACCTGGTCGGCGAGCGGCTGATCGGCGCGTTCATCGCGACGCTCGGGCTGCCTCAGGTCAACGACATCAACGAACAGATGCGGCGCGCGATGGACGCGCGCTTCGGCAACGGTTACGACTACATGTACCTGTATCCGGGGCTGCAGAAGGTCGTGCAGGCGGCCGGGCGCGTGATCCGCACCGAGCACGACGAGGGCGTCGTGCATCTGATCGACGACCGCTACCGACGGCGCGAAGTGCGCAACCTGCTGCCGCGGTGGTGGCGGATCGGGTGACGGCGGCGGTCGCTACAGCACGTTGAGCATCGCGAGCGCGGCTTCCTGCAGATGCGGCAGCACGCGCCGCACGGCCGCGTCGGTCGTCTCCGCGCCGATCGGCATGTTCGTGCTCAGCGCGGCGACGACTTCGCCGTGACGGTTCTTCAGCGGCACCGCGACCCCGCGTACGCCGACCTGCAGTTGCTGCTCGATCGCCGCGTAGCCGGCGTCGCGCGCCTGGTCGACCTGTTCGAGCAGCCGCGCCTTGTTGGTGATGGTATGCGGCGTGAACGGCGGCAGCTCGGTCTCGTCGAGCCACGCGCGCACGGCTTCGCGATCGGGATGATGGGCGAGCAGCACGACGCCCGGCGACGTCAGCGGCGCCGGCACGCGCGCGCCGAGCACGAAGCCTGTCGTCATCACGCGCGACACGCCGTTGCGGGCGATGAACACGAGCTCCCAGCCGTCGAGCACGCTGACGTACGCCGATTCGTTCAGCGACGCGCTCAGTTGCTGCAGATAAGGCTGGACCGTGCGCGGCAGCCGCGCCGAATCGAAATACGACCAGCCGACCCGCAGCACGCGCGGCGTGAGGCCGTACAGCTTGCCGTCGGTGTACACGTAGCCGAGCGATTCCAGCGTCAGCAGGTAGCGCCGCGCGGCCGTGCGCGTGAGGCCGGTGCGCGCGGCGGCCTGGGTCGGCGTCATGCGCGCGTGCTGGCTGTCGAATGCCTCCAGGATCATCAGGCCTTTTTCGAGGCCGGCAATCCAGTCGCGTGGGTCGAGGTCGGGCTTTTTCGTCATCACGGATGGGCGGTGGCGCACGGTGTTCGCGCGGGAGTGGGCGATTATCGCGCGAGTTGCAGGGGAACGGGACGCGCGAGGCGCCGAATTGTCCGTTCAGCCGACTTGCGGCTTTGCAGCGAAGATATACAATCCATTACGTATATCCATGGAGACTCATATGCAGGTCGCAAAGTGGGGCAATAGCCTGGCGGTTCGCCTTCCGGCCAGTGTGGTTGACGCACTGGAACTCCGCGAAGGCGACGATATCGAGATCGTGGTCGACAGTCCCCGGGTGTTCGCGGTAAGCCGCAAGCCGAGGCCCGACGAGCTTCTGGAACGGCTGCGGCGTTTCAGGGGCAAGTTGCCCGCCGATTTCAAGTTCAGCCGGGACGATGCGAATGAGCAGGATTGAGACGGAGAAATCATTCGTCGACAGCAATGTCGTGCTTTATCTGCTGTCCGAGGACGCAACCAAGGCAAATCGAGCGGAGGCGCTGTTCCTTCGGCGGCCAACCATCAGCGTCCAGGTATTGAATGAGGTCGCCAGTGTCTGCAACCGCAAACTGCGGATGCCGTGGCGCGAGGTAGGGGAGTTTCTGGAGCCGATCAGGAGTTTGTGCCATGTCGTGCCGCTCACCGTCGATGCGCATGACCTCGCGCGGCGGCTGGCGGAGTGGCATCGCTTGTCTTTCTACGACGCCTGCATCGTGGCAACTGCTTCGATCGAGGGGTGTGAATACCTGTACACCGAGGACATGCACGACGGCTTGCAAGTGGATGGCGGTCCGGTATTGCGAAATCCGTTTGCCTGAAGACCGGCGAACGGGAAAAGCAGGAACCGGATGCGACGCGACCGTTGCGCGCGCCGCATCCGTCACGACCTTACTCGCTGCTCGTCCACTCGACGTTCGCGCCGACCGAACGCAGGTTCTCGACGAAATGCGGATGCGCGCGGCGGATCGGCAGGGCGTTCATGATTTCCGAGCGGCCTTCGATGCTCGCGGCCACCATCAGCAGCGCGATCGCGACGCGAATGATGTACGGGCTCTCGACGCGCGCCGGCGTCAGTTGCAGCCCGCCGAACGTGATCAACCGGTGCGGGTCGGACAACAGCACGTGCGCGCCGAACTTCGACAGTTCGCCGGACCAGCCGAGCGCGCCGTCGTAGACCTTGTTCCAGAACATCGCGCTGCCTTCCGCGCGCACGCCGAGCGCGATGAAGATCGGCAGCAGGTCGACCGGCAGGTACGGCCACGGCGCGGCCTCGACTTTCGTCAGGATGTTCTGCGTGAACGGCCGGCGCACGCGCAGCGGGCCGTCGCGTTCCGCGCGCGACCAGCCGTCGCGGTGCGTGACGGTGACGCCGAATTTCGCGAACGTGCGGTCGATCAGCGGGAAATGCTCGGGCGACGAGTTGCGCACCGTGATGTCGCCGCCGGTGATCGCGCCGAGCGCGAGGAACGTAGCGATTTCATGGAAATCCTCCGCGAAGCGGAACTCGCCGCCGCCGAGCTTGCCGCCGCCCGTCACGCACAGCCGCGACGTGCCGATGCCCTCGATCGCGACGCCGATCATCGCGAGGAACTGGCAGAACTCCTGCACGTGCGGCTCGGAGGCCGCATTCATCAGCGTCGACGTGCCGTTGGCGGCCGTCGCGCACAGCGCGAAGTTCTCGGTGGTCGTCACCGACGCGTAGTCGAGCCAGTGATCGTTGGCCGTCAGCGGGCCGTCGGTACGGACGATCAGCGAATCGGGCGTGCGCTCGATGTGCGCGCCGAAACGTTCGAACACCTCGACGTGCGGATCGATCTCGCGCACGCCGAGCGTGCAGCCTTTCACGTCGTTCTCGAGGCGCGCGACGCCGAAGCGCGCGAGCAGCGGCGGAATCAGCATGATCGACGAACGCATCGCCTCGGGCAGCCGATGGACGGCGGGATCGAACGTCGTGTTGCGATGGTGAAGCTCGAGCAGACCCGTCGTGAAATCGACCGACACGTCGCTGCCGAGCGTGCGGAAGATATCGAGGATCTTGCGCACGTCGGTGATGTCCGGCACGCCGACGAGGCGCAGCGGCTGATCGGTCAACAGGGTGGCGCACAGAATCGGCAGGACGGCGTTCTTGTTCGCGGACGGCTTGATGTCCCCGCGCAGCGGAGTGCCGCCGTGGACGATGAGATTCGACATGATATGGG
>Ga0209370_1002209_pt1 | contig 14555 bp, 12 predicted proteins | sample AgamicAtPrz_FD_187164 | JGI IMG/M metagenome (GOLD analysis project Ga0209370, IMG submission 187164) | Agave microbial communities from Guanajuato, Mexico - At.P.rz (SPAdes) (version 2) | ecosystem: Host-associated > Plants > Phyllosphere > Phylloplane/Leaf | place: Guanajuato, Mexico... | reverse complement strand
TTAAAAGGGAGCGTCCTGTTTATGGAAATGCGAAACCATTAGAAAAAATCCAAGGGGGACAAAAATAGTGGAAAAGTTAAGAGTTGGAGTTATCGGATGCGGCAGTATTGCTCAGCATCGCCATATACCTGAATATTTAGCCAATCAAAATGTGGAGCTAGTTGCAGTTTGTGATATCAATGGAGACCGGGTGAAAGAAGTAGCAGAGCAATATGATGTCGCTGTCTATACAAACTATGAAGAATTATTAAGCAGCGGAACGGTCGATGCCGTTAGCGTGTGTACACCTAACTACCTTCATGCCCCAATCTCGATTGCTGCTTTAAATGCAGGGCTTCATGTTCTTTGTGAAAAACCAATGGCCACTTCAAAACAGGAAGCAGAAGCGATGATTGCTGCAGCCGAAGAAAGCGGAAAAAAATTAATGATTGCGCATAATCAGCGCTTCGTACCATCACACCAAAGAGCACGTCAGTTGATTGCAAGCGGTGAAATCGGCAAAATTTATAGTTTCCGCACAGCATTCGGACACGGCGGTCCTGAGGGATGGAGTGTAGATGGAAAAGAAAGCTGGTTTTTTGAAAAGGATAAAGCATTCGTTGGGGCGATGGGTGATTTAGGAGTCCATAAGACTGATTTATTAAGGTATGTTCTGGGTGAAGAGATTACTGAGGTTGGCTCCTTTGTTGAAACAAGTGCCAAAACTTTTGCGGATGTCGATGACAATGCGGTTTGTGTATTGAAAACAGAAAGCGGGATTATCGGAACACTTGCCGCCAGCTGGGCTTATGTCAGTAAAGAAGATAACTCGACGATCATTTATGGTGAAAAAGCGATTCTTCGTTTAGAGGACGATCCAACCAATTCACTTGTTGTTCAGTATGCCAACGGAGATGTAGTTAACTATCAGCTTGGAAAAATTCAGTCAAATGATGCGGGTGGACAACGGACCACGCATGTGATCAATCACTTTGTGGATGCTGTTATTCAGAACCAAGAGACGCCTGTCCCTGGTGAGGAAGGTAAGAAATCATTAGAGGTGATCTTGGCAGCACTACAATCAAATGAAACGAAACAAATTGTTAAGGTTAGTGAGCTACGATAATTTTACATTAAATTTTAGTGGTGGTGGACCGTACATGGCCGCCATCTCTCTATTAATATCTACAAGGGTCTGTTGTATAAAAAAGAACAATTCTTGAGAGGGGAATTCATTATGAAACTAGGAGTTTTTACTGTATTATTTGCTGAAAAATCATTCGAGGAAATGCTTGATACTGTCAAAGAAGCTGGACTGCATGCAGTTGAAATCGGAACGGGATGCTATCCTGGAAACAATCACTGTGATTTAGACAAGTTATTAGAAAGTGAAGAGGCCCGGAAACAGTATATCCAAAAAGTAGAGGAACGCGGACTGATCATCAGCGCGTTCAGCTGTCACGGTAACCCGATTTCTCCTGAAAAAGAATTTGCTAAAAACTCGCACGAAACACTCGTAAAAACAATTAAACTTGCTTCATTGCTGGAAGTGCCGGTTGTTAACTGCTTTTCTGGTACAGCAGGCGACCATGAGGGAGCTAAATACCCAAACTGGCCGGTTACGCCTTGGCCGAATGAATATGGCGATGTGTTAAAGTGGCAATGGGAAGAAAAACTGATTCCTTATTGGAAGGAAGTTGGCCAATTTGCCAAGGACCACAACGTAAAAATAGGGCTTGAACTTCACGGAGGATTTTTAGTTCACACCCCATATACACTCTTAAAGCTTCGTGAGGAAACCTGTGATGCCATTGGCGCTAATTTAGACCCAAGCCACTTATGGTGGCAGGGAATTGACCCGGTGTCGGCGATTAAAATTTTGGCAAAGGAAAATGCGATTCATCATTTTCATGCCAAAGACACATACATTGATCAGGAAAATGTGAATATGTATGGATTAACGGATATGCAGCCTTATGGAGAAGTCAAAACGAGGGCATGGTCGTTCCGTTCAGTTGGCTGTGGACATAGCCTAAAAGAATGGTCTGATATGATGAGTGCACTCCGTACCTATGGTTATGATTATGTGGTCAGCATTGAACATGAGGATCCAATTATGTCAATTAACGAAGGTTTCAATCGGGCAGTAACCAATTTGAAATCAGTCTTAATCGAGGAATCGGTTTCCCAAATGTGGTGGGTGTAATGCAGAAAAACATACCAGTTGCCGTTCAAATGTACACTTTACGTGAAGAAAGCGAAAAGGATTTTGTGGGCACACTGAAAAAAGTGGCAGAACTGGGTTTTGATGGTGTGGAATTCGCTGGTTATGGTGGATTGTCAGCGCAGGAAGTTAAAACCTTATTAGATGATCTTGGTCTTCGGGCCGCGGCCAGCCATGTCCCGCTTGAGCAGTTGGAAAACAATTTGTCTCAAGTTATTGAAGAAATGAAAATATTAAATAGTAAATATGTGGTTTGCCCATACTTAATGCCAGATCGCCGAAGCGAACAGGATTATCAAGCGCTGATTTCAATATTAAATCAAGTGGGTGAAACATGCCAGCGTGAAGGGATTACCCTTTGTTACCATAATCATGATTTTGAACTTGCCCGCTTGTCTGATGGAAGAATGGCACTGGAAGCTATTTTTGATGATACAAACAACGACCATGTAAAAGCTGAATTTGATATCTATTGGTTGACAAAAGCAGGTGAAAAACCGATGGAATGGATCAATCGGTATAAAAATAGAACACCGCTCATTCACTTAAAAGACATGACAACCGATGCGGAACAATTTTTCGCGGAGCTTGGAACCGGTGGTGTTGATCTTGACGCAGTATTAACTACAGGTGAAGATGCCGGTGTTGAATGGTGGGTGGTCGAGCAGGATATGAGCCGTCGTACGCCGTTTGAAAGCATTGAAATCAGCATCAATTACTTAAAATCGAAGCTGCCCAATCTTTTGAACAAATAAGTGAAGATTTACTTGAAAGAACTGAGGTGCACAAGTGAACAAAAAATGGTGGAAAGAAAGTGTCGCTTATCAAGTTTATCCTCGCAGTTTTATGGATAGCAATGGGGACGGAATTGGTGATTTAAAAGGTGTTACGGCTAAATTAGACTACCTAAAAGAGTTAGGAATAGATGTGATTTGGCTTTCGCCCATGTACAAATCACCGAATGACGACAATGGGTATGATATTTCCGATTACCAAGATATTATGGATGAATTCGGGACGATGGCCGATTTTGATGAGCTGCTTGATGGGGTTCATCAGCGTGGGATGAAATTAATCCTGGATTTGGTTATCAATCATACGAGCGATGAACACCCTTGGTTTATTGAGTCACGTTCTTCTAAGGACAACCCGAAGCGTGATTGGTACATTTGGAGAGATGGAAAAGATGGAAAGGCACCGAACAATTGGGAGTCAATTTTCAGTGGGCCGGCTTGGAGATATGATAAAGAAACAGAACAGTATTTCATGCACATCTTCTCCGCACGTCAGCCTGATTTGAATTGGGAAAACCCTGAGGTAAGGGATGCTTTATACGATATGGTGAACTGGTGGCTGGAAAAAGGGATCGACGGCTTCCGTGTCGATGCCATCTCGCATATTAAAAAAGAACCAGGATTCCCTGACATGCCAAACCCTGACAACTTAGATTACGTGCCTTGTTTTCCTAAAATGATGAATGTAGATGGAATTGATGAGTTCCTCACAGAATTTTCGCAAAAAACCATAAAAAACTATGACATCATGACCGTTGGGGAAGCAAATGGTGTTGGACTAAATGAAGCTGATCAATGGGTAGGCGAAGAAAACGGCTATTTTAATATGATATTTCAATTCGAATTTTTAGATCTATGGGATAAGGATGCAGAAGGATCAATTGACGTTCGTAAGTTGAAAAAGGTCTTGACCAAATGGCAGACAGGTTTGGAAGGCAGAGGCTGGAATGCCCTATTTATCGAAAACCATGATCAGCCGCGACGGGTTTCTAGCTGGGGAAATGATAAGGAGTATTGGAAAGAGAGTGCCAAAATGCTAGGAGCACTATATTTTCTAATGAAGGGTACCCCATTTATTTACCAAGGTCAGGAAATTGGGATGACAAATGTCCAATTCTCTTCCATTGATGATTACAACGATGTCGGAATGATAAACTACTATCATGTTGAATCGGCAAAAGGACGTTCACATGAAGAAATTATGAAAGTGATTTGGGAAAAGGGACGGGATAATGCGAGAACACCAATGCAATGGGATGCAACCAATAAAGGTGGATTTACAGTAGCGGAGCATTCTTGGCTTGGTGTCAATCCGAATTACACAGAGATTAACGTCGAGGCACAAGTAAATGACTCAGACTCGATCCTATCCTTTTATAAAAAATTAATACGCTTGAGAAAAGAGAATCCAGTGTTTGTTTATGGCACCTACGATTTGTTAGCACCGAATCATCCGAAGTTGTTTGTTTACACGCGCAGATTAGGAAATCAAAAAGCAATTGTAATTAACAATTTTAGTGAAAAATCGACCAGATTTCGTATCCCGGGAAGTTTATCTTTTTCTACTTCTGAACTTGTCCTTCAAAATTATGACGGTGTGGATAAGAAGTTACGGAAAAAATTCACTCTTAAACCCTATGAAACAAGAATATATTTATTGAAGTAATGGATCAGGGGAAAAAGGCTGCATGCCTGCTCTGAATGAAAATCGTAGAGCATATCTAAACTAGAATGGAGCAGGGCCGGTTTCCGGTTTCTGCTTTTTTAAATTTAACAAAAGGAAAAAGAACGACCTTTTTGTAAAATATGGAATGAGCAAGTGCCTATACTTTTTTACATTTTATTAATAATGTCTATATGAGAGTAACATAGTGACTTAACATTTTTCTCATACAATTTTCTATGTAGTACACATATAAAAGGGAGATGAGGAAAAATGAAAAAAACAATGTTATTGGGGACGGGCCTTGCTTTTACTTTATTATTTAGTCCGTTTCAGCAGGCTTTTGCTGCAGAAACAACTGGGGAGTTGCGTCAGGTGGAAACAGTTGCCCACCGCGGAGCATCTGGGTATGCGCCTGAGAACACGATTGCTGCTTTTGATAAAGGGGTAGACATGAAAGCAGATTATATTGAAATTGATGTTCAAAGAAGCAAGGATGGGAAACTGGTCATCATCCATGATACAAAGGTTGATAGAACAACAGATGGTACAGGGTATGTTAAAGACCTAACATTTGACCAGATCAGAAGCCTTGATGCAGGCAGCTGGAAAGGGGAACAATTTAAAGGGGAAAAGATTCCTACTTTCGATGAAATTCTTGACCGCTATCATGGGAAAATTGGTATTTTAATAGAATTGAAGGCACCTGAGCTTTATCCAGGAATTGAAGAAATGGTAGCTCAAGAATTAAAAGAACGAAACTTGGATAAACCACAAAATGAAAAAATCATTATTCAATCATTTAATTTTGAATCCATGAAAAAAACAAATAGTCTGTTGCCTAAAGTACCGATTGGTGTCCTTACATCGAATAGAGCGGACACATCTGAACAATCATTAAAGGAATTTGCTGCATACGCTGATTACTTTAATCCAAGCTACGGAATTGTAACAGAAGAACTAGTCAAGCAAGTACACGCAAACGGTATGAAAATTCAATCCTGGACTGTGCGCAGCCATGAAGCTGCAGAATTTCTCTTGAAAATGAATGTAGATGGAATTATAACTGATTATCCTGATTTTGTGGATCCAAGGAACTAGAAAACCAATGTAAAAAGAGAGTCAAAAAGTGAGAACTTTTTGACTCTCTTTTTTGGGACTGCAAACTAATCGTTTATTTTTTGTCAGCTATTTCAGAGATAAAAATAATTGTAATCGTTTTCAATTTTGTGAACCTTTGATTGTTAAGTAAATAGTTTTTTGTTATTTTAAAGATACTACGATTTTTTAGTATAAAAGCACTAAAAAGCTAACATAAAAAAGGGAGAAATCAACATGAGGACCCGAAAAATAAATAATGTACATAATTGGATGCTCATATTTTGTTTGATCGTCTTTACTGAGTTATTAGATTTGATCTTTACATTTCTTTTTCCATCCGTAAGTGTAATCAAGTATGTCTCTCTTTTCATACTTATAGGCATCCTTCCATTTATTATGAATACTCTAAAGGAAATTAGTAGGAAAGACGATGAACTACGTTTAAATAAGCTAAAATTAAAAAATATTTTTGATACGTTAGATATCGCGATATGGTCCCATGATTTAAAATCAGACTCTTTATTAATTACACCGGGGATTGAAAAACTGTATGGATACTCTTATATAGATTTCTATCAAGATCTTAATCTATGGAAAAAAGTAATCTATCCAGATGATTTAACTTTCTTAGAAGAGAGAGCGCAAAAATTAGCTATAGGAGAAACCGTCACGAGCGAATATCGGATTATTCGGCCGGATGGTGAAGTCCGTTGGATTCAGGATCGGGGATTTCCAACTCTTGATCGTAAGGGGAATTTTGTAGATTTCAATAGTGTCCTAATAGATATTACTGATCGCAAAGAAAGCGAAGATCGTTACCGTAGTTTAGTAGAAATGTCACCTGATATTATTGCGGTTGTCAGCCGGAAAAAAATAGAATATATGAATGAGGCAGGCTGGAAACTAGTTGGAGCGTCGAGTTCAGAAGCGGTCATTGGTGAATCTGTTATGAAATTTGCCTCCGCATATATTATTAACTTGATTCGAGAACAATTCGAGCAACCAAAACAAGAAATGGTAAGGTTTGAATTCCAAGTAAATCGGCTGGATGGAGAGACTATTGACGTGGAGATGGCTGCAACCTCGATCATTTATGAAGGAAGATTCGCAGTACAAGTGGTTGGCAGGGATATTACGGAGCGGAAGAAAGCAGAGAAAACCATTCAATATATGGCTTTTTATGATTCGTTGACGGGATTACCCAACCGAAACCAATTTAGAAACCATCTAAACGAAGTCTTAACTAAGCAATCAGACAAGACCCAGGCTGTTTTATTTTTAGATTTGGATCGATTTAAGATCATAAATGATACCAAAGGGCATACAGTCGGTGATTTTATCCTACAAAAAGTAGCTCATCGACTAGATGTCACTGTTCATACGGAAGGAATGGTCTCTAGGCAGGGTGGGGATGAGTTTATTATTTTACTAGAGGACACAGACAAAGAAAGGGCCGCTAATATTGCCCAGCAAATCCTCGCTGAGTTTTCCAAGTCGCTGAAAGTGAATGAACAAGAGTTTTTTGTGACACCTAGTATTGGGATTAGTCTTTACCCTGTGGATGGAGTGGATGTAGAAACCTTAATAAAAAATGCAGACACTGCTATGTATCAAGCGAAAGAACGGGGTAAAAATAATTTCCAATTCTATTCTGCCAATTTAAATGGGATCTCTATTCGAAAAATGGAGTTGGAAAATGGCTTAAGAAGAGCACTGGAACAGAATCAATTGATGCTGCATTATCAACCGCAAGTATGTTTGAAAACAGGGGCATTAGTTGGTATCGAAGCATTAATTCGCTGGCAGCATCCTCTACACGGTCTCATTCCGCCTTGTGAATTTATTCCGTTGGCAGAAGAAACAGGATTGATTGTTCCGATTGGAAAATGGGTTCTCCAAGAAGCTTGTAAGCAGCGAAAAGTTTGGAAACAGATGGGTTTTCATGATTTTCCTGTCGCTATTAATGTATCCGTTCGCCAATTTGAAGATGACCATCTCATCGATTATATCTCAAGCTTATTAGATGAAACGGGTCTAGAGGGGCATCATTTAGAGTTAGAAATCACGGAGAGCATCATGCAAAATTTAGAAAACTCAACAATTATTTTAAATAAATTGAAGGACCTAGGCGTACTTATCTCTATTGACGATTTCGGAACAGGCTATTCCTCATTAAGTTATTTAAAACATTTGCCAATTGATAAAATTAAGATTGATAAAACATTTGTTGATGATATTATTTACCATGCGAATCAAGGAATCATGGTGAAAACGATAATCGATATGGGATTAAATTTAAAATTCGCTGTCATTGCAGAGGGAATCGAAACAGAAGAACAGCTTCATTTTTTAAAGGAAAACGATTGTAAAATTGGTCAGGGCTATTTCTTTAGCAGACCAATACCAGCTGAGCAGATGGATAGATATCTTTTATCTAGAATTGAAAAAAGTAGTGGTATCCGATTGTGATGGGGATACCACTTTTTTGATAAATAATTTATTTACTTCCCCCATTTCATCGACACTTTTAATGTGCAGCAGCTCTCAGGATTGTTGGGGTGCGGAGAAGCGTAGAGTTCGAATTGGACGCCAGATGGTGTAAAGTGAGTTTCAACAGGTACTTTTAATCCAACGGAACTAATTAAATGGTCAACTTCCGCTTTTTTCCCCTGCTGGGCTGCACTCATCATTTTCCGAGCGAAGCCAACATCCCCTAAGCGGTCTAACAAAATACTCCCTTGGTCCATTAATAGACGAAATGACTTGACTGAGCTCTCAAATATTTTTACATCAACGGGGGGATAACTCCTTGGATACGGTTGAAACAGAATTTGAGGCGGGTATGCAGACAATGGAGGATAGATTGGATATTGGTAAGGGTGGTAATACATGGTAACTCTCCTTCCATATTTAAAACGCAAGCCAGAATAAAATATGATATTTTTTGGATTAAGGTTCCTTTTATAAATAAATTAAAAAACGCATGGATGAGCATATCCACACGCTATTGAAAATTAACGGATTGTAATATCCCCGCTGGACACATCCAGGTCTATTTTGTACTTACCAGAGCCATGGATGCCTTCGATGCTTCTTTTCTTGATATTTTTTGATGTCAATGGCAGTTCACAAATGATATCTCCACTGGTAACATCTCCGTCTAATGTAAAATCCGCATTGTTAGGAAGGTCAAGTTTTACATCTCCAGAACTAACCTCAATATCAATCGAATCTGTCAGTTGATCTACTTGAAAATCAATTTCCCCAGAGGAAACATTTGCTTGAATGGCACCAGTATATTCCTTCACATCCAGGCTGCCAGAACTTACATCAAACGATCCAGTTTCTGTTTGTAGTGATTTAATATCGACATTTCCTGACGCTACATTTTGTTCAAAATTGTTGATCGTCATGTTTTTCAGGTCCATGTTGCCTGAACCAATATCAACTTTTAGTTCGTCTAGTTTTACCGGTTTGCTTTTGGATTGTCCTGAAAAATTAACATTCCCTGAACCCAAACTGATCCTTATTTTGCGGTGATAATCTTCTGGAATATAGATTATTAATTTCTTCTTTTTAGAGAAAGGAGACCAGTCGAGCCAACCAAATCCCTTATGTCTGACGGAAACCTCGATGGTGTCGCCGTGCTCTCTAACGGTTAGCTTATCTTTACCGTTGTAGATGGCTTTCACATCTTCCCGATCCTCTGGAATAATTGTGGTGCTGACACTAGAAATATCCACTTCAATAACATCAATACCCTTTGTCAATGCTGACTGTGTGGTTTTATTATCTGTTTTACTAAACCAATCGAATGCAGAAACTTGATTGTAGAGAATATATAATCCTGTGATCACCAATAGCAGTAAGACAATCCTTTTCACTTTTCCCATCCCCTTTTTCTTACATCTTCTAGTTAAGGATAAGAAATCCTCTCGCTTTCCTCAATGAACCAGAGATTTATTTTTGTCTAAGACTTGGGGTGTATTGGGATTGAGTTTTTTGGGGGATAAAAAATGTGACCCAGGCCAGAGTCACATTAATGCAAGTCCTTCACTTTATTCAAATATAATCGTTTCTTTTTTTGCTTGGATTGAGATAGGAATTCTTCATATGCACCAGACCCAAATAAAACACCTACAAGTATGAAGATGAAACCAAAGATTTGCGATGCAGTAATCTGCTCGTCGAGAAAAATTACGGCACCAATCAAGGCAAAGAACGGGTTGAAATTGATAAAAATAGCCGATTCAGCTACACCCACTTTACCGATGGCATTATTGTAAATCATATGACCAACAGCCGTGGCCATAATGGCGGAAGCAAAAAATATCATCCAAACGCTGACAGAACCATGGGAAATTTCTTTTAGTCCATTGGGTTCGGTAAAACAGCTAATGATAAATAATATGACAGAACCAATTACCAGCATATAACCTGTCATCAAGCGCGGATCCAACGTATCGGAACATTTTTTTATTAAACTAAAACTTAATGCTTGGGAAAATATTGCCAAGAACACATAAATATCTCCACTCGAGACGGAACTTATTCCATCATTTCCAAAAATCACAATAAACGTAACACCCATAAATCCCATCGTGATTCCCAACAATCGAATCAGCGTGATCCTAGTTCCTAATAAGAAAAAGGCAACAATCGTCGTGAGCAAGGGACCAAGTCCTAAAATAAGTCCTCCGTTTGTTGCAGAAGTTTTTAATAACCCAAGTGACAGAAAGAAATGGTGGCATACCACGTTAAAAAAGCATGCGAAAAAAATATAGCGAAACTCTTTTTTTGAAGGCAGCCTTACTTTCTTTAAAAAACTAAGTATGATAAATACACAGATGCCTGCAGTGAATACCCTTAGTGCTGTAATGGTCTCCGGCATGAAGGTCGTAACAATAATCTTCGTCGCAATGACATTCAGCCCCCATGTGGCCATTACAAATACTAATAGCATGTATATCTGATATTTTTGCGCTTTTGCCAACTGCTTCACTTCTTTCTCATTTCAAATACAATGTAAATAGATTGCAATTATTATACATCTTTAGTAAATATTTTACATGTACATTTTTTCGTATTTCGAAAGATTTTTAGATTGCTTGATACAGGATAGAAGGAAAATGTGGTATTCTTTATAAGTAAAAAGTGACGTCTTTAAAAGGATGGACTTACTGGAAAGACATATGTAAGTTCGCTTCAAGACGAATAGGGAGATTCTCAACATGCTGCAAAAGATAAATAAACAACTAGAAAGAATTATGCCATTAATTACTCCGGTTGGTGTATTGACTGGAGTATTGTTCAGTATCTATCTAAAGGACTTTTCTTTCTTAATTCCATGGATTTTTGCATTTATGACCTTCGCAGGAAGTTTAAGTTCCAATTTTCATTCGTTAAAGGAAGTAATTGTTCATCCGTTTCCGATTTTTATCGCGATGTTAATCCTCCATATTCTTATGCCGATTTGGGCTTGGAGTGTTGGTCATGTCGTCTTTTCTGGTGATATATATACAATTACAGGACTTATCTTAGGAATGGTAATCCCGACAGGAGTCACAAGCTTCATGTGGGTGGCTATTTACAAAGGGAATATTCCTCTGGTCTTATCGATTATTTTAATTGATACCTTGCTTTCACCCATTATTGTTCCATATTCGCTATCGTTATTTATGGGTGAAACCATTGAGATGGACTTTATCAATATTATGAAGGGACTATTGGGAATGGTTGTTATTCCCTCGCTGATAGGTATGTATTTAAACCAAGTGACCAAGGGGAAAATTAAAGACCAATTGGGAACACGTCTTGCGCCCTTTTCAAAAATATGCCTGGGTTTTGTGGTCATGCTAAATGGGGCTGTTGTGGCACCATACTTAAAGAATATTAATCTTAAATTAGTTAGTATTACGTTGACAGTCTTTATGATCGCATTGACTGGCTACTTGTTTTCGTTTTTAATAGGGAAATTTTTTAAAGGTGGACGCGACAACGTTATATCGCTGACTTTCACTGGCGGCATGAGAAATATCAGTGCGGGTGCAGTAATCGCAGTTTCCTACTTTCCAGCGGCAGTAGCGGTGCCAGTAGTTGTCGGCATGCTATTTCAACAGGTCCTTGCTTCCTTAAATGGGCATTTTCTCAATAGGTATTATAATAGAAAAGTTGAAAATCAGGATTCGGTTGCTTTATAAAAGCAAATACACGAAAACATCCTCTCGGCCGAAATGGCGAGAGGATGTTTTTTTTACTCCACATCAAGACCGATATGTTTAAAGTTACTAACCTTGAATAACCCCTTATCTGTTAGTTTTAATTCTGGTATGACCGGAAGTGCTAAAAATGATAAGGTTAGAAACGGGTTAAAGTGATGATTTGCTCCTAGTTTTTGAAGAGCAAGATTGATTTCTTTAAGACCGGAATACACCTCTTGATATGGCCGATCGGACATTAAGCCTGCAATGGATAGTTCCAAGGAAGCAATGATTTCTCCATGGTTGACAACGACCAGACCGCCTTGCATCTCTTTGATAGCTTTTGCGGCAATTACCATATCATCATCTTTCGTTCCAGCAATAATTAGATTATGAGAATCATGGGCTATAGTTGTGGCGATGGCCCCTGATTTTAGCCCCAAACCTTTGACAATTCCTAAACCAATTTGATTTTTTAAGTGATGGCGTTCAATTACGGCCAGCTTTAGTTGGTCATTCGTGATGGAAGTTTGAAAGAACCCGCCATTATTCTTTTCAACTTTTTCAATTATATGACGGGTTACAAGACTATTGGGGATGATTTCAATGATATTTGCTTTGTTCGTTTTTAAAGGAATATGGAAATGTTCTACTGTTAGCTCATGGTAACGAACTGAATTTCTTAATCGCTCTGTTTCAACGAAAGTTTGGTTGTTTAAATCCATAGTAAGCTGGCCATTGTCGAAAACGGTTCTCCCGTCTTTAAAAACGGTTCTAATATTAATTTTATTCATGTCATCAAACAGGAAGAAATCAGCTTTGTATCCGGGGGCAATCGCTCCCTTATTTTCGAGTCCAAAGCATTCGGCTGCATTGATGGTTGCCATTTGAATGGCGGTAATCGTTGAGAGGCCTGAGGCGATAGCAAGTCTCACGTTGTGATCGATGCTGCCGTCATGAACAAGATCGTCTAAATGTTTATCATCAGTGACAAATAAGCATCTTCTGGCATTGCGTTCATTGACGATTGTTATCAATTGTTGCAAGTCCTTTGCCACTGTCCCTTCGCGAATCATTAAATACATTCCTCTTTGGAGACGTTCTTTTGCTTCCACGGCTGTTGTGCTTTCATGATCAGTTCGAATCCCAGCTGACATATAAACATTAATATCATTGGCTGATAAGCCAGCGGCATGGCCATCAATTTTTTTACCAGATTGTTTAGATGTTATAATCTTTTCAATCATGTCCTGTTCAGCATGAAAGACTGCCGGGAAATTCATGACTTCAGCTAGTCCTAATACACGTGGCTCGAGATAAAACGGTTTGAGGTCTTCGGCATATAGAGTAGCACCGGAATTTTCAAATTCAGTCGCAGGAACACAGGATGGAAGCATAAAGAAATAGTCAAACGGTAGATTTTCCGAGGAATCGAGCATGTATTGTATTCCATCCGTTCCTAATACGTTGGCAATTTCATGAGGGTCGGCAATAACCGTGGTCACCCCGTGCGGCAGAAGAACCTTCGCAAACTCCTTGGGTGTGACCATCGAGGATTCAATGTGCACATGACCATCGATAAAAGCAGGGGAAATATATAGCCCCTTCGCATCAATGACATTTTTCCCCTCATATTCACCGATCCCTGCAAAGTACCCATCCACAATTGCGATGTCACCTTCCATCAATTCACCAGTAAAGACATCAATTATTTTGCCATTTTTAATGACTGTATCTGCTAGCTCTCTTTTGGTGGATACAGAGATTCGTTTGATTATTTGTTTGCTTTCCATAGGACAACATCCTTTTTGTCAAATTAATATTCCACTTTATCTTTTGCATTCTCCCATGTTTTAAAAGGTAAGTCTCCATTTGTTGGAAAGATTTTTTTCATCGGTATTTTTCGATTTTCGATAGGAAGTGATAGCTGGTCATAAATAAATTGATCGTCAAAGCCGATCTTCGCTGCTTCTTGTTTGGTGCAGGCATAATAAACAGCCTTAGGGCGAGCCCAGTAAATGGCGCCGATACACATCGGACAAGGCTCACAGCTGGTATAAATTTCACAGTCGTTTAACTGAAAGTCGTTTAAATTTCGGCAGGCATCTCGAATCGCTTGTACCTCCGCATGGGCAGTAGGGTCGTTTGTCCCTGTCACTTGATTTCGGCCCACACCAACAATCTTTCCATCCTTGACGACGACCGCCCCAAATGGTCCCCCTTGATTCGTCAATACATTATTTAATGCTAGCTCAATCGCTTTTTCCATAAAGAGAGTATCCGTCATACCAGCACTCCATTCTATTTTCAAATGGTTTATTTAGATTGATTCTTTCTTGTTGAATAACTGGCAGGTTGGGGGTAAGCTTTGTTGCCAGGAGTTGAGGACAGTGAATGAACTTACCATACATTATTCAGTAAGATGCTCACAAATGCTCTATTGTTGAAAGGATTTCTGACATGATTTTTAAATAAAAGGCTGTGTTAAATGTTAATGTTGATTTTAGCACTCTGTTGATCTTCGTTACAGGCACGAAGACTCCTGCGGGAGTACGGGGCAGGAGAGACCCCGCAGGAGCAAAGCGACGAGGAGG
>Ga0209370_1002208_pt1 | contig 14562 bp, 16 predicted proteins | sample AgamicAtPrz_FD_187164 | JGI IMG/M metagenome (GOLD analysis project Ga0209370, IMG submission 187164) | Agave microbial communities from Guanajuato, Mexico - At.P.rz (SPAdes) (version 2) | ecosystem: Host-associated > Plants > Phyllosphere > Phylloplane/Leaf | place: Guanajuato, Mexico... | reverse complement strand
AGGATGCGCTGGCCGAGCGCACTCGCGCCATGCGTGCAGAACTCATCAAGGATCCGGTGGCCGCGGTGGCCAAGGGGCGCGTGATGAACTATCTGCAGGAGGTGGAAGAGGGCACGGAGCAGACCAACAGCCATCTGACCGAGATCATGATGGCGCAGGACTTCCACGATCTCACGGGCCAGGTAATTGCTCGTGTGGTGGCGTTGGCGGCCGATTTGGAGTCGCAGCTGTTGGAGCTGCTGATCCAGACCTCGCCGGATGCTGCGCAGGCACCGGCCCTGGCGCCTGTGGAAGCCGCGCAGCCCAAGCTGGCCGGCCCGGTGGTGGATCCCGAAAACACGGCAGACGTGGTGACCTCGCAGTCCCAGGTGGATGATCTGCTGGCCAGTCTTGGCTTCTGACCTTCTGAAAACATAGCTGCCTGTGTTTTGCAGATAGGCGTTTGAGCCCGAAAAGCCCGATCTTTGAATGGATCGGGCTTTTTTTATTGGGCGCTGCCAGGCGGGCAGGGTGGGCGGAGCGCAAAAAGCCCGCATGTCATCACAACATGCGGGCAAGCCTTGGAGGGCAATCTGCCTTTTGAGCGGTGTGCGGCGTTGCGCCGATCACACCTGCATATTCATCACATCGGAATAGGCCTGCACCAGGCGGTTGCGCACATGCAGCGTGGCCTGAAAGCCGATCTGCGATTTCTGCATGGCCACCATGGTCTGCTCCAGGCTGACGGCGGGGTTTTCCAGCTGCACTTCGCGCTGCAGCTGGCCGGAATGGTTTTGAGCGGCGCTCACCGATTGCAGTGCATTTTGCAGAGCCTGACCAAAGCCGCCGGCCACGGGCGCAGTGCCGGCGCTGCCGACCTTGGTGAGCTGGTTGCCCAGCTGGGCGGGGTTGATTGCTGGGATCTTCAGGTCCATATATTTATCCAACTGGCTTGGTGAGTTGGAGGTGATCGTAGGTTTTTCGCGTGATCGCAGACGGGCAATAAGTGGGTGAATCGGCTCGCTTATCGGGGGAACGCCGCCGGCCCGAGTCCGAATAATCCACTGGACGCTAGACCTCGTGTGGGGTCTGACACCATGGAATCAAGATGTCTGCTGTAGCTGAAGTACCTGTCCCCAATGCCGTGCCCGGTGCCACGTATGCGCCCCGCCCTGCGCTTGCGCAGCGCTGGAATGCGCTCGACCGTGGCCAACGTCTTCGCTGGGGCGCGCTGGCGGCCTTGGTCGCAGTGGGCCTGGTGGCGGCTGCGGTGTTCTATCGCCAGCCTGATTACAAGCTGCTGTTCTCCAACGTCAGCGACAAGGATGGCGGTGCCATCGTGGCGCAGCTGACGCAGATGAACGTGCCCTACAAGTACAGCGAGGGCGGCGGCGCCATCCTCATCCCCGCAGACCGTGTGCACGATGTGCGCCTGAAGCTGGCCACGCAAGGCCTGCCCAAGGGCTCGGTGACGGGCTTCGAGCTGATGGAGAACAGCAAGTTCGGCATCACCCAGTTTCAGGAACGGCTCAACTTCCAGCGCGGCCTGGAAGGCGAGCTGACCCGCTCCATCCTGGCGCTCAATGCCGTGCAGAGTGCCCGCGTGCATCTGGCCCTGCCCAATCAGAACGGATTTTTCCGCGAGCAGCAAAAGCCTTCAGCTTCCGTGCTGCTGAGCCTGCATCCGGGTCGCATGCTGGACCGTGCCCAGATCGCGGGCATCGTGCATCTGGTGGCATCCAGCGTGCCCGAGATGGAGCCTGCTGCCGTCAGCGTGGTGGACGACACCGGCAAGCTGCTTTCGCAGTCGCCTGACGGCAATGCCGGCGGCGTGGACATGCAGCAGTTTCTCTACACTCAGCAGGTGGAGCAGCAATATGTGCGCCGCATTCTGGACATTCTGGAGCCCGTGGTCGGCAAGAACAATGTGAAGGCACAGGTTTCGGCCGAGCTGGACTTCAGCCAGACCGAATCGACTTCCGAGCAGCATCGTCCCAACCAGTCTGCAGACGGCGGGGCCGTGCGCAGCCAGCAGGTGATGGAGACCAATGGCGAGAAGACGGCTACTCCACCTACCGGCGTGCCTGGCGCGACCAGCAACCAGCCACCTCAGAACTCCACCGCGCCCATCAACGGTGCCAATCCTGCGCCGCAGGCCGCTGGTGCAGGCCAGGGCAACGGCCAGGGCAACAAGCGCGAGTCCATCACCAATTACGAAGTGGACAAGACCGTCAGGGTCACACGCGGCAGCACCGGCACCGTCAAGCGCCTGACGGCTGCGGTGGTGGTCAATGCACCGCTGGCGGCTGCGGCCGGCACCGATGCCGCGACAGCGGCAACGGCAGCCGCAGTCAGCTCCGGCCTGCGCCCACTGACAGCCCAGCAGCAGGAGCAACTGCTCACGCTGGTGCGCGAAACCGTGGGCTATAGCGCCGACCGAGGCGACTCGGTGAACCTGGTCAGCGCTCCCTTCATGGACAGCGGTGCCGCACCGGCCGAGCTGCCGATGTGGAAGGACCCCGAAATTCAGGCCATGGCCAAAAGCTTGGGCGTGCCAATTGCGCTGGCGCTGTTTGGAGCCCTGGTGTTGCTGGGCCTGGTGCGCCCCTTGCTCAAGGGACGCAATACCGGCCCCGGCGGGCAACTCAATGCCATTGAAGCCGAGGCGCTGGATCGCCCCGCTCTGCCGGCCCCTGCGAAGGAGCTGTCTCCGACCAAGGAGCAGGAACGACTGGATCAGGCCCGTCATCTGGCCAAGCAGAACCCGATCGCGGTGGCGAACATCGTGAAGACATGGATTAACGGCGAGGGGTGACGAAGTCACCCCCTGAGGCGCGTTGCGCCTTCCCCCCTCTCTCTTTGGGAGGGGGACGATGCCCTCGCTGCGGGGCGGCGGGGCCGCCTAGGCCCTTGCTCGGCATTCCCGGCATGGGACGGTTGAATAACTAGTAGAGAGTTTTGAATATGGACGATAGAGGTCTGAACGACGCCGCCATCTTGCTGGTCTCCCTCGGTGAGGAAGAAGCGGCCGAGGTGTTCAAGCACCTCACGCCCAAGGAAGTGCAGAAGCTGGGCGAGACGATTGCCCGCATGCGCGGCGTGACGCGGGAAAAGGTGGATTTCGTGATCGACCGCTTCACCAGCGATGCCGCGTCGCAGAGTCTGTTGGTCGACGATGCCAGCGACTATGTGCGCTCGGTGCTCAAGCGTGCCCTGGGCGATGACAAGGCGGCGTTGCTGATCGACCGCATCATGCAGGGCGGCGATATCTCGGGCATTGAAAGCCTGAAGTGGATGGATCCGTTGTCGGTGGCCGAGCTGCTGCGCGGCGAGCATCCGCAGATCGTGGCGGCGATTCTGGTGCACCTGGAGTATGAGCAGGCTGCGGCCGTGCTGATGCAGTTCCCCGATCGCGCGCGCAGCGAGGTCATGCTGCGCGTGGCCACGCTGGAAGGCATTCAGCCCACGGCGCTCAAGGACCTGAACGAGGTGCTGTTCAAGGTGCTGGCGGGCGGCGACAAGGTGCGCAAGACCTCGCTGGGCGGCGTCAAGACTGCAGCCGAAATGCTCAACCAGATGGGCGGCAATGCCGATGTGGCGGTGCTCGATACCATCCGCAACTACGACCCCGAGCTGGCGCAGAAGATCATGGACAAGATGTTCGTCTTCGACGACCTGGTCAAGCTCGACGACCGCTCGGTGCAGCTGGTGCTGCGCGAGGTGGTATCCGAGACGCTGATCGTGGCGCTCAAGGGCGGCTCCATGGAAGTGCGCGACAAGATCCTGGCCAATATGTCCATGCGTGCGGCCGAGTCGCTGCGCGAGGACCTGGAAGGCCGTGGCCCCATGCGTCTGTCCGAAGTGGAAGCCCAGCAGAAGGAAATCCTCAAGGTCGTGCGTCGTCTGGTCGAGGAAGGTCAGGTAACCATCGGCAGCGGTCCGGAGGACAGCTATGTCTAAGGGCCAGCCTCCGCGCTCGCACTCGCGCTTTATCCCGCAGGAAGAGATCGACGACAGCACCGTGGTGCAATGGCGCTTCGGCGCGGTGGATGCACAGGATCGAGGCGTCTTCGCGCCAGCACAGCAAGCTGCCTTCATACCGGCTGGGGTAGAGCATTTCAACGGCTTTTCCCCCTCGATTGCCCATCAACCGCAGGCGCAGCCAGAGGTGCAGGCTGTGGAGCCCGTGGAGCCAGCCGCCCCGGCTTTCGACGAGGAGCAGTTGCAGCAGATGCTGGAGCAGGCACGAGCCGAGGGTCATGCACAGGGCCTGGCCGAAGGCCGCACCCAGACCCAGCAGCAATGGCAGCAACACCTGGACGACCATATCAACGGTGCGGGCCGCGAGAGTGCGCAGCGCGTCGATGGCGTGCTGCAGGGCCTGGAAGACAACTTCAAGCAGCTGCAGTCGGGCATGGCCCAGGAGCTGCTGAACCTGGCCTGCGATATCGCACGCCAGGTGGTGCGCCAGGAGCTGCGCAGCCAACCCCAGGCCTTGCTGCCTGTGATTCGCGAGGCGCTGGACATGCTGGTCGACGAGAGCCGCCCGGTGACCGTTCGTCTGAACCCCGCGGACTTTGAACTGCTCGATGAAGCCCTGCGTACCGAGCATGGCGCGCACAGCCGTATTCAGTGGCTGGGCGATGCCTCGATTGCCCCTGGCGATGTCAAGGTGGAGTCGGGTGGTGCCGAGATCGACGGTGGCCTGGACAAGCGCTGGCGTCGTGCCGTGGCGGCTCTGGGCCTGGTCTCCACCTGGTATGACGGAGACAAGGCATGAACCCCTGGCAGCAGTTCATGAGCCAGGCGCGCGCACGCTATGCCGAGTCTGTGCCGCTGGAATGCCAGGGCCGTCTGACCCGGTTGACCGGCATGGTGCTGGAGGCTTCGGGGCTGCGCGTGCCCGTGGGTGCGCAATGCCATATTCATCAGCATGGCCAGGAGCCTGTGCTGGCCGAGGTGGTCGGCTTTGCCGGCGAGCGCGCCTTTCTGATGCCTGCGGGCGATATTCAGGGTTTGTCCAGCGGCGCCATGGTGACGCCGGCAGCCCCCTTTGTTCCCGTGCCCCAGCTGGGCGTGGTGGAGACCGAGAAAGTCAGCCAGACCGTGGGCGTGCTGCGCCTGCCCATGGGGGATGGCTTGCTGGGGCGGGTGGTGGATTCGCAAGGCATTCCGCTGGATCATGCGGGCGAGCTGGGCAGCGTGGTTCCCGAGGTGCTGGATCGCAACCCCATCAATGCCATGGACCGGGACCCGGTGCGCGAGTCGCTGGATACCGGTGTCAAGGCGCTGAACGCGCTGCTGACCGTGGGGCGCGGCCAGCGTCTGGGTCTGTTTGCCGGCTCGGGTGTGGGCAAGTCCGTGCTGCTGGGCATGATGGCGCGCTACACCCAGGCCGATGTGATCGTGGTGGGTCTGATCGGCGAGCGTGGCCGCGAGGTCAAGGAGTTCGTCGAGGACATTCTGGGCGCCCAGGACCGCAGCCGTGCCGTGGTCGTGGCCGCTCCCGCCGATGCGCCGCCGCTGCTGCGCATGCAGGGCGCCAGCTACGCCACGGCAATCGCCGAGCATTTCCGCGACAAGGGCAAGCATGTGCTGCTGCTCATGGATTCCTTGACCCGCTATGCCATGGCCCAGCGCGAAATCGCCCTGGCCATCGGCGAGCCGCCGGCCACCAAGGGCTATCCGCCGTCCTGCTTTGCCAAGCTGCCCGCGCTGGTGGAGCGCAGCGGCAACGGCCTGCACGGCGTGGGCTCGATCACGGCCTTCTACACCGTGCTGTCCGAGGGCGACGATCAGCAGGATCCGATTGCCGATGCGGCCCGCGCCATTCTCGACGGCCACGTCGTGCTCTCGCGGGCGCTGGCCGAGACCGGACATTACCCGGCCATCGACATCGAACAGTCGGCTTCGCGCGTCATGCACAACGTGGTCTCGCGTGAGCATTTCGAGCTGGCACGTCGCTTTCGCGCCGTCTATTCGCGCTATCAGAAGGGGCGCGATCTGGTGCAGGTCGGCGCCTATGTCCCAGGCTCCGATCCGCAGCTGGACGAGGCGATTGCGCTGCAGCCCGCCATGACCGGGTTTCTGCAGCAAAGCATGTTTGAAAGCTCCAGCATGGAGCAGAGCCTGGCCGGCATGGCGCAAGCCATGCAGCGGGGCTGAGACTAAACGGGTTAGCCAGAGGGAGAGTCGCAGATGTCGTCCTTGAATGCCTTGAACGTCGCCATTGAAGCCGCAGAACGCAAGCGCGATGCGGCCCGCACCGCCCTGCAGGAGCGCCAGCGCGCTCAGCAGGCGGCGCAGGCCCAGATGGATCAGCTGCAGGGCTATGTCCTGGAGATGCAGGCGCGCTGGGGGGCCCAGGAAGGGCTGGCCGTGCAGCCAGAAGTCATGCATCACCAGTACCAGTTCATGGAGCGCCTGCAGCACGCCATCGGCTTGCAGACCCGTGTGGTGGCCGATCAGGACATTCGGCTGGAGACCGCTCGTCAGGCCCTGCTGGCCGCCGAGCTGCGCGTGACCAGTCTGCAGAAAGTGGTGCAGGCCCGCCGCCGCGATGTGGCACTGGCCCAGATGCGCCGCGAGCAAAAAGATACCGACGAACGCGCCACCATGGCCTTTTTTCGACGCAGCTTCGGCCTGCAACTTCAGGAGGCCTGAGCATGGCGGAAACCAGAATTGATGGCCCGCGCGGCGGTGAAGCGCGCACCGGCAAGGCCATGGCGCAGTCCATGAGCTCGGCCAAAAGCGCTACGGCCGCGGCAGGCGAGCCCGGCCAGGGCTTTTCATCGCTGCTTGCATCGCTGGACGGATTCGTGGCTGCCGGCCTGCCGCAGACGGCGCTGCAGCCTGCCGAGGTGCCGGACGTGAAGCTGGCGCCAGGCGAGCAGGATGCGTTGCTGATCGCTCAAGGCCATGCGCCGTGGATGAGCCTGGTAGGGCAGACCGCCCAGCTGGATGGGCAGGGGGACGCCGATCTGCGCCAGGGCGTGGCCACCGACTTTCTTTCAGGCAGAGGCCATGCCGCGCAACTGGCCCATCGCCAGGCTTTGCAGCCCGGGTCCGAGCAGGCACATGCCGCATTCATGGGCAAGGATTTACATTCAAATCAGGCTCAAACGTATACGGTGCAAGCGCAAGCAGCTATGAATTCTGATGAGGCTGCCTTGCAGCCGCAGCAGAATTCAGCCGCGCAGGGGCAGGACAGCGAGCACAGCGCACTGGCTTCGGTGACTGAAGTGGCGCCTGCTGCGCGCATCGAGCCTGCCGTGCACAAGGCGCAGGCAGTGCCGCAGCAAGGCATCAGCCTGCAGGGCATGACGGCCGTGCAGCCGCAGGCCCTGGAAGGTCTCAAGGATTTGCTGCGTGCGGCCCGCTCGCCCCAGCAGGATGAAGCTGCGCCACAGGGCAAGACTGCAGCAGTGCAAGGCGGGGCCGACTTGCAGGCCGCAGCCGCTGCCGTCGGGGCAGCCATGGGGGCGGCGAGCGCCGGCATGCAGGGCGGCGGCCAGAACAGCTCTGACTTCGGCCAGAGCCTGGCAGGGCAAGATGCCGCACCTACAGAGCGCGAGCAGGAAGTGTCCGAGCAGGTAGCTTTCTGGGTGCATCAGAAAACGCAGAATGCCGCGCTGTCTATCCAGCATGAGGGCAAGGCTATCCAGGTCCAGGTGCAGCTGAACGGCCAGGAGGCGCATGTGCGCTTTGCCGCAGGCGATGAGCAGGCACGTCAGCTGCTGGCTGACGGCCAGGCTCAGTTGCGCGAGCTTTTGCAGGCACAGGGGCTGAATCTGAGCGGCGTCAGCGTGGATGCGGGCGGTGCCGGCGCCCGGCCCGGGGGCGACAGCCAGAGCGATGAGGCCCAACGCGGCCAGGCCAGGGTGTCCCGGGTCTCGGTCAATGCTGCCGAGCTGCCGATGGGCGCGGCCAGCGCACGCAATGGCGCGCAGCCAGTGCAGTCCGGCGTGGACCTTTTCGTGTAAATGATCGGTGCCGGCTCACGGAAACGGTGAGCCGGACATGGCGCGAAACCCGGAATGAAGCCGGGTTTCGCGCTTTTATTCGGGCAATGGTCTGCAGGGCGGGCGGCGAATAATTCAGGCGTGGATCTTCCGTGTCGCGGCAATGGCTGCGGAATGGATGCAGTCCCCCACTCTTGAGGAATACCCGCCGTGTCAGCCAATCCCAATGCCGCCCCTGTCGCACCTGCTCCTGCCAAAAGCAAGAAGCTGATCGTCATCGTGGCCATCGTTGCCGTGCTGGCCATTGTGGCTGCCGCGGCCTATGTGCTGATGATGCAGCGTCAGCACAGCAGCGCCGATGGCGAAGAAGAAGTCAGCGCCAAAGCCACAGTGCCCACTTTCCTGCCGCTGGACAATATGGTGGCCAATCTGGCCGATCCCGGCGGCGACCGCTTTGTGCAGCTGGGCATCACGCTGGAGCTGTCCGACGAAAAGACGGCTTCCACCGTCAAGCAATACCTGCCCAGCATCCGCAACGGCATTCTGATGCTGGTGTCCCAGCGCACGGCCGACGAGCTGCTGGCGCGCGAGGGCAAGGAAAAGCTGGCCGCCGACATTCTGACCGAGGTCTCGGCGCCGCTGGGCTTCGGCCCGAGCGCCAAGAAGCGCTCGCGTGACGACGAGGACGCCGACGAAGACAGCCCGCGTGCCAATCGCAAGGGGCCTGTGCGTCGCGTGCTGTTCTCCAGCTTCATCATTCAGTAAGCAGGGAGGGAGTGCATGAGCGATTCTTTTCTCTCCCAGGAAGAGGTTGATGCTCTTCTTGAAGGCGTTACGGGCGAAAGCCAGCGTTCCGAAGTGGTGGAGGTCGATCTCGGCCAGGTCCGCAGCTACGACATCTCCAGCCAGGAACGCATCGTGCGTGGGCGAATGCCCACCATGGAAATTGTCAACGAGCGCTTTGCCCGCAACTTCCGCATCGGCCTGTTCAACTTCATCCGCCGCAGCCCCGAGGTTTCCGTCGGCACGGTGACGGTGCAGCGCTACAGCGCCTTCCTGCGCGAGTTGGCCGTTCCCACCAATTTCAACATCATGGCCATTCGCCCGCTGCGCGGCAATGGACTGATCGTCTGCGACCCTTCACTGGTGTTCGGCGTGATCGACACGCTGTACGGCGGCACGGGTCGCCTGCAGACCCGCATCGAGGGGCGCGACTTCTCGACCACCGAGCAGCGCGTGATCAACCGCATGGTCAATGTGATCTGCGAGGAATACAAAAAAGCCTGGCATGGCATCTATCCGCTGGAGCTGGCCTATCAGCGCTCGGAAATGCAGCCGCAGTTCGCCAACATCGCCACACCCAGCGAAATCGTGGTCTCCACGGCCTTTCAGCTGGAAATCGGCGATATCTCGGGCTCCATCCACATCTGCATGCCTTATGCGACGCTGGAGCCGATTCGCGACGTGCTGTATTCGTCGACTCAGGGCGATGCCATCGAAGTGGACCGCCGCTGGGTCAAGGTGCTGACGCGCGAGATTCAGGCCGCCGAGGTCACGCTGGTGGCCGAGCTGGCCCGTGCCGATGCCACGGTGGAGCAGCTGCTGGCCATGCGCCCGGGTGACTTTATCGAGCTCGACCGCGAGCCGCTGATTCGCGCCTCCATTGGTGGGGTGCCGGTTTTCGAGTGCCAGTACGGCACGCACAACGACAAATATGCAATCCGCGTGGAACGCAGCCTGCGCGGCGGCGAGACCAGCTGGATGGGAGAGAAGCATGGCAATTGACGACAACAACAAGCCCGCGGGTGACGATCCGTTCTCCGGCTGGGCCGAGGCGCTGGAAGAACAGCGTCAGCACGACCAGGCCGTCGAAGGCCCCGATCTGTCCGATCAGGGCGGGCCGCTGGCGGGCGATGCCGCTCGCAGCTATGGCGATGTGCCGGTGCACGATATCAACATGGTGCTGGACATTCCGGTTCAGCTGTCCGTGGAGCTGGGCCGCACCAAGGTGCCCATCAAATACATTCTGCAGCTGGCTCAGGGCTCGGTGGTGGAGCTCGATGCTCTGGCCGGTGAACCCATGGATGTGCTGGTCAACGGCTACCTGATCGCCCAGGGCGAGGTGGTGGTGGTCAACGACAAGTTCGGTATCCGTCTGACGGACGTGGTGACACCGTCCGAGCGTCTGCGCCGGGTCAGCCGTGGTTGAGAACACGGCCAACTCTGCGGCTGCGGCCCCCTCCATGTGGCCCACGCTGCTGCTGGTCGTCCTGTTCGTGGCGGTCATGGCGGCATTGCCCTGGCTAGTGCGCCGTCTGCAGCAGAAAAACCTCCTGCCGCGCGGCATGGGCATGGCCCGTGGAGCCTCTGCCGTGCCGGCGCAGGTGCTGGGAACACTGGCCATTGGCCCGCAGCAGCGGGTACTGACAGTGCAACTGGGTGAAGGGGAGCAGGCCGTGCGCCTGGTGCTGGGCGTGACGGCGCAGCAGATTCAATGCCTGCATGTGCTGCAAGCCCCGTCCGCGACTTTGCAATCGGCCCCTGCAGCCCATTCACCTGCCGTCTCATCGTTCACCGACTCGCTGATGCGCGCGCAGGCCGATGAAGCGGCCCGGAATTCTGGAAATGTCTAAATTCGTCTCTCGTGCTGCTGCAGCTGTTCTGCTGGCGATGCCCCTGATGGCAGCCGCCCAGGGCGCACCCGCCAGTCTGCCGCTGCTGGTAGGCCAGGGCGCGGGTGGCACCAGCTATTCGGTGCCCATCCAGACATTGCTGTTCTTCACGGCGCTGTCCTTTCTGCCCGCCATCCTGCTGCTGATGACGGGTTTCACCCGCATCGTCATCGTGCTGAGCCTGCTGCGTCAGGCGCTGGGCACGCAGTCTGCGCCGCCCAACCAGGTGGTGATCGGCCTGTCGCTGTTTCTCACCATGTTCGTGATGGGGCCCACGCTGGACAAGGTCTATCAGGACGCCTATCTGCCCTATACGCAGAACAGCATCAGTTTCGAGCAGGCCATGGAAAAGGCCGAAGCCCCGATGCGCGGCTTCATGCTCAAGCAGACGCGCCAGTCGGACTTTGCGCTGTTCAAGCGCCTGGCCAAGCTGGATGCGAATGTCACGGCAGAAACAGCTCCTCTGCGGGTGCTGGTGCCAGCCTTTGTGACCAGCGAGCTGAAGACGGCCTTCCAGATCGGCTTCATGATCTTCATTCCGTTTCTGATCATCGACATGGTGGTGTCTTCCATCCTCATGTCGCTGGGCATGATGATGCTCTCGCCCGTGCTGGTAGCCCTGCCGTTCAAGCTCATGCTGTTTGTGCTGGCCGATGGCTGGAATCTGATCATCGGCTCTCTGGCGGCAAGCTTTGCTACATGAGACACCCCCTGAGGCGCTTGCCTGGACAGCCCTTCCTCGGTGTCTCGCACATTGAGCCGAGGCGGTTGCAAGCGTATTGGATTCGTTGAATTTTTAAGAGAACGTCATGACCTCTCAGTTTGTTCTGACCTTTGGCCGCGAGGCGCTGACCCTGCTGCTCATGATTTCCATGCCGGTGCTGGGCGTGGTCATGGGCGTGGGCCTGCTGGTGAGTGTCTTTCAGGCCGTGACCCAGGTGCATGAGGCGACCTTGGCCTTTGTGCCCAAGCTCATCGCTGCCGTGCTGGTGTTTGCCGTGGCCGGGCCGTGGATGCTGTCCACGCTGGTGGATTTCATTCGTCGCACCATAGAGAGCATTCCAGGTTCGGTGGGATGATTTCCTTTAGCGAAGCCCAGATCGCCGCCTGGCTCTCGCCGCTGATTTGGCCGTTTGTGCGCGTGCTGGCGCTGTTCACCGCCGCACCTGTGTTTTCCCAGAAAGCCATTCCCATGCGGCTCAAGGTCGGGCTGGCTTTCCTGGTTGCGCTGTGCGCGCAGCCCGTGCTGGGCGAGCAGACGGTGGTCAGCATTGCCTCGGCCCAGGCGCTGGGCACGCTGGTGCAGCAGGTGGTGGTTGGGTTGTCCGTAGGCTTTGCCGTGCGCCTGGTGATGGCGGCCATCGAAGTCGCCGGTGAAGTGGTGGGTCTGCAGATGGGCTTGAACTTCGCGTCCTTCTTCGACCCGACCAGCAATGCCCAGCTCAGCGCCGTGGCGCGTTTCCTGCTGCAGATCGCCACCTTGCTGTTCATCGTCATCAACGGCCATCTGCTGGTGCTGATGGCGGTTCTCAAGAGCTTCGAGGCTTTTCCCGTCGATGGCAATTTCCTGCAGGCCATCTCCCAGATGCGGATTCACGAGATGGGCAGCGCCATTTTCTCCAGCGCTTTCTGGATTGCCCTGCCCATGATTGCCATGCTGCTCTTCGTCAACCTGGTGCTGGGCATCATCTCCCGGGTCGCGCCGCAGATGAATATCTATGCCGTAGGCTTCCCGGTCACCTTGACCGTGGGGTTGCTGGGCTTGACTGCGACCCTGCCTTTGCTGGAGCAGCCCCTGGTGGCCCTGCTGCAAAAGGGCATGGCAGTCTTCGGGGTCTAGGGCGAGCGACTATTCTTTTTATAGCTTGAGGCGCTTTGTGGGAAAGCGCTAAAGCCGGATCTGACTTTCGGTCAGCAGCTCAGGGCGTATCGATCAGCCCATTCTTGATGGCATAGGCGGTCAGTTCGGCGTTGCTGCCCATGCCCAGCTTCTCCAGTACGCGTGCCCGGTACACGCTCACCGTCTTGGGGCTGAGCATCAACTCCTGCGCAATCTCGGTCTGGCGCTGACCGCTGGCAATCTTCAGCAGCGTCTGCATCTCGCGCTCGGACAGGGTTTCATGCGGCACCGGAGCCGCAGGCTGGGCCAGACTGTCGGCCAGCATCTGGGCCACCTCGGCAGTCAGGTATTTGCGTCCGCTGTGGACGGTGCGCACGGCGTCGATCAGCAGCACCGGATCTCCCGCCTTGTTGGCATAGCCGGCCGCGCCGGCCTTGATGCTGCGCAAGGCGTACTGGTCTTCGGGATACATGGAGACCATGATGACGCGGATTTGGGGGTGCGTTTCGCGCACGCTGGCCAGTACTTCCAGGCCGCTGCGGCCCGGCATATTGATGTCCAGCAGCAGCACATCGCAACTGGCATCGCGCAGTTGCTCACGCAGCTCGGCATAGCTGCCGGCTTCTGCAGTGACGCTGATGTCCGTCGCCTCTGCCAGGGTGTCGCGTATGCCTCGGCGCAAAATGGCATGGTCGTCGCACAGCACCACGTGAATCAAGGTCGCTCTCCCAGGAAGTCAGATGGCAGACCGGGCAAGCGCGTGATTGGGCGGCTCATGCCTGGGTCTCTGCCAGAGGAATGGTGAGAATGATAGAGGTTCCGCGGCCGGGATGGCTGCTCACATCCAGCCAGCCCTGAATAGTTCGCGCGCGCTCACTTAGTCCACGAAGGCCGAAGGAATGCGGTTTATTGCGCTCATCCTGGCTCAGGCCTATGCCGTTGTCTGTTACTTCCAGTGTCAAAAAACCCTCGTGGTCGGACAAATCCAGGGTCACCTGGCTGGCTTGTGCGTATTTGCTGATATTGGTCAAGGATTCCTGTGCCGTACGGTAGACCACCACCTGCTGCGCAGCTGCGATTTCCATATGCTCGCGGCTGGTGTGCAGCTGGGCGGGTATGCCGGTGCGGCGCTCGAAGTCCTGGGCCAGCCATTGCACGGCTGCCACCAGTCCCTGGTCCAGTACGGGCGGGCGCAGGTTCTGCATGATGCGCTGGCTGGCGCCCAGTGCGTGCTCCAGCATCTCCAGCGCCGATCTGGCATGCTCGCGCTGCTTGCCTTCGGGGCTGTTGCGGATCAGCCAGGCCAGATCGAACTTGACGGCGGTGAGCGAGCCGCCGATGTCGTCGTGAATCTCGCGCGAGATATTGGCGCGCTCCTGCTCGATGCTGGTGTGCAGGTGTTCGGTCAGCTCGGCTAGGCGCTTTTCGGACTCGGCCAGCTGCAGCGCGGCACGGCGGCGGGCCAGTCGCGCCTCATGGACTTCCATGGCGCGCTTGATGACATGGGGCAGGCTGTTGATCTGGTCCTTGAGCAGATAGTCGCTGATCCCCAGGCGCATGATGTCCACTGCGGCGGACTCGCCGATGGCCCCCGACAGCAGCACGAAAGGGGGGGCGTCGGCACGGTTTCGCACCAGGTCCCAGACATCGAGCGCCGTGAAGCCGGGCAGATGATAGTCCGCCAGTATCAGGTCGAATTCCTGCGTTCCCAGGGCGTCGCTGACCTCCTGCAGACTGTCCACGGCCGTGAGCGTGCAGGGCAGCTGACCGCGCTTGAGGCTCAGGCGTGCCAGCGCCTGATCTGCGACAGAGTCTTCAATATGGAGGATTTTCAAGGTCTGATTCCGGAATTGAATATCGCCAAGGAGGCTATCATTGGATACATTTTGGAACATCGAGGGCTGTTGTCGTCAGGTCGTGGCAGTGTGGTCACGGGAGGCGGACTGCTGATCGGTTCATTTCGTGGAGCATGGCGGCAGGGCCGTCATGATGGTTTTACGCAGTTGGAGTAACAATGCAGACGATGCAAAACCCTTCGGGTGTGCCTGCAGTTGCCGTGCCGGTGATGGTGGCTGCGGAGCTGCAGGATGCCTTGCTGGTCACGCTGCGT